>OIZO01000437.1_pt1 | contig 28911 bp, 19 predicted proteins | sample 1588551 | NCBI WGS metagenome assembly OIZO01 (sample SAMN03283271) | human gut metagenome | biome: human-associated habitat; material: feces | host: Homo sapiens | place: Peru | collected 2012 | reverse complement strand
ACCATAGAAGACCTTGCTGTTATTAGCTATTTACAGAAAAAGTTTCACACACTCTTTACATCCACTCCTATTTTGTTTTTACTATTTTCAAGCCATGTAAGACTAGAGGATTTTACCCTATTTTATGCTTGTAGAAAATTCTACCATTTAGGAACACTGTTAGGACAATGTTTAACAGCTATCGCTGCACGCATCTCAACAAAGCATCCGCAGATCCTACATATACCATTCAACAAATTCGTACATTCTCCGCATTTTTTCAATCTGCGCTCATATTCCGAATTTGAAACTTTATCATCTTCTGGAAGATTGGAAATATAGCGATACATATTGTGAAAAAATTCTTTTTCAGACATATCTTTTAATAGACATTTTCTGCATAATCGATGCTGCTCACTCCCCACAACCATTCTACCTCACTTCTAGATGCAGGACACTGCACGCCGGAATCGTAAATCGAATTCCTTTTTCCGTAATCTGTGTTCCATCATATTTTTTTACTGTAACACACTCCGGTTCTTCAAAAGTATTTTTTGCGTGTATTTCCCCCGTAACAATTTCTCCTTTTACTGTTTTTACACTTCTATCAATAATCGTAGTATCTATATCAAAACTTTGATCGACAGAAAGATTTGTTATAGTAAGATGGAGTGTTCCATCCGCTGTTTCTGAGACAGATTCTGTCAGATTCGGTACCTTCCACTCTTCTTCCACCCCAATCATCTCTATCTCAATACTGCTCTCCACAAGATTCGAATCCTGATGTTCTTTATAGATGTCAAAGACATGATATGTAGGCGTCTTAATCATTTTATCCCCCTCAGTAAGCAGAACAGCCTGGAGTACGTTAACAATCTGTGCAAGATTTGCCATCTTCACTCGATCGCTGTGTTTATTAAATATATTCAATGTGATCCCCGCTACAAGTGCATCACGCATCGTATTCTGCTGATAAAGAAATCCCGGATTTGTACCCGGCTCACATGTATACCACGTTCCCCATTCATCTACAATCATGCCTATTTTTTTCAGAGGATCATATTCATCCATAATCTTACCATGTCTGCGAATAAGTTCATCTATATACACCGCCTTATTCAATGTCTTATACCAGACATTTTCATCAAACTCCGTTGAGCTTCCTTTGATTTCAATCCCCTCTGGATATACATAATAGTGGAGAGAAAGTCCATCCATAAATCCATGCTGTTCTTCGGAAGTTCTACGGAAACAGGTTGCCAATACCTCTTTCGTCCACTCATAATCTTCGTGTGGTGCTCCGCAGCAAATCTTTTGAATATGATGTTCATTATTATAGTCACGAACAAAACTCTGATATCTGCGATACTCATTTGCATAATAATCTGGGTTCATGTTTCCCCCGCATCCCCAGTTTTCATTTCCGATTCCAAAATAATCAACTTTCCATGGAGCTTGTTGACCATTCTTTCCTCTCAGTTCGGACATAGGGGATATTCCATCAAATGTCATATATTCTATCCACTCAGACATTTCACGAACTGTTCCACTTCCCAAATTTCCATTAATATACGTTTGGCATCCGAGCTGACGGCAGAGCTCAAAATATTCGTGTGTTCCGAAACTGTTGTCTTCCAACACGCCTCCCCAATTTGTATTAATCATCTTTTTACGTGAACCCGCAGGACCTATTCCGTCCATCCAGTGATACTCATCTGCAAAACATCCTCCAGGCCAACGAAGCACTGGAACTCGAATCTCTTTCAACGCTTCAACTACGTCAGTTCTCATTCCATTCACATTTTCAATAGGTGAATTTTCCCCCACATAAATTCCTTCATAAATACATCTTCCTAGATGTTCAGAAAAATGGCCGTATATTTGTCTGTTAATCCTGCTCAGTTTCCTGTTCGGATTGATTACCATTTTAGTCATCATGATTTCCTCCTTCTATCTTTTCATATTGCCGGAATACTCTTATAAAAAGCAGTGAATTTATATATGCACTGACTGAAAATCCGCCAACCATCATAAAAATCCAAATACCTTTTGTAAAAATCATAAGCACAATTACAATTACATGGATCAGAGTCAGCAAAAATGTCTCTCTCAGATTAAAAACAGCCAGCATCACTGCATTTTTCACGCTTTTAAAAATAGTATTATCGAATCTGGCTATTAAAGCAAATACATAAAGAAGTGAAAAAATAAAAATAACTGCAAATACTCCCGTAATCACGAGAATCACCTGATTGACCGTTGAAAATTCCGGCTTTTCTATCCAAAATTTCACTCCAAAAACAAAACTTGCTCCGATTATTAAATACAAGATGGATAAGAGAAACGCCTGCTTGAAATTATTTTTAAATGCTTTGAAAAAAGGTTTGAATATATATCCACCCTCATGTCTTGCCTCGCGCATAGTAATCGTGTAAAGGGCACTGACTGCCGGGCCGATCGTAATGACCGGCGCACAGCATAAAATGAACAGAATATTTAACATCATAAAATCTGCAACTGTAGTTAAAAAAACAATAACAGGACTGTCCAGATTAATCTTCATAGCTTTCTCCATTCTTAAGTTCAGTCTACCTTTTTCTAAACTCCACCTTAACAGGACTCATACCCGTAAGTTCCTCGCTTTTCGCATCAGGCTGAGAGAAACCGGCATAGATTGTATAATGCTTTCCCCCTGCAATATGACGTCCTTCTTCATCCACAACAGTAAATGCTTCCCCAGGAATATGTACCTGAAGGGTTTTTCTTTCTTCCTTGTAAAGTTTTACTCTGCAGAACCCGCATAACTGCGGGTTTGGAACCGCATAAATCGAATTTTCACACTTGATATAGATCTGCAATACCTCACAAATATCTCTTTCGCCCGTATTTTCCACCTTCACGAAAACATTTGCTCCTGTTTCTGTTTCCACCACTTCTACTGATCGGACTTCCGCCTTTCCATAAGTTAGTCCGTACCCGAAAGGATACTGAGCCTTTCCTTTCATATACCGGTATGTTCTTCCACTCATGGAATAATCTTCAAACGGAGGCAGTTCGCTCAAAGTTTCATAAAAAGTAACAGGCAGTTTTCCTGAAGGAGATTCTTTTCCGAACAGGATTTCCGCAACAGCATTTCCTCCACGGGCACCTGGATACCAGAGTTGAAGAATTCCCTCAAAATGTTTCTGTGCAAAACTCAAGTCTATGTCACTTCCTGCCATCATACATAAAATCACCGGTTTTCCAGTCTGCGCCACCACTTCCATCAATCTACGCTGGCACAACGGGAGTTGAAGATCTTCCTTATCACCAGACGCATAGCTATTTCCTGTATCTCCTTCTTCACCTTCCAGAGTCTCATCCAGGCCAAGACACAGGATAATCACGTCACTATTTTGTGCTACAGTTACAGCTTCTGATAAGCGATCCATATCCTGGGCAAGAGGTTCTGTTTTATTTTTGAAAAGATCGCATCCCTGTGAGTAAATAATCCTTATCTCATCACCCACATATCTTCTGACTCCTTCCAATACAGTTACATATTCTGATGATGTTCCGTGATAATTTCCGATCAGAGCTGCCCTGCTGTCTGCGTTAGGTCCAATAATGCCTAATGTTTTTATCTCATTCTCTTTCAACGGAAGAATTCCATTCTCGTTTTTCAAAAGCACAATGCTTTCTAACGCTGCCTTGTGTGCTATCAAAAGATGTTCGCTACATTCCACTTTAGAATATGGTATTTTGTCATACTCACTTCCATCAAAAAGTCCCAGCATAAAACGGGTTGTAAAAAGACGAACTGCAGCCTCCGTAATAGCTTCCTCTGTAACCATGCCATGATGATAAGCATTAAGGATATGAAGATATGTATTTCCACAGTTCAAATCACACCCTGCATTCAATGCCATTGCTGCAGACTGCATTGGCGTACCCGTAACCATATGGTTTTCATGAAAATCCCTTATTGCCCAGCAATCAGAAACAAAATGCCCTTCAAAATTCCACTCACCCCGAAGTTTATTTTTTATAAGTGTCTTACTGCCACAACAAGGTTCACCATTGACACAATTATAGGCTCCCATAACAGCTTCCACATGCGCATCCTCTACAAGAGCTTTGAAAGCTGGAAGATATGTCTCTTCCATATCCTTTTGAGATACTTCGGCATTAAACTCATGACGTAATGCCTCTGGACCGGAATGAACTGCAAAATGTTTCGCGCAGGCAGCCGCTTTCATCGTCTCACCATTTCCCTGAAGCCCTTCCACATAGGCTTTGCCTAAAGTAGCCGTAAGGCAAGGATCCTCTCCATATGTCTCGTGCCCCCTGCCCCAGCGGGGGTCGCGAAAGATATTTACATTTGGAGCCCAAAAAGTAAGTCCTTTATAGATATCTCTATCATCTTGTTTAGAAGCCGCATTATATTTTGCCCTGCCTTCTTCTGCAATAATATCTCCTATTTTTCGAACCATATCTTCATCAAATGAGGCAGCTATTCCAATTGCCTGCGGAAAAACTGTTGCAATTCCCGCTCTCGCAACTCCATGTAACCCTTCATTCCACCAATTGTATTCTGGAATCCCAAGCCTGGAAATACCTGGTGAATCATATCTGAGCTGAGAAGCCTTCTCCTCTATAGTCATTTTCATAACCAGTTCCTGTGCTTTTCTCCTGGCTTCTTTTCTGTCCATCCTTTAACCTCCGCCTATATATTATTCTTTTACGCCACCTAAAGTAAGTCCGGTAACAAAATATCGCTGTAAGAACGGGTAAATACAAATGATTGGAAGCATAGTCAGTATTGACGCCGCTGCTCGAACTGTCTCAGGAGTAACCGAACCCGTTGCATTTTTCATTGCCTCTGCCGAAGCCCCTTGATTCGTCACAGACGACAGTAATTTCATCAGCTCATACTGCAATGTTGTTAATTTTGCATTCATTCTGTTGTACAACATTGCATCAAACCATGAATTCCACTGTCCCACTGCTACAAAAAGAGCAACTGTCGCATAAACAGGTTTGCACAGAGGAGAAATGATTTTCGTAAAAATAGTGAAGTATCCTGCTCCATCAAGCTGCGCTGACTCCTCCAGACTGTCTGGAAGTCCATTCATATATGTACGTATAACAAGCATATTAAATGCACTAATCATTCCCGGAATCACATATACCCAGAAACTGTTTGTTAACCCAAGTCCTTTGTACAGCAAAAATGTTGGAATCATACCACCATTTACATACATCGTAATAACCCAGAAAAGAGACAGCTGTTTTTTAAATAAAAATCTTTTTCTGCTTACAATAAATGCCAGTATCGCATTAGTAATAAGGGCTGTAAACGTTCCGATCAGTGTTCGTGCCACAGTAATATAGGCACCTGTGATCAGATTGTCTTTCTGTAAAACAGTAATAAAGTTTTTCAATGTCCATTTTCTCGGTATCAGATATATACCGCCTCGCAATGCATCCGTTCCTTCATTAAATGCAAGAGCAAGCGTATTCAGAATCGGATACAATGTGATAATAATAAACAGAATCATAAAAATTGTATTGCATACTGTAAACACTTTATCTGCGGGCGATGATTTTATTTTTTTTCTTGTTTCCATCTTGAGCCCTCCTTAGAATAATCTTTCGTCTCCATTGCGTTTTGCAAGCTGATTTGCAATAACAATTAGAATAATACTTACCACACTCTTAAATATACCTGCTGCTGTACCAATGGAAAAATCTCCCTGACTGATACCCCAATTCAGCACGTAAATGTCAATTGTCTGGGATACACTCTGAACAAGCCCGTTTCCTAACAGATACTGAATTTCGAACCCTGCATTCAACACATTTCCAACATTCATAAGAAGCAGAATCATAATAGTAGGTCTTATTCCCGGAAGTGTTACATGTTTAATCTTCGCCCACCTTCCTGCTCCGTCAATTGATGCCGCTTCGTAAAGTGACGGATCAATAGATGTTATTGCCGCCAGATATATAATTGCATTCCATCCGGTTTCTTTCCATACGTTGGCAAAAGCGACAATAGGCCAGAAATACTCTTTATGAGCAAAAAAATTAATCGGCTGATTAATAACATTCAAATTAACAAGCAATTCATTAATAATGCCAGTTCCTGACAAAGCATCATGAATGATGCCGGTTACAATAATCCATGACAGGAAATGCGGCAGGTACGATATTGTCTGTACTGTTTTTTTCCCAATTGTATTTCGTACCTCATTGAGAAGGATTGCAAATGCAATTGCAGCAACGAAAGTAACCACCAAATTGATCACACCCATTGCAAGTGTATTTCGTATTACCCGTAAAAAAGTTGCATCTGAAAACAACTGCTGAAACTTTTGCAATCCGACAAACTCAGAGTGCAAAAGTCCGTCAATCGGTCTGTAGTTCTGAAAAGCCATCACCCAGCCGCCCAATGGGAGATAGTAGAAAATGATACCATAAATTACAATAATTCCAGACCAGATTAGAAGGGATTTCTGTCGTTTTGCCTCCTTCCAACTAAAATGAATTTTGGGTTCATCCACTACTGTTTTTTTTCTCTTTATTCCTAAAGACATAAATTCACCTCATTTTTCAAACAGGCAGATAAGCATGACACATATCTGCCCGTTTTGTATGTTATATCCTATTCGAATTTAGCTGCTTCTTTCATTCTACGATCCAATTCCGCCTGCATCTCATCAAGGAAATCCTGTGGATTGCATCCCTCATAGGCTTTCATATATGTATTCCATTCACTCTCAAAATCATTTGCCATGACAGTTCTCGGAAGATATTCATGTTTTATCTCTCCCATTTTTGTCCATGCCACACCACCCGGTGTACTTGTAGTCATCGTACCGGAAAATGAATACATCGGATACCATGGACCAGGAGTCTCATTCGTTCCCAGCATATCCACATATGTCTCAGCGCCATATGCCTTAAAACATCTCTGTACGGCCGAGTTCAGACTGTCAAAAAATTCATCCGGTTGATCATCAGGCCAATTTGCATTGATACCATCATCACTCGTTCCTTTATAGTTTGGGAAATAAGAATATGAACAAAGGTGTGATGCTTTGTATGCCGTATCTGCTGCCTGCTTTCTCTGTTCTTCTGTCCGATAAAACAATCCATCATCATTAACTTCATAATCGACACCCTCTACTCCCCAGAATCTCAGATTATGAATATCCTGACTAAGCAAATCGTCTATAAACTGCAGTGCTCCTTCCACATCTTTGCAGCTTGTTGTAATTGCAAGTCCTGATCCTGAATTCATAACTCCTCCTGAACAGTGCCACTGATTTTTAATTCCTTCATCGATAGTGATCGGAAGCGGCACATAACTGCATCCTTTCTCATCAAGTCCCTGTTGTTTCAAGGAATCATTTACATTATATGCAAAGTCCCACCACTGATCGACCATTCCCAGCACACGTCCTGTAGAAAGTTTAGCAATATATTCATCATAAGTCTGTGTAAATGATTCAGGATCCACATAACCTTTCTTGTATTCTTCATTCAATTTCTGAAAGTACCGTTTTGCAGTATCTGTAGTATTATAATCAATAACCTTCAGTTCATCTGGATCAACAATCACAGATCCGTCATTTGGATAACCATCCAGAAACTGCGGTGCATTTTCCAGGCAATAATATCTCCAGTCTTCACATAGAATTGTGTAAGCAATATTCTCTGTTCCGTCTTCCATTGTAGGATTGGCTTCCATATAGCTTTCCAAAAGATCAAAATATTCATCCAAAGTATTTACTTCAGGATATCCTGCCCACTCCAGTACTCTTGTCTGAATCCAAAAGGCTTCATCATTATGCGTCGTAGCCTTCTCTTCTCCCTTAACATTCTGAAACTGCTGAATCCAGTAAATATGACCATCATCCCGTCTCAGCTTATTCCACTCTTCATCCGTATAATACGCCTTGATATTCGGATAATCATCCAGATAATCATCCAAAGGAACAAGTGCTCCTGCCTCATAGAGCTGTCCCATTGCATCTCCGCCATCAATAAAATCTGGATAATCACCTCCGGCAATCAGCGTTCCTACTGCCTCAGAAGCTGTCTGACCGGTAAGCCATGTCTCGTCCACCTTTACACCAGTTTTTTCTGCGATAATCTGCTGAATCTCATTGTCGTCATTGATTTCAGCTCCTGGAACCGCATAGAAAGCTGTAAATTCTTTTGTTCCTCCCTCATTCTCGCTGCTTCCGCTACCACATCCGGTAAACAATGATACCGCAAGTGCAGATGCCAGCAGCATTCCCGTCACTCTTTTTGCTTTCATAATTGTCCTCCTTAAATTTGATAACTTTATTTTAACGGATCAGTACCTGAAAAAAATCAGATAAAGTATATCAAAAAGCAGGATAAACTATAGAACTTCACTCTGATAAATCTTCTGCCCCTTTCTTTTCATCCTTTGTCTTCGCCTGTTTTCGGAATTTTGCCGGTGTACAACCTTTCACTGAGATAAATCGATTCACAAAATAGTCCAAATCCCGGTATCCCACCGTCTCCGCTATCTGGTATATTTTCTTATCTGTCCTCAGCAACAGATGGCAAGCCTGTTCTATCCGGCAATTATTTAGATAGTCTTTAAACGACTGTCCGAATTTTTTCCTAAATAGCTGTCCCAAATATGCTCCATTCAGGTAATATTTCTCACCGAATTCTTTAAGTGTCAGATTCTCCGCATATCTCTCCCGAATCTCTTTTTCTACTTTCCCCAATATACCTCGTGAGGAATCCTTACGCATTTGAGCCAAATAATCCCCGTATTCACATGCGACCCTACACAGATGAGCTTTACTTCCCCGCAGAATCCCAGCCTCAAAAGTCCCTTCACTGATCATCCTCAATATCTCTTCCTGATTTACACTGTCATCCAGCTCCGATGCAAGATGCAGCAGCTGAAAAAGAAGATAATTAATATTAAGACGCATTACCTCGCCGGCTATCCCTCGCTCTCTCATTTCCTCATAAAATCCGTCAACTGCTTTCATAATTTCTGCATGATTGTTCTGTTCAATGTCATTCAGGAGAATATCAAGATTTTTCTTACAAAGCATGATCCCGTTTGTATGAATTTGCATTTCCTCCTCATAATAATAAATTTCCTTTTTTTCCCTGAATCCCTGAAAGGATCTTACCCTCCTCGCTGTACTGTATGATTTTGCAATTTTTTCCAGATTTTTTTCCTCTTTTCCCACAATCATAATCACTGGCAGTCCGAGTATTTCTCTCAGATACTTTATAAAATCTCCCAAATATTCTTTAATATCTGAAGATTCATACATATATCTGCATAAAATGAAACCAACATCATAGACCTTTTCCTGTATGGAGACATCCATCACACAATGCTGACTGTCATCCTGAAGATAATCCTTACAGATATTATACAGCTGTTTTTGATTTGCTAACTTTACGGAATCCTCATAGTCGTCCTCGTAATTTTTTTCATCGATCAGGATTTCAACATACCTCACCTGTTCTGATAAACGAATATGCTGTTGAACATACTCAATCGTCAGAGGATCCGATCTTCCCTGAATAATAGAGATAAGTTTCCCGGAAAGATACGCATTTTCCAGTTTTTTTGTTTCTCTTTCTTTCTCCAATTCTATATTTTTTAATCCTCTGACTTTGCGAAGTGCCTGTACAAGTTTTTCTTTCTCCACGGGTTTCAATATATAGTCATTGCATGCATATTTGATTGCCTCCTGAGCATACTGAAAATCAGCATATCCGCTCAGAATAATAAAATAAATATCTCTATATTTTTCAGAGATTCGCAGCTTACGAAGCAACTCAAGACCATCCATAATTGGCATTTTAATATCAGAAAGAATAAGATCTGCATCGTGATTCTGCAGAAAAAGAAGTGCCTCTTCTCCGTCAGCTGCTGAGCCTACAATCTCAAATCCTTCATCTTCCCAATCTATAAGCTCTTTCATTCCCCGAAGTATAAATGGTTCATCATCTACTAATAGTACTCTCAGCATCTTATCACCCTTTTTCACTTTCTATAAATGGCAGGCGTATCAGAACCGACACCCCCGTTCCCTCTTCCCCGTTTAATTCAAATTGCACTTTATCATGTGACATCATTTTCAGTCTCAGGCAGGCATTAATAATACCTACGCCTTTTTCATTTTCCAGTAGTTCTATGCTCGCATTTTTCATCTTTCGCCGCATACTGTCAAACTCTTTTTCCGTCATTCCTTCCCCGGTATCTTCTACTTCAATACACATTTCCTCATTTTCTCTGTACACAGTAATAAATATCCAGCCTGGTGCAGTCTTTTTCTCTATTCCATGCACACATGCATTTTCAGCAAATGTAACAATTGTCAGTTTCGGTATCTTCTGATGCTGGCATTCTGTTTCCACATCCAGCCTATATGACAGTCTTTTACCAAATCGGTACTGCTGAAGATCCATGTAATTCTTGACAATCTCCATCTCCTTACCTACCTCAATAAGATCCTCTCCCCAATCCACATACTGTCTCTGCATAACAGCAAGTTTTTCAACCATTTCCGCCGTGATTTTTTCTTTTCTTATTACACTGTGCATCCGTATACTTTCAAGTGCATTAAAAAGGAAATGAGGATTGATCTGACTTCTCAGTGCAAGAAGCTCAGCCTTTTGTCTTGCCACTGTCATTTCCTGTTCCAGTATCCGATTTTTATAAACAATATTTACTAACGTTGTTATACGTGATGCCATCCGATTGTAATTCCTCATCAGATCACCTATTTCATCTTTTGCACTCACATTTTCAATCTCAACCAGATTTTCATCTTCTGTGTTTCTGAAAATACTGCTCAATCTGCTGATTCTGGCAGTTAATGAATGGTTTAAAAGCAGTACCATAATCAGCGGGAAAAAGATGTTGATTGAAAAAAGGAGCAACAGCATAGGCAGCCTTTCCACCAGCTTTCCTATAAGATCTGTCTCTGGACGTAGCACGTATATTTCCAGTTGAGCACCGTAAATATTACTTGTTTTCTTATATTCAACTTCTTTGTAATCTGAAAATTTTTCATACTCATCTCCGATATTTTCGCCATCACGATTTGAAAATATAATTTTTCCCTCATGGCATATATATACGGGCGTATCATAATTCAGATTTTGCAGATTTTTATTTATCGTACTGTAATCCATTTCAATTTTAAGCAACTTTTCCGACTGTCCGCCTCCATAGTAGTTCATCTTACGAACAAAGTAGACATGCCTTTCCGGATGCATTACTGCTCCTGGTACCTTTGGTTCATATGCAAAATAAAGCATCTGTTCTGTTCCTTTTTCATTCAGATCCCGATACCAACCGCTTTCTTTGATCAGATCCAGATTTCTGACCGTACCTCCGCTTACAATTGTACTGTTATCTGTATACAAGGTTGTCAGTGAACTTCCTGTCATATCTGAACTCTGGAAAAGTGTATCTTTAAAAAATTCCTGATAACTTACTACATAATCAAAAGGATCTCTATATTCCATTTCTAGGAAATCATTGATATACTTATTCGCATATATACTTTTTGCTACTTTTGAAACAGTGTCCACATCATAAAAAATCTGATAGTTAACAGCATCTGCAATATCTTCCATTTCAGATCTGCGCAGCTGTGCTTCTGTATGCAGAACCGTATATATGATCACCCCGTCTGTCAGCGTGATTGGTAAAAGCATACAGAATATGTAGATAAAAATCATTTTTTTGCGGATTGAAAAATTATCTATCTGTCTCACAAATTTTTTCAGTATAAATTGCATCCCTGCCCCACTCCTTTATAAATGGTATGACCGGAAGTCCCCTTTTTCCATACAGACATATATTCATAGGACAATCCTTCCATGCATAACGAATTCCCGTTGGTTCCTCGCCATCAGACAACCATGCACAAATTTCATTTCCATCAACTGTGACATATGCTCTTTTATAATCTCCGTTCGCTTTTCTGAGTTCAACTTCACTTACTAATTCACATCCGTCTTTTTTACTTCCAGTTTGCAACGGCTGATCAAAAACAGCATATACTCTTTTATCTCTGTCCAGTCTGATTTTCCTCACCTGCGGTCCTGTACATTCTTCCTTTTCTCCATAAACCAATTTATGTACAGCAAGCGCAGCTCGCATTCCCAAAGCCTTCTTATCCATGGGATGGAGATCATTATACTCGCCCACATCATATGCCTGTACCATCGCCGTATTTTCAATCTCCATTGCCTGCCGCTGTACTTCCCTGAACTCCGCCCATTGCGTCCCCTGTTTCTTAATATTTCCATCGGAAAAACCAGCAAGCTGTACGTATATAATCGGCAATTGCTTTTCCTTCCAAGATTTTCTCCAGTCATTGACCAGCGCACGAAATTCTAACGCATATCTATTCGGATGTCCAACATCAGATTCTCCTTGATAATAAATAACAGCACATATCTTATAAGGACTTACCGGTGATATCATACCATTAAACATAGCTGATGCCATATAATTGAAAAATGTCTTTTCCGGCAAATATTCCATTTGTTTTCTAATCTGTGCATCCCATGTTCCAGACAAATCAAGCCATCTTTCTTTCCCCTTTTTGAATCGTATTCCATATTGTTTTCCTGGCATTGCTCCTCCTCTGCCACGGAATACATACAGATGTATGCAGACCACATTTTCTCCTGCCCTTAGAATTCCTGGGGCTACAGGATAAATCCTTGATGCATATCTGTCATAAGAACTACCGCAGCAGATTCCATTTATATATATTTGATCAGCGTCTGTAAACGCTCCCATAAGAATTTCTGCAGGCGTAACTGCCTGTTCTTCTGTAATAAAGAACTTCTTTTCCAGTAAAACTGTTCCACAGAAATCTCTCATGTTTCCTTTCCATATACCTGGAATACTTATTTTATAAAAACTATCTGTCCTTTGATCAAAAGACTGATCCGCTTTTTTCATCCAGTATTTTTCTCTTTCAATTTCTATTTTCTGCGTACATAAAACATAGTCTTCATTTTTACATTTTTCCAACTCATCTGTATAAAAACCCATATGCCTTATTGTCTCTTCACTACACCATGCTTTCACCGGTGTTCCCTCCACAGCAGTCTGGATCAGCCCGACCGGGACATCATTTTTTTCTCGAAGAGACAATGCCATAAACAGTCCTAAAGCGCTGAATTCAAGGACCGATTCCCCCTGTGCGCTTTCCCAGCGTCCTTGTGAAAGCCATTGTCTTTTCTCTCCGAAATCATATTCTTTCGGAACATCAAACTTTCTGATAAACGAATCATTTATTTTCTCTATTTCATCTGCAAACCGCTCTGTTACAAATTTTATTCGCAATTCCATATTGGACTGACCGCCCAGAAGAAATACATCCCCACTCATAATGTTTCTAATTACACGCTTCTCGTCACCGTTTATTTCCATACAATACGGACCACCAACCGGAAGATCCGGAAGTTCTGCCACAAACATTCCATGTGTATCCGCCTTAGTATTAAACTTCTTGCCGTCGAGTATTCCCGCTACTATAATTTCAGGGCTTGTCTCTCCCCAAATATAATTCTTTTTTCCTCGTTGCAATACCATTCCATCACTGAACAAATATGATAACTTCAATCCTTTTCTCCTCTAGCGATATTTTATCATGCGTCTATAATTCCCCAAAAAGCTGGTTTTTCGTTACAGGCATCATCAAATGGCAACGGCATCTGAGGTCTGTTGCCATCAGATCCACCTCCTACCAAAGCAGCTACCTGTAGCCACGAAACTGCGTCATGGGTGCCCCAGAATGTAACACCTGTAATATTAATTTTATCTTCCTTATCAAGACTATAAATTGTTCGAAACAACTCTTTATACCTTGCTCCCTCTCTCTCTAACTCCAACTCGCGGTCTGATCCGTCATAACTTTTGCTTGACTGCATATCAAATTCCGTAAACTGAATTTCATTTACAATAGATGAATACATATACACAGCTTCTCTAATCTGTTCAATAGACGGAAACTCCATATGATAGTGTGCCTGCATTCCCATCCCATCAATACGTGCTCCCTTTGTATCCTTAATCTGCCTGAGCAAAACACAAATAGCATCCCGTTTCACCGGATCTGCATCATTGTAATCATTATAAAATAACTTGATATCATTAGGCGCATAGCGGTTTGCAAAAACAAATGACTGAGTAATGTAACTAATATCCCCCTGAAAAATATTATACCAACCCGTATTCTTGTTATTACATGTATAGCGCACTGATCCTGGGTTTTTCTCTGGATGAAAATCGTCCGGCTCAATCTGTTCATTTACTACATCCCAGGCATATATAATACCACGATACGGGCTATTTACTCCGTCATAATGCTCTAGCACTTTCTGAATATAATTTTCAAGGCGCTTCAGCATCTTTTCTTTACCCACATATGCCCCCTGAGAGTCATATTTTTCACGAAAAAACCAATCCGGAGTCTGTGAATGCCATACGAGTACATGACCCCTTACCCGTATTGTATCATCTGGATTTTTCTCATTATGTTTTTTTATAAAATCCATAATTTTATCTGCCTTGCTGAAATCAAGTGTTAAAACCGGATCGCCATTTTCATCTAAACATATATTTCCTTCAGTATCAACACGGAATACAGGAACGTCTCCCAAAATTATTTCTGGTTTCATCTCGTTTTCACATGTAATACTATTATAGTGCTTTATTACAAGATTCCTAATCTTCTCCTCATTTAGCATGCCTGACATAATTGCAACGCCAGCCTTCCCATTAATTGCTGATTTCTGTTCCAGACGTTTTTTTATCGACATTATATCCTTCATATTATCCCTCCTGGTTTTTACATATAAGTCTAAATAATTTAAATTATATAATAAAAGTAAAAAAGTAAAATATGAATAATTGCAGAAAATCCCCCGGCAAATTAAATAACCTCGCAGTATTATTTCTCAAGCCTGCAAAATCTTAGGAGAAAAACAATGCTTAAATCAAAAAATACAACACCATACTTACTGTCGATAATTTTTTGTCTTTGTGTCTATTTAATTGTCAACTTATTTTTATTTTAAGTTAACATTTGTTTATTATTACACTTCCTTATAATACAAACAAATATTCTGATATGTCCCATCTTTCATACGAAATCCATTCGGTACAGTTCCAATCTGCACAAATCCTAATCTCTCGTACAAATGACGTGCGTGAACATTATTTTCTACCACTGCATTGAACTGTAAAACCTTAAAGTCATGCAGCTTTGCCTGTACAAGGCAGTCACTTACGAGTTTCTCACCGATATGCTTTCCACGGCAAGTTGAATCCACTGCATAACTTGCATTTGCAAGGTGGCCGCAGCGGCCGATATTATTGGGATGCAGGATGTAAAGCCCTACAATTTGCCCATCTTTATCTGCAACACCGCAATAGGTCTGTGATGCAAAGAATTCTGCCCCTGTCTTATCATCCAGGAACTCTTCCTGTGGAAATGCTTCACCATCTTCTACTACTTCATTCCAGATGTGAACCATCTCGGAAATATCTTTTTCTGTATATTTTCTAATTATCATAATGTCATTCTCCTCTTCTGTTCTAACTTTATTGTACTGTTGAATTTTTACTTTTCCGATATTCTGTTGGAGTCATTTTATAACTCTTTTTAAATGCTCTACAAAAATAATCTACATTATGGAACCCTGTTTCGTAAGAAATCGTATTGATTTTTTTCTCTGTATTTCTAATCAACAATGCTGCTTTCTTCAGCCGGTAACCGATCAAATAATTAATCGGAGTGATATGTAAAAATCTATTAAAAAGATTCAACACCGTACTTTTACTAATATTAGCATAACAGGCAATTTCCTCCAAAGAAATATCTTCTGCATAATTCTGGTGCAAAAACTGCATCATAAGCTGCAAGCGTGCCTGAGCTGTTCCGGAATCGTCCGTTTGCTCTTCCATACATGTTTTGTCAATATTTTCATAAATAATCAGCCATAATTTCTGCATAAGAACTGATGTAAGCAACTCACCATCACCTTCTCTATCCTGTGCAGAAAATATTTGCTTCATAATTTCTAATGCCTCTCCTTGCCATAAATTCTCCCCGTTTAAGATCAAGTATGACAACGATGATGAAACAATCGGTTGAATATATTTTTGATAGATCAAACTATTTTCCGGCGCAAGAAAGGACGGCATACAAAGGAAATTGGGGATGACAGTTTCATCACTGGAATAAAATTTGTGCAAAATCTTTGAATTTATAAAAATACCATTCCCCTCTGATAGTGAAAACATCGATTCACCAACACATACCGTCATGTTTCCGGATTCAACATATACAAATTCCCATTCTGTATGCCAATGCCAGTCAATGCAATGAAAATCAAATTGTGATAACTTTTCAAAATAGCATTTAAACGGATAACCGTCCGTCCCATGTTTTGCTGATTCCATTAAATTCTCATCTGTTACAATTTTATTTTGTGCCATATCTTTCCTCACAACAACCTTTTTATTGGATTTACGATATAATACAATATTTATGCAATATAAGTCAATGTTTTTTCTTGTTATCTAATATATAATACGGTATAAAAAGAACAAAGGAGTTTTCTGTTATGCCAGATTATCAAAAAACAAAAGTGGCATGTTATCTGGGATTCGTCACTCAGGCGATATCCGCAAATTTCGCACCACTATTATTTTTAAAATTTCACAATGATTATGATATTTCATTGGGTAACATTGCTTTAATATCTACATTCTTTTTCTTCACACAGCTTTTAGTCGACTTATTTTGTGCGAAGTTTGTAGATCGAATCGGTTATCGTGTATGTATCGTAACTTCTGAAATATGCGCTGCTGCCGGATTAGTTGGACTTGCATTTCTTCCTGATCTGTTACCGAATCCTTTTACCGGAATTATTATAAGTGTAATTATCTATGCTGTGGGGAGTGGATTGATCGAAGTTCTCTGCAGTCCTATCATCGAAGCATGCCCGTTTAAAAATAAAGAAGCAACTATGAGCCTGCTTCACTCCTTTTACTGTTGGGGTGCGGCAGCCACCATACTGATTTCGAGCTTATTTTTCTTACTGTTCGGGATGAATAGTTGGAAATGGCTGGCAGTCATGTGGGCACTTATTCCGGCGATTAATATATATAATTTCGCAACTTGTCCGATAGAACATTTAGTAAATGACGGAAATGGAATGGGCGTCAGACAGTTATTCCGAACTCCTGTTGTCTGGCTGGCAATCTGCCTGATGATTTGTTCAGGAGCATCTGAATTGGCTATGGCACAATGGGCATCAGCCTATGCCGAAGCTGCACTGGGACTTTCTAAAACTTTTGGGGATTTGATTGGACCTTGCATGTTTGCAATTACAATGGGAATAAGTCGCCTGATTTTTGGAAAATATGGTGAAAAAATGGATTTGATGAAGTTTATGACAGGTTCCGGAATCCTCTGTGTGATCTGTTATCTTTTAACCACCTTATCATCGAATCCGGTAATCGGGTTAACCGGTTGTATTGTATGTGGTTTTTCGGTCGGAATCATGTGGCCTGGAACGATTAGTATTACATCTAAAAAAATGCCGGCCGGTGGAACCGCAATGTTTGCATTGCTCGCCATGGCCGGCGATTTGGGAGGCAGCATTGGACCTGGTATTGTAGGTTATGTTACCCAGAATTCTGATAATAATATCCGTGTTGGAATGGGGATTGGTCTTATCTTTCCACTTGTTCTCTTAATCATGTTATTTATTCTTTGCAAGGGGAAGAAGACGCAGGAATCGCTTCATACAGTTTAATTTCAGTTGAAGTTGAATTTCTTATCCTAACCTCAATCGATTCTTTCTCTATATAATTTATACTCTCTAGATGGAACGCATCACCTTTTCTTTCCAGTATTTCGTTTCGCATGAGATATTGGAACGTAAGGTGCATTATGAGAGCTGATTCAATTAAGCACCTTTCTTCACGGCCAGGTATTTATGATAGTATCTAGCCTCTTTCTGTATTTTCTTTCACGCTTCGCGCTCTTCATCAGACTTGAAGTTATCTTACTTCGCTTTGAACTCTATCCACTCGTTATCTATAAGGACAACTACCCTGTCATCCTCAATAACTGCATAAGGTGTTCCTAAATCTCTGTTGAAATTGGCTTCGCCATCTTTTTGAGGTATGCCGTTTTCTGCATAAGAAGTAGTATATTGAATAACACTCTCGTCCACTTCAACAGGAACAGCATGATCAGTGGAATAGTAGTTAGTACCATTTACCATTATAGTTGCAGGGTAGTCACCACTATCTGATTTTCCACACCTTGCCAAAGTAAGAATACAAACTAATGTCAAAACTGATGCAATTAACTTTTTCATACAATCACCTCGCTATTCACTTTTACTATTTCCGCAATAATATTGCCAATAAAACAATTAGAACTAATATAATTATCAAAAAAATACACCTTATTTGACCGTGAAATCCTAATCCGATCCACTGCAATACTATTATTAACACAAAAACTAATAACGCCCAGTAATTTCTTTTCATGCAAATCCCTCCCTTAATGTCGTAACGACTTGCCTTGGAAATCAAAAACGCATCTTGGGATCTCTTAATTCCTCGTCTGAGCACATCTTTCTCCTCTATATCAAGTGCATCTGCAAGCATCCTTGACTGAATATCAACTGTTTTCTTAAGCGCCTAAAGACGCTTTTCATTGATTGCATAGCCTTGCAAAATAAACTGTTTAAGGACATTATTTGCCCATTTTCTGAAAGCTATACCTCTTTTAGAATTAACTCGATATCCGACAGACAAAATCATATCCAAATTATAAATTTTGGGTTTTCGTCCCCCTGTACTTCTGTCGGGAAAACCGACAGAAGTCTCATCCAGTTCTCCTGAAGCAAGAATATTTGAAATATGTTCGCTTACTGTAGCGTGCTTAACATCAAACAACACTTCCATTTGTTTTTGCGTCAGCCAAACTGTCTCCTGCTCAGGATTGATTTGAACTTCTATATTAACATCACCATCTGTAAATAATACAATTTCATTCTTCATCCTTCTGCTGAAAATTGCATTACAGTATTCCGTAATCACTTCTTCTAACATCTCATGTGAAACTTCCAGTTTGCACATCCAATCATTTTCTTCATTCTATCACAGCATCTTATTATTCCGCCATCAATTTTTCAAACCAAGTACCCTTGACAATAATAAACTGGTCTGCGCCTTTCCACCCATGCTTCATCGGTAAATCTGACCTCATAGTTGCTGTGATTTTTGCTGCATACTTGCTACATATCCACCAATTTTTATCACGTTTCTGGACGTCTCACAGAATCAAAAAAAAAACCCCAGAACCGAAGTTCTGAGGTTTGTGATCTCTTTGAATTGTATTTCTCTTGCGAGATAATTATCTCTTAGAGAACTGTGGTGCTCTACGAGCTGCTTTGAGACCTGGTTTCTTACGCTCTTTCATACGTGGGTCACGAGTCAGGTAACCTGCTGACTTGAGAACCGGTCTGTAATCTGCGTCTGCCTCAAGGAGTGCTCTAGCGATTCCGTGACGGATAGCTCCAGCCTGTCCTGTGTATCCACCACCACATACATTAACGATTACGTCGAACTTGTCAGCTGTCTCTGTAGCCACGAGCGGCTGGCGAACAACAACTTTCAGAGTTTCAAGTCCAAGATACTCGTCGATATCTCTTTTATTGATTGTGATCTTTCCTGTTCCAGGTACAAGATATACTCTTGCGATAGATTTTTTTCTTCTTCCTGTTCCGTAATATTTTGCGTTAGCCACTGTTATTTCCTCCTTCTACCTAAAATGTAAGAACTTCCGGCTTCTGAGCCTGATTTGCATGCTCTGGTCCAGCGTATACATGAAGCTTCTTGATCATGTCTCTTCCCATAGGTCCTTTCGGGAGCATTCCTTTAACAGCAAGCTCGATAACCTTCTCTGGCTTCTTAGCAAGAAGCTCAGCAAGTGTAGTCTCTCTCATTCCTCCAACGTAGTCAGAGTGATTGTAGTAGATCTTCTGCTGTAATTTCTTTCCTGTTACTTTAACTTTCTCTGCGTTAACAACGATTACATAATCTCCTGTATCGATGTGCGGTGTATATTCCGGTTTGTTCTTTCCTCTAAGTACCTTTGCGATCTCAGATGCAAGACGTCCAAGTGTAGCGCCTTCAGCGTCAACCACATACCATTTTCTTTCAATCTTATCAGGGTTTGCCATATAAGTTTTCATGGATGTTCCTCCTATAAATAATCATTAATTACTATTGCTTATTTATTTGAAATCAGCATACTCCGGGGCTTTGGTGCATACTGTTTCTCCTTATGTCATACCTTGCTATTATATGTTGATTTGTGTTCTGTGTCAAGTGTTTTTTACATAAAATCGCATTTTTTCTTTCAGTTCTCAACAGCAAAGCAAAACTTTTTTATTCTTTTACAAAATCCTCTCTATTTCGTACCTAAAAAGTGCCAAGTCATATATTTTTTCCTATGACTCAGCACTTTTTTCACATTCCCCCAACCAATGGTTATTGCTCCTTGGAACAATCAAAACCTTCGATTTTCTTATTTTTCTTCTTTTGCCTGCTCCAATTCTTCAAGAATCTGAGCTGTAAGACCTTTTCTGTCTGTTTTGAAGTGGAAATAAGGTCTTTCGGTAATTTCTCTGATCTCTACCGGATACTCATGTTCTTCCAGTGTATCTTTCAGAAGTTCTGCTACTTCCTCAAGTGTCTTTGTTCCATCAAGAATCACAAACAGATACGGACGATAATATCCTTCATGCTCCTGATCCGGAACGAGACAGAAGAATCCATCTTTCACTCCAGGAGTTCTTACTGTTTTTGTCTCCATTCTCATTACATGAAGTGGCTTATCTCCGTAAGCTTTGATTTCACCACGACCAAGAATATGCACAATTCCCTGCTCTGTGATATAAGCCTCATCTCCTGTATGTAACCATGTGTTTCCATCCGGATGCTCAACAAGTGTCTGCTCTGTCAGTTCTTCACCTCTCCAGCCTGAGTAATGAAGCATCATAGACGGACCTGTCATGCAGAGTTCTCCTGATTCTCCGTAATTTAATTCATTCAGATCTTTGTCAAATACACCAAGTACAGTTGCTGTCATTGGCATACCTACACATCCATCCTCCAATGGGAACATTGGGTTCGGCAGTGTGAAGTTTGAGCATCCCTCGCTCTGTCCATAACCTGCACTTAATTTTGCCTGAACGTTGTGTTTATGGAAGAATTCTTCTACCTCTGCATACTTACGGTCATTCATGGCCTCAGCACCTGCACCGATTGTTCTCAGATGAGACATATCGTAATCTTCCGGAATTCTATCACTGGCCATTAACAGTTCGCAATAACGCGGAATCAGTGCCCAGAAGTTCGGTTTGCGATCCATAAATTCAATGTCAATATTCTCTAACGGACAGAATGGATCAAGTGATACCATTAATCCTGTAGAAAGTGGGAAAATTGTCATTGAAACTGTTACCGCGATCAATGCCGGTGGAAGAATTGGTGTCCACCAAACTTCCTGCACATCTGACGGCGGAATAAAGATTGACATCTGGTATGCAGTTGCTACTATATTCGCTGAAGAATGAATTACAAGTTTAGAGATTCCTGTTGAACCACTTGTGTAAGCTCCAAACACAGCTCTCTCAGGATCTACAGACACAAGATATTCACCTTTGAAGTTTCTTCCCAGTTCCATAAACTCCTGCCAGCTCATATCGCCTTCTGTTGTCTCTGCCTCTGCCGGATAGCGGGCTGTGATTTCTTCTAATACATAATCCTTCATCTGGCTCTTGTCTGCATATTCAAATGGTGACACTTTAATCATACGTGTCATCGGAGTTGTTGTACGGAATAACTCTTCATCTTCTTTTGAAAGATAATCCATTACAAATGCTGTATCTGTTTTACATTTACGGATTGCAAAACAAAGTTCTTCCGGTTCGTCATCACGGCAGATAATTGTTAAACCGACTCTTTCTGCTGCAAGAAGCAGAATAAAATGAGCTGGCGTAGATACTAAAAAGGACGGAACTCTGTCACCTTCGTTAAGTCCGAGGGCTTTCAATGCTCTTGCTGCAACATCTACTTCTTCCCATAACTGCTTCCATGTAATCTTATTTCCATAGTACTCAAATGCGATCTTATCCTCATTCGGGTTTTTCATTTTCAGGAAAGCTTCGATTGTAATTCTTGGTATCTCAAGATTTCTGAACTGTTCCGGATAAAAGTTCAGCCACGGTTTGTCAATACTTGCTTTACCTGTCAATTTCTGCTCTGTAAAATTCATAATTTTGTCCCCTTCTTTTGTTTTTCTTGTCGTTTTTCCCAAAAATACTTCTAAATTCTATCACGGGTTCTTTCAAATTACAATTTATGAAAACTTGAAACAAGATGATTCACATGAATCATCTTGTTTTTCACGCTTCATTTTGGAAATAAATACAAAATCAGTAGGTAAATTATGGTTCTTTTATTGCATTTTTATTCCCTCTGCTCTAAACTAATATCATACTATCAACTTCTTTAAGGTATTTTTAAAAGGAAGGGGGACATATTACAAGTTATTCTATGCTCTGTAATATAACAAAAATATGAAAGATAAAAACCGTTTCAGCATTTTACTAGAACACCTTATGGCTATTGCTGAGCTAAAAAATAGTATTCTTGCAAAAGCTGTTCAGTATGATGACTCCTATATCAGTAAATGGATTAGCGGAAAACTATTGCCAACTGAAAAAAATCATGAAAATACACTTCAGGCTATCAGTCACTGCATTGTTGAAGCACTTTCAGAAGAAAGCACTGCACAACTGTTACAGGAATATCAGTTACAGGACATCAATGATCTTGAAACTGCTATTTATGACAATCTCGAATCTGAATATATGTATGTAAAAGAATTACAAAACTCAACCGGTACAGAAGTAGCTCCAAAAATTTCTTATTATCCGGAGCTTACATTAGACCAGTTCATTTTTAAAATGAAACACCCTTCACTTCGAAAAGTTAATTCTCTAAACGTATACGCGATTGTTGATATTTTGAATGTCGATCCTAATTACCAGCTTTTGATTGCAGAACTCAACAGTGCACACGGCGGCCGGAATCTTATTCTACCTGGTGTACATTTTTCACTTCTTATGGACCTGGAATCGGCTGCTTCCACTCCTGCTTATACCGCTGGTTTCTTAATGAATGTAATGACCAATCTCTCTAATATTGATTTTAATCTTTATTCTGGTTCGCAGGCTCAACGTAAGCTCATTTTTGCAATCAGAGACACTTATGCTATCTCTGGAATGTTAGTAGATAGCAGTCACTGTCTTGGAATTACCACAATTGAAGACAGTGATCTAACGAATGAACTTTATCACAAGATCAGACTTCTTTGTAATAAAGAAACACTATTAATCCGGAAAACAACCATTCCGGAAATGATTCATCGCTTTGAATATGAACAAACGTTAATTTCACAGAAGCAATACTGTCTCATCGGACACCTGACAGAACATTTTCTTCCGGAAGATCTATATACGGAGCTCCTGGATGAGTATTGCCTGAATAACAACGATCTTCAGAAGGAGGACGTAAAAAAACTAAATCACCTGACACAGCGCATTTTGGAGACCACACCAATCCATCTGATCATTTATGCTTCCGTGTTAAAAGATTTCACAGTTACAGGCGAACTTGATTTCTTCGGTGTAAGAATATCATTAACTATATCCCAAAGACTGCGTTGCCTTAAGAATCTGGAACAGCTGTTAAACAAACTTGATTTTATGCATGTATGCGTTCTTCCGGAAGGAATTCTTTCCGACCATCAGCACATAGCACACCCGACACTTTTTGTATCAGATTCTTTGTGTTATCTGCGTTTAAAGAAGTTGACTCCGGAATATAACATCTGCATTCCGAATAAGATTATATTGGATCATATCTTCGAAGAGTTTTTCGATGATGTCTGGGATTCTAATATTGATAAAAACAGCCATAATACTGTAGTAGCCATGATTCAGCATGCAATTCATGCAATAGAAATCATGCTTGAAGTCAACTAAAAATGAGTATCAATAAGCAATCCCCTACCTGTTGCTATTTCAAATTAATCTGCAACTGGCAGGGGATTATTTATTTATTCATATGTTGTCTGATTCGGATAGTTAAATGCAATATAACTCTTTCCGCGGTTAATCGATATTTCATTTCCTGATTCATCATAAAATGTTAATCTTGATAATTCATTATTTTCCTCTTTACTCCAATGAATCTTCTGTTTTGCACCGTTCGAAATGTAATATCCCATGGAGTCTTCCCAGCCATCCCAGTCAACTGCTTTATGTCCCAAATCATCTTTGACAGAGATAGTGGTCTCTAACACAAACACATTGGTAAAAGCAAGCTGGTTTCCTGTCTTTCCGTCTATCTGGGCATTTCCATCAATTTCTTTTTTATAAGTATTGCTTGCTTCATCATAGACAAGTGTAGCAGACTGTGCGCCAAAATCAATGCTCACTTTCTTACACACATCTTCTGATGGTTTCACTTGTTCATTTAATCCATTAAACTGAAATGCTGTTCCTTTCTTATCATCCGCAAGGTCTGTTCTCTTTCCGGTGCTTTGCACTACTTCTGCAAACTTTGTTCCATCAAAGTATCCTGTGTGTTCCAATGCATACCCCTGATTCCGACGTTCCATATCTCGTCCAAACAGACCTCCTGCATTGTAAATTCCATCATACTGATCCAGGTTCAAAGCTTCCAGATAATCTGCGATACTATCATCAATTCCCCAATTTACATAAAACGCATCAAATCCCTGAGACAGTGCCGGGAAATAATATCTGCAGCTTCGTATCGCACAGATCTGCGGAACAGTTGTATAATCCGCATAAAGAGCCATAAAACGCGTCTGATCACCCTCTACCGGGATTTCAAAGATAATATCTGCTTTTTCTACTCCGTACTGTGGCATTGCTGCCGGAATATTATTCACCATAACCGCCACCGGACGTTTACCGATAGCAGCATCTGTCAGATCCGCAAGGCCTGTCAGCAGGTTTTGATTTTCCGGAATCTTTTCTTCTTCCGGTTCTTCCGGCACTTCTTCTACTGGTTCTGGCCTTTCCACTTCTATTTTCTTAGTCGCTGGTTTTTCTGTTTTTGTCTCTTTTTTCTTAGAGCAGCCTGAAAGAGCCAAAACTATCATAGATAAGATCAGTAACAGACCTATCACCCTTCTTTTTCTCTGCCCGCATCGTTTCTTCTTCATACACTTTCCCTCCCTTACATTTGAAATATAACGATTATAACTGAATTAATTATATCATCCCCCTGTGTCTTACACAATCAAAGAGGACCATATTATGCAAAAAGCACAGTGAATAAATCACTGTGCTTTTTGCGCATAATCTTCACAAGTTGAATCCTGTTTATAACTTATGATTCAGATCTCATTCAATTATTTTGCTTTTCCATATACATACTGTGGTGTTCCACCAACAACCATTTTTCCTTCGGAATCTTTATGGTATGGGAATACCCAGTAGAAGTTCCAATCTGTGCTGGATGCCTTCTTATCTGTAAATGTTGTGCCTTTTGTTGTCATACCGATGTAACCATATTTCTCACCGGCGCGGATTCCGTATACCAGATATCCTTCTGCTCCTGCTGACATTGTCCATGTCAGTTTTACTCCACCCTTAACGGATGATGCTTTCAGATTTGTAACGGCTGCACACTTCTGTGCTTTTCCGTATACATAGTGAGCTGTCAGACCTGGATACATCTTTCCTGCATCGTCTTTGCAATATGCAAATACCCAGTAATAGTTGTAATCACTTGTCAGAGCTTTCTTATCAATGTAAGCACTCTGAGTTGTTGTCATACCGATATAACCATATTTTCCGTCTCCACGGATTCCGTAAATCAAGTATCCTTCTGCATCCTCAACTTTATCCCATGTAAGTTTTACTTTACCTACTGTAGAAGATGCTTTCAGGTTTTCTACTGCTGCAAGTCTTTCTTTTTCAACTACGACTTCCTTAGGTGTCGGATTAACAACTTTCTTTCCATCTGGTGATGTTACGGACGCTGTATAAACAACTTTTCCTTCTTTTGTATAAGTTGCTTTCTCGACTGTTTCACTATCGATCTTAACTTCTGGTGTCTGAACATGTGTTGCATCATTTGCACATGTAAATGTTGCTGTTGTTGTCCATGTTCCGTCTTCTGCCTGTGTCCAGTCTGACCATACCGGCTCACCATAGTTGTGACCTAATGCATCGATCACATCTTCATGTGTATCTGTAATTTCATTTCCATTCGGATCTGTTGCAGTTGCTGTGTATACTTTCTTTCCTGCTGTTTCACATGTAGGATCTGTAACAACCGGATCGCTTACTTTCGCATCTGCAGTCTCTACATGAGATGCATCTCTGCTACATGTAAATGTTACAACCGGTGCATAGTTTCCGTCTGCATCTTTCTTATCCCAATTCCATGTAGCTTCCCATACGTGTCCAAGAGCTGCAACATCTTCTGTCTTACTCTCTTCGTAATCTTTACCATTGAATGTTACTTTTGCTGTGTAAGTGATCTTTCCAGCTTCTGTGCATGTAGCACCGTCAGATTTCTCTGTTACTGTTGCATCTACAGTTTCTGTATGACTGTTGTCACGATCACATGTAAATGTTGCTGTTGCTGTATAAGTATTGTTGTCACCCTTTGTCCAGTTCCATGTTGGTTCACCATACTTATGGCCAAGTGCCGGTAAATCAACTTCTTTTGGATCTGCTGTTAATGTACCGATTTCCTTACCATCAGCATCTGTAACTGTCGCTGTTGCTGTATAAACATCTTTACCAGCTTCTGTACATGTTGCTGCTTTGGAATTCTCTGTATCCTTAACAACATTAACTTTAATCTGGTCTTCTGTTGGTTCATTATCACAAACGGAGCATTTAACACCTGTTACAGATGCTGTGCAATTAGTTACATTGCCATTGTCATCTTTAACTTCGTTCCATGTCCATGCACCTGTGTATGCATGCTTTCCAGCTTCCTTTGCCTCAGTAGTTGTTACAACATACTTCACACCATCAGCTGTCTTATCTGCTGCTTTGTAGTACATAGTCACGCCCTGTTCACATGTACCTGTATGGCCAGCAAGTTTAGCCGTTGCAGTTACTTTTTCTGAAAGAGCTTTCTCAATAGAATCTCTGTTAGCTTTGTTTGTTGCATTTTCATCTGATTCAAGGAGACAATCCAGTTTATTGATCTGATTTGCACAAGTTTCACATTTCAGATTCTGGAATGTAACGCTTGTGTGATCATCACTCCATTCAGCATCTGTTGCTGCATAAGCATGACCTTCTGCTGCGTTCTTCTGAGCTTCATCCCAGATAGCTTTTCTTTTCTCGTATGTAGAATTAGCCTGTTCATATTTGGACTTAACAGGTTCTGTAATACAAGCACCGCACTCTGGGCAAACATAGTTGTCCGCTTCGTTCCAGTTACCGCTATCAGTCTTTGTATAGTATGTTTCATGGAACTTGATGTAATGATGTTCGTGTGCTGTATTCTCTGCTTCTACACGTGTGCCCTCTTTGATCAGACCACAGTCAGAACAACGTTCTTCTGTAAATGCATTACGTCCGCAGTATGCAGGTTCAGAAACTGTTTCATAATTATGAGAAGTACCTGTCAGTGTCTTCATATCAACTGTATCAACGAAGTTAGCTGACCACATGAACTCGTCATTATCATTGCTCTGACTGCCCATGAACTGCTGATACTTCTTGTAGTTTGTATAAGTCGGATTGTAATCTGTCTCTTCGAATTCATAACCGTAGCTGGAATGGTCAAGCAGTTTGCTCTTACCTGAAATGAACGCGAAGTTTGTACCGATTGAAACAACCAGTTCGTCACCCTTCACAGTCAGACCTGCGATTGGATGATTTGTGACAGTGAAATCTGCACTCTTTTCATCTGTTGTTGTAAACGCCATACCGCCAAACAACTTTGTATTATCACGTTTTGCAGATACTGTATTGTATTCCTTCACAACGGCTACTGCACCGTCTGCAGGATTGTAGGAAACGATATCGTTGGATACGTTGAAGTAAATCTTACCATCTGTATACAGTGCTGCTGTCAGACCGATGGATGGGTAAATGCTCTGTTCATCCACAAACTGTGCATACAGTTTGGTCAGAAGATCATTCTTCTCCATCTTACCGTCTTTGTTCAGAACGCTTACAAATGTATCGTCATCATCGTCGTTTTCCTTGTCTGTGAAATTAATCAGTGTCTCATAATCGCTGTCGCCATCGCCTGTATCCTTATTTGTCAGTTTATGACGAACAATCTTGTACTCTGCAGCCTTCTGGCTCTGATTCATGCTTGAACTGTTTACTCTGTCAAACAGGTCTGTAGAATCATACATGTAGTACGCATAACCGTCTGCATAGTAAACATTGCTTGCCGCACGCGCCATCCATGCTGTCTCATAGGTCTTATCAGTTGCTTCGTTTTCATAGAGAGATCTCAAAGAACTGAAATTACCATCATATAATTTTCTGGCACTTGTATCACTGAACAGGAAGTATGTATGGTTCATATCACCGTCTGTCTCAACACGGTCACGGCTCATAACTTCTGTGTAGACATCTGTGTAACAAGGATCCACATAAAACCACTGACCATCAACCTTTACTGCATTCCAATAATGGTCGGATCCGAAGTCCTCCTGTTCTTCGCCGTACATTGTAACATCAGACTGGAAGGAGATTCTTACAAGGTCAACTGTGTAATTCTTT
>OIZO01000435.1_pt1 | contig 28983 bp, 21 predicted proteins | sample 1588551 | NCBI WGS metagenome assembly OIZO01 (sample SAMN03283271) | human gut metagenome | biome: human-associated habitat; material: feces | host: Homo sapiens | place: Peru | collected 2012 | reverse complement strand
TACCAAACGAACAGAATCTCTTGTTCTTGTGTGGAAAGGCTGACAAGAAAAAAGCATCTGATATTTTCAACTATCTTGGATGCAATATTCTTTCCAAATGTACCAATTGCTCTCTGATTATTATGGATGAACTAGGCCCTAATGAAGCAGACGCTGTATTCTTCCGTCAAAAAGTATTGAACCTTTTGGATGGTTCAATCCCAATCTTAGGTATCTTACAGGACCCTGCTGAATCCTCCTGGCCTGAGATTGTGAATCATCCAAATGTAGAAGTTATTCCACTGACGGAAGACAATAGAGAAGATACGTCGTTGATAGAGTATATCTTACAACGTCTGTAGAATTTTTAAAGTATCCGCAACTTATTTTTCTAGTACTTGCGGATGCTTTCCGGCTAGAAAAAGGGACAGAGTGGAATCGCAATTGAAAGCGGAATAAAGAAAAGTCCGATACATTTCAGATAGATATCCACAGAACTCATGATAATATCCACATCCTCTGAGACAAACAGATAGGTCATGTATTTTCCTGCTGTCATAATATATCTGAAAATGTCTGGAAAATAAATGATAAAATTTATTGACAAAACAGAATTCATTCGTTATAGTAGGAAACGATGTAATGACAAGGTGTTGTTCGTAAAACGGACGAACCTGAAGAGAAATTGAATATATTCCGTGAGGGAGTAGTTCGCATGAAAATGTGATTTGTCAACATACCGGTGAGATGAATTTGGAAATATTACCTGGCAAATCTTAAAGAATGAGACTCATGTATGTTCTGAATGAGAGGACAGACCTGTTATGTGAGACAGGCGTTCTCTTGTGAACGAACATACGTGGGTCTCTTATTTTTTGGCAATAGGAGGAAAAAACATGGCACTATTTATTGAGTTGCTTCTAATGGGAGTCGGGCTTGCGATGGATGCATTTGCAGTGTCTGTCTGTAAGGGGCTTGGAATGCAGAGACTGAACAAGAAGCAGGCTGTAGTGATTGGATTGTATTTCGGAGGATTTCAGGCGCTTATGCCACTTATAGGATGGATTCTCGGAATTCAGTTCCAACAGTATATTACAAGTATTGATCACTGGATCGCGTTTATTCTGCTTGTTTTGATCGGTGGAAAAATGATCGTGGAAGCGGTGAAAGAATGGAACGAAGAAGATGTCGTTGAAGTAAAAGACCAGCCACTGGATCACAAAAATATGTTTATGCTTGCGATTGCGACAAGTATTGATGCCCTGGCGGTTGGTATTACATTTGCATTTTTGGATACACCGATTCTTGAGGCAATCACGATTATCGGAATCACAACGATGATTATTTCTATTGCAGGCGTAGTGATTGGAAATTATTTTGGCGGGAAATATAAACATAAGGCAGAATTGGTCGGAGGAATGATCCTTGTATTTTTAGGAGTTAAAATCCTGATCCAGCATCTGGCTGGGTTGGCATAAAACTGTTGAAGAGGTTTTGGGAATAAAAAGAAAGAAGGAAATGAAAGATGAGTGAGTTGTTTCAGAGCGTGCCGTTCGCAGTGGTACTTTTAATTATTGGTTTTGTGTTTCTCGTAAAGGGTGCAGATATATTCGTTGAGGGTTGCTGCAGCATTGCAAGGCGCTATAAGGTTCCTTCTCTGATCATCGGAATGACAATCGTGGCAATGGGAACAAGCCTTCCAGAAACAGCTGTCAGTGTAACGGCAGCCATTACAGGAAATAATGCACTTGCGGTAAGCAATGCAGTCGGATCCAATATTTTCAATTTGATGGTAGTTGTAGGAGCCTGTACTTTATTTACACCGGTTGCAGTGAAAATCAGTACACTAAAGGTTGATTTTCCGATTTCTATAGCTTGTGCGGTACTTTTACTGGGACTTGGAGTGGCCGGAATGTCACTGGGACATTTTGATGGTATTGTATTTATTGTTCTGTTCGCAACATTCCTTTTCTATATGATTCGTTCTGCACAGATATCTCGCAAGGAAAATACGGATCCTGGAGTGGAAGAGGAAGAATATCTTGTGGAAGCAGAAGAAACTCAGGAAATGTCTATTGGTAAGAGTGTGATTTACATTCTTCTTGGCGCAGTAGCGATTGCGGTCGGAAGTGACTGGGTAGTAGACGGTGCCTGTACAGTTGCGGCGGCAATTGGAATCAGTCAGACTCTGATCGGACTTACTGTAGTTGCATTTGGAACAAGTCTTCCGGAGTTGGTTACATCGATCGTGGCAGCCAGAAAAGGTGAGGTGGATATGGCACTTGGAAATGTCATCGGTTCTAATATCTTCAACATTCTTATGGTGCTTGGTATTGCGGCGGCGGTTTCACCGGTAACATTTTTGATAGAAAATGTAATTGATATTGCAGTGCTGATTGTGTTCAGTGTTCTTGGATGGCTCATGGCATGGACAAAAAGAGAACTCGATAAAAAGGAAGGAATTCTGATGTTGGTTCTCTATGCAGCGTACGTTGTATATATTTGCATGAGATAGTCGGAAATAATTTCAAAATAAAAAGACGGATGATGTAAAAGACAAGAAAGCCTTTCCTTGCTACACCATCCGTTTTCTATTTTCCGGTAATCAATGCAACATAGCCCCAGTCCCTTTTGATAGTTTACGGAAAGATCTTGTAACAGTTCTTTTGTATCAAAAATCAGATCAGATATATCTCTTGCATAGTACGTTCGGTTATTATGACATCTCATAATAGTGGGCGTAAATGCCGCCTTTTTCAAGCAGTTCTTCATGATTTCCCCGCTCTGCAATTCCGCTGTTTGCAACCACCAGAATCTCATCCGCATTACGAATCGTAGATAATCTATGTGCAATGGTAATGGTGGTACGATTCTTCGCCAGTTCCTCCAGACTCTGCTGAATCCAGCGTTCGCTCTCGTTATCCAATGCACTGGTCGCCTCATCCAGAATCAGGATTGGCGGATTCTTCAGAAATACTCTTGCAATGGAAATCCGCTGCTTCTGTCCACCGGACAAACGGGTTCCTCTTTCTCCTACATAGCTGTCATATCCATCCGGAAGCGACATGATAAATTCATGAATATTTGCCTTCTTTGCCGCATCTATGATTTCATCCATAGTTGCCCCAGGCTTTCCATATGCAATATTTTCCTTAATCGTACCGCAGAATAAATACACGTCCTGCTGTACAAGTCCAATCTGACCGCGCAGGGTTTCCAGCGTCAGCTTCCGTACATCTTTTCCGTCAATGGTAATCGTTCCACCTGTCACATCATAGAAACGTGGAAGCAGGGAACAAATCGTGGTCTTTCCGCTTCCGGAAGGTCCTACCAGTGCGATGGATTTTCCTGCCGGAATTTTAAATGAAACATTATCCAAAACCAGTGTGTCATCATCACTGTAATGGAAGGAAACATGCTTGTATTCCACTTCTCCCTTCACATTCTGAAGTGGTTCTGCGTCGGATGCGTTTACAATCTCCGGCTCTGTCTCCACTACATCTAAGAAACGGCGGAAACCGGAAAGTCCTTTCTGCATCATTTCCGTAAGCTCTACCAGAATCTGAATCGGGCTGATGAAAATGCCGATATAAAGCGCATACATGGCAAGGTCTGCCACATCCATTTTCCCGTGTGCGATCAGCCAGCCGCCAAATACCAGCGTAATCAGATACATCATGCCCTGAAAGAACAGGTTACCGCTCATAAAGCTTCCCATGCAGTGATAATTGGCATTCTTGGAAATCAGAAAGTTCTCATTGCTCTCCATGAACTTTTCCCGCTCGATTTCTTCATTTGCAAAGGACTGTACCACACGGATGCCGGACAGGGTATCCTGCAGACTGGAATTGACATCCCCAATCTTTTTCCGGTTATCCATAAAGGTTGCCTGCATCTGCCGGTTCTGTCCATAGGAAAAGAACAGCATAAATACCACCATCACAAGAAGTGGAATGGCAAGTCTCCAGTTGATCATAAACAAAAAAGTAAAGGAACCTACGATTTTAATCACGGAAATAAACAGGTTCTCCGGTCCGTGGTGTGCAAATTCGGAGATATCGAACAAATCTGACACCAGCTTACTCATCATCTGACCGGAATTATTCTGGTCATAATAAGAAAAGGAAAGCTTCTCATAATGTTCAAATAACTGTTGGCGCATATCCCGCTCCATACGAGCCCCCATCATATGTCCCTGATAGCTGACATAATATTTGCAGAAAGACTGTACGATATACATGAGAAAAAGCCCAATTCCGATTGGCAGCAGGGCACTCATAATCCGTGAAGCATCTTCTGTAAACAAAGTCTTTGTCAGGGTTCTTAAAATCTGTGGAAACGCAAGGTCTACCAGACTGATAATTGCCGCGCAGATTAAATCCAGAAAAAATACCGCCTTGTAAGGCGCATAATATTGAATAAATTTCTTAAGTGTATGCATAATTCTATTTTCCTCCAAATAATTCCAGTAATTCATCTTTGCTCATCTGTGTAATTCCACCCGTTTCACCACTTAAAATCTCATCTGCAAGATTATTTTTGTTCTCCTGCATTTTCAGAATCTTTTCTTCTATGGTTCCTTTCACGATAAGCTTATACACCGACACAATCTTCGTCTGTCCGATTCGATGTGCACGGTCTGTCGCCTGATTCTGTACCGCCAGATTCCACCACGGGTCATAATGAATCACCACGTCGGCTCCTGTCAGATTCAGTCCCGTTCCACCCGCTTTCAGCGAAATCAGAAAGACCGGTGTCTGGTCCTGATTAAATTCATTCACCATTTCCACCCGCTTTTCTTTTGGAGTAGCACCCGTGATTTTAAAATAAGAAATTCCTGCATTTTTTAAATCCTTTTCCAGTAATTCCAACATGGTCGTAAACTGGGAAAACAGCAGGATTTTATGTTCTCCTTCTATGGCACTTTCAATCAATTCCATACATAATGAACGCTTGGCAGAATTTCCCTTATAGTTTTCAAACAATAACCCCGGGTCACAGCAGATTTGACGTATTTTCGTCAGTTCTGCCAGAATCTGTAGTTTATTTTTCTGAAAATCGTCCGCACTTTGACTTGCAACCAGTTCCTTCATATGAACAACTTGTCCATCATAAAGATGCATCTGTTCTTCTTCCATCTTTGCATATCGGACTTCTTCCATTTTATCCGGCAAATCTTTCAGTACATCTTCTTTCAATCTACGTAAAATAAACGGAGATACCATCTTTTTCAGTCTTTGAGAGACTTGTTCCTCTTTGTGTTTCACGATTGGAGTCTCTATCTCCTTCCGGAATCGGTCATAACTGTATAAAAAGCCTGGCATGAGATAATCAAAGATACTCCACAATTCACTCAGACGATTTTCAATCGGTGTACCAGTCAGGGCATATCTATATTTACTTTTAATGATTTTCACTGATTTTGCGGCTGCTGTACTATGATTTTTGATATATTGTGCCTCATCCAGCACCTGATAACGAAATTCCTTATCCTCATATTCTACAATATCTCGTTTCAGTAAATCATATGATGTTACTAACACATCTGAATTTTGATAATCCTGAATCAATTCTGCACGCTCTTTTTGTGTTCCGGTCACTAAAGTCACTTTCAGTTCCGGGGCAAACTTTTCAAATTCTTCTCCCCAGTTAAATACCAGAGATGCCGGTGAAACAACAAGCGAAGTACCACCACTTCCGCTTTGTTTTGCAGCTGACAGCACGGAAATCATCTGTAACGTTTTTCCCAGTCCCATGTCATCTGCCAGAATTCCACCAAACTGATATTGTTCCAATGTTTTCATCCACTTGAAGCCTTCCATCTGGTAGTTTCTCATCACATGCGAAAGACTTTCAGGAACTTCAAAATCAGAATCTTCTATGGTCTTAAATTCCTTAATCAGCTTCTTGAAATGGCTGTCTCTGTTTATATAAACATTTTCACCTTGTTCCAGCATCTTATTGAGATACAGGGCACGATAAACCGGAATCTGCATATTCCCTTTCACAAATTCTTTTGGTGTTACCTGCAAAGTCTCCATCATCTGGGCCAGCATATCCATGTCCTCTTCATTAACCGAAACGAAGCTGCCATTTTTTAAACGATAGTACTTTTTCTTACGTTGATAGCTCTGTAAAATTTCCAGCAGTTCATCCAGCCCCAGGTCATCACTGGAAAGAGAAAGATTCATGATATCACTTTCTATCGACACGCCTATCCTCATCTTTGGTATCTTACGCACGTTAATATTACGGAATTTATCTGTAACCTGTACCTCTCCCAATGCCATCAGCCGTTCCATGCCCGTATCCAGAAAGCGCAGGACTTCCTCGTCCGACTCCTCTGACAGAAGCATTTCTTTCTCAACATCCATTTCATGAAAATACTGACGCAGGTAAAACAAAATCTCGCTTTCACTGCTCAGATTCCGGAAAAGCTGAAAAACCGGATTTTCTTTATAATGCTCCATCAGAGACACCTCTTCCTCTCCGTATCTGGCCTTCGGTCTGCAGATAATCCTGTCGTCTTCCGCATCCAGATAAAATAGAAATACCGGTTCCGGTGGAATATATTCCCTGATTTCTTCTTTTTCCTTCTCCTCTACAGTCAGATTCTGCTTTAAAACCGGCAGCATCTGATGATAAAATTCCGACAGATTCTTTCTTCCCACCGAAAATGAAATCTGTCCACCTTCACTCATCTCCATAAGTGGCTGGATTTCCTGTAAAGTCTCTTTATTAATTCTGCAAAATACATTCTTTTTGAAATAGTACCGGTATGTATCTCCCATAATAAAATCCGGTATCTTTCCCTCTACCCTGATTCCATGAAAGACCTGTTCCTCATCCACATCTTTTTCAATCCGCAAATGTATATTTGGCTTTCCTTCTTTCAGTTCTATCGTAGATTTTACCGTCTTCCTGCCGCTTTTATCTGTAAAATCAATACTCTGTCCTTCATATAAATCATAAAACTGATCCAGCCGTTCACCATATAATGGAATACGGTTTTTTATTACATTTGGTTCATAATAAAAATGCAGTGTCGCACGATTGTATTCTATCCGTTTCTTTTCCTCCCTCATAATGCGCTCTATATATGCATAAATATCTTTGGAGTTCTCACTGATGCGGTGCTTTGCAAAGTCAACTTCTGTCTTCGTTCCAAGTGGCATCACCTGCCGGTTCTCATATTGTTCCAGAAAATCTCCGATATGTTTCAAAACATACATTTTCTCGACACCATACTTGAAAGACAGATATAATCCATCATACTCCCTCTCCAGCACCGGGGTTATCTGGAAATCCATTATCTGTTCCATTTGCTCTTCTATCACTGTTTTTGCATGCTGCGTCCGAAAATGATTCAGCAAACGTGTTCCCTCTATATCTGTAGAATCCCCCGGATTGTATTTTTTCAAATGTTCGTCTATCAGGATAAAAAAGGCAAGAAGGTGTACACATATATTACTATTAAAACCTCCATAACATCCTAATGCACCACAGTTTGACTGTATCACTTTCTCACGGCCAAAAATAACAGACATCAGCCTTTTCTGATTCCGTTCTTTCAGATATCCCGTTGCTCTTGTGCATAATTCTGTTCCACCAATAAACCGATGATAGCCAGTCTCCACACTTTCAAGCACAATTTTCTCCTGCTTCACAAGCTGCATTGCTTCTTTATACTGTCTCTCCGGGAACTCACTACCGCCAAATATCCTGTTCAAATCAAAATACTGATACTCATTTTCTGATGCTTGAAATGGTTTTATCTTTACCGCATTCCACTCTAAGGCTTTCCGTTCCACTTCTTCTCCGTTCTCATCTATTGCATACATAAGTGCCGCCATGTGTTTACAATAATTTCCCTTAGCTGCATATGGACAAGAACATCTTGCAAAAACAAGATCATCGTTTCGTATTTTTATCTCTACATTATAAGACGCATCGCCTATGACACGTGCACGATATTCCTCATCCTCATACCGGAAATTCTGTACCCGGTTTTCTTTATAATATCTCTTCCCTCTTTCCAGCACCAGTGCCTGAAACCTTCGCTTCCAGTTCATATTTTCTCTCCCGATTTTCTTTTAAATATACATGCTAAAACCCTGACAAACATCATATATCTTTAACTTTATTATTATACTATAATGTGTTCTCAGATACCAGTTAAGATATCCTTTTCTTTATGGCAATTCTGATTTTCCATCTATTGATTTTTCCAATTATCAAGTTTATACTTTAGGAAAATCCCTGTTTATTACAGATTCCATTTATTCTTCAAAAAATCCAAATGAAGGCGAGGGAATTACAAGCTATGTTAGCACTTTATCTGTCACCCATTTATATCGTTCTTAACATTTACCTCCTGTTACGCATGATGAGCTGGATGGGAGCCTGTCATCATATATGTGAATATCCTGTGGTAAGGATTGGATTTATCATCCTTTACATTCTCCTTGCCACCTCTCTGCTGACCGGATTTCTTCTTCCGGAAGGCGAACTGAAACGGATTTGCAAGATAATCGGCAACTACTGGCTTGGGGTTCTGCTCTATACGTCCCTTACGGTCCTGACTGCCGATTTACTGCGTATTCTTCTGAATATCAATCCGAGAATCCGTCAGAATCCGATTCTGCACACCCGGACATTTTTCGCCATAGCTGGAGGAATCTGCGCTGTAATTATCATTACCCTTAGTACATGGGGAGTGGTAAATGCACGTATCATCCGCACCACACCATATAATGTCACGGTGCACAAATCTGCCGGAACACTTTCTTCTCTCAATGTGGTTCTGGTGGCTGACCTGCATATGGGATATAACGTCGGAAAAGACCATATTTCCAATATGGTACAGAAAATCAATGCCCAGAATCCGGATTTGGTTGTAATTGCAGGAGATATTTTTGATAATGAATACGAATCCCTAAAAGACCCCGAAAAGCTGGAATCTATTCTTCGTGGAATCCAGAGCAAATATGGTGTATATGCCTGCTATGGCAATCACGACATTGAGGAGAAAATCCTTGCCGGTTTCACTTTCGATACGAAGAATCAGGAAAAAGCAAGCGACCCAAGAATGGATGAATTTCTAGAAAAAGCAAATATCAGGCTGTTACATGATGAGGGTATACTGATTGACAACAGCTTTTATCTCTTTGGAAGAGCAGACGCTTCCCGTCCTGGAAAGGATATCGACTCCCGCAAAACGCCTGCAGAAATCACGGCAAATATGGATAAAAGGAAACCAATCCTTGTCATTGACCATCAGCCAAAAGAATTGTCCGAGCTTTCTGCTGCCGGTGTAGACTTGGATTTATGCGGTCACACTCATGATGGACAGATGTTTCCCGGAAATCTTACTGTCAGTCTCATGTGGGAAAACTCCTGCGGTTATCTACAAAAAGGCAACATGCACAACATCGTCACTTCCGGTGTGGGCATCTTTGGTCCGAATATGCGGGTAGGAACCAAAGCTGAGATTTGTCCGATTCATGTAACCTTCGAGCCATAATCCATAACTGTGATGCCTGCGGATTGTTCTGTGCTTTGCACTCCCACAATCCGCCCCAATATTCGCATATCATGGGATTATCATCCCACTTTTAGGCTCATATCGGGGAGCCAAGGTCTAAATCCACTTATAAACAAGTTCATGTGGATTTAGACCTTTTGACCCTGGCATCATAGTATAATATCATCTATTTTCTCAAAGCTTCCCATGCGGTAACTTTCAATGGTCTTTCCTTTTACTACATAGAAGCGGTCGTCGATATAAACACCTCGTGTGCTCATATAGGAATCACCCGGTACTTCTTCCTCCATCTTCACTTCAAATCCACCATTTTCATCATAACTGAAAATGTAGTACATTTCCTTATTACCATAGCAGGAGAAACCAATCATATTTTTCTCATCATCCACAAGAACTGCCTTGTAATCCCAGAATAAATCTGTACTGTACATATCCTCAATCGTATAAGTATGCACTTCTTTGACATCCGACGGGTCCGAGATATCAAACATGGAAATCTTCACTCCGTTCGTAATTCCCAGCTCCTCATCCGTATCCATACCGATTCCTACAAGCTGATTCTCCCCGTAGAAATGCAGATACTCAGAAAATCCCGGAATTTTAAGTTTTCCGATAATCTTTGGATTCGTCGGGTCAGAGAAATCTACGGAAAACAACGGGTCTGTCTCACGGTAAGTTACAAAATATCCTGTCTCTCCAAAAAATCTTGCAGAATACACTCTTTCATCCTGAGCAATTCCGTTGATTTCACCAATCTGATCCAGATTCTCATCCAGTACAAACACAGAATTTGTAGTAGCATTTGCTCCATTGATTGTTGTGACAATACGGAGATTTCCTTCGTATTCATCAATACAGAAAGAGTCATGAATATAACCTTCTATCACACCTTTTGCTTCTCCGGTAATCTTTCCATCTTTATAAGACAGTTTGCGGATTTCCGTCTGGCTAGAATCTCCCTGCTGCCACATTCCATCTTCCCGCAGTAATGCAATATTGCTTACCGTCTCATAAATATAAATATTCTCACTGCTCACATACAGTTCGCCAAAATCCATGAGTACCGCTTTCTGGTCCACAATGTTTTCCGGTGCATTTACATTCATGGAAGTGACCACTACATATTGAAAAGACGGAACATCCGGCATATAAATACAATCACTTTTCAATGTGTCACCACATACAACCGGAACATATTCCGTAACGGCATCCCTTCCATTTTCCGAATATACATCATATTTGCTGAATGTATAGATATAATCTCCTACAATACGCGATGTGTTATAATATCCACTCTGCGAAACCGTTCCCATATGCTTTGGTGCAGTTTTATCGGATATATCATAAGTCTCCACACAAGTACTGGTTCCCTTGTAAACCTCATATCCATCTGTATCTGTCTCTGTCAGCGAATTCATTGTAAACAGGAACACCTTGTTATCTTTTACGTAGAACTCGGATATCTGCGCCCCGTTTTCCGTCTTAATCGTAGAAACTTCCTTCATCTTATCCGTAGAAGCATCCACAATACTGATTTCCATGGCACTCTCCTTCTCCACATAGAGATAAGTTCCGTCTGTCTTTACAATATCTGCTTCTCCTACTCCCTCTGTACGCACATTGGTATCTGACGCATTGGTTTCACTCTTTGTGCCTGCATTTGACGCCGTGTCTGCCATAGATTCCTCCATGGTTGCAGATTCATTGATTGCCATGGAATCCGACTTGCTGCCAAAAAGCGCACTTCGTGCGTTGCTTGTCGTAGTCATTACTTCCTTCTGATATTTCTGAATACAGTTGTAAATTTCTTCATAACTCTTTGCCGTCTGAATATCCTTAGTCACTATAACGGGCTTTGTCTCATTAGACTGTATTCTATATATACCAAGTCCCGCAACCAGCACAATGGCCGCTGCCAGCCCCCCATATATCCGTTTCTTCTTCCACCATGGCTTTTTCTTCTGCTGACATTTCTCTCCTAAAAGTTTTTCAATCTGCTCCGGCTGCAGACTGTCCGGCACCGGAATCTCCTGCATCTGTTCTGCAAACTGCTCTATGGCTTTCTGTTCTTCGCCTGCGCTATTGACATCCACCTTATTTTTGTCTGTCTTATTTACATCTGCCATGTTTACACCTCCTGCTTCTTCATAATTGCACCAAGCTTCTCAATTGCACGTTTCCGCTTAGAGCGCACAGTATTCGGATTCAGCTTCATCATTGTCCCTATCTCCACGCTGTTATATCCTTCCAATGCTGACATCGCCACAATACACCGTTCTTCCTCATCCAATTCCAGGAGTGCATTATGTATATCCAGTTGTAATTCCCGGTCTTCTTCATACAACTTCTGATTCTCCGTCAGTTCTACCTCCAGGCGGCTCTTATCCTTTAATTTGCATTTGCATACATTCGCTGTAATCTTAAATATCCATGAACGAAATGCCTCTTCCTTCCGAAGACTTCGTATATTCTCATATGCCAGAACGACCGCCTCACTGACCGCATCCTCCGCATCGTGGGACTGCCGCATCATGCAAAATGCAAACCGGTATAAATCCTCATAAACAGTACTGTATAATTCAGTAAATCTCTGAATCGTCATGCGCGCTTCCTCCCCTCTTATTAAGGCCTTTGTATATAAGAGTAAAATAAAATGGCAAGTGTTGCAAGAAAATAAAATATTTTTCCTGCAAGGTCAAAAAATCTGCTCCGAACCTTTTCTCTTACGTCTAACACAAAAAAGGAAAGTTCCTGCGAACTTTCCTTTTTGCTTTCCCATATTCATTTATCAAATCACTGAATTTACTTTTTAATTAATCATCAATACCTTCTGTTTCAATGATGAATTTGGTAGAACCATTCATACCATCCTTAATTCCTGCGTATGATTTGTAGTCCTGACCAAGTTCTGTCATAGCCTGCAGTCTGTCAGCAATCTTAGTGATATCACCTCGGAACATGGAAGTAAGTTTGTCAATTGCCTCTGCCTTGTATTCTGCCATTCCTTCTGCAAGTGTCTGATTTCCTTCTGCCAAAGCTTCTATTCCATCTTTCAATGTACCGGCGCCTTCATCTAAGGTACTTACTCCCGAGCCAAGTGTATTTGCTCCTGTTGCAAGTGCTCCCGCTCCTGTACTAAGCTGTGTGGTTCCTGCTTTCAGACTTGCAACACCTTCACTTAAAGTTGCAACACCTGCGGATAATTTCTGTGCTCCTGTTGCAAGTGCTCCTGCACCGGTTTGTAACTCGGTGTTGTTAGAAACCAGCTGGTCTACACCATCTTTGACATCCTTTACACCAGCTGATAAGGATGCTGCTCCTGTTTTCAGTTCTCCAGAACCCTTAGCAAGTGCTTGAGCTGATTTTACAATTCCTGGATTTTCTTTTGTATTATTACCATCCATTATAAATTGTAATGTACGTAAAGTCTTCTCGATGTCCGTAAACTGTTTACTCATATCAGCAGTTGCTGTTGCAGTAATATCTTCACTATCTACAGCTTTTTGTAAATCCTCTGCTGTAATATTTGTCTCAACTGACTGTCCCTTTAAGTATTCCTTCACCGCTTCTTTTACCTGATTTTGCTGTTCCTGGCTCAAACCTAATTCAGCACTGCTCAAATCAAGACCATCTACATCTACTGTTGCAGTAGAAACAGATTTAGAACTACTGTAATTTGAATTCACCTTGATTTCAGGAGTAATAGTTACGACACCGAGATTGTTTTCAAGACTAGTCAAATTCGTTCTCAATAATCCAATATATGTTTCAACAGCACCAATTCCTGTACTCAATGCCTCTGCACCTGTTGCCACATCTTCAGCACCTGCTGCTACACTCACAGCACCTGCTTCCAAGCCTGGATTTTCCTCTGTACCGTCACCATCTATACCTGCCTTCAATCCTGAAACACCATTTGTATATTTATTCACACCAGCACTTAAGTTTGCAGCTCCTTCTACCAGTCCGGACTGGTCTTCTTCACTCTGTGCTTTATGGTCTACAGAAGCCTGAAGGGTACCAACACCTGTCTGAAGGGAACTTGCACCGTTATCCAGTGCAGTTACTCCACTTACTAATGTTGGAATCTTGCTTACCAGAGTACTCACACCTGCTGCAAGCTGTGAGGTTCCGTCTTTTAATGTTCCGGCACCTTCTGCTAACTGGCTTGCTCCGTCTGCTGCCTGCTGGGAGCCATCTACCAGCTGGTTAGTCGCATCATCTAATTCGTCCATGGATTCACTCAAATCAGAAAGCTCATCCATATCATCTAAATCAACATCCTGAAGGAAATCTGTTGTGGCTACTGTAATAGACGGTTCAATAGAAGCGTCTTTGACATCAGCAGTAATGGTAACTTCTTCCGGAATCTCAATGTCGCTGTCTTCCAGATTCAGGCTATCCTGTAATCCCGGGAATCCAACTCCGACTACAATCTGACGTTCTGCATCGGAGATAACCTTACCATTATCAATCTGGACATTTTCGTATTTATCTGCCGGAAGAAGCATTGCTGTGATCATGGTAAATGGTGTGAAGAGTTCTTCGTTTGTTCCGTTTACATCTTTTGTTCCTTTTGATTTGTTGGTGTATTTGATATGGATCTCGACCTTACCATCTTTCCCCTTCAAATCTTCGGCACTGATTTCTTTTCCATCCAGTTTATAAGTAATAGATACCCCTACCGGAAGTTCCTTATCTGATGTTCCCTGATAATAAATATCATCTCCATTTGCCGTCCATGTAATGTCAGATCCTGATGTCTGGAATTCTTCGTCCCCTTTGATATTCTTGATATCTTTCAAATCAGAAGTATCTGAAAGTGTTCCGTTTCCGGTATTCTTCAGCCATTCTGTAACTGTTGTGGACTTTACATTTCCTGAAGTATCTGCTTTTACATAAACAGATTCTTCTTTTGTAATACCGCTTTCTTCTGTTTTACTGCTCTTCTTATCAGAAGTTGTGTTTGATGCAGCCAGTAACTGATTGGTATTGACATCCGCTGCTCTTGCAATAATCACATTTCTCTGATATCCACAGTTTGCAGCCATTCCGGTTGCAATTACAACTGCCATGGCAGCAGCCATTCTTCTCATACTCTTTGTTTTCATATCCGTAACCTCCTATTATGCCTGCGCTTTGTTACCTTGGCTATTACCATTGTCATCGGACTTCTTTGGAAGGAATCCCTTGCTGGTCTTTACGATGACTTTATCAAATACCATAAACATAGATGGTAAAATAAATACTACTACGATCATACTGATGATAGCTCCTCTTGCCATCAATACGCAAAGAGAACTAATCATATCAATATTGGAATACATACCTACACCAAATGTTGCTGCGAAGAAGCTCAGTGCACTTACGATAATAGACTGTGCAGAAGCTTTATGTGCAATCGTAATGGCATCCTTCTTGCTTGCACCGTTGTAACGCTCTGTACGATATCTGGTTGTCATCAGAATCGCATAATCAACGGTTGCACCTAACTGAATCGTACCGATTACAATGGAAGCCACAAATGGAAGGGATGTTCCTGTATAATATGGAATACCCATGTTTACGAAAATTGCAAATTCGATAACACCAACCAGAATAATCGGTAAGCTGATTGATTTAAACAACAGCATGATGATTACGAAAATAACACCGATGGAAACTGCACTTACCATCTTGAAGTCGATATCAGTGATATCAATCAAATCCTTTGTCAGTGGTGCTTCACCGACTAACAGTGCATTGCTGTCATATTTCTTTATAATCGTATTCAAGTCATCAACCTGAGCATTTACTTCATCTGACGCTGTTTTGTAAATAGAGTTAATCATAATCATCTGATATTTATCTGTCTTTAACATACTGGTCAGTTTTTCAGGAATCATATCGGACGGAATACCAGGTCCAACAATACTGTCAAGACCAAGTGCCCATTTAACACCATCTACATTTTCAATTTCTTTCAGCATCTTGTTGACATCTGTAGAAGAGAGCGTGCTGTCTACCAATAAAATATGGGTAGAATTCATATCGTAATCTTCTTTCAATTTATCATTCGCAATAATACTTGGCAAATCCTTTGGAAGGGTTTCATCCAAGTTGTAATATACACTGGTGTGATTATTTCCGTAAATTGCAGGGAATAATAAAACCAGGAAAATTGCTACATATACTAAGTAATGTTTTGTAACTTTATCAGACAAGCGGTTAATATTTGGAACCAATGGTTTGTGACTGGTCTTTTCAATCAGCTTATCAAATGTGAGAATCAGAGATGGTAAAATCGTTACACAGGCAATTACACCAATGATAACACCTTTTGCCATTACAATACCGATATCTTTTCCTAACGTAAAGCTCATAAAGCAAAGTGCGATAAATCCTGCAACAGTTGTAACTGAACTTCCCACTACGGAAGAGAACGTCTGTGCAATGGCATGTGCCATAGCCTCTTTCTTATCTCCGCCACACTTCTGCTGCTGTTCCTGATAACTGTGCATCAGGAAAATAGAGTAATCCATTGTCACACCAAGCTGTAATACGGCCGCAAGTGCTTTGGTAATATAGGAAATCTCACCAAAGAAATAGTTGCTTCCTAAGTTATACACAATCGCCATACCGATACTTAACAGGAATAGCACCGGAACTACAATAGAATCCATTGTCACACCAAGTACGATACAAGACAAGATAACTGCAATCAACACATAGAGTGGTGTTTCCTTTTCAGCCAAATCTCTCGTATCTGTTACGATGGCTGACATCCCACTGATGAAACACTGTTTTCCTGCAATCTTACGAATCTCTGTGATTGCATTCATTGTGCCGTCTGCTGATGTAGATTCATCGAAGAATACCGCCATCATTGTTCCTGTTTCTGAATTAAATACGTTATAAAATTTATCCGGCAGCATACTCTCCGGAACAGAAATATCCATGAGTGAATCGTACCACAGAACCTTTGTTACATGGTCAACCTGTTCGACCTGCTCCTTCAATTTTGCTACATCTTTTGAATCCATGCCATCTACAATCAGCATAGAAAAAGCACCGGTTCCGAAATCATTGACCATGATATCCTGACCCTGCATTGTCTCAATGTTTTCTGGCAGGTAGGTAAGAACATCATAGTTGATTCTGGTGCCTAAATACCCAAATACGGAAGGGATAAGAAGCAGTACAGATACAATCAGAATGGCAACTCTGTACTTTACAATTTTTTTCCCAACTTTAACCATTTCTCTGACTTCCTTTCTTTTTCTGACTTTTTATGACTATCGGTCATTTATTCAAGTAGCACTATATACTAAAAATGACCGGTAGTCAATAGTTTTTTATAAAATTTATGACTTTTAGTCATTTTTTTATTCCAAGATATTGCAATCTTTATTTTATTGGTTATAATTATCAATATGAGGTGAATGAAATGGGTAAAGTAGAAGAAAACAAAAAGCAAAAAAAACTTGCCCTTTTGAACACGGCTTATGAATTATTCACGACCAAGGGAATTAATTCTACGGCAATCTCCGATATTGTCAAACAGGCTGGCGTCGCAAAGGGAACCTTTTATCTTTATTTTAAAGACAAATATGACATCAAAAACAACCTGGTTGCCCACAAAACCTGCGAGTTGTTCCATAAGGCCGGCAAAGCAATGAATGAAGCGCATGTTACCGGATTGGAAAGTCAGTTAATCTTTATCATCGACCACATTATTGATGATTTAGTCAAAGACCTTCCGCTTCTGAATTTTATTTCCAAGAATCTGGTAATGGGGGCCCTTCGTACCACATTGTTTACCGGAGAAGCTGTGGAAAATGAAATCTATGATGATTTCCTTGCTCTTGTGGATGAAGATGATTATATTTATAAAGATGTAAATGTTATGCTGTTTACCATTGTAGAGCTCGCAGGTTCTGCGGGATACAATTCTATCTTATATAAAGAACCGCTTCCTATTGAAGAGTACAAAACTTTCTTATACCGGACAGTACGGCTGATTATCGAAAGCCACCGGGTTGCCAGAAAGGAATCAGGCACGCACGTAGAACCTGATAAGGAAGTCATTGAAAAAATAACAGGAAATATGGAATCAGACGAGGTTACATTATAATATGAACATGAAAGACTTAAATGTATTTATCACTGTTGCAGAGGAAGAAAATCTTACCAAGGCCTCCAAACTGCTTTACATGACACCACAGGGTGTCAGCAAGATTATCAAGAATCTGGAAAATGAAAATGACTGCGAACTCTTTCTCCGCGCCGGAAATAAAATGGAACTGACAGAGTGCGGAGAACACTTTTACCAGTATGCAAAGAAAACAGACACGGAATATCACTCCATGCGTAAGGAACTGCTCCACCTAAAGCAAAAAGAACATGGAGTGGTTGACCTTCTTTCCGCCTTCGGCATTATCCGGTTGATTACACCGGAGTGTATTCGTGACTTTAAGGAAAAGTATCCGGACATTGAGTTTCACTATCGTGAATGCCCGGACAAACAGATAGAACGCTGGTTCCGCGCAGGCGAGGGAAATGTTGCTCTTTCTCTTGCTCCGTGCGATGAGTCTTTATACGACGTATTGGAGCTGGAATCTTTTCCGGTAAAACTTCTGGTCAACAAAGATCATCCTCTTGCCCGGAAAAGTTCTGTCACAATCGAGGATTTAAAGGATGAACCACTTTATATAGAAAGCAGAGAATTTAAAATTCACGATTTGATTATCAACAAATGCCGGGAAGCAGGATTTGAACCAAATATTGTTTTTGAAACAAGCGGCTTCAGCCTCTGCCATAAAATGGTTCGTGATAAGAAAGGAATTTCTGTTACCGTGGATTTCGTTTCTGATGATATGAGCCGAAGTAATCTTGTTCTGCTCCCATTTTCAGACGGAGACTATGAATGGAAAATCTGTATGCTGACCCGCAAAAATGAAGTACCGGGAAATGGTGTCGATATTTTCCAAAAACACGTCAAACGGCAAATGGATTTCATTCGCTCGGGAGTTGTCAAAAGATAGTTACAGCATTGTAACAAACAGTTGACGCTCCCGTCAATTCTTAACATTTTTTATAATATATCCCCTTTATTTCTTTGAAATATTGTCAATTTTTTACACTTATAGATAAACGCATTCTACTCATAATTATTTTCTATGCCTGTCCTTCTCCAAATTATGCTAGAATACTTACTGGAATTGATAAAACTTGTCATATAAGAGGAGGAAAAACAAATGAAAATTGGCGTAACAGAAATCAGCCCAATTGCTGTCCAGCAGGCAGCAGAAAAGAATTTTAAAGACGGATATTATTGCTGTGAAGCACTTATGGCTACTATCCGCGATGCATTTAAGTTGGATGTTCCAGATGAAGTAATTGCTATGTCATCTGGTATGGCAGTTGGTATTGGTAAATCCGGATGCTGCTGTGGAGCTCTCAATGGTGGTGTTCTCGCACTTGGATTGTTCTTCGGTCGTACAGAACAGGATGGTCCTACTAATCCAAAGAGTGTTAAATGTATGGAACTCACAAATGAACTTCATGACTGGTTCAAGAAAGCAAACCAGAAAAATGCTATCTGCTGTCGTATTCTTACAAAGGAATTTGACAAAGGAAAAGGTGAACACAAAGAACAGTGTATCTTCTTTACAGGTCTTTGTGCTTGGAAAGTTGCTCAGATTGTCTGTCGTGAGCTGGGAATCAAGAATCTTGATGAAGTTGATGAACCAGCACCTCGACGCAAACTTGCAGAAATTTAATAACAGGAAGGTATGAGAGACATGAAAGACATTATCAAAAAAGTGTCAATTCCATTCTGCGGTGTCATGCTTGGCTTCGCAGCTCTTGGAAATCTGCTTCAGAGCTACGGTGAGGGCATTCGTTATGCATGCGGAATTGTAGCAGCATTTATTCTGATTCTCGTTCTTCTGAAACTCATCATGTTCCCACAGATGATCAAAGACGACCTGAAGAATCCGATTATGGCAAGTGTATCCGGAACATTTTCCATGGCACTTATGCTTCTTAGTACTTATGTAAAACCATTTATCGGTGCAGCCGCACAGTATATCTGGTACTTTGCAATCGCATTACATATTGTACTGATTGTATACTTTACAATTAAATTTATCCTGAAACTGGACATGACAAAAGTATTTGCCAGCTATTATATCGTATATGTAGGAATCGCTGTTGCTGCCGTAACTGCACCTGCATACGGACAGTTAGGCATCGGTACTGCTGCTTTCTGGTTCGGTTTCGTAACCTTAATTGCACTGCTCATTCTCGTAACAGTGCGCTACACCAAATACAAAAATGTTCCTGAACCGGCTCAGCCATTGTTCTGTATCTACGCAGCACCTACAAGCCTTTGTATCGCTGGTTACGTACAGTCTGTAACACCAAAGTCAAGAACATTCTTACTTGCAATGCTGGCAGTTGCTACTGTCATCTATATCATTGCACTGGTAAAAGCAATTGGATACTTAAAGCTGAAATTCTATCCAAGCTACGCTGCATTTACATTCCCATTTGTAATCAGCGCAATCGCAACAAAGCAGACTATGGCCTGCCTTGCAAAAATGGAACAACCGCTTCCAATCTTAAAACCAGTCGTACTTGTAGAAACAATCATCGCAGCGGTACTTGTAATCTATACATTTATCCGTTTCATGGGATTCCTTTTCTCAAGTAATAAATAATGGTAACCGTATATTTTATATAATGATGTCAGGGTTTGTGAGAGTGCGAAGCACGGAACAATCCGCATACATCATAGTTGGGAGCTTTTGACCCAAACATCATATAGTGGAAAGGGGACTGTAGTATAATGCTACAGTCCCCTGACTATTTATCATACAAATTCTATGTTGCCATAAAAATGCTCTTGTTTCTAAGATTGCTGTTCTCCGGTATTCTTATTTCAAAAGCTTCTGAAACTCTTCTTCTGTCTTTCCTGCCTTAGCTGCTGCCCGGGAAATATCCAAAATCCCTTCTTTTACCAAGTCCAGTAACATCTCCATCTTACCTTCCTCTTTTCCATCATCAAAGATTCCCTGTAATGCCTCACACATATCTATTTCCTCCTTGTTTTTGATTGCCTCCATCTGTTTTTCTGCCTTCAATAGTACTCTCAGCACATTATAAGTATCCTTATCCACATGCTGAAAGAAATCCGCTCTTTCCTGTACATATGCCTGTATTTTCTTTTTATCTTTCTTATATCTTAGCATTTCCAAAACTACTTGTAAATCTGTTTTATACAAACTGGTATCTTCCAGTTTATTAACATCTACTAAATTAATATGATAGTTTGGAATCATCTTTTTTACCAGTTCCCTGACCTTGGGATTGACAGATTTCTTTAATAATCCGTATAAGTCTTTACTTCCATCCCATACTTTATCCCCATAGTAAAATACAAGGGTAATGACCGGATAACTGTTCTGCCCCAATAACCTGTTCTCCCTGAAATACACTTGCATTATATAAATCTGCAAATCTCGCCTTGTTTCCAAGCCATGTAACTAGTGCCGTATCACTTTTTCCCATAGGCATACTTCCTCCGTAATTCTTCATTTGTCCTGATATTTTGATATTAAACGCCCTGATTTCCAGTTGAATTAAAAATAGATTTTAATTGATTTATACGAACTGATTTTAGAAATTCAATGCTTGAACAGAAGATAACATAATTAAATTCAGAAAGCAAATCGGTGCTACGGAGCACATGAAAAATTTTTAATATTTTACAAAAGAAAAAGATGGCTAATCAAAACCATCTTTCTCTGTCTCGTTCTTTATGAAACTATTGTTTCAAAAGCTCCTGAAATTCAGCTTTTGTCTTCCTCCTGCGTCTCTGCCTCTTTCCACACCCCCGCTGTCCGCGCCGGCAGATACACTTCTATATAACTCACTCCGTCAAATTCTTTTACCGGATAGGTCATATGTTTCATCAGTCCCTGTCCTCCGTATTCTTCATCATCACTAGACAGTTCCAGTGTATAGTCTGCTTTCCGCGGCACAGGAATCAGAAGATGTTCCAATGACTCGGATGGATGGAAATTGAGTGCAAATACCAATCCGTTCCGGTAAAAGGCAATGGTTTTCTCCGGTTCTTTCAGAAGCAGAAGATTTGCCATCTGCTGCCGGTAAATATGATTCTTTTTCGTCAGTTCTACCATATCCCGGTCAAATTCGCCAAGCCATTGATATTTTAAATAGCCATTGTCCAATAAACTCCACTGTCTACGGCAATAATGGAAGCTCCACCCATTTCCTTCCCTTGGAAAATCAATCCACTCCGGGTGTCCGAATTCATTTCCCATGAAATTAAGATATGCCTCTCCTGCCCCTGCCATGGTAAACAGACGAATCATCTTGTGCAGTGCAATGGCACGGTCAATTACTACATTATGGCAAGCTTTATCCATATCCGTATACATACTGGCATCTGCCAGACGGAAAATCAAGGTCTTGTCCCCGACCAGAGCCTGATCATGGCTCTCCACATATGCCACCGTATGCTCTCCCGGTCTGCGCAGGCACATATCGCCCCACATGCCGCCAATATCCCAATCTTCGTCCTTCTTCTCTTTTATGGTCCGAATCCACATATCCGGGAGTCCCATTCCAAGCCGGTAATCGAAGCCGATTCCCCCATCCGGAATCGGAAGTGCCATTCCCGGCATTCCCGACATGTCTTCGGCAATCGTGATGGCCTGCGGATTTACCGTATGAATCAGTTCATTGGCAAGCTGTAAATAGGTCAGTGCCTCAATATGCGTGTTCAATGAAAAATATTTATGGTTGTCATCAAAGCTGGAACCGAGTCCATGGTCATGGAAAATCATGGAGGTTACTCCGTCAAAGCGGAATCCGTCAAAATGATACTCTGTCATCCAAAACTTCAGATTGGAAAGTAGAAAATGAATGACTTCGTCTTTTCCATAATTAAAGCATTTCGTTCCCCATGCCGGATGCTCTCCTTTTTCTCCTTCATAGAAAAACTGTTCCGTCGTACCGTCAAACTGATGAATCCCTTCCGCTGTATTTTTCACTGCATGGGAATGCACCACATCAAGCAGTACACGAATTCCTATTTTATGCGCCTTGTTTATCAAATATTTCAAATCCTCCGGTTTTCCAAACCAACTGGAAGCCGCAAAGAAACTGGAAACCTGATAGCCAAAGCTTCCATAATAAGGATGCTCCATGATTGCCATAAGCTGAATGGTATTATACCCTGCTTTTTTTATCCGTGGAAGAATCTTGTCCGCAAATTCCCGGTAAGTGCCTACTTTCCCTTCTTCCTGCGCCATCCCCACATGTGCTTCATAAATATAAAGTTCCTCTTCCCCCTGAAAATTCTCATCTGTCCATGGAAATGTCTTTGCATCATCCACCACTTCCGCACACCATGTAATGGTTTCCTTATCCTGCACCACACGTCTTGCATAAAGAGGAATGTGTTCCGTTCTCTGGAGATTTGCATCGACCACCGTCTTTATCTTGCAGCCATCCCACAAGGCCTCTTTCCCCTGAAGCTGCAGCTCCCAGATTCCATTTTCCAGACGTTTCATTGGATGTTGGGTTGGATTCCACTGGTTAAATTCTCCCATAAAATAAAGCTGATATGCTCCCGGTGCCCACTCACGGTACACCCATCCCGTGTCCGTCCGGTGGATGCCAAAATATGCATATCCATTGGCAAATTCATCCAGCGTCAGGCGCTTACCTAACAGTCGCTCTTTTGTATCTTTCCATTGATTCATGCGCAGAGCAATATCTGCCATAAAATCCTTAAGCTGAGGATTATATTCTAAAATGCGGTACATTTTCCCCCTCCTTATGCCTGCTTTCTTTTTTCAATTATAACAAACCAAATGCAAAATGTACAGAACACTGCATGGAATGAAGTCTCGACAAATCATGCTTTCTATTATATACTTGAAAGAGTCTGACGAATATTGTCATACATTATAAAAAACAATTGAGGTATATACTTATGAAATGTATTGCATTTTTTTATAACTTACTCTGGGGTGATTTATTTACCATTCCTCTGCCCGGCAGTTCTTCTATCGGGATTTCCCTGCTAGTGCTTCTGCTGATTCCAACGGGACTTTATTTTACGTTTCGGACGCGTTTTCTCCCTGTCCGTTATTTTCGGGAAATGCTTCGGATTTCGCTGGAAAAGCGTACCGTAGATAAACATGCACTCTCCGGCATTCAGGCGTTAATTATTTCAACTGCCACCCGTGTAGGTATGGGAAATATGGTCGGTGTAGTTGCCGCTATTTCCATCGGCGGTGCAGGCTCCGTATTTTGGATGTGGCTTACCGCATTAATCGGCTCCTCTACTGCCTTTATTGAAGCTACACTGGCACAGCTTCATAAACAGCCTGACCCTTTATATGGTGGATATCGCGGAGGCCCTGCCTACTATATCCATGACCTTTTTGCAAAAGGGAAAAAGCGCAGTATCATTGCCGTCTTATTTGCATTTTCCGGTCTGCTCTGTTGGTGCGGAGTCAGTCAGGTAATCAGCAATTCGGTATCCTCTGCCTTTTACAATGCATTTTCCATCCCACCGCTTTTTTCCACCATCCTGCTTGTAGGACTGGCGGCAATAATTGTGCTGCGTAAAAATGCAACAGTTAAGGTGCTGGATATCATTGTTCCGGTAATGGCTGTATTTTATTTTTTGATTTCCATATATGTTATTATCCGGAATATTACCTTGCTGCCTTCTGTTTTCCAACGGATTTTTGAAGAAGCCTTTGGTCTGAGACAAGCGGCGGCCGGTGGTTTTGGTGCTGCTCTCATGAACGGGGTCAAACGTGGACTCTTTTCCAATGAAGCCGGTTCCGGATCTGCTCCATGTGCGGCAGCCGCAGCGGATGTCAGTCATCCTGCAAAGGCCGGTCTGTTTCAGGCATTCGGTGTCATTATCGATACGATTATCATCTGCAGTTGTACTGCAATGATCATGCTCCTTGCCCCAGCAAGCCTCTTAGAAGGGCTTTCCGGCATGGAGCTCTTGCAGACTGCCATGCATTATCATTTTGGAAATGCAGGTGTGGTTTTTACCACTATTACCTTATGGATGTTCAGCTTTTCCACTTTTATCGGGATTCTGTTCTATGCCCGCTCCAACGTGGCCTATTTATTCGGAGATAAATGGATATTCCAGAGCCTTTACAAGCTGCTCGCCTTAGTCATGCTGTTCATAGGCGGCTTATCCACGTACACTTTCGTCTGGGATTTGGGTGATATTGGAGTCGGACTAATGACCATCTTTAATCTGATTGCAGTCCTTCCTATGTCAAAAGAAGCGTTACAGGCACTGGATGATTATGCTGCACAACTATGCCATCACAGGTTTTAATGCTTCGGCAAGCTTATCCTTCTGCGCTTTTGCCTCTGCCAAATCTTTTCCAAGTGTCGTAAAATATGCTTTAATCTTTGGTTCTGTTCCTGACGGGCGGACAATCACAGTTGCTCCGCCTTCCAAAGTATAAATCAGAATATTCGCAGATGGAAGTCCTGTTTCTTCTGTATTTTTATAATCCGTTGCTTTTTCTACCGTATAACCTGCAAATTCTTTCGGTGGATTTTTGCGAAGTCCTTCCATAATCGCATCCATCTTTTCCATACCGGAAAGGCCCGGAAATTCAAAGCTGTCTACCTGATTCAAATAACGTCCGTATTCTGCATAAATTTCTTCCAGTCGTTCTTTAATGGAAGAGCCCTTGCTGCGATAATAAGCTGCCATTTCACAGATTAACATAGATCCCACTACTGCATCTTTGTCCCGTACATATGGTCCGGCCAAATATCCGTAGCTCTCCTCGAACCCGAAAATAAACCGTTCCTTCTCTCCCGCAGCCTCCAGTTTCGCAATCTGGTCTCCAATCCATTTGAAACCGGTAAGTACGTTACGAAGTTCCACTCCATAATGTGCCGCTACCGCATCTGCAAGCGGGGTTGATACAATGGATTTCACTGCTACCGGATGCTCTGGCATGGTGCCATTTTCCATACGTCCTGCACATATGTAATCAAGCAGAAGCACACCCATTTCATTTCCGGTCACAAGCTCATAACTTCCATCCGGACACTTCATTGCAATTCCCACACGGTCTGCATCCGGGTCGGTAGCCAACATCAGGTCTGCTCCCGATTTTTCTGCCAGTTCCAGTCCTAATTTCAATGCCTCAAAAATTTCTGGATTCGGATATGGGCAGGTAGGAAAGTTTCCGTCTGGATACATCTGTTCCGGTACAATGGTCACATCTTCCACACCAATATCTTTCAAAATTCGTGTTACCGGAACAAGTCCGCTTCCATTCAGTGGTGAATAAACTAATTTTAATCCTGCTGTCTTACAAAGTCCCGGGCGCACACTGCAAGCTTCAATTGCTTCATATAATGCCTCTTTGCATGCATCCTCTACATATTCAATGAGTCCTGCCGCCCGTCCTTCTTCAAAGCTCATCATCTTCGCTCCGGACAGGACATCCGTTTTCTGAATTTCTTCATAAACCGCATTTGCTGCCACATCCGTCATCTGGCATCCATCCGGTCCATATGCCTTATAACCATTGTATTTCGACGGATTATGGGAAGCCGTTACCATAATTCCTGCATTTGCCTTGTAATAGCGGGTTGCAAAGCTCAGTGCCGGTACCGGCATCAATGCATCATAAATCCGAACCTTGATTCCATTTGCCGCAAGTACACAGGCCGCATTCTTTGCAAATACATCACTGTTAATTCTGCTGTCATAACTGATTGCAACAAGCTGGCTTCCTCCCTGTGCCTTTACCCAGTTGGCAAGCCCCTGGGTTGCCTGACGCACTACATAAATATTCATGCGGTTTGTACCCGCTCCTAAGATTCCCCGAAGTCCTGCTGTTCCGAACTTTAACGCAATTGCAAAACGTTCTTTTATTTCTTCTTCCTTTCCTTCGACAGAAACCAGCTCTTCTTTCAGCGCCTTATCCTCTAATTCAGCTTCCATCCAGCGTTTGTACTCATCCATGTACATTCTCTTCACCTATCTTTCTTTTTCTATTATTTTCTTTTTATTTTTATGCCTTATCTTCTGTCCGTCATCTTTCTTATTTCCGGCGACTCCAAATCAGTTGCCTCTGCTGTTATGATACACGTACCTCCCCTTCCTTGTCAATTGTTTCCAACGGTATTGCCTCCGTACACCGGACATCTAAAACCTCTTTTCGGATTACTCTTGTAACAAAACGTAAATCGGCTCTCCCGGTACAAAATGACCGGAAAAGAGCCGATTTACATTTGTGTAATAAAATTATATCTACAAAGGAGAGTAACGTATTGGGGAATGGAATAATATGTACTCTCTATGAAAACGTCTAAATTATCCAATCAGGATTCAGAATTAATATTCATCTTATATCCAACTCCGAGCTGATTGGTGATATACTGGTTTGTCCCCGGCTTAATCCCAAGCTTTTTCCGGATATTTGCCATGTTTACCTGTAACTTTTTGATACTTCCTGCATCTTCCCACTTCCATACTTCGCGGATAATTTCTGCATAAGTCAGAACCTTTCCTGCATTGGAAGAAAGGAGTACCAGAATATTATATTCTGTCTGAGTCAGCTTGACCGGAGTACCCGCCACCGTAACTACCCGTTCTTCATAATTAATCTCCAAATCATCCAGACAGAACTTTCTGCCGGACTCACTGGTATTTGCACCATACTGGTGTGAAATTCGAAGGGTTGCCCGCACACGTGCCAGGAGTTCCCCTGTACCAAAAGGCTTGGTTATATAATCATTTGCACCTGCATCCAGTGCCAGAACAATATCTTTTTCATCTGTTCGTGCTGACAACACGATAATCGGGGTAGAATATTCTTCTCTTATCAGTTTAATCAGTTCAATTCCATCACCATCCGGAAGCCCCAAATCCAGCAGAATCAAATCTGGTGAATACGAGAAAAACATCATTTTGCCTTCTTTGACATTATGCGCCTCAAAAGCCTGATAATCATTCATAGTAAGAACAGCTCTTACGATATTGCAAATATTCGCTTCATCTTCTACCATCAGTACTTTATATCTGTTGTTACTCACTTGGATTTTCCTCCATTTTTAACTTAAACCGGAAACAGCATCCACCTTCCGGCAGATTTTCCATCTCAATTTCTCCATCATGTGCTTTAATAATAGATGCACAGACTGACAAGCCGATTCCCATGCTCCGTTTTTTATTGTCAACCGGGAGCTCTTTTGCCTCAAAAAAGCCTGTAAACAACCCTTTTCTCCGGCTTTCCGGTATTCCACATCCATTATCTGTCACTTCAAATACGACATTCTCTTCTTCCGTATGTACATGCAGGGAAAGTTTGGTCATCCCCTTCGCATGCAGAACCGCATTCTCTAATATATTAACCAGAACCTGCGTAATCAAAACCGCATCCATGGGTATACTGATAAATTCATCCGGTATTTCTACATCCACCGGCTGACTCGGATATTTCTTCTGAAACCGGACCAGAACGCTGTCAATCAGTTCTTCCAATACTACCTGCGTCTTTTTCAGTTCCACATGGCTGTTCTCGATTCTTGTGACAGAAAGCAGATTCTCCACCATTCCATTCATCCATTCAGCATCTTCTTTGATACCCTGAACAAGTTCTATTTTTTCCTCATTTGACAGCTCATAATAATTTTCCAGCATAGCAGAACTGGAACCATAAATGGTTGTAAGCGGGGTTCGAAGGTCGTGTGAAACTGCACGAAGCAAATTCGCACGCATTTTCTCTTTCTCCGCTTCTGCTCTTACCTTCTCCTGCTGCTTCAGCTTTGTAGTAAGGGCACTTGTCATAAATACAACCACCAGCATAATCACGGCAGAAACCAGATTCTCCGTAATAATAAAATTGAATTTCAGGTACGGAAATGTAAATGCAAAATTTACGACAAACATGCTTATCATAGATGCTGCCAGTCCATATATGTACCCTTCTGTATATAAAGAAATCAGGAATACAGCTAATGTAAAAATAGCCGGGACCAATGAATTGGCTCCCAAAACACTCATAATTCCCACATCAATGCCAATAAACAGACACAGTACAACGACAGTGAATAAAATATCCTGCAGCACCCCATGTTTTTTTCTCATTCCATCCCCTCCAGATACCCAAAGTATAGCATTTTCATGGTAAAAATGCAGTTAAGAAATCTATCACTACAAAAAACCCGTCACACAATGAAATGACAAATTTCTTGCTTATGCGATAGCTTTTTCCTATAATATAGATAAGTCGTGGAATTGTAAAAAATACAACACCCGGTAATCCAACTACTATTATTTTAGCACACAACTAGGCATGGAGGAAAATTTTATTTTTTTATGGAGCTTCCTGTATACTTTAAAGAGTAACAGGGATTGACCAAAAAGAATACCT
>OIZO01000433.1_pt1 | contig 29104 bp, 32 predicted proteins | sample 1588551 | NCBI WGS metagenome assembly OIZO01 (sample SAMN03283271) | human gut metagenome | biome: human-associated habitat; material: feces | host: Homo sapiens | place: Peru | collected 2012 | reverse complement strand
CAATAGCTTTTATTATATATGGTGATGTTATTCTTTGACTATTAACTTGTATAAATGGTGTATTACTTGAACCTATCAAAAATATATCACTTGTTCCTATAATTCTTTGATCATTTATAGAAACTGCTTCCGCTCCTGCAGCAAATAAATCTCTTATTACCCTCAATAAATCTAAACTCGAAATTGAAGTTATTATTTCTTTAGATCTACTATCATTTAATTCTTTTCCACCATTATCTGTTAATATAATAGTTATCCCTTCACCTTGTACATCTGTCATTCCAAGATATGTACTTAATTCATCTAATTCACTTTGTAGTAATTTTGCTGTTTTTTCATCAGATTCCTTTTCAGTTTGATACTCAGCAATTTTATTCATTGTTTCTTCATATTTTTCTTGTATTTCTGAATATTTTTTTCTATACTCTGAAAGTTCTGTTCTTAATTCTTCTTCTCTCATATTTTCTATTGATGTTAAATCTGTTTGTTTGACTACTTTAAATTGCATAAACATTACTAACATTAATGCAAAACATGCAATTCCAACTGTTATTGACATTACAATCTTTTCTTTGCTAAAAAACATTTTTTTCATAAAAATTTTCTCTTTCTTTTAATTATTATTTTATTCTCTGTGCATATTCAAACTTATATGTTCTAGAATACTTTGCTATTGTTATATTATCAGATGTTTTAAAATCAACTTGAATTCTATCACCTTCTAATGCTTTTAAATATCCACCATTTCTGTATGTATTTTTTAATAATTCTGGCATTCCTATAGCTTTTATTGTAAATGGTGCACCTACTTTTTCCCCATTTATTTTGATAACTGCTCCATCGCATACAATAGCCGTAGTTCCAACAATTCTTTGATCATTTATAGATATTGCTTCTGCTCCTGCATTTTTTAGCTCATTTACTATGCTTATAAGGTCTGTATCATGTACAATCGTAGAATTTGGATCAAAAGTTGATTGAATTATAGCATCATCAACTTTAATTATTACACCTTTTCCTGTAACCTCTGTCAATCCTAATTGTGTACTCATTTTTTTTATGTTTTCTTGTATTTCTGTTAATTCACTATTATTTTCTGTTGCACTTTTTCTTTCATTTTCTAATAGTTTTTCTGCTTTTTCTTCATCTGTATACAGATTATCATAATTCTCTTTTGTTCTTAATATTGCATCTTTTAGTTCATTTTCTGTTGAATTCCTACTTGTTGTAGTTCCGATTTTTGATATTGTCCTAACCTGTACTGCAATTCCGCAAGATAATGCTACACACATTCCACCTAATATTATACTAATCTTTATTTTTTTATTCATGTGCACTCTTCCTCTCTAAAATTACTGACTTTCTGTAAAATATGGTATAAACCCTTCATTCAGATTTCCATTAACATTTATTGTTCCTGAATTTCCATTTTCTTTTTCCATAATAGATTTAACATAATCCATTCTATCTTTTATATTTGTCCCATTTCCTAAATTAATTGTTAAATTCAAACTACTTAGTATTAAAATATATTCATTTCTAGTTTGAATTTCAGATATTTTATCATATATTCCTATGTTAGTTGCTTCCTCTTTTATATGTAATATATTTTCTAATTTTATATTAAGATCCTCATCCTCAAGTCTTTTCTTTTTTTCAATATTTTCTTCTGTTATCTCCATTCCAGTTATTGTTACTAAATCTTGTAATTCTTGTGAATAATCTATAATATATCCTTGTTCATCTATATATATGTATATCCCATTTTCCGTTCTTATTTGAAATTCAGGTGTTCTTTCCTTAACTTCAATTTTTATTATATTAGGCATCTTCTTTATAACTTTAACATCCTCAATATATCCATTTTGTTTTATTCTTACTTTAGATATTACATCCGAAACAGTGAATATGCTTTTTCCTAATTTTATTTCTGATTGTTCTATGATTTCTTGTTTATCTAACTGCGAATTTCCAACAACTTCTATATCTTCTATATTAAATATTGGAGAATTCAACAGATATGAAATAATTCCTGTAATTATTACTATAACTATAAAAACTGTTAATCTTATTTTTCTTTTTGTTCGTCTTTTTTTTTCTATTTCTTTTTGTTTATTAAAACTACTACTTCTTTTATTTGATGCCATACATATTCCTCACATTCAAATATAATTTATTGGATTTCCAATATTTTTTTAGCTCTTTCTTCATCTTCTATAGTTGCATCTCTTACACCTTCTAATTCATATTTTAATCCAAGTTTTTCCCATTTATATTTTCCCATGCTATGATATTTCAAAATTTGAACTTTTTCAACTGTTTTCAATGTTGCTAAAAAATCTTTTAATCTTAACAAATCTTTTTCATCATCAGTATATCCTGGTACTAATACTTGTCTAATCCACATTTTTTTACCATTATCACTTAAATACCTTGCAAATTCTAATTCTTTTTTATTTGATGTTCCAACTAATTCCTTACATTTTTCGTCATCTATATGTTTTATATCTAATAATACCAAGTCTGTATATCTCAATACTTCTCTAATATCATCTGTAATATTAAACATTCCAGATGTATCTATACATGTATTTATATTTTCTTCCTTTAGTCTTTTAAAAAATTCTATCAAAAATTTCACTTGTAATAATGGCTCTCCTCCAGTAACTGTTACTCCCCCTCCTGATAAAGTCATATATGTTTTATATCTATTTACTTTTTCTACTATTCCTTCTAATGTTTTTTCTTCCCCTAATGTCATATCCCATGTATCTCTATTATGACAGTATTTACATTTTAAACTACATCCTTGTAAAAATAAAACAAATCTTATTCCAGGTCCATCAACTGTTCCAAAACTTTCTATTGAATGTACTCTGGCTATATTCTTTAATTCATTTTCCATGTAAACCTCCCTTATTTTTTTATATTAGTTAGTATATATTTTACTCTATGAATGTGAAAATATCAAGATATTATTGTTATTTTTTATTGTAAAAGTTGTTTTGTTCTATGCCAAAAAATCACCACACTCAAAGTATACAACTTCAAGTGTGGTGATTGGTTAACTTGCCATCTGGCTAACAGCCATGTTCCAGAGATTCAACGCCGTCTGGAAATTCACAGGACCTACACTAAACGAATATCCCGAATCACCAGAGTTGTAACTTGTCTGGGTAATGTTTATGCCCTCTACAGGGCTCGTAATCTTCTTCTGGCTATTCCACTGACTTCCCTTAATAGAATAATCAAAATACAAACCAGAATTCAGATTGCCATGGATACGGACCGTAGAGCCCTTACCATAGCCGTACTGTTCCCACTGCCCTTCACCAAGATCAATAGTTTTGTCAATTTCGCTCCAGTTATCCTGATACCAGTTAGCCGAAGCATTGTTGTTACCCAAAAGGACCATGAGCTGAAGCCAGTTCAAGTTGTTGTAGTTCTGATTTCCATTGGCAACGCCACCAGAAAGCAAAACCTGCAGGACCATAACGATTGCTACGATGATGTTTTCCATGCTGTCTTTCCTCCGTATTTTTCATTATGTTTCTTTCTAAAGGGATATAAATATCCCAACGTACAGTAATATTATACCATACTAATTTTTTTCTGTCAATCTAATCCAAAACTAACCCCTAGTGCATTATTTAATTTATTTATTATTGTATTATCATCTATATGACCGATTTTTTCTTTTAATCTACTCTTATCTATTGTACGAATCTGCTCTGTTAAAACAACAGAATTACTTTTTAGTCCACTTGTATTTTCTCCAATTTCTATATGTGTTGGTAATTTAGTTTTATTAGTTTGAGAAGTTATCGCTGCTGCAATTACTGTTGGACTGTATTTATTTCCTAAATCATTCTGAATTATCAAAACTGGTCTCACTCCTCCTTGTTCTGAACCAACAACTGGACTTAAATCAGCATAAAACATATCTCCTCTTTTGATTATCATATTCTTCACTCCTAAGTTTACTATATATCAAGTTTATATATTTGTATTTTTTCTTAGTTCAAAGCAAAGATATTTTTTTATTTAATTATTTATCTTTACCTCATTATATAATATGTTGATTCTATTTTTTTGTTTATTATCTTGTATCTCCATTTTTGTTAGTTTTTGTGTCTTCTTATCTATATATAATTTTTTCGTATTTATATAAATATTATCTAATTTACTTTTTGTTTGCATAATTATTTCATTTTCATTTTCTTTATAATTAGATTCTTTATTTGTTTTATATTCTTCTATAAATGTTGATAAATCTAAGCAATTATTTCCTAAATATGTATAATTTTCTAGTATTGTACTTAAATTCAAATTGCTATTTTCTATCTTTAAATTTATTCCATCATTTATTATTTTAGTTCCTGCAATATTACTTGGTTCTATTACTTCTTGTGTACTTATATTAGGCGTTTGAAACTTCTGAATTATTATATATTTATTATTATTTTTATTACTTATAATATCTACTGTTATTTTTACTTCATAAGAACTAAGATTCAATATATAATCTACAATTTCTTGACTATTTCTATTGTTTCCTATTTTAGAATTTTTAGTACTTTTTTTATAAAAAATTGTTATTCCTCCTATCGCCAAAATTAAAATTAATAAAATTAACCAATATTTTTTCTTCATTTCTATTTTTTCCTTTCAAATATTATATTAATTAATTTTATTACACTTTTACTATTTTATAACAAAAAAAGAACTAATCTACTTAGTTCTTAATGTGGTGGCTTCAAGTGGAATCGAACCACTGACACGGGGATTTTCAGTCCCCTGCTCTACCAACTGAGCTATAAAGCCATACTTTTATATAAAAAAATGGCGACCTGGAACGGGCTCGAACCGTCGACCTCTAGCGTGACAGGCTAGCGTTCTAACCAACTGAACTACCAGGCCAAATTTTAAATAAAAAAAATGGTGGTCGCTATAGGGCTCGAACCTATGACCCCCTGCTTGTAAGGCAGATGCTCTCCCAGCTGAGCTAAGCGACCTTGTTTCTTTCGACGAGATTAAGTATACAAGATTTTAAAATAAATGTCAATACTTATTTTGAAAAAAATATAAAAAAATTAAAAAAACTTTGAAACCATTGAAAATACTAAGAAAAATCTATTTCAAAATACTATGTAAATAGTATTGATATAAAAAAATATATGTGATAAAATTTAAAAAGATATAAGAATTAAGGGGAATATTAAAATGAATGTAGGAAAAATAAAAGATTTAAAAAATTTAATATTATTAAGCATTGGTATAATTGCTATAATAATAGTAGCTATAATAGGAATATGTATAAAAAATAAAACGAAAGAAACTAATTCTAAAGCAAAAGAAAAATTTGATAATGAAGAAATATTAATTAATGTAAATGAAGAGGTAGAAGAATTTGCGAGTATAGAGGACTTAGAACAAGAAACAGATGAAACTGAAAAAGAAGAAGATAGCAAAGATACTGATAAAACAAATAATAAAAATAGCAATAAAAATAGTTCATTACATTACTATATAAAGGTAAATTATGGAGCACAAGTAGTTACAATATATACTCAAGATGAAAACGGAGAATATACTATACCATATAAAGCAATGGTATGTTCTACAGGAGTAGCTACACCAACTTCTGGAGTATATTCAATACCAGCAAGATGGGAGTGGCTAGGACTTCAAGGAGATGTATATGGACATTACAGTACGCAAATTAAAGGAAATATACTATTTCACTCAGTTCCATATTTAACAAGAGGAGATAAGTCTAGTCTAGAATATTGGGAATATGATAAATTAGGAACTTATGCTTCAGCAGGTTGTATTCGTTTGACTGTAGCAGATGCAAAGTGGATTTTCTATAATTGTGCAAGAGGAACAAAAGTTGAATTTTATAGCAGTTCAAATCCAGGACCACTAGGAAAACCAAGTGCTAGAAAAATATCATCTTATCCAGATTATTTAAGAAACTGGGATCCTACAGATCCAGATTCATCAAATCCATGGCATACATATAAAAATGAAGATAATAAAAAAGAAAACAATGATAATGAAAATACTAAAAATAATACTAACCAAAATGAAACAACAAATACTAATGCAATAAGCAATGTTGTAAAAAATGAAGTTTCAAACAATATTACAAATGAAATTACAGGTGGTAATAAAAGTAATGTTACAACTAATACTATAGATAATAGTATAAAGCAAAATGTGACAGAAAATTCTGTAGTAAATAATACTACAAATACAAAATCAAATAATACTAATACAAATGTTACTAAGACGAATACACAAAAAGACAATAATCAGAGTAGCAAAACGACTTTAAATGCAATGACAAGTGAAATAGTATAATATGTTTAATATAGACGCTTTTACTAATATATAAGAGTATAAGCGTCTATTATATTGTTAACTATTGATAAAATAAAGAAAGCATGTTATAATATGAAAACAGTTTAAAGTACAAATATGTCTTTAGATAACTATCGGAGACATACATTTATCTCCAAAGTTTATCTAAAAAGCAAACAGTTGAAGGAGGTAAATAAAATGAAAAAAGAGGAAATTACTTTTATTTGGAAAGAGAACGGAAAAGAGCACATAAAAGAAATAGAACGGAAAGGGTTTTATGAGTTGATGAAAAGCATAAAAAAATCTTTTTCAGATGATAATGAAATTTCTTCTAAATTGGTTAAAGTAACACCAAATCTTATTTCTATAACAATAGATAAAGATAGAAACAGCCAAAAGGATACACCTTTCATAACTTGCGAATGTGACGATGGCTCTAAGATTATAGAAATTAGAAGATACCACAAAATTATATGGGCAATATTAAATAAGTATTGTGAGTAAAATAAAAATGAGATAGAAACTAAAAAAATAAAATTTCTATCTCATTTTTATATGTTTTTGCAATATTAAGGAGTGTCCCTCCTGTTCCGATTTCGGAACAAAAAGGACCGTCCCTAATGTTTTTTTGCATTTTACTATTGCATTTATTAGAAAAACATGGTATTATAGTTAAGTCAAAGACAAATACCTTATACTTAGTTTTAGGAAAAACCTACTTAAACTCAGTTTAAGGCAAATAAAGAAAATAGGAGGTGCAATCTAAAATGACAAAAGAAAGAAAACAAGAAATCATTAATGCTTATAAAAGAGATGAAAAAGATACTGGTTCTCCAGAAGTTCAAATAGCTCTTTTAACAGAAAGAATTAATGAATTAACAGAACACTTAAAAGTACACAAAAAAGACAATCACTCAAGAAGAGGTCTTTTAAAAATGGTAGGTGCAAGACGTAGCTTACTTAAATATTTAAGTGATAAAGATGTTCAAAGATACAGAGATATCGTTGAAAAATTAGGATTAAGAAAATAATTAATCAAAAAGGACGTTTTGCTAAATAAAAGTGAAACGTCCATTTTAAAATTATTTTGCCTCAAAAGACCAGGAACTTATGGGGTAATAGATTAGAATTATAATTTAATAAGTAGTCTTATAATAAATTATAATTTTATAAAATATTTTTATTTTATAATAATACTTGAAATTAGAATGTAGCTTGTACAATATACTATAAAAAATAGTACATTGTAGAGGTTACAGCTAAGAAAAGTATTGTTAGAAAATATATAAAGGTATAAAAATAAACGAAATAAAGATTTATCTCAAAAGCACCTGGAACTTTTGAGGAAGAAAAGGAGAAATATTTATGTTTAAAACTTATTCAACAGAACTTGCAGGAAGAAAGCTAACAATAGAAACAGGTAAAATAGCAGAACTTGCAAATGGTAGCGTTATGGTTCGCTACGGAGACACAGTTGTAATGGTAAATGTTACAGCTGCAAAAGAACCAAAAGATGGAATTGACTTTTTCCCATTATCAGTAGATTATGAAGAAAAATTATATGCTGTAGGAAAAATTCCAGGAAGCTTTACAAAAAGAGAAGGAAAACCAACAGACAAAGCAATATTAACATCAAGAGCAATAGATAGACCACTTCGTCCATTATTCCCAAAGGATTTCAGAAATGATGTATGTGTTGTTGCAACAGTTCTTTCAGTAGAACAAGACAATAGCCCAGAAGTATGTGCCATGATAGGTGCAGCAGCAGCTTTAGCAATTTCAGATATCCCATTTGGTGGACCAACAGCAGCAGTAAATGTAGGTTATGTAGATGGACAAATTGTTATAAACCCAACAGTAGCTCAAAGAGAAAAATCAAGATTAACATTAACAGTAGCTGCAACACAAGAAAAGATAACAATGATTGAAGCAGGAGCAGACGAAATACCAAACGATACAATGTTAGAGGCTATAAAAGCAGCTCATGTAGAAATTAAAAAAATCTGTGAATTTATTTCTGAAATTCAAAAAGATTGTGGAAAAGAAAAATTTGAATACAAACACTTTGGTGTAGAAGAAAGTTTCTATGAGGAATTAAGAGGAGCTTTCAAAGATAGAATGTACCAAGATGTACAAGCTCCAGACAAAGAGACTAGAGACGCTAACATAGATAAAATAACAGAAGATATTACAAACTATGTAGTAGAAAAATATGGAGAAGAAGCAGGAGAAGAAAGAAAACAAGACATTGCAGATACAGTTCATGATTTAGAAAAAGAATGTGTTAGAGAAATGATCTTCAATGAACACAAACGTCCAGATGGAAGAAAAATAGATGAATTAAGACCACTTTCATGTGAAGTAGGTTTACTTCCAAGAGTACATGGTAGTGCAATATTTACTAGAGGTCAAACACAAGCTATGACTATTGTGACTCTAGGAATGAAGAGTGAAGAACAAATGCTAGATGGTGTAGATGAAGAAACAGGAAAAAGATATATGCACCAATATAACTTTCCATCTTATTCAGTAGGAGAAGCAAGACCTTCTCGTGGACCTGGAAGAAGAGAAATAGGACATGGAGCTTTAGCAGAAAAAGCATTAGTTCCAGTAATTCCATCAGAAGAAGAATTTCCATATGCAATTCGTGTTGTATCTGAAATTTTATCTTCAAATGGTTCAACATCACAAGCAAGTATTTGTGGAAGTACTTTAGCATTAATGGATGCTGGTGTTCCAATTAAAAGACCAGTTGCAGGTATATCAACAGGTTTAGTTACAAGCAAAGAAAATCCAAATGAATATGTAATGCTTACAGATATTCAAGGAATTGAAGACTTCTTTGGAGACATGGACTTTAAAGTTGGTGGAACAAAAGAAGGTATTACAGCAATTCAAGTAGATATTAAATGTGATGGTTTAACATACGATATAATTGCAGAAGCTTTTGCAAGAACAAAAGTTGCAAGAGATTATATATTAGATAACATCATGTTACCAGTAATTGCAGAACCTAGAAAAGAAATATCAAAATATGCACCTAAAATTATTACAATGACAATACCAGTAGATAAAATTAAAGATGTTATCGGACCTGGTGGAAAAATGATAAATAAAATAATAGAAGAAGCAAATGGAGTTAAAATTGACATAGAAGAAGATGGAACAGTTTGCATTTATTCTACAGAAGGACAAGATGGACCAAAAGCTAAGAAAATGATAGAAGAAATAACAAGAGAAATAGAAGCTGGAAAAATATATGACGGAAAAGTAACAAGAATAGCTACATTTGGAGCATTTGTAGATTTAGGTGGAGGAAAAGAAGGATTACTTCATATCTCTAAAATCTCAAATAAAAGAGTAGAAAAAGTAGAAGATGTTCTTTCAGTTGGAGATGAAGTTACAGTTAAGGTATCTGAAATAGACAATCAAGGTAGAATAAACTTAAATATGAAAGACCTAGAAGTAACAAATTCAGAAGACAACAAAGAAGAAGAGTAAAAAATAAATATGATGAGCCTAAGATTTTCTTAAAGTTTGTATTTAATAGAAAATTTTAGGTTCTTTTTCTTTATATGTGAAATTTATTTGAAAATTAAATAAAAATATTACAAATCATTGCAAAATAAAAAAGAAAATAGTATAATATTAATGATTAACTAATAAAATATAAAAAAGGACAAGGAGCAAAAAATGGAATATTTATATATATTACAACAAGCATTAGCTTGGTTGGTAACAATATTTTGGTTATATCAATTAATAGTTAGTATATGTTCATTAGTAAAATTAAAAGAAAAACCAATATTAGAGGATAAAGAAAATAGATTTATGGCAATCATTCCTGCACATAACGAAGCGGCAGTGGTTGCAAACTTAATAGAAAGTTTAAAAAATCAAAAATATCCTAAAAACTTATATGATATATATGTAATAGCAGATAACTGCACAGATAATACAGCAGAAGTAGCAAGAAATGCAGGAGCAATTGTTTATGAAAGATTTGATGAAAAGAAAAAAACAAAAGGTTTTGCACTTCAATGGTTTTTAGCTCAAAAGATAGAAGAAGATGCACCATATGATGCATTTTGTATATTTGATGCAGATAACATAGCAGATGAAAACTTTTTAAAAGCAATGAATAAAAAACTATGCCAAGGAGAGAATGTAGTACAAGGTTATCGTGATATTAAAAACCCTACAGATAACTGGATAACAGCAGGTTATGCAATTTTCTATTGGACAATGAATCGTTTTTATCATTTAGCAAGATATAATTTAGGTTTATCTCCACTTTTAAATGGTACAGGTTTTATGGTTAGATTTGATATAATAAAACCAACAGGTTGGGATACAAATACATTAACAGAAGATATAGAATTTTCTTTAAAAAATATTATAGAAGGAAGAAAATTAGGTTGGGCAACAGATGCAATAGTGTATGATGAGCAACCAACAGGATTTAAACAATCATGGTCTCAAAGATCAAGATGGACAGTTGGACATATTCAATGTATGAAAGAATATACTGGACTATTAGCGGCAGCTGTAAAAGAAAAGAAAACATTAATGAACTTTGATGGACTTTTATATATACTAGGTAGTATACCAATGTTTGTAGTAACAATTATTTTATTATTATTAAACTTTGTAATGTATTTTGCAAATGGAATGACAGCTCAAGAACTATTAATAAATTGTTTGCGCTATTTAATACCAACATTTTTATTACCAATACTAACAGCATTATTAATTATGGTATTAGATAAAAAGCCAATTAAACCAATGTTAAAAGGATTAATTTTTTATCCTCTATTCTTAGGTTCATGGCTATTAATTAACTTTAAATGTTTATTTGTAAGAAATACAAAGTGGGAAAAAATAGAACACGTAAGAGATATAAAAATAAATGAAGTAAATTAAAAAATAAATATGGTTAGTAGTTATCAATATTTTAGATAATTACTAACCATATTTTTGCAATTTAATAAGTCTAATTATAGGTAAATTTCTATAATAAATAAAATTATCTTTCTAAATTATTTTGTAATTTTTCTATATTTTTAGATATTCCAGAAACCATTGCAGTATGAATTAAAGAATTTAAATGTTCAGGTTCAGGACAATATTCTTCAGGAATAGCTGATAATACAAATTTATCTCTAATACTAAATTGTGTAATTTTACCATTACTATCAAATTTTCTTGTTAAATTATCAAGCAAAATACCTAAATCTAAAGGAAAATCATGCTCTCTTGAAAATTGAGTAGCAAATGTTAATGTAGTTCTAGTATTACCATCTCTAAAAGGATGAATTGCCCAAAATTCAGTAAGATACTTAGTAAAAGTAGCACTTTTTTGATCTAAAGTAAGTGCAGCCCAATTAGTATTATTAATTTTTTCTAAGCAATCAGATAATTCTTTTTCAATATTTTTAGGATCTGTATAATTAAGACTAAGACCAGGAATTACTACTTCTTGTTTATAAATAGGAACTTCTCTAAACTCACCAGCCCAATCAAAAATATCTTCAAAAATATGTTTATGAATAGCTTTAATGTAAGAAATATCAAATTTGGTACGGAAAGTTTCTTTTATATTAAGAAATTTTGAAAATGTAATATCTTTTTCAGCTGAATTTAAAGTATTATAGTCAGTAATACCAAGTCTATTTTTTAAAGTTCCGTTTTCTTGAATATAAGGGTCTTTAATCATTATTTTCACCATCCTTTTTATACAATTCAATAATTTTTCTTTGAACTTCTTCAATTTCAGTTTTACCATCAACGTATTCTTTTACTATTTTTAAAGCTTCATCACTTGGAAAATCAGTTCCTGTAATAGAAATTGCAAGAGCTGTTTTTACAATTTCTTTTCTTTGTTCTCTAGTTGTATTTTTTATTGATAAATCCATAAAATTTCCTCTTTCTTTTAAATCTATAAATATATTATAACATTAATATAAAAATAAGACAAATATTTAATCAATATGAAATTTTAGAGAAATTACAATAGTGTATATATAAAACTTATAGACTTTTTTTTTTCATAATGATATAATAACTAACGAAAATGAAATTTGAAAAAATAAGTTTATAATTTTTCTAAAAAAGCTTTAGATATCAATGAAAGGAATAAAAATTAATATGAAATTAGATAAGAAAGATATATTACATATAATAGTTATAATATTAGGAATTATATTTGTAGCGATACCAATATTTCACGAAAATTTATGGTTTGATGAAAGTTATTCAGTGGGTTTAGCAAATCATACTTTTACAGAAATTTGGACGATAGGTGGAAATGATGTACATCCTATTTTATATTATTGGATATTACATATTATTAATTTAATATTTGAAAACAAAATAATTTGCTACAGGTTATTTTCATTAGTTTGTATATCAATTTTAGGAATACTTGGTTTTACACATATTAGAAAAGATTTTGGAAAAAATGTAGGATTAATCTTTTCTTTTTTAGTATTTTTCTTACCTGTAAATATGGTGTATACAGGCGAAATTAGAATGTATACATTAGCTATGTTGTTAGTTACACTAATGTGTATATATGCATATAGAGTTTATAAAAACAGAGATAAAAAACAAATTAAAAATTGGATTTTATTTGCAATATTTAGCTTGGCATCAGCATATACACATTATTATGCTTTAGCTACAGCAGGAATTGTTAATTTAATGTTATTCATATTTTTTGCAAAAGAAGCAGTTAAAGAGAAAAAAATTACAAACAATTTAAAAATGTTTTTTACAGTTGCAATACCACAAATAATATTATATATACCTTGGATAGTTTCTTTACTATTACAAGTAAAACAAGTATCATCAGGCTTTTGGATATCAATTAAATTTCCAGATTCATTAATAGAATTTTTTAATTTCCAATTTACAGGAAATTTAGGTGGAGATGCATATGTAAATCCTGTAATTGCAGGAATATTTGGAATATTAATATGTGCATACATGATATATGCTAATATAAAGAATAAAAGTAAAGAAGAAAAGCCAGAGAAACTTGCAATATTAATATGGGGAATACTTGTCCTTGCTATATGCTTAGTTTCATTAATAATATGGAGACCAATAATATATGCAAGATATATGTTATGTGTAACAGGGTTGTTTATATTCTTCTTAAGTTATACAATGGCTGAAAAAGGAAATAAATATATAACTATAGCTATTTGTATAATATCATTAATAATATCTATATTTGTACAAGTAAAATTAATAAAAACAAATTATGATGAAAGTAATAATAAACATATAGAATACATAAAGGAAAATATACAAAAAGATGATATAATATTACACAAAAATAATGTAGATAGTTTTGTTTTAGATGTCAATTTCTTAGACAATAAAGTATATTTTTGGAATAAAGATAATTGGAATGTAGAAGAAGCATATAAAGCTTTTGGATACAATTTTAAAACATATGAAAATATAGATGGACTTAAAGATTATAAAGGAAGAATTTGGCTAATAGATTCTAGTGAAGATTTTACAGAAGAAATAAAACAAGAGCTAGAAAATGTACAAATAGTAGAAACAAAATCATATAATGTAAAATATCATAATTTACATTATACAATTACACTAGTAGAAAAAGATTAAAGGAGAAAATGTATGAAAGATATAAGAGTATATGCATTTGTTGGACCTTCTGGAACAGGGAAAAGTTACAGGGCACAAATGGTAGCAGGAGAAAATAATATTTCTTATATTATAGATGATGGACTTTTGGTAAATGAAAATGAGGTAGTAGCAGGAGAGTCTGCAAAAAAAGCACCAACAAAAATTGAAACTGTAAAACATGCTATTTTTATAGATGAAAAAGAAAGAAAAGAAATGCAAAAAGCTATAAAAAAATTAAAACCAGAATCAATTCTAATTTTAGGAACATCAGATGGAATGGTAGAAAAAATTGCAGAAAACTTAGGTCTACCTAAAATACAAAAAACAATATATATTCAAGATGTAGCAACAGAAACAGAAATGAAAACAGCTAGAAACATAAGGGTAACACAAGGAAAACATGTAATACCTGTTCCTACATTTGAGATAAAGAAAGATTTTTCAGGTTATATATTAGACCCACTACAAATATTTAAGTCAAAGGGAAGCGGAAATAAACCATATATATCAGAAAAATCAATAATAAGACCTACATTTAGTTACTTGGGTAATTTTACAATTTCAGACACAGTATTTCGCCAAATAGTAGAATATTTAGCTAAAAAGGCGGAAGGAATATCAAGAGTAATGAGAACCAGAGTGGAAAATTACGGAGAAGGACCATCTATTTATATGGAAGTAGCAGTAATATATGGTCATAGTATTATAAAAGAATTAAAAGAATTTAAAGAAAAATGCGTAAAAGAAATTGAAAAATCAACAACCATGAATGTACAAAAAATAACAGTAATAGCTAAATCAATAGAAATGCCACAGAAAAAAGATTAAGAAGATTATATTAATTGTTGTAGATAATCAAATTTAATTTAATAGATAACTAAAATTAAGAAAAGAGGAAAAAATATGTCATTTATAGTAGCAATGGATGGACCTGCAGGTACAGGAAAAGGAACAATAACAAGTTTAATTTCAAAAGAAATGGGATTAGTTAATATAGATACAGGAGCAACATATAGATGTGTAGCTTTATATGCAATTAAAAATAATATAAAATTAGAAGAAAAAGAAAAAATAATAGAATCATTACCTAATATTCATATAGATATGAAAAATGAACAAGGTATTCAAAAAGTATATTTAAATAATGAAGATGTAACAAGCGAGATAAGAAGTAAAGAAGTCACAAAAATAGTATCTCAAGTATCTTCAATAGTGGAAGTTAGATTTGCAATGGTAGAAGTTCAAAGAAACTTGGCAAAAGGAAAAGATGTTATAATGGAAGGAAGAGATATTACAACATATGTGTTTCCAAATGCTGATGTAAAAATTTATTTAGATGCGGATGAAGAAGAAAGAGCTAAAAGAAGATATAAAGAAATGCAAGAAAAAGGCATAGAAATGACATATGAGGAAGTGCTAAAAAATATTCAAATTCGTGATAAAAATGACAAAGAAAAAGAAATAGGAGCTTTAAAAATAGCGGAAGATGCAATTTATATAGATACTACAAATTTAAGTATCGAAGAAGTAAAAGAAAAAGTAAAAAAAATAATAACAGAAAAATATAAAAACAAAAATTTTTAAGAAAGGAAATGGTATAAATGGGAAAGAAACTAAAAAGAGGACTTGCTATTTTTATAGAAAAAGTTTTATATGTTTATTGTATAATTTTTCATAGAATGAAAATAGAGGGAAGAGAAAATATTCCTATGGATGAGCCAGTTATATTTTGTGGAAATCATAGAACATTTTTAGATCCAGTTTTAATTAAAGTAACAGCAAAAAGAAATTGTCATTTTTTAGCAAAAGGAACTTTATACAAAAATAAATTTTTTGCATTTCTAGGATGGGTATTTGAAACTATACCAGTATTAAGAGATTCAAAAGATATAAATGCGATAAAGCAATCTTTAAGATATTTAAAAAATGGAGAATGTATAGCACTTTTTCCAGAAGGAACAAGAAATGGACTAGCAAAAGGAGAAAAAGTAAAAGATGGTGCAGCATTTTTTGCATTAAGAACTGGTGCTAAAATAGTTCCAGTTGGAATATCTGGAAAAACAGGTCCATTTTCAAAAGCAATAATTAGATATGGAAAACCATTAGATTATAGCAATTATGATAAAAATGATGAAGAAGCATTAGATAAAATAACAGAAGATTTAATGGAGAAAATATTAGAGCTTACAAAATAATAAAACTACTGAATTACCACAAAAGTACTTGACACTTTTGTGGTAATTTTTTTAAAACTTTTATTTGATTTTTATGATTCTATCTATTCTCTCTTATTAAGTCAATAATTTGTTGAGTTATTCTTACTCCTATTCCTGTATCTGGTCTTAATGTATAATATCCTTTTACTAAACCGACAGCACAATTATCAGATGTACGTGAAATAGGTCCTCCACTCATTCCTTCAACAATTTTAGAAGATGTGTCAAAACTTCCATTCTTTATCCAAGATAAATTTCCATATGTATAATATTGATATAATGAGCTACCAGGATTTGAAGGATAGCCAATTGCTCTTACAGATAAATCATCCATCTCTCCATTTGTACCATATGCTTGAGCGCCATACCAGCCTACCTGTGAACCAATATTATCATCTAATATACAAATGCACCAATCGTTTTCATTTGAATGGTTTTGCTTCCAACTAGAAGGATAAATGATTCTTGACAAACCTGCTTTTATTCCATTATATGCTCCATTATTGTATGCAGGATAAGCCGTCCATTGAGCAAATATGTTGTCATTATCATTTTCATTCATTACACAATGTGCAGCAGTAAGAAGAATATTTGAACCAACCAAAAATCCTGACGCAGAAGCATATTTCCCATAAACCTCAACAGATATACGGCAAGTTACTCTATAAGGAAAATCAGATGTGTTTGAAACTTTATTAAAAGTTGTACTATATGGAGTAATAGAGGATTTATTTTGCTGAGAGGCTAATGGATCAAATGGTTCTATCCTGTCTAACCTTTTTACAATTCTACTATTTTTTTGTAAAATATTTTGTCTAACTTCATCCATATTGATTTCTGTTGTTTCTCCAGTGGTAGCATCATATTGTAATATAGGACCTGTTTCTATATCAGAATTTTCTATTGTTATTTCATCAACAGTTTCACCTCCTATATTAATTCTGTCTGTCTGTAATGAGGCATTGTCAGCAGCTTGAACTGTAAAGTTCATAATTGTAAATGAAAGCATTGTAATAATAAGTAAAAGAATAAATGATTTAACTAAGAAGCTTTTTTCCATAGAAAACTTCCCCTTTCTTTATTATACAAATATGCTATCATATACTTTATAATTTTTCAATAAAAATTCCTTAAAAAAGGAAAAAATTTCCTTTTTTCCTTTTTCGACATTTTTTCACCTTTGCACAATAATAAGGAAATGTAACTATCTCTTAATAATTTCTTAGTTAATTGAAATTTTTACCCCAAAATATTGATTTTCATTATCAAAAATAGTTTTTATTAATCTATATTGTTATTTTTCTAATATTCCATATATATTTGACCTATCAATTTGAAATTTAAAAATTTGATATAGTGATAATTCATCAGAAATAGTATTATCATTAGGTTCAATGGCTATCCATTAATTATCGACTTCTTTGTCAATTCTATACCAAGTAGTACAATTATACTAATTATCATTTTCTATAATAATTAGAGTCGATATAACACAAAAAATAATAAATTCATCTTTATATTCTATTTCATTTCTTAGGCATAAATCTAGTTAGAAAAAAATTAAACTTTGACACAATCAAAAATTATAATTATTTTTCAACATGCCTCACTGGTATAATAATATTTGTATTCTATCCAACTATAGATACAAATTTGAAAGCTGTACGTTGTTGTTATATTTCATCATCTAAAATTTGTATTTTTACAACTTCTTTTAATGGTGTAGGGCTAATAGTATTTATAATTTCATCTATGAATGTAATAGATATAGTATTTCCTTCTTTCAAGTCCGAAACTTTAATTTTTTTACCTCTCCAAGTTATATTAATACTATCATCTACTTTAAATATAAAATTTTCTCGATAATTTATATCGTTTACTTCTAAACCTTTTACATTAACCTGAAAACTGCCATCATTATATTGTTTTATTCTCTCTATATTTGCATAAAATGTTTGACCATATGTCATAATTGCTAAATCATCATTTACTTCATTCATTTTTCTTATAATCAACCCAATTATAAAACTCTCTACTATAATTATTATCGTTCCTATTAAAATAAAAATTTTTTGTTTACCACACATATCTTTTTCTCTCTTTCTAATTTATAAATATAATTACTATTTTTATTATTATATCATAAATTTTTCCAAAACAAATAGCCTATTCAAAAAAAGAATAGACTATTTGTTGTTGTGTCAATGATGTGAAACAAAAATATATAAAATCAATGTATAATTAAACTGCATAACTAATTATTCCAAATACTTTTAGTTTATTACGCTTTTCTTTTGGTGTTAAATATCCTAATACTGCCATTGGAATATTATTTGATCTTTTTAAATATCTTTCTCTTGTTGCTTCATCTATATATGTGTATTGATAGAATTTTTTATCCTCTGGTATGTGTCTACTCTTGCATTCATTTGGTACATATTTAACATCCATTTGCCATTTTTCTCCTATATTCTTTTGGGTATTATATTTTTTATTCTATCTCCATAATGAAACCCTTGAAATATGGTATTTTCTACATACATAATCTATTTTCTATACATCTCTACTGCATATTTTCTTGTGTTAATATCATGTGGAAGGTATCTTTTTTTATTATTTTCTGTTATACTATTATTCATAAGTGATTTAAATCTCCTTTATATAATTTTTGTTTTGCAACTCAATTATATATGATTTAAATCACTTATTCAATTTTATTTATTTTGTTTCACATCATTGACACAACAAAATATTTTTACCAAAAACTTGTGAAAATTATGTTGACAATAAAAATAGATTGCTATATAATAAAATAGTTAAAAAATAAATAAGGTGAGAATATGGAAAATGAAAAAGAATTATCTTTTGAAGAACTACTAAAACAAGAATCTTTGAAAGAGAAAAAATTAGAAAAGACAGTAACAGGAAAAATTATCAGTATAACTTCTAACGGAGAAATTTTTGTAGATATTAACTACAAAGCTGATGGAATTATTCCTAAAAAAGAATATAGTAATGATGAAAATGCAAATCCTAAAAGTGAATTTAAAGTAGGAGATACAATTACAGCAGATGTATTAAAATTAAATGATGGGTTAGGTAATGTACTTTTATCATATAAAAGAGTTAAAAATCGTGAAAACAAAACTAAGATAGAAGAAAAATTTAAAAATAATGAAGCCATTGAAGCTAAAGTTTCACAAGTTAATGAAAAAGGTCTAATCGTAAATGTAAATGATACAAGAATTTTTATTCCACTATCATTATCAGGAATACCTAGAGGAGAAGATATAAATTCTTATTTAGGTAAAAACGTTAAATTCAAAATTACAGAGTATGACCAAAAAGCAAATAGAATAATAGGTTCAATTCGTTCTATATTAGACGAAGAAAGAAAAGCAAAGCAAGAAGAATTTTGGAATAACGTAGAAGTTGGAAAAAAATATAAAGGAACAGTTACAAGTTTAAGTTCTTATGGAGCTTTCGTAGACTTAGGAATAACACAAGGGCTATTACATGTTTCAGAAATCTCTTGGGATAGAAATGCAAAAGTAGACGAAATTTTAAAACAAGGTCAAGAAATAGAAGTAACAGTTATAGACTTAGATAAAGAAAATAAACGTATAAAATTGAGTTATGGAGATAAAGGACCAAATCCTTGGAACAAAGTACCAGAAAAATATCATGTAGGAGATATTGTAAAAGTTAAAGTTGTAAAAATGATGCCATTTGGTGTTTTTGTAGAACTAGAACCAGGAATTCAAGGATTAGTACATATTTCACAAATAGCGGAAAAGAAAATAGCAAAACCAGAAGAAGAATTAAAACTAAATCAAAACGTTAATGCTAAAATAATAGAAATGGATTTAGAAACACAAAGAATAGAACTATCAATTAAAGAATTAGAAGGAACTTCTAACGAATATAAAGAAGAAATTTAAATTATTTAAATAGTATAATTATTTTAAAAATATTAAAATGAGCGATGAGGACATCGCTTGTTTTATGGGATAAAATTTAATATAAGAAGGGGTAAATAAAATGATAAATGAAAAAATAAGAAACATAGCAATAATTGCACACGTTGACCACGGAAAAACAACACTTGTAGATTGTTTATTAAGACAAAGTCACGTATTTAGAGAAAACGAACAAGTAGCAGAAAGAGTAATGGACTCAAATGATTTGGAAAAAGAAAGAGGAATTACAATTCTTTCTAAAAACACATCAGTTATGTACAATGGTACAAAAATTAATATAGTAGATACACCAGGCCATGCAGACTTTGGTGGAGAAGTTGAACGTGTATTAAAAACAGTTGATGGTGTTTTACTATTAGTAGATGCTTTTGAAGGACCAATGCCTCAAACAAGAGAAGTTCTAAAAAAATCATTAGCACTTAACTTAAAACCAATAGTTGTAATTAACAAAATAGATAGACCAGGTTCAAACCCAGCAAAAGTAGTAGATCAAGTATTAGAACTATTTATTGAACTTAATGCAAGTGATGACCAATTAGATTTCCCAGTAATATATGCATCTGCTAAAAATGGAATAGCAAAAATGAGTTTAGATGAAGAATCTGACAATGTAAACTGTATATTTGATACAATATTAAAATATATTGAACCACCTAAATGTGAAATCGAAGGACCAGCTCAAATGCTAGTATCTAACATAGATTATGATGATTATTTAGGAAGAATTGCAGTAGGAAGAATAGAAAGAGGAACTATTAAATCTGGTATGCCAATAGCAATTTGCAAACAAGATGATAAAATAACACAAGGTAAAGTTGCAAAATTATTTACATACGAAGGTTTAAAAAGAACTGAAGTAGAAGAAGCACAAGCTGGAGATATCGTATCACTTTCAGGAATTGCAGATATTGGAATTGGAGAAACAATATGCGATTTAAATCATCCAGAAAAAATAGATTTCGTAGATATAGATGAACCAACAGTATCTATGACATTTAGTGTAAATAATGGACCATTTGCAGGAAAAGAAGGACAATTTATTACATCAAGACACATTAGAGATAGATTGTTTAAAGAACTAGAAAGAAATGTATCTTTAAGAGTAAAAGAAACAGATTCAGCAGATAGTTTTGAAGTATGTGGACGTGGAGAACTTCATTTATCAGTATTAATTGAAACAATGAGAAGAGAGGGATTTGAACTTTTAGTTTCTCGTCCAAAAGTTATTTTCAAAGAAATAGATGGCGTAAAATGCGAACCAATGGAAAAATTAGTTGTTAATGTACCAGATGAATCAATAGGAACAGTTATTGAAAAATTAGGAAGAAGAAAAGCAGAAATGACTAATATGGAACCAGCAGAATTAGGTCATACAAAAGTAGAATTTAAAATACCTGCAAGAGGTTTAATAGGATATAGAACAGAATTTTTAACAGACACAAAAGGAACAGGTACAATGAACTCTATATTTGACTGCTATGAACCATTTAAAGGTGATATACAAGCTAGAACAAGGGGTGTTTTAGTAGCATTTGAACAAGGAACATCTGTAACATATGGTTTATACAATGCACAAGAAAGAGGAGAACTTTTAATAGGTCCTGGTGTAGATGTATATGAAGGAATGATAGTTGGTATAAACTCTAGAAACGAAGATATAGCAATAAATGTATGTAAAGAAAAACACTTAACAAATACAAGAGCTTCAGGTTCAGACGATGCACTTCGTTTAGTTCCACCATTACAAATGTCTCTAGAAAAAGCTATTGAATTTATAGCAGAAGACGAACTTGTTGAAGTAACACCAAAAAATATTAGATTAAGAAAGAAAACATTAGATACAAAAACAAGAGAAAGAGAAGCAAGAAGATAGAATATTAAGAACAAAGGATAGGATTATATGTGATTAAATTATATATGTATCTTATCCTTTTTGATAATTTATGTAAAAATAGGAGATGTAGATAATATGGCAAATAATAGAACGAATAAAACGTTATCCACTAGTTTTAGAAGTAAAAATGAATCTGCTCGGATTTACTGCAAAATCTATAACATTAAATAGACAATAAACAGAAAATCCTGAAACAGTTATAAGATCTAAAATACAGACTGAAATAAAAAAGCTAGTAGAACAAAGAAAGAGCGAAGCTGAAATAAAGGAAACTTTGAATAAAGTAGAAGAATATAAAAAATACGAAGAGTTCCTTGAAGAGTGGATTGGAAATTGGATTGCAAAATTAAATCCAAAAATAAGGGAAACATTGAAAAAAATAACACGTCAAAGTAATTTAACATTTGAAGATGTAAAAGAAGAAATAAAATTAAAAGCTCCAGATATATATGAATTATATGAAAAAGAAATATGCAAAAGAATTGAAGAAATGTTAAAGGTTAGAGAAGCAGAATTAAAGAGAATAGAAGAAAAGAAAAAAGAACAAGAAAGATAATAAGTTAAAGAGGTAAAAATGAATAAAGAAGAATTACAAAAAATAAAAGAAAAAGCAGTAGAAGAACATATACCAATAATAATGGATGATACTTTAGAAGTGGTAGATAAAATATTGAAAGAAACAAAACCTAAAAAGATACTTGAAATAGGAACTGCCGTAGGGTATTCTGCAATGTGCTTTTCCGAATACCTACAAGAAGATGGAATAATAGATACTATAGAAAGAGATGAAGAGAGAATAGCAGAAGCAAAAGTAAATATTGAAAAAGTAGGAGTTGCAGAGAAAATTAATATATTAGAAGGTGATGCGGTAGAAATATTACCTACGCTTACTGGAAAATATGATATGATATTTATAGATGCTGCAAAAGGAAAATACCCATTTTTCTTAAAAGAAGCTTTACGAATGCTTGAAAAAGATGGTGTAATATTAGCAGATAATATCTTATATAAAGGATATGTAATGAGTGATTACAACAAACATAAACAACGTACAGCCGTAAGAAACTTAAGAGAATACATTCATGAAGTTACAGAAAATCCTAATTTAGAAACAGAAATTTTAGAAGTAGGGGATGGACTTGCAATTTCAAAGTTTAAAAATTAAAAAGACAGAATTACATCTGTCTTTCTTTATATTCTAGGAAAATTATCATAGTATGATAATTTTCTGTAGAATATAAAGATGGCGAGCTCTAGATTTTCTTAAAATTTGCATTTGTTAGAAAATCTTAAGCTCGCCTTTTTATATTAAGTATTTTATAGAAGATAGAATTGTGTCTGCCACCATAAGAACTAAAGCAATAATATTAAGTATTTTAAGTTTAGAGTAAGAAACTTTTGAAATAATACTATTCATTTTTTTATCAATAAAAGGATAAATGAATCCAACAAAAATAATAGCAATAACTCCCCAAGCAACTGTATAAAAAATACTTATTCTACCATTTAAGTTTAAAAAATCGTTTCTATAATCCCACCAATAAGAATGAAATAATACCTCTAAAATATAACTTGTATAATACTCAAATGCAGAACATACAACTGCAGCATAAGTAAAAAGTTTTATAAAATTATTTTTATATTTACCAAGAAATATAATTAGTATAAGAGCACCATAACCATATATTGGACAAATAGGACCATACAAAAATCCACGCATAGTAAAATGCCCTAATACAATAAAACTATAAATTGTTTCCATTAACCAACCAGCAAAAGCAAATATGAAAAAATATAATATATATAAATGAAAATTATTGTTTTTTGTAGTTGAAAACTCCTTATCCATAAAGTCCCCCTTTTTATTAGATATATAATACCAAAAGAGTTTTATAAAGTAAATAAAATTAACTAAAATAAAAATATATTTTATTTTGAAAATATTTTTATGTCAAAAAATGTAGAAAAGTTTATGAAGAAAATTTGTTGTAATTATTGACATAAAATTGAATCTAAAGTAGAATAATATAAAATATATGGAGGTGCAAATATATGAACTTTACTCAAGAAGAAATAAAAAGAATAGACCAATTATTAGCAAAAGTGGATGAAGAACAAGAAAAAAATGGAAATATATTATATTCATTTGATGATGTTGCAAAAAGAATATTAAATAGAATAGAAAGAGAAAATAACAATTTACAAAATATACATTACGAAAAAAGCTAATAGCAATTTAAATAAAATGGAATATTATATTAAATATAAGTTAAAAAATCCAATTATAGCTAATAAAACCATAATTAAAATCATTGAGAAAATTTTTATTTTAGAGGATTTTCCATACATAGGTTCAATTTATAAGGAAGGTCCAATTAGATTTATAATCCATAAAAAGTTTTTAATCTTTTATGAAATCAAGGAAAAAGAAAAAAATGTGATAATAAAAAGAATTATACATAGAAAGAAATACAAAAATTTCTAGTTTTTTTAGTATGTCTAAATTAGACAGAATAGCAATTTGTGTTTACTTTTAAAATGATACATGCTATAATACTTAAAGAAATTAGAAAGTATACATGTACTTTTGAAAGGAAGAAAAAAATGAAAAAACCAGAATTATTAGCCCCAGCAGGGTCTTTTGAAAAAGCAAAAATAGCATTTATGTATGGAGCAGATGCAGTATATGCAGGTACATCTAGCTTATCTTTAAGAACAAGAGCAGAAATGAAAGATGATGACCTAGCAAATACAATAAAATATGCACATTCAATAGGAAAAAAAGTATATACCAATATAAATATATATGCTTGGGATGATAGATATGAAGAAATTATAGAACAAGCAAAAATGCTTAATGAATTAAAAGTAGACGGAATAATAGTTGCAGATGGTGGAGTAGTAGATATTTTAAAAGAATATGCACCAGACATTCCTTTACATATTAGTACACAAGCTAATACTATAAGCTATCATGCAGCAAACTTTTGGTACAAAAACGGAGCAAAACGTGTAATACTAGGACGTGAAATGAATAAAAAACAAATAAAGGAACTTATAGAAAATAAGCCTAAAGATTTAGAGGTGGAAATATTTATTCATGGAGCAATTTGTTTTGGATATTCAGGAAGATGTTTCTTAAGTGACTTCTTAGCAGGAAGAAGTGCAAACTTAGGAGACTGTGCACAAAGTTGCAGATGGGCATATAATGTTTATGTAGAAGAAACAAATAAACCAGGAAATTTAATGCCAGTAGAACATGATGATAAAGGAACTTACATTTTTTCATCAAAAGACATGTGCTTAGTAAAAGAAATTCCTGAAATTATAGAAATGGGTGTAGATAGCTTAAAAATTGAAGGAAGACTAAAAACAGAATATTACTTAGCTTCGGTAGTTAATGCATATAGAAATGCAATAGATGATTATATGAAAGATCCTGAAAATTATGATTATACAAAATATTTAAAAGAATTAGAAAAAACAAAAACAAGAGGTTTGACTACATTTTACTTTAATGATAGAAATAATAAAGATATTCAAGAATACGAAGGAAAGCAATATAATTCAGACTATGAATTTGGTGGAAAAGTAGTAGAAAATATGCAAGACAAGACTATAATTGAAATTAAAAATAAATTGCAAGTTGGAGATGAGTTAGAAATTATAGTTCCAGGACAAATAGAAACTGTAAAATTTACAATAGATAAATTATGGGATGTAGATACAAATGAAGAAATATCACATGTAAACCCAGGAAAGGCAGAACAAAAAGTAATTATGAGCCTTCCAATTGAAGTTCAAAAGGATTGGATTTTAAGAAGAAAAAAATAAAGGACATTTGTGGACGGGTCAATTTTGACCTTTACATAAAATAATAAATATAATTGAAAAATAGTGAATTAGAAAAAAATTCTAACTCACTATTTTTTTGATACTTTCTCAGTAGTCAAAAAAATTTAATCATATTTTTTGTAAATAATAAAAGTTAAAAAGACAACAATATTAAATTATATTAACTAACACTTCTTTAAATTTTCTAACTTAAATGCAACAATGAAACCAATAAAAAATAAAATAATAGATGTAAAAGTAAAAGTGTTAGGGATTAGTACAAAAATGCTTCCTAATACAAAGCCAATAATAGAATAAGAAGTTTGAGCATAATGCTTTTTTAATAAAAATCTGATAAGCAATAAAAATATAAAACCTCCAACTAAACAACCAAGTCCAATAGGTATTAAAATACTTAAATTTAAGGTTGCAAGTGATTGAAGATATACATCATAAATTCCGAAGCACATTAGAAGTACAGTACTACTTACGCCAGGAATAACAATTCCAGCAGACATAGCAAAGCCAGAAAAAATAAGATAAATGGTGTTACAATTACTTATAAAGCTTAAATTACTCATTTTATTTTCTAATAAAAATAAAAAGAGACCCAGCAAAAATGCAAAAATAGTATATATTAGATAATGAAGTTTAAAGGGACTTTTTGAATTTGTATCTTTTATTAAAGATGGAACAGAACCTAAAATAAGACCTAAAAACAATAATTTACATTCAGCTTCAAAATTTGTAAAAGCATAGTTTAATATATTTCCAAATAAAAGAAAACCTATTATAGTACCTAAAACTATAGGAAGTAAAAAAAGTATATTTTTCTTGAAATCTCTAAAAATACCTAAAACACAATCAATTAATTTCTCATAAATACCAAAAATAACACATAAAACACCACTACTAATTCCAGGAACCACGGCTCCTATACCTATTAAAATGCCTTTACCTACAGAAAGTAAAAAATTCATAAAACCAATCCTTTTAATCAAATCTGAAAATACAAATAGTTATAAAAGATTTTTTAGAATCTTTCAAATTATTTTTGAGTAGTAATTAACTACAATATAAAAGTATTCTTTGAAAAATAATATATGAGTAAATTATTAAAAAATATTGTATGAAAATTTAGTATATGATAAAATTAAAAGCAGTAAAGGATAGGTATAAATATGGATATAAAAGAACTAAGTTTAGAAGAAAAAGTAGGACAAATGTTTATAGTAGGTTTTGAAGAAAAAAAACAAGAAGAAATTAATAAAATAATAAAAAAATTAAAAATTGGTGGAATAATTGTTTATAAAAAGAACTACAACAATTATGAAAAAATGCTAAATTTAATAAACGATATAAAAGAATTAAATTGTGAAAATAAAGTTCCTATAACTATTAGTATAGATCAAGAAGGAGGAAGGGTAAACCGTATGCCTTCTGAAGTTTTAAATTTAAAAAGCGCTACAAAATTTGCAAACTCAAAAGATGTAGAACTAGTTAAAGAAACAGGAAATATTATAGGAAAAATGCTAAACAAAACTGGTATATCTATGGACTATGCTCCTATATTAGATATAAGAAGATTTGAGGAAAAACATGCAATAGGTGATAGGTGTTATGGAGAAAACAAAGAAGATGTAGAAAAATATGCAATAGAGGTTATGAAACAATTACAACAAAATAATGTTATATCAGTAATAAAACATTTTCCTGGACATGGACTTACAAAAAAGGATTCGCATTTTAGAATTCCAAAAATAAAAGAAAAAATTGAACAACTACAAAAAGAAGACATGCAACCTTTTGAAGTAGCAATAAAAAATGGGGCAGATGCAATAATGGTGGGACATCTTATTATAAAAGATGTAGATAGAAAATATCCTGCTTCACTTTCTAAAAAAGTAATTCAAAAATATTTGATAGAAAAATATAATTACTGTGGACTAATAATTACAGATGATATGAAAATGATGGCAATAAGATTGCATTATAATATGAAAAGAGCAGTGAAAAGAGCAATTTTAGCAGGCAATGATATAGTTATGATAGGTCTTTCATACAAAAAGATAGATAGAATTATAAAATATATAATTGGTCAAATAAAGAAAGGGAAAATATCTGAAGAAAGAATTAATAAGAGTGTAGAAAAAATTTTAAGAATTAAAGAAAAATATAATATAACAGATGAAAAAGCAAGTGGATTTGATATTGATAAAATTAATGAACAGATAGAAAAATTGAATAACAGTTTATAAAATTTATATGCATAGATATATTTTAGTATGTCTATGCATGTATTATTTTAAAGGTCAGGCACTTTTAATTTTTTTATACATATAATTTGGTATAGTAAAAAAATGGAGGTGCTTGTATGTTAGCCCTTACTCTTTCAAGTTTTTTAACGTTTTTACAAGGAGCGGTATTTCTTGTAGGTTATATATCAAATAATCAATTGTTTCCAGAACCACTAACTGCTGAAGAAGAAAATTTATATTTAGAAAAACTATGTCAAGGTGACGAAGAAGCAAGAAACATATTAATAGAAAGAAATTTAAGATTAGTTGCGCATGTTTCTAAAAAATATATAGCAACAAAAGTTTCACAAGATGATTTAATTTCTATAGGAACAATAGGTTTAATAAAAGGAATAAATAGCTTTAAACCAAGTAAAAATGTTAAACTATCCACATATGTTTCAAGGTGCATAGATAATGAAATTTTAATGCATTTGAGAAGTACAAAAAAGATAGGAGCAGAAGTTTCTTTAGAAGATACAATAGGAAAAGACAAAGATGATAATACAGTGACACTAAAAGATGTGCTGGAAAATAGTGGAAAGAACATAGAAGATGAAGTTGATTTGAAAATGAAAGTGAAAAAATTATATGAAAAAATGAAGTTAGTATTAAAAGATAGAGAAAAATTGATAATAGAAATGAGATTTGGATTAGATGGTAATAAACCAAGAACTCAAAATCAAATTGCAAAAATGATGGGAATATCTCGTTCATATGTTTCTAGAATAGAAACGAAAGCAATAGGAAAACTTGCAAAAGAAATTAAAGAATAAAAATAGTATTGATTAATAAATCAAATAAAAGAGCGAGCCTAAGATTTTCTATCAAATGCAAATTTTAAGAAAATCTAAG
>OIZO01000432.1_pt1 | contig 29136 bp, 44 predicted proteins | sample 1588551 | NCBI WGS metagenome assembly OIZO01 (sample SAMN03283271) | human gut metagenome | biome: human-associated habitat; material: feces | host: Homo sapiens | place: Peru | collected 2012 | reverse complement strand
GGCCTTGGTGGCCTCCAGCACGTTGTTGTCGATGGCGGTCAGGTCCAGCACATCGGACAGCGCCACATAGTCGCCGTACTGATGCACCTCCGCCTCGATGGCGGTCACCGTCAGCTTCCGGCCGTCGGGGGTCACGCCTTCGGTCAGAGGGGTCAGGGCCTTGGGCAGTGCGCCGTACCGCCGGAACTCGATCTTCTTGCCGCCGTTCTTGGGGATAGGCCGCTTCTGGCCGAACTGGCTGTGGATCAGGTTGGGCTTTGCGCTTTCCAGCAGCGTCCGGTCATAAAAGGTCTTGTTCTCGGCGGACAGGCCGGAATCGGTGGTTACGTTGGTGTTCAGGTCGCCCGCAAACAGCTGCAGGCTGCCCATAAGAATAAGGTTTCTGATGATTTCCATAGTATCTCCTTTCGTTTTAGCCGAAGGAAATACGCTCGCCCCGCATAATGCGGTCCATATAGGCTGTAAATTCGCTTCGGCTCATGTTGCTTACATCTACTTTCTGGCTTACCGTGGGGCCGTTCCCCACGCCGCTTTCGGTTGGTCTCCGGCTTCCGGATGCCACGCTGGCGGAGAGCTTCTTCTGCGCCTCCGTCGTGGCTTTCTCCATGCCGGCCTGCATGATGTCGTCGTGGTATCTGGCCCAATAGGCACTCTCCACGTCAACGCCGCTCTGCAGCATGGACACAAACTGCGGGTCTTCCAGACAACTTTCCAGATCCAGCCCCGGAAATTTCTGTTTGGCCTGCTCTGCCTGGGTTGCCCACCTGGTGTAGGTCTCCCGGGCCGCGGCCTCCCGCTGGTTCAGCTCCTGCTGCCGCTTCAGCATGGCGTTCTCCCGCTCGGCAGTCCGCAGGGCCTTCAGATTCTCCACGGACATGCCCTTATCCGCCGCCTCGGCCTGCCACATCTGCTCGTCATTGTCCAGCGCCGCCATCAGGGCATCCACGTCCCCCGCGTCCACGCTGTACTTCTGCCCCAGCATCTGCAGCAGCGGCTCGGTCTTGGCCAGCCGTTCCTCGTTGGCCTTGGCTCCCCGCATCCGCGCCTGAATGGTCTTCTGTACCCGTGCGTCGTAGTCCGCCTTGTACTTGCCCTTGATCAGCTCGTCGAAAGTCGGTTCCGCGGTTGGAGCCTCTGCGGCTGCTGCCTGTGCTCCCGTCTGGCTCCCGGCGTCGGAGCCTCCCTCGCCCGTTCCGGCCCCTGCGCCTTCCGCGAACAGCTGCAGTTCCTTTAGCCGGATGATTTTTCCAAACAACTTCATAGGTTCCTCCTCTGCTGGTTAGGCCAGCGGCTCCATATCTGCGGGTTCGGCCCGCGAATCCTCGGTTTTATCTTCTCGGCTTTCGCCGTTCCCGATGTAATAAATTTTGATGTTTTTGGGGTAGTTCCCGGCCAGCATCTCCATGCCCCGCCGAATTACCCCCCACTGTGCCCGGGCAACCTCCATATTTACCGGCTGAATCCGTACAGTGGCCTTCCCGGGTATCATCTCCACCGTGGGTGAAGCTTCAAGCCCATAGTCAGTGTCCAAATCCATAGCCAGCTGCGCCGCCGTGTAGGTCAGCGCCGTGGCTGCTGCGCAGATCAGGTCCCTGCCGTATTCCGCACTGTTTGCATGGCCGTACATATCCAGCCACAGCGCCCCGCCCATATCTCCAAAAGTCACGCGAATCATGCCGCCACCTCCCGATTAGCCCGGGGCCGTGGAGTTGGCCACCCGCTCCCGCGCGTTTTTCGTAATGCTGCTCTCTCCGCCGGAGCTTTCCGTGCTTCCGCCTCCCGTGGGCGCTTCCGCCGTATCCTGCACCGGCCCCATAGCCGCCATCATGGCCGCCTGCTGCATCTGATACATCGCCTGATTCTGCTGTATCCGCTGCACGACCTGGGTCTTCCGGTCAAAGTCCATCATGTCCAGACAGGCCAGCGCCTGATCCGCCAGCTGCGGGTTGAAGAACCCCGCCGAATAGAAGTTCATGGCCATCTCGTTCTGGCTCAGCCGGGAGTAGGGGCTTGCCTTTTCGGAGGAAACGCTGATGTCGAACACCGGCAGCCGGTACCCCATGTCCACACCGAATGCCGCCCCCTGCTGCTGGGGCTGAAGCCCCGCGTTGTTGTAGGCCACATACTCCGCCTCCCCCTGGGGGCCTGTAATGCGGAACTGCCGCGGCAGGTCGTAAAACTGCCTTATCAGCTCAATGACCATCAGGCACACCTTGCGGAATACCCTGTGGCTGGATTTGTTGCTGTCCCGGCTCAGCTTGCTCCCCGCCTCCTGCATGGCCGCAATGGCGCTTGCCGCCGTCACGCCGGTGGAGGTTCCGCCGGTGGAGATATCCCGGTTTCCCGTGACCTCCTTCAGCTCGTCAATTTTATTGTTCAGCACCGTCACATAGATGCCGTTCAATACCTTGCCGTTCACGGGCTTGATGCTGTCCTCTCCCAGATTCCCGTCCACATGGATAAAATCGTTGCGCATGTCCGCGTACTCCGCCTCGTTCACGCTGCCGTCGTTCCGGATAAAATGCCTTGGCCTTGCATTGGCAAGCATATTCTGCAGTACGGCCTGGTTCCCCCGGTCGATGTACTCCTGGGCGCTCTTGGCTACGTCAATGTAGCCAAACCCGCAGGGGCTCCCCGCCACCCGGAACAGCGGGTCAACGTGGAAGGGGTACAGACCATGGTCGTACCATCCCCGCTCCGCGTACTCCGCCTCATTTTCCGACGCGAACAGCACCGTGTCCCCGGTAAACTTGCAGTAGTGCAGCACCGTTTTTCCGTTTCTGCGCCGCTTGTAGTACCAGTCAATGACCGTCGTCTTGTCCCTGGTGTCCACATTGTCCTCGTAGCTGTACTCCGCCACGGTAAAGCTCTTGTCGCCCACCTTGTCCCCCAGCTCAGGGTACTGCTCCTTCAGGGTGTCATTGTCCACCATGGTCACGTAAAACAGGTTCCGGCTGTCCTGTATGTCCGTCACGCCAGGCTCCCAGAACAAATTGAGAATGTCAATGCTGCGGATGCTGATGTCCCCCAGCCCGTTCAGCTTCCCGGAATCCCAGAACACGCCGTAGCATCCGGCCCCAAACTTCAGCTTGTAATCCTGCTCCGCATCGTACACCGCCTCGAACTCGCACTGGTCCATTACCACCGGCAGGATGCTGCTCAGCCGCTTGGCCTCCTCCTCATCGGTTTGCTCCCGGCCCTGCACCGTGCAGGTGGGATAGTTATCCATACTATCCGCGTGCTTATTGGCCAATGCGTTAAACAGCCACCCGGACACCGGCTCCACGTCTCCCCCGGCCCGCCGCAGTGTCTCCCAGTGCCGCATACGGTACCACTTTTCATTGTCCACAATCCGCTGGTCCAGCATGGCCTTGCCCTGCTTGTAGCGGTTCAGCTGCAAAAGGGCCTCCCGGATCTGGTCAGCTCCCACGGCCTCCACCCGCCGGGCCTGCACCGTAGCCGCCCCCGCCATCTGGTTGCCCATGGCCTCCAGCATGGCAGTCTGGGCCCCCTGCTGCGCCGTGGCAAACTGCCCGCCCCGACTCTCCGGCTGCTCCATGGTCTGCCCGTCCGGCATTGCCGCCTGCTCCTCGTTCCTACGTCTCGCCATCTTCCTGGCCTCCTGTCCTTACAATTTCCATCCGTGCAGCCCTGCTGGGCCTGTACAGGTCTCCCCTGGGCACGTCCAGCGCCTGATATACCGCAGAGTGGGTGTACCCGTCGTCCACCTCCGGCACAATAGGCTTGATGGGCCGCGCCATGCACATATATCTAACCTCGTCCGCCACATGGTCCTCCATGCTGGTGTCCAGGTCTTCTACCCGGTGATCGTCATACATCAGCATGGGGATGGTCCGGATAAAGGCCCTGCAGTTTTTGAAAATATACATCTGTGGAAACCCGTTTTCGTCAAAGTGCAGCCGGTAGTGTACCTGCATCCAGCCGGGAATCCGTTTGTTGTCCCCCGGAGAGAAGTACACACGATGCTTTGCCGCCACATCCGCAATGCTTTCGCCCCGCTCCGCGTCCCAGATAGCCGGGTCGGCAATGCCGATGATCTTCTTTCCCGCCAGCCACCGATGCTCCACCTCTATCCGGTGGATTTCCGCAAATACCTGCTCCGGCGGCCATTTGAAGCCCTCGTTGGGCGTGTCCGTGCAGCCGTACAGCTCCAGTATCCGGTACAGTACCCCGTCATAGTCCACCGCCCACCAGCCGCAGCTGAAGGGCTTGTTGTAGCCCCAGTCAAAGCTGCGGTAAATCGTCCAGCCATCCGGCACCTCAAACGCGTCAATGACGTGGGTATACGCCCGATCCTTGTAATGCCTCGGGTCGTCCCGGAACTCCTCAAAGAACTGCCCCTCGTATATATCCCAGCTGCCGTTCAGCCAGGCCTCCCGCAGCTTTGGCGGCAGCTTTTCCAGGCTGCGCTTGTACTCCGGCTGCTTGTCCATCAGAACCTGATTGTCCGTCACCAGCGCCTGGATAAAGGCGTAGTCCTCCGGATGCTCGTCATCCGTAAACCGCCTGTCGATAAACAGACGTTTGAAATAGGCATGGCTCGGCCCGCCTGGGTTCAGTGTATAGTAGGTACGCTTGGGGAAGGCGTTGGCCCCACGGACACAGGCGTCAATGTTGGTCAGCCATCCTTCCTGGAACTGCCCCGCCTCATCGGCGAACCACACGTCATATTCCGCGCCCTGGTATTGCCCCAGATCCGCGTCCGTTGCGCAGTACCCGAAGGAAATGGTGCTTCCGTTGGGAAACGTGAACCGCTTGTCGCTGCGGTTATAGACCGCAACCCCATGTAATAGTTGCAGAAGCGGCTGAATGTGGTTGTTGTCAAGCTCTTTATAAGTTCTCCTGGTGATCAATACCTTGATGCCCGGATACCGCAGACACAGCAGCACCGCCTTCCAGCGGACGAACCAGCTTTTCCCGCCGCCCCGTGCCCCGCCGTAGCCTACATACCGGTGCTTTTCACGCAGGGCCAGCGCCTGCTTTGGATTTGGCCCCAGCGGCCCCATATCCAGCACTACTCTGCCCATTCTTCCGCCCCTCCAAAGGTTACGCTTACCTCTCTCGCTTTGTCCTCCCGGGCCTCCTGGGCCTCCCTGCGCAGCTTCTCGATCCGCGCCTCCTGCTCCTCCAGATCCAGCCTGGACCGCACATCCAGCACATCCTTCAAATCCCGCAGCACCCCGGAGTATGCCTTCAAAGCCTTGGCGTTTTCCGCGTCAATGGCCTGTATCCCCTCCATGGCCTTCCCGATCAGCGCCACCGCTGCACCCTGTAATTGCACGCCTACATCCCCGTTGGCCTGTGCTACGGTCTCTATGGCCTTTGTCAACCCTTTGTCAACGGCCTGTCCCCGCAGCGTCACCCAGTCCTCGGCTTTCGCCCGCCGTCCCAGCACCTGTGGGGAAACCCCGTATTTTTTCGCCAATTCCCGGTAGGAGCCCTTCCCGGCAATATAATCCTTCCGGATTCTGTTCCAGTCCACGCCCCCTCCCCTCCTTTTCTCCCACCATCATATCAACTTCCGCTCCTCTCCCGCTAACCCGAAATTTTTTTAAAAAAATCTTGCTTACCCAGAAGAGCTGTTGTCCCTCTAACCCCCAAAAAAAGCCGCCCCCACCACCGGAGCGGCCTTTCTTTATTCAATTCTCCACACCTTTCTCGGCTTATATCTCAAGCGATTGTCGTATGGGGGATTCCGCTCATGAAGCCAATCGGCGCAGAAATTGCAAGCAGCTTTGTCAACGCAGCCATCCGCTTTACCGTCTGCGCTTTGCTTGCTGCTTCATACAGTGCCGCTATACATCCGTATCCCTCCATCTTGTCGGCAGCTAAAACATAGGATGTTGCCTGTAACGCCTCCAAGAACCACCCGGGAACGCTGCCGCCCATATAGGTCGCCATAGTCCTGCGGATAATCTTTTCAGGGTCAACCCCATCGTCTTCCTCGGCATCTTCCCATCCTCCGTCCTTGGCAACCTGCTTAATAGCTGCCGCCAAATCTCGCGTAATGCGCTCATTTACATTTTGGATTATTTGATCTTGATCGAGTGTAATTTCCGCCATAATATCCTCACTTTCTCCCATTCACACCCCGCAGCCGTCTGCGCACCTGCTCCCGCGTCCACTGCACCTCGGCCCGGTGGAAGGCTTTGGCGATCTGATAGTCCGCGCAGCGATCGGAACAGGCAGGGGAGCGGCGTTTGCAGTCCTTGCAGCAGCCGAGGAAGCTAATGTTGATCGGCATCATTTTGGCCTCCTGTTTTGCCGGCCCCGGAAAATTGCTTCCCCCACCTTCCGGCCGTTCCGCCGTCTCTTCTCCCACTCATTTGTCACCCGGGTCACATCGGCCACATAGTTGGCCTCGTTCCGGGTCAGCATCAGGCGGCCCATCAGCAGCTTGATGAAGCGTTTACGTTTCATGCTTGACCTCCACCTTTTCCCCGTTGCTGCAAAAATCGCTTTCTAAATGCCCTCCGTGCCAAATCTCACACCCGCCGTACCGTTCCAATGGGTCTCCAATCTTTCGGGCGGCCTTGCTCCCATACGGTTTCCAGTTCTTGCATTCCCGGCACCTCACCACGGGGACGGCATCCACGGTATCAGCCTTATTTATCATCGTCACAATGTTCTCTACTGTCAGATATGTGGTGTTGCTTCCTGTGCTAAATGCTATGATTCTGCGACGAAGCTCGTCTGCATCAATCAGCCGCATTTTCGTTCCCTCCTTCCTCCGGCGGTTCAGGCAGCGGCATCCAGTGGGTAACGCAACCTGCGAGCAATGGGGTGCTTTCCCAAGTAATCAGTGCGTTCACAACCTCGCCGCTGCTTAAACTCCAAACCTTTTGTTCGCTGTTGTAATCGGCAGCTGTAACAAACGACATTATGTTTATATCATCCCAGATATCCCGGTAATTGTAGCGATATACTACGATGTATTTTTGCCAGACTTCATCGCTCTCCGGCAGCCTCTCGCTGCACGGAATCCACCTAGTCCGTTCCAGGGCCTCCATGCCCATCCGGCAGGCTTCGTTTACCTCGTCCATGCCGTTGTAGTTCTCCCTGTGTTCCGGGTCAAGAATTTCAATCGCTCGGTCAATTGTCATTGTTTTCGCCCTCCAAATCCATTTTGTTGCCGCAGTTGGGGCAGTAGTTTTCTTTAATCACGGTTTTTCTTCGGCATTTTGGATTGGAGCAGTAGTATACAACTCCATCCCTGAATACCTGTGCGCCATCCGCATCAAAGCCGCAGTAGTAGGAATGGGAATACCGCTCCCACCGCCCATGCCGCACCGGCTCCACATCGGCGGCGGGAATTCTGTGGAAGTCCTCCGCCAAATCGTTATAGGCATCGGCATAGATTCCGCTTTCGCCGCCAAGCTCTTCAAACGCTTTTCCCATTTCTTCGGACTGCTCACGGATATAAGCGATCGCCGCATTCCGGCTGATGTAATCAGCCATTATTATCACTCCAATCTAGCTGTTTATGGCACATCGGGCATTCATCTGGTTTTTGCTCTCCGGCAATAAGCCCCAGTTTCCGTTTACAGTGCGGGCAATATGGAACTCTCCACCATCCGAACGAGTTGCCTAGTTTCCACTTTACCGATTTGTAAAAAGGTTTGTTACAATCAGCCATTTCCCAATTCCTCCACATAGCACCAGCTTTGCGGTGCTCTAGTAATTGCCACCGGAACCATGCAATTTTCATCATAGATACAGGCTGTGCTTTCGTACCCGCTTTTGCTGCATGATTTGCATTTTTTCCAAGTGTGAAATTCTGTCAGTTCCTTCGGCATGTCGTATATTTTCAGCCCGGAAATGTGCCAGAAATAGGCCCTGTCATGGTAAAAGTACCGGTGCAGCTGATAGTAAGTACAACAAGAATCTTCCGTCCAGTGCTTGTCCAACCTCCCCATGAAAGCCGGGTACGGGATGTCCACGCAGTCGATTTTGTCGCAAACAAACTCCCCGACAACCAGTTTTCCGCCGCTAATATTGCACATCATCCCGTTATTAACCTCATAGCTCAGGTTTCCGGCAGTGCAATAGATGTAAACCTTGAAAGGCGCTTCCAGTTTCGGACGGGTCTTTCTGACTTCCAGCGTCTTTTCCCCGGAAAGAATCTTATCCACCCACTCCGGGCGAATGCTGATAAGTACCGCTTTAGCCATCCTCACACCCCCAGCCGCTTGGCAATGTCTTCCACTTCTCGGCAAAGCATTTTCATCGTCTCCACGTGCATCGCCATAACATCCATTAGGCATTTTGGCTCGCTGCTTTTCCGCTCCTTTGGCCCAATTCCAAAGAAATTGTTGTTGATCAAAAATGCCGCTGAAAGCGTTTCGTCTGCCAGCGTTGTCACCTCTTTCAGCATGACATTCAGCGTGTCGGGATTGCCGGATTCCCCTGGGCTCGGAATATACTTCCGAATTGGGTCGCAAGACATGTTTTCCCACCCAACCATTTCCGGGGGTGTTGTGACAGGTGCTACGTAGCTAGTTCTTTCCATTTCATTTATCCTTTCCGCCCGGGTTGCCCCGGGCTTATAGCATTTCCGTGAGGTCACCAAAATGGTCTATCCCCACTGTTCCGCCATTGCGGCGGCGATACCGGGGAAGGTCTTTGCTGCCGCTGCCGCACGGTATTTTGGCCCCTTGCGTCTGGTGTCGTAGTAAAACTGTGTTTGCCTTCGGTTTTTTCCATCATGCCCAACGCAATCATGGAATTTAATTTCCGGCTTTTCCGTTACGGTAGGGGTAAGCGGCGGTAGATTCTTCAACCACAGGCAAGTTGTCTTCAAGGTGTTTTCGCTGGTATCTAGGGCAAATTGCCACGGCTGTACAATACAATCTGGCTTCCGATATAGGGTAGACATTCGCCCTACTGGATTTTCAATGGCAATCCTAGGAATGTCTGCCGCTGCAAACTTCATAAAAAAGGCCGCAGCTTCAAATCGTAAGTACAAGGGTTTTCGTCCTTTGGCAAACCACCGTTCTCCTGATGCTGCAAGGTGGGTACACGGCGGATGCGCGATCAGCAAATCCCACCGGCCCACATCATGCACCTGTCCGTCCATAGTGGTCACTTGACCCCCCTCTATGGCCTTTAGCGCATCGCCGAGAATATGCCACTCAGGATGTCCACCGGACGGCTCCTGTATATCGCAGGAATAGGCTTCATGCCCTTTTGCCCGGAATGCCTTGCACACGGTTTGCGATTCCTCACAGGCTATCAGAACTTTCATTCGCTTATCATCTCCAAATATTCCTCCGTGCTGATCTGCCCCGGCAGCACATCGTACTCCATCCACCAGCGGAACACATCTTCTGCGGTGGTTCCCATACGCCACGAACCATCCAGCTTGCCGCGCCGCTTTCGTTCCGCCAGCATCCGCTTGAAGGCGTTCAGGTAGAGTTGCTTGTACTTCGGCCACCGGGCGAACTCCGCTTCACGCCCCTTTTTTCTAGCAAGCGGGCAACCGATACAGCCAACACGGCATTGCCCCTCTGCGTAAAGCGGATTCATGGGGCATTTCGCATCTTCCAAAAATCCGTACACATCTTCATCCTTCCAGTCGATAATCGGGTTTACAACCCGCTTTGCTTTCAGGCGGCAGTTTTCAAAAAGCATTCGCTTTTCATCGTTGTCGTTGGCAAGAATGATGCTTTTATCCTTGGTTGCGCCCAATTTTTCGTAGATTCCACGGTTGTTTTTCCGGGATGTAGATTCCGCCCACCGAACTCCGGTACAAATAAACCGTCCTGCCCCACCTGTTTCTTTCAGCACGGAACAGCAGTACCGCACCAGCCGTGTTGGCGGCATGAGCTTTTGGGGAATCAAACTCCACATGGACACCCGCTGTCCTTTGTAAGCCGGCATGTTCACGGTGCATTTGTAGCCCTTTTCCTCTAAGCGCTTGAACTCGCTTCTGACAAACCGTACCGTTTCCGGGGCATCGGCTGTGGTGTGGTTGTGCTGGAACTCGCAGGGGATGCCAGCCCGAACAGCAAGCTCTGTGATAACCCCGGAATCTTTGCCGCCGGAAACGCAGATTACCAAAGGCTGCTGATAAGCCATGAGGGACATATCAGAGGCAGCTTTCAGGCGTTCGATGGCCATTTGCTCTAAGTCATTCATGGCTTTCCTCCACCGGGGAGCGGAGCCATTCGAGCCAGCCGAGCACGCAGTTCTCGTCGCACTTTGCTCCTCCCGGAGGGCATCCGCCGTTAAGGATTTTTGCTAGTTCCTCGTCCGTCATAGCCCGGAATCTGTCACCGTTTGTTTTCGGCTTCACCTTTCGCTGAGATTCAAGCTCCCACTTTGCTTTCAACGCATCCTGAAAGCAATTGGCCGCATCGTGGAGGCCGGCGGCCCATACCTGGTGCATCATTTCCATTTCCCATGCCCTGGGGTTGTTGCAGCACCCGTTTTCTCCATGCTCGTGGGTTACGGGGTTTGGCGTAAGCTGTTCTACAACGCGGTTCATTTCTCCGCCTCCATTTCGTCCAGCATTCTGTAAACCTCGCAATATTCGTATTTTTTGCAGCAGAATTCCCGGAATTGCAGCTCTCTATGCTTTGCTGACCGGTATTTCCATATCAGGTTCGAGTACCCATCAACCCCCTGGCAGGTGATTCGCTTTTCCCCGTCCGTTCCCAAGAAGTAGGGGCATCCGGCTTCTTTGTCGTTCCAGTTTGTTGCCATATCACCGCGCGCCTCCTCTCAGCACCTCCAGCTCCCTGGATAGCCGCCTGTATGTCTCGTCGTCCTCCAGCGCTCCCCGTTCATAGAGGTCGCACATCATGTCAAGATACTGCATCCTGTTTTCCTTCTCCTGCGCGCTGCTCCATAGGCCCGAATCGCCGCCCCCCGGCCCGCCACACGGCGCGGCCACAGGTTCAGTATCAGGTTCAGTATCAGGTTCAGTATCAGGTTCAGTATCAGGTTCAGTATCAGTATCAGTATCAGGTTCAGTATCAGTATCAGTATCAGGTTCAGTATCAGTATCAGGGTTATTTTGCTTTTCAAAAAAACCATTTGCTTTTTTTGCTTTTTCCGGAGCTTCAAAACCTTCTTTTCTGGGCCTCCCGCCCTTCTTCCCGGCGGCGGCCCGCTTGGCGCAGGTCTCCTCATACTTGGCCCGGTCTCGGTCCATGTGCCGCCGGATGTAGCCGAACATAGTTTTTGCCTGTAGTCCCAGCTTCGGAAGCTCCGCCCCCGGGTCTAGCGTGTAGGCCAGTATCGCTTTCAACAGCTTCCCCGCGTCCCCGTCCTTCAGCTCTCCAATGTCCTCAAAGTCCTCCATGTGGAGGATGACGCTGTCCCGGCCCTTTCGTTCGTCCATCCGGCGTCACCTCATTTCGTATCCTTCGAGGCCGCCAGAACCCGAATTCCCGCCGGGACGCACCGCCGCACCCGGTTCAGAAAACGCCCCTCGTGGCTGGTCGCGTCGCTCAGGTGCAGCAGCCAGATTTCCCGGCAGCTGCTCAAATCCAGCCCCCGCAGATAGTCACATAGGGTCTCAATCTCCATGTGCGTGTTGGTGATTCGCTCCCTTGTCTTCTCCGGCAGCTTCTCGCTCCGGGCCAGAATGTCCTTGTCGTAGTTGGCCTCGATGGCAAGAATGTTCACGCCTGGGAAGCGGTATCGCAGGTTCACCGTGTCCGTGGCAAATACCAGGTTGTCCCCGTCCGCCCGGCTCCGTATCAGGAACCCCAGAGGCTCCTGGGCATCGTGGAAGGTTGTGAAGGGCACAATATCCATGCTCCCTACATTGAATTGCTCCATGCTCTGGCACAGCTCCACGCCCTCCGTTTCCAGCGCTTCCGCCGTCCCTTCGCTCATGTAAATGGTCATGCCGTCCTTCAGCAGCTCCGGCACGGCCTTGGCGTGGTCCTTGTGCTCGTGGCTTACCAGGGCGGCGGCGCAGTCCGTGGTGCTGATTCCCAGCGCCTTGTTTAGCGCCTTGTTCAGCGTCCGCCGGGCTACGCCGCATTCCAGCAGGAGGATGGTTTGCCCATCCTCCACAATGTAGGCGTTCCCGTGGGAGCTGCTGGCAATCGGTGTAAATCTCATATCGGGCATTCCTCCTGGTTACTCGGAGTTGCCACCTGCTGCTGGTAAATAAACTGCTGCATCTGCGGCATTGCCGCCGGTGCCGTCTGAGGCTGCATCTGCGCCAGTTGCGGATACTGCCCGAACATCTGCCCAACCAATGCCGGTTGCGCCGCCGTGGCCCCCTGTGCCGCCTCTGGGGGCATTACCGCCACTTCCGTGGCAGGGGCATGAAGCTTCTGGTACTCCGTGCTTTTCTGAATCTTCCCCCGCACCCATTCCGGCAGGTCTTCAAATGCCTTGTCGTCCCAGTGGTCGCAGTCCCAGCTCCGCAGCGGTGTGGTGGTCGTCTGCGGCTGCATCCCCGCCAGCATCGGCATAATGCTGTCAATGTTGGAGTATTCTCCCGTCTCGTTCAGCAGCACGCTGATTAGTGCAGGTTTGCCAAGCATCGTCAGCAAATCAAAGTCTGCGAATCCGTCGTCCGAAAACTGCACCCCCGCCCAAGAGGAGACGAAGCTACGCAGCTTGCTGTTCCCTTTGGCCGAAAAGGTAAATTCCCGGCTCAGCTGCCGTGGCTCCTGCTTACCGTCCACCTCAACCGTCAGGCTGGGAATGTCAAAACTGAGCAGCACCTTCTGACTGTAGTTCTTGAATTTCTCGCTGAACTGGTTCCCTAGGTCGTAGATACCCACGCATACAGCCAGATACCCGCCCGCCGGGACAGGCGGAATCAGCGGCTTGGCCTTGTCTTTAATTTTCATGGTTAATTCTCAGCTCCTTATCGTTTTCGCTCACCACCAGGCGTACCACCTGACAGCCGGTCTTTTCCAGTTTGGTAACGGATTCCGCATTGTCCACAAAAAGCGGCACCGTCACCCCGTAGGCCCTGGACAGTGTGTTGATAATGTCAATGCCCACGTTGATTTTCATGCCGTTGTTCAGCCCAATGTATGGCACACCGTCGTAGGTAACGTCGCACCGGTCCTCGGTTCCGCCGTTGGCCTGCTCGCGGTATAGCCGGAACCGTGCCAGCCGGAACTGCCCGTTGATGCCCGATTCTACAAAGCTTGCCTTGTACCGGCTGAATTCCTCCGTCAAGAAGAGCAGCTTGTCAATTTCGTTCAGGCTGTCCGCAGCCGCCTTGGCGTCCTCCCGCAACTGGGCGATTCGCTTCACAGCGTATTCGTAGGCGCTCCGCTTCCCGGCAATGTCCGTAACCCGGGCAATCTCCGCCTGAACCTCAGTAGTCCGCTGCTTTATGCCCGCAGCAGCTTTTCCACTGTCGCCTTGCAGCTGTGCCAGCTTCTCCTGGGCTTCCTGCACCCGTGTTTCCAGAAGCTCCCGGCTCTCGGCAAATCCGTCAATGTCGGCAATATCGGTTTTGGCCGCTGCCTGCCGTTCCTGTTCCAGCTGGGCTTCCAGCGCCGCCCCTTCCTTCCGGAATTCCTCTAGGTTTCCAGAGATTTCCTGCATCTCCCGCTCCTCCTGGACCTTCCCGGCTTTCAGTTCGTCCGCTTCTTTCACATAGCTCTCCAGCCGCAGCTTCTTCTGGGCTTCCCAGGCCGCCCTTGCCGCAGCAGCTTGTTCCTCAGGAATCTGCTGGCCGCAGGTGGGGCAGGTCTCCGTTCCCTGGTATTGCTCAGCGTTCGCCGCCTTCCAGCTGTTCCGGGCATTCTCGATCCGGCTGTCATATCGTGCAATCCGGGCCTGAATTCCATCCATGGACGTTTCGGCTACCCGAATATTCCGCTTAGCAGCTTCCAGTTTCCGCTCCGTCGCCGCTGTGTTGGGGGCCTGCCGTACCTGGGCTTCCCGGAATCTCTCGTTCCCGGCAATCAGGCTTTCCAGATCTGCCTGGGCTTCCCGCAGCCAAATCTGTGCCTGCTGCACCGCCGTGTTCTGCTGGATGGCAAGCATTTCCGTTTTCAGGCTGTCCAGCCGCCCCCGCAGGATTCCCAATTGAGTTTCCGCCCCGTCAAAGTCCAGCGCCGCCAGGTCGCTGATGGTCTTCTCGCATTCGGAGATTCTGGCCGGAACCTCGTTCCGTGTGGCCGAAAGCCCCTTGCGCTTCTGGCCCATTACCTTTTTGAAGTCCTCCAGCGTGTATCCTCCCATGGCCTCCGCCAGCGGCCCGAACCGCTCGTCCGTGGCCATAATCTGCCGGTCGTCCAGCGCTCCGAATAGGGAAAAGAGGGTTTCCCGCCGCTTCTGCCAGGCAAGCGCCATCGGGAAGTAGCTCACGCTGGTCAGCAGCCGGAATCGTTCTTCGTCCACCAGCGCCGCAACCTGGGCCTTGTAGGCGTTGGCCTTGCAGGGAACGCCGTTTACGTAGTATTCGCTGGTGTTCCCGTCGTAGCTGGCCTCGCTGCTTCCCCGCTTCGTGCTCCATACCTCTTGGTATGTCCGCTTCAGGGCAATTTCCCCGCCGTCTACCAGCAGAACCGCCTCTACTTCCGTGATGGCCTGGTGGTCTCTGATGCTCCCGTCCGGGTTCAGCGGCTTGATTTCAATGTTCTTCTCCCCGTTCCCCGCGCTGTCCTTCCCAAACAGCAGCCAGGTAAGAGCGTCGTAAACGCTGGTTTTCCCCGTGGCGTTGTCTCCGTAAATGCTGGTCTCCCGCCCGCCGAAATCAATGGTCAGGCTTTTGTGACACTTGAAATTTTCCAGCGTCAGCTTCTGAATTCGGATATCCTTCATTTGACATTTCCTTTCTTTTCGGCTATAATAGCCTTGTTCTCATTTCCTATGCCGTCACCGGAGTTTGCCTCTCCGGCGGCGGCTTTCTTCTTGGCATACCGCGCCCGGTTGTATGCCTGCTGCTCCATCTTGTGCGCCCGGTAGTAATCCATCCGGTAGGCAATCAGGGCCTCCCGGTGCTTCCGGTAGTATTCCTTCTGATAGGCCCTGACCTTCTCCCGGTTGCTCTCCCGGTATTTCCGGCTCTGGGCGGTTTTGGCCTCCTTGTGCCTTCCCGCGTATTCGCTGCCGTAGGCCAGCCGCTCCGCCCGGTGGTCATAGTAGTATTGCAGCTGCCTTGACCACGCCTCCTCCGGGATTCTTTCTTTAGCCATAGCGCACCGTCACAGTCAGAGGGGCCTGTTTGTGGTTCCGGTGGATGGCCTCAAAGATCTCCGCGTTCTCCGCCTCAAAGGCCGCGCTGTCCGCCAGAAGCCCTTCCTTCAGGGCTTTGTTCTCCGCCTCCAGGGCCTTGATCCGCCCGCTCTGGGCCTCAATCACCCGCCGCTGCTTTTTGTACATCGTAAAAAGCGCTTGAAATTTCGCCAGTTCCTCGGGATTCATATCATTTCCTCCTTAAAATCCTTCCGGTCTTACCCCATACCGGGCAATGTGCCATTGTATGTAGGCTTCCTTGTTCGCCATCACCCAGGCGTAGGCAGCTTTCCCAAGCTGCCGGATGGCCGCCGCCTGCCGAAGCTCCGCCTCGGTCTTGCCTTTACTTTCCATCCTCCTTCTCCTCCTTCTCCTCCTTCTTGTTCGCCAGCGCCAACCCGGCTGCCAGCCCCTGGGCGTATGCCTCCACCATGCTTACAGCGTGGCTTCTTGCCTCCTGGGGGATTTCGTTCAGCCCCTGGGCCGTCCCTTCCACGCTCTTTTTGACTTCCTCGCTCATGTGTTTTGCTCCTTTCCTGATTTTCAAATTGGTTGACGGCGGGGTTAACGGCCCCCGCCTGGCCGCTTTGTCGGCTCTCCCAACCGAGCGTTTGACGGCGGCCGGATTCGAACCGGCCCTCGCAGATGCCGCATTGCGCATTCTGCATCAGCCCATAGCCGCCATATTTCATTCAAATGTTCCGATTGCTTTTTCCTTCTCTTGCCTGTAAACTTGAATTGCCCGGGCAGCTCGGGGATTCCAAACGGAATGGAGGTGATGCCTTATGGAAACGCTTCTTAGCTCCATAATGCACGCCCCAATCTGTGTACCCGGTAATTTCCGCACAGTCGCCGGTAAGCCGCAGTGCCATACCGGCCGGGTCGCTCCGTAAGTGCGGGGGCCGAGTGAAAAACCGTCGCCTCGGGAGGGCTGCGCCCATTCGTGTTCGCGCCACGGAAAAAGCGCTGCCGGGTGCTGCCCCTTCGCTCGGTGGGTACAGATTGCAGAGGTGGCCGCTGCGCAGGCGAGCGCCCCGGTCATCTCCGCACCCCCGGGCAACTCAGGTTTGCAGGCAAGAGGTTTCATTTCACCCCTCCTGTTCTCGAATTATCTTTTCCAGCACATCCAGATATTCCGCTGTGCAGTACGGCCGCACCATTTCCAGAACATCCCACGGCGTTTTTCCGTGTTTTGCCCATCCGGCTTTCCATTCCAGATACATCTCCCGATCGAACTCTACCGATCCATCCATCTTTCTCCCCCCTCTCCGTCACAATAGAAAGGACCTGATTTTATGACCGACTTGACTTATCACCTGCTCCTCCAGATCAAAACCGCCGGTGCGCTCCATTGGGTGGACGCTCTCAACGCCTCTTCCGATTACCCGCCGGAAACCGTGGACGCCGCCCTTCGGTCGCTCCTGGACCAGAAACTTGTCCGGAAGGTCTGGGCCTCGGATACGCCCCCCAGCTGCACCGTCGAGCTGTCCCCCGCCGGGTATTCCCGCCTGAACGCCCTGGAGGAACAGCGCCGGTCAGCAGAGCTTGTAGACCAGCCTGCAAACCAGGAAGAAGATCAGCATCAGCACAAACGCCGTAAATTCCTGCGCGTACTTGCTGCCATTGCGGCGGTCATCGCCTTTCTTGCCAACGTCCTCTTCATTGTCTCCTGGATCACCGGCTGAGAGCATCAGCAAAACGATGATGTATTTCAGAATGACAAACGATACCAAAAACCAGATCATTTCTAACACCTCTGAGATAGTGTTTAACTAACTTGTTAGTGATACTATAACACCTAAGTTGTTATTTGTCAATAGGAATTTTTATTTTCATATTGACAAGTTAGTAAAATAGCGTTATTATAGAACCAGCAAGCAGGAGGTGATAAAATGAGTGAACTTGCAGACCGCATCCTTGCCATAAGGAAAGACAGCGGCCTTTCGCAAAGCGCTTTTGGTGAAAAACTGAACCTGTCCCAGAATTTCGTATGGATGATCGAGAAGGGCCAGCGCGAACCCAGTGACCGCACGGTCTCCGACATCTGCCGGGTCTACGGTATCAACGAGGTCTGGCTGAAAACCGGCGTCGGGGAGATGAAGCTCCCCATGCCCCTGGACCAGCAGCTGGCCCAGATCTTTGCCGACGTCCAGGTCTCCGATGACGAGCGCGCCCGCCTGGTCAAAGCCTTCGCGTCCCTTCCCCCCGAGGCCTACCCCCAGCTCTATAAGTGGTTCCTTACCCTTATGGAAAACCTCGGAAAGTAAGAAAAGCCCCCTGCCGCGTAAGCAGGGGGTCTTCTTCATTTCTTTGCCCATTCCAGGGCCGTGACCAGCAGCAGCTTCAGACTCTCCAGGTCCATCCTCTCCATTGCCTTTCTGATTTCCTCCATAATCTTCTGCCGGTCATCCATTCTTTTGTCCTCGCATGTAAAAAATTTGTCGAGTGTTTTGTCTATTTTGCCTCTTTCCCCGGTTTGAGATGTTTTGTATAATAATAATGTTTATTTAATAGAAAGAAGGTATGCACCATGTATCTCGTCGTTGCCGCCAAAGCCATTGTTGTATGGCTGTTCGGTTACCGCTTCCCAACGCGTATTACGCAGAATCAGTATTATAAGGATGGAAAGATCCGCGTCTGGCCCTTCTGGGTTTTCTTCCTTCTGGAAATCGTTCTGGATGGAATTATCGACACGATTCTGGGCTACGCAATCCTGAAGCTCACCGTCAGCGACTTCCTCTATGGCACTGCCCATACGCTGAACCAGCTGATGACCTTCGCCTATATTATCGTCCCCATCGTTGCCGCAAAACGACGCTATAAGGTCTGCGTCCCGGTCGAAGCGCAGAACAGTCAAACGAATGTTTGACTATCTTATACCGCTAAAAATGTCCAATAAACCGTACATTTAATCGCCCCGGCCACTGTGCCACCCGTGGCCGGGGCCTGCCGCCGGAAGAAACGTCCCTTGCCGGTTGCCCTTCCAGCATACCCCTTCCCCCCGCGTTTCGTAAATCCCCAGATACGGAACTTCCGTTCCGTTTCCGCACCTTTTCGTTTCAGGAGGCGTATCTCATGGAAATTTCCGATTTGATTGCCGAGCTGGACGCCAAACGTCTGGAGCGCGGCATGTCCTATCAGGCCGTGGCCGATGCCTGCGGCGTGTCCAAGGCCACCATTTACCGCACTCTGAACGGAGCTACGGAACCCACCGCCCAGCTTCTCAACCGCATTGAGGCCGCCGTCCAGTATGTCCCCCCGGTCGAGGAGCCGCTTCCCCCGCCCCAGTGCTCCGATGCCTATGTGGACTATCTCCGCGCCGCCCTCCGTCAGCAGGCCCAGGACTACAACCGCCATGTCACCCAGCTCCAGACCCATTACAGCATGCTCCGCCGTCAGGACCGCCGGGTCATCAACTTCCTTATCGTCTGCGTCACCATCCTCGTCATCTTCCTCATCTTCTGGCTGGTTATGGATGTCGTCCACCCCTCAATCGGCTGGATTCAGGCTGATCAAATTCGTAAAGGAGAATCTTTATGAAAGAAAAACTCATCTCTTCCCTTGGCTCCTTCGGCCTCATTCTGTATTACATCCTAAGCCTGTTCATGGCCTTTTTCCCGCTGTGGTTTCTCCATCTGCCGGTATGGGCTTTCTTCCTTCTCGCGACCCTCTTCCAGTTTGTTCCCGCCCTCTGCTCCATCGCCTGGGTTGTCGTCCTTTTCTTTGTCATTAAGGCCCCTCAGACGTCCCTGTCCGTTGTCTATTACATTCTCTTCGCCGTCCTCTTCCTGCCGAATCTGGTCAGCGCTTTCCGCAAATAGTAATTTCCATTCCCTGTAGCTGTAAGGATGATTGACCTATGACCACACTCCCCATTGACCTCTCCGCCCTCACCGCCGAGGAGCGGAAACAGTTTGACGCCGCCCCCGCCGTCCTCTCCCCGGACTGTGACGCCGTCTGCTGCCTCTATATGCGCTATTCCTCCGACCGCCAGACCGAGCAGTCCATCGAGGGCCAGCTCCGTGACCTGATTTCCCATTGTAAGCAGCACCGCTACCGGATCGCCGCCGTCTATGTGGATCGGGCCATTTCCGCCCATGCCGCCATGGAAAAACGCCCCGCGTTCCAGCAGATGCTTCTCGACAGTGCCCGCGCCCCCTGGAAGACCGTCCTGGTCTGGAAGCTGGACCGCTTCGCCCGGAACCGGGAGGACAGCGCCATCGCCCGGATGCGCCTCCGGAAAAACGGCTGCAACGTGGAATCCGCCAAGGAGGGCATTTCCAAGAACCCGGAAGGCGTGATTCTGGAAAGCCTTCTGGAGGGCATGGCCGAGTATTATTCCCTGGAGCTGTCCCAGAAGGTCAAGCGCGGTATGTCCGAAACCGCCAGGAAGGGCCAGTCCACCGGCGGCCCCATTCCTCTTGGCTATACCGTCTCCAACAAACGCCTGACGGCTGACCCCGCCACCGCCCCGCTGGTGGTGGAGGCATTCACCCGCTACGCCGCCGGAGAGACCGTTGCCGCCATCTGTAAGAGCTTCAACGCCCGGGGCCTCCGCACCGCCAGGGGAACCCAGTTTAATAAGTCCAGCTTCCAGAATGTCTTCCGGAACGAGAAGTATATCGGCGTCTATAAATATGACGGCATCCAGACCGAGAATGCCGTCCCAAGACTGATTGACGATGACCTCTGGGCCGCCGTCCAGTCCCGCCTGAAAACCAACGCCCAGGCCCCCGCCCGGGGGAAAGCCAAGGTCCCCTACCTGCTGGCCGGAAAGATTTTCTGCGGCCATTGCGGCGCGCCCATGATCGGCGAGTGCGGCAGAGGCAAGGCGGGCCGTACCTACAATTATTATTCCTGCTCCACCCGCCGCCGCGCCCACACCTGCGATAAAAAACCAGTCCCCAAGGACTGGATCGAGGATATTGTGGCCCGTGACGCGCTGGACGTCCTGACAGATGAGGTCATCGACTACGTTTCCACCGTCGCCGCCCGGCAGTCTGAAAAAGAGATCCAGGAAACCACCCAGATCCCCGTCCTCCGGCAGCAGCTCAAAGACACGGACGTAAAACTCCGCAACCTCCTGAAAGCCCTGGAATCTTCCGCCTCCGCCCCGGATATCATCGTCACCCGCATTGCCGAGCTGGAATCTCAAAAGAAGGCCCTCACCGCCCAGCTCTCCGCCGAATCCCGCTCCGTCCTCCCCCTCACCAAGGAAATGGTCACCTGCTTCCTGGAAACCGTCCGCGCCCGGGCAATCCCTCTGGAGACCCAAAAGCCCATGCTCCTGGATCTCCTCGTCAACTCCGTCACCCTCTACGACGACACCCCCGGCTTCCTCACCATCAAAACCGCCTATAACCTCACCAACCTCCCCCCAAAAACCTTCCGCCTCCCCACCTCCGAATGTTCGGATATAAACCAAATTGGTTCACCAAACCGAAAAAGAGCAGACGCGAAAGCGTCTGCTTCTTTTTTTACGCAATGCGCCGCCGGGTTCCCGGCGGCGTTTGCTTACAGATGCAGCTGCTGCTTCAATGCAGCTTGAAGCGTTGCAGAGAAATTGATTCCGGCCCGTTCCGCCATGTCGTTCAGCCAGGAGGGAACCGTCAGCGTTTTCTTGACAGCTCTATTGTCAAAAAATTTCCGGTATTCCACTGTATCGCAGGGGATAAAATTCACAAACTCCCGCTCTCCCACCGGAACGTCGTGAATTCCGGAAGGGGCCGGGATTTTCTCCCCATTCTGCTCCATCTCATAAAGCGTCAGGCAGAGCACATCGTTTGCCATTTGAATTGCCTCTCCCAGATTTTCCCCCGAAGTAAAGCAGTTCGGAAGATCCGGAAAATTCACAGAGTAACCGCAGTCCTCTTCCGTAAAAACTGCCGGATATACATATTTTGCCATAGCCATTCTCCTTTCCGGGCCGATTGGAAGCTCACTGAATTCCAGCCGCCCGCTTGATGGATTTCAGCGTACCCATAGGAACATCCTCTGTTCTGTGCCGTCCCACCGGAAATTTCTGTCCGGTACTCGGGCTAAACCATATCGTATGGTTAGCCCCCTCCTTCAGCGCATAGCATCCCGCCTGTTTCAGCAGTTTTTCCAGCTCGCTGTATTTCATGCCGCGCCACCTCTCTCTGTATCTATTTTAGCACGTATTAGCACGTGTGTCAAGGAGCGTTCCAAACAATTATTTCAGCGCCTCAAAATGGGACTTTGCCAGCTGGAAGAAGTACTTTTCGTACCGGGACAAGTGCTTTTTTTCCAGGTGCATAAAGGCGATATCGTGCAGGGACAGCCGGGAGGTGGTGTTCACCCGGAAAAACAGGATGTTCTCCGGCACCTGGTTGCGGATGTGGGCATAGGTGGTTGTGGTGATGATGGAGGCGGCGGCGTTTTCAAAAAAGCCGGGCAGGGCGAACTGGGGATAGTTGATGGTGATGCCGAAATTCGGCTTTAAGTCGCAGCTGGAAAACACATCCCGGATCAGGTTGGCCGAGCGGATGTCCACAAAGGGCAGCGCCAGGAAATCCTTCAGGTCCGCCCCGTTTTTCTGGGTTTTCCGCACCAGGTCTGTGGCGCGGTCCCCATAGTAGCGATTCAAAAGGTTCTGGGATACCATGATATAGATCTGGTCCCGGAACAGCGGGGTGCTCTGAATCAGCGGGTGGCCCACCTTCTCGATGGCCAGGGCAATGTCCAGCTCTCCGTTGACCAGCATCTCCACCAGGTCCGTGGAGTGGTACACATAGAAATCCAGCTCCACATTGGGGTAGCGCCGGGCGAACTCCTCGGCCAGAATGGGCATGACGATGCTGGTCCGGTGGGGGGTGCAGCCGATGCGCAGCTGGGCGGACTCCCGCTGGGAGATATCCGTCAGCTGGGCCTTCAGATTTTCCTCGCTGGTCTTATAGTCCCGGGCAAAGCTCAGCAAGGTCTCCCCGGCGCTGGTGAGCATGAGCCGGGGCTTCCGTTCAAAAAGCTTTACCTGGTAGGCCTCCTCCAGCCGGGCGATATGATTGCTCAGCGTCTGCTGCGAAATGAACAGGCGCTGGGCTGTTTTTGTAAAATTCAGGTCCTTCGCCGCTTCCGAAAAATAGATCAGACTGACAGTGTCCATGCAAAAACCTCCAAAAAGCCGGGCTTTTCTCTTTGCTTCGTGTATAGTATAGTAGCGATTGTGCACAAGTGTCAAGAGCGAAGCTTGTGCGTTTGCACAAATTTCTTTGTGGTAATGTATGATTTTTTGTAGAAGAACAAAATTCCGCTGTTTCTCTTTGGGAAAATATGTCGATATAATGAACGCCGTAAGCAGGAAACGGAGATTTTTCCGGAAGCAACGCAGCGCGCGGCGTTCGACTCCACGGAAACCGTCTCTTCGCAGATTTCCGTGTTTCTGAAAGGAGTAGATTTACAATGGCAATGCATGAATTCCCTCCGCTGCTTCCCGATGAGGTCATCGAGCGGGCGAAAAAGCTGAACCCCGCCCTTCTGGCCGACGGCATGAAGGGGCTGGGTATTTTGAAGGACGGCGTAATGGAGGCAGCCATTATGCCCGTCAACCCAGACCCCTCCATGATGATGGTCGGCACCGCCGTCACGGTGGAAACCGCCAACGGCGACAACTTCCCCATCCATGTGGCCTCCTATTCCCTGCCCGCTGAGGGCTATGTCATGGTCATCGACGGCAAGAATTACCCCGACCGGGCCTATTTCGGCGACCTGATCATGGGGGCCTGCAAGGCCGTGGGCTATGCCGGTATGGTCATCGACGGCTATACCCGGGACCGCCAGGGCTGCATTGAGATGAATTTCCCCGTGTATTCCAAGGGCCAGATGCAGGCCGGTCCCATCAAAAAGGACGCCGGCAACATCAATGCGCCCATTCTCTGCGGCGGCGTTCAGGTGAACCCCGGCGATCTGGTGGTTGGCGGCGCAGACGGCGTGACCGTGGTGCCCCGGGACCGGATCGAAAAGGTCCTGGAAAAGGCCGAGGAGAAGGCCCGGTACGAAGACAAGCGTGACGCGGCCATCGCCGCTTACAATCAGGCCAAAGCCGAGGGAAAGCCCCTGCCCAACCTGGCCCCCCAGTGGGTGCTGGACCTGCTGGAAGCCCAAAAGTAAAGGAGCCGTCCAATGGAAACCATTGCCGTTTTCGGCCCCTTTAACCAGGCCATGCAGGCCGCCCTGCAAAATTCCTTCTCCGCGACAAGCTTTCACCTGGTCTTCTCCCCGGAGATGGACCAGGCCCTGCTGGAGCAGGCCGACTATGTGATCCTGCGCACCCTGCGGCTGGATGCCCCCGAGATTGCCCACCTGAACCGCTGCAGGCTGATTCAGCGCTGGGGCGTGGGCTTCGACACCGTGGACATTGCCGCCGCCGGAAAGCGGGGCATCCCCGTGGCCGTCACCGCCGGCATGAACGCCACTCCGGTGAGCGAAATGGCCCTGGCGCTGATGCTGGCCGTCTACCGAAACGTGGTGCCCATGACGCTCGACGCCATGGACGGCACCTGGAGCCGGGAAACCTACGCCAAGCGCTCCTATACCGTCAGCGGTAAGACCGTGGGCATCTACGGCATCGGCAACATCGGCCGGAAGGTCGCCGCCCTGGTGAAGGCCTTCGGCGCCGAGGTCATCTACTACGACCCCTTCCGCCTGCCGGAGAACCGGGAACGGGAGCTGGGCGTCACCTTCGTCGACCCGGACACCCTGCTGAAAAAGGCGGACATTCTGTCCCTCCACGCGCCGCTGACCGAGCAGACCCGGAATTTCATCTGCGCCGAAACGCTGGCAAAGATGAAGGACGGCGCCGTGCTGATCAACACCGCCCGGGAGGAGCTGGTGGACTACGCCGCAGCGGTCCAGGCCCTGGGCTCCGGGAAGCTCCTGGGTGCGGGCTTCGATGCCATTGAGGAGGACCTGGTGCGCAGCAATCCCTTTGTGGGGCTGAAAAACGTGGTCCTGACCCAGCACCTGGGGGGCAACACCACGGACAACGCCCTGCAGATGGCCCAGCGCATCGCCCAGCAGATCACCGCCGTAAGGGACGGGAAGAAGCTGGAAAAGCCCCATCTGGTCAACGGGGACTATTTACAGGAGTAAGACTATGATCATTGGATTTGTGGGCTTCGGCGAAGCCGCCGCAGCCATTGCAGAGGGCCTGCATGAGGAAGGGGCAGAAAATCTGATCTGCTTCGACGCCATGCAGAATGACCCCCGTTTTACCGAAAAGCTGGAAGCCAAGCGCGCCAAGGCCCATGCCCGGCGGAAGGAGACCTCCGCAGACGTGTGCCGGGAGGCGGACATCGTCATCTCCGCCGTGCCCTCCGGCTTCGCCCTCAGCGCCGCCAGAGAGGCCGTCCCCGGCCTGACCGAGGGCACCATCTATGTGGACGTGTCCACCGCCACCCCCGCCGAGAAGAAGCGCATCAGCGCCCTGGTGGAGGAAAAGGGCGGCGCATTTGTGGACGGCGCCATGATGGGCACCCTCCTGAAGGACCGCCACCAGGTTCCCACCCTCTGCTGCGGCAGCGGGGCCAAAGACTACATTGCCAAAATGGAGCCCTACCACATGCGCCTGAGCTATGTGGAGGGAGAGCCGGGCACCGCCACCAGCATCAAGTTCATCCGCTCCATCACCGCCAAGGGCCTCAGCTGCCTGCTGTTTGAATCTCTCCAGGCCGCCCAGCGCTACGGCGTTCAGGATACCATCGTCGAGAGCTTCCTGGACAGCTTCGGCCCCGGCTTTGAGAAGATCATCAACGGCTATGTGTCCGGCGCCATCATCCACGCGGACCGCCGGGAGCACGAAATGCAAAACGTGGTGGACTTCCTGAAAGGGGATAACCTGCCCTGCACCATGGCCGAGGCCACCCGGGAAAAGCTGGCCTGGATTCGGGATTCCGGCATTAAGGACCGCTTCCCGAAGGGTGAAGTAGGCCGCACCTGGCAGGCCGTACTGGACGGCTGGGGCGTAAACGAAACCTGATTTTAAAAAACAATTCAATATTCAAGAATATGGAGGAACCTATATGATCTCACCTGCTGTGATAACGCTGATCGTACTGGTTGCGGCAGCCGTTCTGTTTATTTCCGAGAAAATTCCCGTTCCCCTTACCGCAATGCTCTGCCTGGCCGTTCTGGTTCTCACCGGGATCGTAACCCCCGCAGATGCCATTGCCGGCTTCTCCAACTCCACCGTCATTCTGTTGATCTCCATGATTCTGGTAGGCGGCGCTCTGTTTGAGACCGGCGTCACCGAAAAGGTGGCAAAGGCCGCCCTGAAGGTCGCAAAGACCGAGAAGCAGATGATCATGGTGGTCTTCTGGCTGGGCGTCGTTCTGTCCGCCCTGCTGAACAACACCGGCGTTATGGCCATGATGATTCCCCTGCTGCTGGGCCTGCAGGCCTCCGTGGGCTACAGCGCCTCCAAGCTGATGATGGCGGGCTTCCTGGGCGTTATGTGCGGCGGCCGTCTGACCCTGGTGGGCGACGCAACCGTCAACTCCATTGCACAGAATGCCATCGTAGAGCTGGGCGGCACCTTCGGTGCCTTTGATATCGGCCGCATCGGCCTGCCCATCACCATTCTGACCTTCCTGTGGCTGCTGTTCTACGGCTGGAAGAAGCTGCCGGACTGCAAGACCAACGAAGAAAGCAACATCTTCACCTCCGAGGAGAAGAAGTCCGCCCCCCTGTGGCAGCAGGTTGCATCCGTGGTGGTCATCGCCCTGGTTTTCGTGGGTATGTGTGTCACCGGCAAGATCGGCATTCCCCTGTACATGATTGCCATGCTGGGTGCCATCGCCGTCTGCGCCATGCGCATCCTCAAGGGCAAGGCCGTCTACAACCTGATCGACATGAAGACCGTCTTCCTGTACGTCGGCATGCTGCCTCTGGGCACCGCCCTGAAGACCACCGGCGCAGCACAGATGATCGCTGACGTGGTGGCCAATATCTGCGGCGGCACCGGCAATGTCTACCTGATTACCGCCGTGGTGTTCCTGGTCTCCTGCTTCATGACCCAGTTCACCTCCAACGTTGTCACCATCAATCTGCTGGTGCCCATCGTTGTGGCCATCGGCGAGACCCTGGGCGTCAGCCCCGCTGCACTGATCGTCACCGCTACCATCGCTGCAACCTGCGGCTATGTCAGCCCTGTGGCCTGCCCCCCTGCCACCATCATCTACGGCAACGGCGGCTTCAAGTTCAAGGACTACGGCAAGTGCAACTGGTCCCTGCTGCTGCTGACCTTCGTGCTGTGCGTTGTGCTGCTGCCCATGCTGTGGCCTCTGTAATTTTCCCCTGAAGGAGCAAGCTTTATGGACATTTTGATTCGCGGCGGTCATGTGATCGATCCGGCAAACGGCATCGACCGGGTCTGTGACATCGCCATTCGGAACGGGGCCATTCTGGCCGTTGGCAGCATCCCAGCCCTGGAAAACCCGGAAATTCTGGATGCCTCCGGCCACTATGTGGTCCCCGGCCTGGTGGATATGCACACCCATATCTTTCAGGGCGGAAGCCAGTTCGGCTTCAATGCCGATCTGCTGCTCCCCTATGGCGTCACCGCCTGTGTGGATGCCGGAACCGCCGGAAGCGCCAATTACGAAGCGCTACACTGTGTTCTGGCCCAGAAGCAGGTCCGCGCCTATACCTTCCTGAACATCTCCCCCATGGGCCAGATGGGCAGCGGGCTGAACGAGAACCTCGACCCCGCCCTGACGGACGACGCCGGGATGCAGCGCCTGATTGAAAGCTATCCCGGGGAGATCCGCGGCCTCAAGGTCCGCATCAGCAGGTCCATTGTGGGCAGCTTTGGCAGCGCGCCCTTGAAGCGCGCCCTGGAGCTGGGCGCCCGTTTCGGGCTCCCCGTGTGCGTCCACTGCACAGACCCCTGCATTCCCATGGCCGAGTTTGCCGCCATGCTGCGTCCCGGTGATATCCTGTGCCATCTGTACCACGGAAAGGGCTCCACAATCCTGGACGATTCCGGAAAGGTCCTTCCCGAGGTTCTGGACGCCGCCGCAAGGGGCGTGGTCATGGACTGTGCCAACGGGCGAACCAATTTCTCCTTCGATGTGGCCCAAAAAGCCATTGCCCAGGGCTTCCTGCCCACGGTCATCAGTACGGATCTCACCGCCGCCACCGTGTCCAAGGGGCGGATGGTCCGCAATCTTCCGTTCCTTCTGTCCAAGTACCTGAATCTGGGCTTGTCCATGCCGGAGGTTGTCTCCTGCGCCACAATTGCGCCCGCAAAGGCCCTGTCCCTGTCTGACGGCACAGGCACCCTGAGCGTCGGCGCACAGGCAGATGTGACGATCCTGAAGCTTTCCGAGCAGCGCTGCGAGTTCCTGGATTCCCAGGGAAAGAGCCTGACAGGCAACCGGATGCTCACCAATCAGATGACCGTTTCCCGGGGCAGCATCCTCTTCGATGCCAACACCCTGCCCCATCTGTAAAACCGCTCCATCCATTTCCTCATACTGCACAAAGCACCCCTCCGGCCCACAAAACCGAAGGGGTGCTTTGGTAGGTCTGCAATGCAAACCCTGTCGCACGCTATGTAACGATTCATTTCAGATATGCAAGCGCTTTCGGATATTCCAGTTCTAACAAATCGAGATCCTTTGCCGCATAGGTCAGTTCCTCATATCGCAGCGCAGAAGCTTCTTTTCGGTAAACAGCGATCACACGCAGCGCACACCTTGTCAGATCTCGGATATCTTCCCGGACAACCGTATTGGGAACATATTTCTGCGTTGCCCGGTCAAGGACAAATCCTATGCAGGCATTGGTATTGCCTGCAACTTTTTCTGTGTACAGGCGGGGCTTGATCGGGTCATAATTGCCGATCATCTTCGCTTGCAGATTCTTCGAAATAACACTCGGCAGCACCGCAAGCTTCATATGCGTCGTACCGTCTTCGGAAAATTCAAAATCTGTCGGACTCAGCTTATGGCACAGACATTTCTGATAGAAATCCCTTGCGAACAGCTCCATTGTTTTTCCATTTTTATCTTTGGGCGCTTTCAGTCCTGTTAAGTGCAGATAGTTGTTTCCATAGAACGTGAATTCAAAGGGGAAAACGCTCTTGTGCCTATCTGTGCAGAGAAAAAGCAAACTTTTTCCGTCCAATTCTTTTTTATATGCCTGCGCACAGCGGACAACAATTTCGATTGCCTCGGCCTTCGTATATCTCTTCATTTCTCTCTCCCAATTCAAAAAAAGAGAAGACTGCGGCACCGCAATGCCGCCCGTCTTCTCTTATATGACTGGTTTTTCTGTCGTCCGCCGACATTCAGTTTCATCTGGCCTACAGCCATTCTACTGCATCTATATCGGGTTTTTCTGTTGCCCGCCAACACTCCGGCCCAAAGTCCGGCATCGATTTCGGATTTTAGGTGCCAGCCGCACCAGAGGGATGACGCCCTCTGTCCATTTTTATTATATGCAAAATCATAGGAAAAGTCAACATACCGCCCTGGAATTTATTTCCTTTTCCCGTGCCCGTCGTTGATGACAATTCCGGGTGTTCTTACCTTATCCTCTCACGCACTCTGCCGTGATCTCTGCCAGGGAATGGACGCCGCACATCTGCATGGTGTCGGCCAGCTCTCCCTGGAGCTTTTTCGTCAGGGCCACGGCGCCCTCGGCACCGCCGCCGTAGACGGCGCAGACATAGGGCCGGGCAATGACCACTGCCTTAGCCCCCAGGGCCAGCGCCCGGAACACATCCGTGCCCGTGCGGATGCCGCCGTCCACCAGCACGGGGACGCGGCCCTCCACCGCCGCCACGATCTCCGGCAGCACCTCTGCCGTGGCCGCGCAGCCGTCCAGCACCCGGCCGCCGTGGTTGGACACCAGAATGGCGTCCGCTCCGGCCTCCAGGGACTTGAGGGCACCCTTGACGGTCATAACGCCCTTGACGATGAAGGGCAA
>OIZO01000431.1_pt1 | contig 29202 bp, 29 predicted proteins | sample 1588551 | NCBI WGS metagenome assembly OIZO01 (sample SAMN03283271) | human gut metagenome | biome: human-associated habitat; material: feces | host: Homo sapiens | place: Peru | collected 2012 | reverse complement strand
TTTTCTTACAACTTGCATTTACTTTACAGAATTGCATTTAACTTTTCACTTGACGTTTATTTTATTTTCTATTTCTTGTTTTTGTACATATTGTGCTGATGCTTGTAATTCTTGTTCTAAAGAATTTTTATTTACTATTTTTATTACTACATTAAACAAACATGCTATCAATACTACAAAAAGCAATAATTTTTTCCAAATTTTAGCGACCATTTTCTTCCCTCTCAATTTGTTTTACATATTTAATTATACTATATTTTTTTATTTTGTCAACTGCTTATATTTTTTACATTTTTGGAAATACTATATAAAAACAAAAAAATGAAGGAGTTTTATATGAAAAAATATAGTTTTTTAATATACATTATTATTGCTATTATAATTATAGCCTTAATTGTTTTCTTTATAAATAAAAACAATAATAAAAATAATGAAGGCAATTCTTCTAACAATCAAACTAATATTTCTACCCAAAGAACTTCAACTAATGTTAATCAAGAAATGGCTGAAAATAGAATTGCCAATATTATTGAAAATCAAAATGAAATTTTAGGTAATATTGCTGATAATAATTCTTCTACTACAGCTAACAACGAGATTTCTTCGTATTCTACTCAACTTAAGGATAAATCCGAAGGTAGATTAGTAAATATAGGAATAACTTGTTCATCGTTAAATGGCACTATAGTTCATCCTGGAGAAACCTTTTCTTTTAACCAAGTTGTTGGAAAACCTACTGCTGAAAAAGGATATCAAGAAGCTAGTGTAATTATAGATCATAAAACTGAAAAAGGTATTGGTGGTGGTAATTGTCAAGTAAGTAGTACTTTATATAATGCTGTACTTGAAGCAGGTAATCTTACTGTTATAGAAAGACACGAGCATGGAAAAGATGTAACTTATGTTCCCGATGGTAGAGATGCAGCCGTTTCTTATGGTTCTTTAGATTTTAAATTTCGTAATGATTTAAATTATGACATCCGCATAGAAGCCTCTACTGATAACAATTCTATTAGTATAGTTCTTTTAAAGGCTTAAATTTAATTTTAATACTTTTTTTCATTATATTTTGTACACAAACGTAATAAAACTAAAAAGATGTTTATAAATTTTATATTATAAACATTTTTTTAGTTTTTTTTTCATATATATGAATTAACTAATATTGGAGGTTTTATTATGAAAAAAATATTATATACAATACTATCTCTTTTTCTAGTATTTATGTTTTTGTTTACTCCTTATAGCTTTGCAGTTTCTTCTTTTATATGGTCAGAGGACACCTTCTCTACTTCTGCTACACCAGATTCTACAGATCTAAATTTAGAATCTGAAAGTTGTATTTTAATAGATCAGACTTCCGGAAAAATTTTGTATGAAAAAAATTGCCATGAACAATTACGTCCTGCCTCTGTTACTAAAGTTATGACTATTTTACTTATTATGGAAGCTTTAGATAGTGGTAAAATTTCTTTAACTGATAAAGTCCCTTGTAGTGAAAATGCAAGCAAAATGGGTGGTTCTCAAATATGGCTTGATGTACGTGAAGAATTAACAGTAGACGAAATGTTAAAGGCAATTTGCGTTGTTTCTGCAAATGATTGTACTGTTGCTATGGCTGAATTTTTAGCTGGCTCGACCGAAGCTTTTGTAGATAAAATGAATGCTCGTGCTAAAGAATTAGGAATGAATGATACTTGTTTTAAAAATTGTCATGGTTTAGACGAAGATGGTCATATAACATCTAGTTATGATATTTCTTTAATGTCTAGAGAACTATTGCAAAATCATCCTTCTATTACCAAATACACTACTATTTGGATGGATTCTTTAAGAGATGGTAAATCTACTCTTACTAACACAAATAAATTGATTAGAAATTATAAAGGTGCAACTGGATTAAAAACTGGTTCTACAGGTCTTGCTTTATATAATTTATCTGCAAGTGCAACTAGAGATAATCTTTCACTTATTGCAGTTATTATGAAAGCACCTTCTACCAAAATTCGTTTTGAAGAAGCTCAAAAATTACTAGACTATGGATTTAGTAATTATTCATATGTACAATTTGCAAAAAAAGATTCTATTTTAAAATCTATAAATGTTAGCAAGGGCGTGATATCTTCTATAGATGTAGTTTATGAAAATGACTCTGGTTGTCTACTTGAAAAAGGAAAAGATAAAAAAATTGAGCAAGTATTAAGCATTCCTGAATGTGTTAGTGCACCTATTACTAAAGGTCAAAAATTAGGTGATATAACTTATTTTCTAGATGGTGAAGCTATAGCAAGTACAAATTTAATCGCAGATAAAGATGTTAAAAAGGTAAATTTAAGTAATATGTTTGAATTTCTATTTTTCTCATGGTTTAGATTATTAAGAGAATAACTATAACAATTTCTGTAGAATATAAAAAGAATTTCTATAAAAATAACATTGTATAGAAATTCTTTTGTTTTATTTATTCATCTTTTCCATATTTCTCATCATATTCTTGTTGTGCTTCAACAGCTTCTAAAAATGCAACTTTTGCTTCTTCTGCTGCAAGTAAAGCTAATGTTACAGATTGTTCTGCATATTCTAATTGATTATCAATGTATTTTGATAATTTTTCTTTATCATGTGCTTCTTTTCTTTCTTGTATATTTTCTTTAGCTACTTTAAAATTCATTTGAGCCTTTAAAAGTTCACTTGATATTTTTCCTTTTCCTCTTTCAGATGCAATTCTGCATTGTTCTTTAGCAGCTTCTAATCCACTCTTTGCATCTTCCATTTTTGCAGATAATGTATCTTTTGCTTCCATTCCAGCAATAATTGCAGTATCTGTTCCATCTTTAATTTTTGAATTTAATTTTTTCATTTTCTCATTAAATTCTTCCATTTTTTGTTTTCTTTCTTCTTTAGTCATATTAACTACCTCCTAATAATATAAATGAATATTTATCTTTGAATAACTTCATTCTGTTTTATAATTATATATCATAAGTTTATGAACGATTTATGAACTCTTTGTGTAATTGAACATTTTATTGAAAATACTTAATAAACTCTATATTATTTGATTTATTCTATATAATGTGTTATAATAAGGTTAGTAACTTATTGTTAATTTTATAAAAGGAGATCACATTATGGATATTAAAACTTATCAACGAATTTGGGGAACAGCAAGAAAGCAAACAAGTAAACGGGGTTATTTCCCTACTCCTAGTACAGGCTTTTCTACTAATTCTACTTTTAGCCCATTTGCTAAAAGTAATCCTGTAGTATCTCGTTATACTACCAATCACGAATTAAAGGAAGCTTTATTAACCGCACAGGATTGATATCCTGTGCGATTTCTTTTATTCATCTATATTTGTATTTTCATCATTATATTCCAAAGGTGTATCTTCATAATCAAACTCATATTTTATAGGTTTATTTCTTTTAGGATGAAATTTATTTGTATTTGGAACTACTACTGTCCCACTTTTTTCCTCTTTTATTTTTTCTGTAGTATATTCTTTTTCCTTTTTACATAATTGTTTATTTAAAATATCATTTGCTTTTTCTAATAAATCTGGTACATAATCTAATAGTCTATCTATTGTAGAACTATGACTTACTGGCAAAAGTTTTACATTATTTTCTTGTATTACTAAAAAGGCTACTGGAGTAACACTTACTCCTGCTCCACTTCCACCTCCAAACGGTAATTTATATTGAATTTGTTCATCTTTATCTTTTCTACTATACTCGTCTATTGCTTCTGTTTTAAATTCGCTTCCTCCAGCCGCAAAACCAAATCCTACTTTTGAAATTGGAATTATTATTATATTATTTGAAGTCTCTATAGGTTCTCCTATTATAGTATTTACATCTACCATGTCTCTAATACTATTCATTGCTGTAAGCATAAGTCCCTCTATTGGATGTTCATTCATTTTCATTACTTCCTTTCCTTACAAAATTTAACATACTAAAAATAATATGTACAATTTTAATGTAAATTATACCTTCAAACTTGATGTTATATTCATTTTTATTTTGATATTTAGGGTTAACAATAAAGTAACATGTATTTATATTATTTTTTTCTGTAATGTGTGGCAATATAATTCCTATAATACTGGCAATTATAGCAACTAAGTAAGATGTTAATACAGCATCTATTGTTCCTATATTTATATTTAATTTTATATTTTTTACTTTTATTTGTATATTTTTAATTAACTCAAATATTTTTTTATCTATATTTTCTTTATTTTTTAGTTTTTGAAAATCTACTTTTGGTAATTTTTTACTAGAATTAATTTTTTTTATTTTTTTACTATTTAAATTTATCCATAGAATAGGTATTTTATTAAAAAAATATATACCTACTTTTATTTTATAGTTATTATTTATTCTTTTTACATCTCTTTCTTTTTTGTTTTCTAATATCAAATTTGTTACTTTTATTTGTATTGTAGATAATAACATAATTGTAGTAAAAGAAAAAATTATAATTATTAATGCTAAAAAAATAAAAACTAATACCATCTTTTTCTCCTTTGGTATTAGTTTTTCCATTTATTTCTTTTTTAAACTTTTTATCTTCATTTCACTTTTTTATTTCTAAAGTATATCAACCTTTTTAAGATATTTGTTTGGAATCTATTTTTAGTTATATTGTTGCATTTTTTCTAAGCTCTTTTTCTTTTGGCTTTTTCTACAACTATATCTCCAAATAATTCTTCTTGAGATGTTACTACTTTACTTCTTCTAGATAATTCCAAAAGTCCTGTAAAAGCTGTTACAACTTCATTTTTATTACATTCAGAAACTTTATATAATTTGTTAAAAATAAACTTTGGTTTTCTTAAAAGTTCTCTAAACATTTCTTTTACTTTGCTTCCAACTGTATATGTATCTGTAATAGCTATCTTCTCAATATTTTTTGCATTTTGATTTAAGCGATTTTTGTTGTTTTCTACTATTTGAGTATATAATTCTATAATTGTTTCTTTTTTGTATTCTCTTTCCAATTTTTGTTTTGGTAATTCTATATTTTCTTGTAATTTAAAGCATCTTTTACTATTTTGCTCATAGAATTCTCTTATTTTTTTTGATATTTCCTTATATTTTTTATATTCAATAATTCTTTGTAATAGTTCTTCTTCTGTTAATTCTCTTTCATCTTCCACTTCTGTTGGTAATAAATTTTTAGATTTTATATAAAGAAGAGTAGATGCCATAATCAAAAACTCACTAGTTACTTCTAAATTCATTTCTTCCATTTGGCTAATGTATGCAATATATTGATCTGTTATTTCACTTAGTTTTATATCATATATATCCATTTTATTTTTATCTATTAAATGGCATAATAAATCAAGTGGTCCCTCAAAATTTTCTAATTTAATTGCATATTTATTAGTCTCTAATGTTAATACATTTTGCATTTTTTATCCCCATTTCTTTTGGCTTAATTATTAACTTTTTTCATTTTTTTATTTTTTCATGTCTATATTTATACTTTATTTGTTTTATGCTTTATTCCTCTATCTTTTGCATTGCATTTTTTATGCTTTCTTCTCTATATCCTTTTTTTAGTAAGTATCCTTTTATTTCTGTTTCATCCATACTTGCAATCTTTTTTAGTACAATATTATCTGCTGATTTTTGTTCATAATCTTCTAATTCTTCAAGATTTTCTGAAACATATTCTTCTACCATAGAATTTGATATTCCTTTTGATATTAACTTATATTTTATTTCTTTTATAGAAAGATTTTTAAGTGCCATATATTCACTAACTGCTCTTTTTATATAATTTTCATCACTAATATATCCATTTTCTTTTAATTCTTCTATTATATCTTCCAACATATTTTCATCTATTAGTGTTTTAAACTTTGTCTTTATCTCTCTAATAGTTCTTTTTTTATATATTACATATTTTAATACTTTAGTTTTTTCTTTATCATATTCTTCTATGGTATACATATATTTCTTCCTTACTACTTTTTTCACATTCTACTACAAAAAAACAAAAATAGCAAGATAATTCTTGCTATTTTGCTTCAAACAGATAATGACCTCTCACTATTGTTATTTTGTTACATCTTATTCTTCATCTTCGTCTTTTTCTGTTTCTTCACCTAAGCTTTTTTCAAAAGCTTCATTAAAGTTTGCTCTTATTTTTTCTTCTATTTCTTTAGCTATTTCTGGATTGTCTTGTAAATATTTTTTAACATTTTCTCTACCTTGCCCAATTCTTTCTCCATTGTAGCTAAACCAAGAACCGCTCTTTTCTATTATATCTAGATTAACAGCTATATCTAATATATTTCCTTCTTTTGAAATACCTTTTCCATATACTATATCGAATTCTGCCTCTCTAAATGGTGGAGCAACTTTATTTTTTACGACTTTAACTCTTGCACGGTTTCCTACTACTTCTCCGTCTTGTTTAATATTTTCTACTTTTCTAATATCTAAACGAACTGATGCATAATATTTTAATGCTCTACCACCAGCTGTTGTTTCAGGGTTACCAAACATAACTCCTACTTTTTCTCTTAATTGGTTTATAAATATAATAACTGATTTTGATTTATTTATAGCACCTGCTAATTTTCTTAATGCTTGTGACATAAGTCTTGCTTGAAGACCAATGTGTGAATCTCCCATATCTCCATCTATTTCTGCTTTTGGCACTAGTGCTGCAACAGAGTCTATAACTATAACATCTAATGCTCCACTTCTAACTAATGCTTCTGCTATTTCTAATGCTTGTTCACCTGTATCTGGTTGAGATACTATTAAGTTATCTATATCTACACCTAAATGTTTAGCATATACGGGGTCTAAAGCATGCTCTGCATCTATAAATGCTGCTTCTCCACCTAATTTTTGTGCTTCTGCAATCATATGTAATGCTAATGTTGTTTTTCCAGAAGATTCTGGACCATATACTTCTATTATTCTTCCTCTAGGAATTCCTCCTATTCCTAATGCTATATCTAAGCTTAATGCTCCTGTTGGTATAGCTTCTACATTCATTGCTTGGAAATCTCCTAGTTTCATTACAGAACCTTTTCCAAATTGTTTTTCTATTTGTCCTAATGCAGCTTCTAATGCTCTCATTTTCTCTGAATTTTCTTTTTCCATTGTTTTTCCTCCTAATTCGTTCTTTTCAAACGCTTGTTTGTATTTATTATATACTAAGATATTTTTTTGTCAAGTATTTTTTTAATTTTTTTATTTTATTTTTATATGTGCATTTATGCATATTCAAAACTTATACTGGAATCGAAATTTAGTATTTATTTCTATATTCTATACCAATTTTCTAATCCATAATAGCTAAAGTAATTGTTTCCTTTTATTTCGCCAGCTAGATTTTGATTTTTAACTATGTTAGCTCTTCCTCGATATATTCCAATAAATGGTTGTTCATCAAAAAATATATTTGCTATTCTTTCATATTTTTGTTTTAATGTTTGCTCTTCTTTTATATTTTTTATTTGTGACAATATTTCATTTATCTCATTATTAGAATAATTTTGTAAATTATTTTCTCCAAAAAACGATGTTAAATCTGGACTATATGAATTGTAAACACCTGTTAATATCATTTCATAACTTTTATTTTCTAATATTTGTTTATATTTACTATCTGATACTTTTTGTATAGTCACATTTATTCCTATATCTTGTAGCTGATTCTTTATATTTTCTGCAACTGCTACTCTTTTTATATTTGTACTATTAACAGTAAGTGTAAGGTTTAATCTTTTTGTCTTATAGTTTTCTGTTTTTTGCCAACGTTTATTTTTATATTCCCATCCATTTTCTTGTAATATTTTTTTAGACTGCTCAGGATTATATCCTAAACTATTTGCATCTCTAGTATATAAATAATTTCCATAATCTAAAGGAAATTCTGCTACATAACCCTGGTTATTATATATGCTAGATAATATATTAGTTTTATCTATTGCATAATTAATTGCCTTTCTTACATTTGAATCTTCTAATATTGCATTTTGGCAATTAAATGCTAGATAATCAAATTCTCTTGCTTTTACTTGTATATTTGCATATCCTATTGTTCCTATATATTGCTCTAAATTTTCATTTTCTGTTGTAAATATATCTACATTACCTAATTTAAAGCTATTATATAATTCACCAACTTCACTATATTGTTTTATATATATTTTTTCAATTTTTGAGTCTTTATTTTTTATATTCCACCATTTCGTGTTTTTTTCAAGTACAATATATGAACTATCTATCTTAGATATTTTATACATTCCTGTTCCCTGAGGAGTTTTAGCTGATTCATAAAAATCTTCTCCTAAATAGTAATTGTTTGGCATAATAGGAAATGTAAGATTATATTCAAAAAATGGTACTTCTTCACTTAAGTTAATTTTTACTGTACTTGCATCTAAAATTTCTACACTTATGACTTTTTCAACATTATATGAATAGATAGATTTTCCTTCTTTTAATCTATCTATTGTAAATTGGATATCTTTAGCTATTAATGGACTTCCATCATGCCATTTTTTATTATTATCTATTTTTACAACATACGTTGTATCAGATGTTTTTGAACATTCTGTAGCTAAACACATTTCTAATTTGTAGTCTTCTGTTACATTCATTAATGGTTCAAATATAAGTTTTCCTATATTTAAAACTTCTTTATTATTTGAAATTAAAGGATTTATTGTATCGTAGTTTGAGATTCCAAGTCTTAAATCTTTAATCTCTGTAGTTTCTTCTACAACATTTTCTTCTATGTTATTTTGCTTGTCCTCTTTTTTAAAATAAATCATATAGATAGCAAAAATAACAATAACTACAACAAATATAATAAAGATATATTTAAAGAAATTTGATTTCATAATTCACCTCTTATTTTTTCTTTATCATATAAGATATTATCTTTTTTTGCAATATTTATTCAATTTTTATTTTGTTTATTTTGGAAATAATTAAGATTAAAAAATTATATATGATTTAAAAAATCTAGATTTGCATTTAGAATTTTAAAAACTCTAAATGCAAATTTAAATACTTTTTTATTATTTTCTTGACTCTACAATAATTTTTATACCAGTTCTGTCTTCTCCTTCAACCTCAACTTCTGCAAATGCTGGTATACATACTAAATCCACTCCTGCTGGTGCCACAAAACCTCTAGCTATAGCTACCGCCTTTACTGCTTGATTTAATGCTCCTGCTCCAATTGCTTGCATTTCTGCTTTGTTTTCTTCTTTTACCAAACCTGCTATAGCTCCTGCTACTGAATTTGGGTTTGATTTTGATGAAATTTTTAAAACTTCCATTTTTTGCCTCCTATAATTTTATTTTTATTTGAATTACAGGTATAGTTATAATATAAAAATTTCAAAATGTCTAGTAGTTTTTGGTAAAAAATGGAAAAACTTTTCTTTTAATTTTGCTATTTTTCGCCATTTATTTTATATTTACTCTTTCTACTGATACAGCTCGACAATTTTCGTCATTTATTTCTATTATACAGCCATTAAGAATACAACTTCCCTCTGCCAATTTATATCTTTCTGGAAGTGATGTTACAAATCTCTTTACAGATGCATCTATATCCATTCCTATTACAGAATTTTTTGGTCCAGTCATTCCAATATCTGTAATATATGCTGTTCCTTTTGAAGTTACTTCTTCATCTGCTGTTTGTACATGTGTATGAGTTCCAAATATTGCTGTAACTTTCCCATCTAAAAAATGTTTCATTGCTATCTTTTCTGCTGTTGCTTCTGCGTGGAAATCTACAATTATTATATTTGCTTTTCCTTTTACTTCATTTAATATATCTTCCATTTTAGAAAATGGGTTATCTGATTGAACTCCCATGTCTGTTCTTCCTATTAAATTAACTACACATATATTTTTTCCGTTTTGACTATATATGTGGTAACCTTTTCCCACAACTCCTCTTGAATAATTTGCTGGTCTATTTATTAAATCATCATCTATAAATGTAAATATATCTTTTTTACCCCATGTATGATTTCCCATAGTAATTGCATTTACATTTAATCTTTTTAAGTCATTAAAAATAGCTGTTGTTATTCCCATTCCTCCTGCTGAGTTTTCTGCATTTACAATTACAAAATCTATTTTTGCTTCTTGCCTTAATTTAGGCAAAACTTCTTTTAACTTTCTTACTCCACTTTCTCCTACTAAATCTCCTACTGCTAATACTCTCATTTTATCGCCTTCCTTCTTTTTACTATAAATAGCATACTATATTTTTGATGATTTGTAAACATATTTGAATATTTTAAATACAGCTTGTATATACTGGTAAAAAGATAAAATGCACATAACTAATTTGAATTTTTTTCATTATTATGTATGTGAATTAGTCTATTTAGAAAGGAATGATTTTATGAATAGTAAGAGAGCATTTGAAATTGTAAATAATAAAGAAATTTGTGATGTTTTTTATAATAATGAACCTGTTTGGATTCAAGAATTAAATAACGATAAAGCAACTATTGGATTTATGAATCTTAATGAAGTAGAAAATGTCAATATTGAAGATTTAAAAGAGTGGCAATAGGGCCGTCCCTTTTTGCCACAAAAATTGTCATAAAAAACACTTTTTTTCAACATTTTTGACATTTTATGTTTATTATTGTATAATATTCTTTAGATTAGCTCAAGAGCTATAATAATAAGGAGGACAATATTATGTCGATGCAATGTAATTCTAATTTACCACGGGCAATTTCTGTTGCCGACTTTATTTTAGAGGATAATGGTCATTCTGTAGCAGAAGCAGCTGAAGAATTTAAAGTAGGAGAAACTACCATAGAACGCGATATTAATTGTTTGGGTTCTTGTGCTTTTTATGGAAATTTGTCTAACCAAAAGGAACTACAACAAAAGTATATTGATGTTAAAAAAACTTTAGCTAGGCTCGCTAAAGAACACAAGGCTAAAAATATCACAAAATACAATATGTCTCGCAAAAGAGCAACTTCTAAGTAGAAGTTGCTCCTCTTTTTATTTCACTACAATTATATCATAACCTATAAATAGCCCACTCTCTACTACGCCATCTATTTGTAATAATTTATTTTCTAAATCTGCTTCTATTTTATTAAACCAAGCATGAATTATAAAATTTTCGTTATCTGTTATAAGTGGTTTATCTTCATTGTTTGACATTCTCAATTCTACTTTTTCTACATCTAGCTTTAATAAATTATCCTTTACTTCTTCTACTTTATCCTGTTTTACTTCTATTGGAACAGGATGTTTTTCTCCAAGTCTTTCTACAAATTTTGAATTATCTACTAATATATAATTCTCATTTGAACTTTTTATATTTAATTTTTCTTTATATAATGCTGCTCCCATTCCTTTTATAAGCCAATTGTGAGAATCAATTTCATCTGCTCCGTCAAAGCACCAATCTGGCTTATTTTTTTCTAATGTAGTAGTTTCAATATTTAATTCATTGCATAAATCCTCAATAATCTTTGAAGTAGGAATAGCTTTTATTTGTAAATTTTCTTCTTTTACTTTTTTATCTATCTCTAGTACTGTTTGGTATGATGTACTACCTGAACCAAAACCTATTACTTCTCCATCTTTTACTCTTGTAGCCATTCTTTTGGCTAACCTTATCTTTTCTTCTTTATTACTTACATTATTTTTCCAATCAAATTCTTGCATTTTTTCCTCCTATGCTCCTTTTTTGACGTTTCCTTTTGGATACTTATTTAATATATATACTCTTATTGATGATGAATAATGTTGAATGTGCCAAAAGGTACTTTATGGCACCGAAAGGAAACGTCCCTAATGGGTACCCTAAAAACAGTTACTCTATACTTTTCAAACTTTCTATCATGTCTATTTTCTTTAATGAGAAATATGTTACTACATTTACTATTAATGTGAATACTACTGTAATTATAATAGCATATAAATAGCTAATTGGCATTATTTCTTTTCCAAATCTTATTACATTTATTTCACATGTTTTTATTATAAACATATTTAACAAATATCCACCAAATAATCCAAGTATTATTCCTATTACTGTTAATAACACTGTTTCTCTTGTTACATAATCATACACTTCTTTATCATAAAATCCAAGTACTTTTATTGTAGCAAGTTCTCTTATTCTTTCGCTAATGTTTACATTTGATAGATTATATAATACTACAAATGCAAGTAGTCCTGCTGATATTATTAAAATTACTACTACATAATTTAATGAATTCATCATGTCTTTCATTAGACTTTCCATGTTTGAGTTTAATGCTACTGCATTTACATTTTCATCTTTTAGCAATTCTTTTGCCATTTCTTTTTCTTGTTCTTCGTCTTTTACACTATTTTGAACATATAATACATTTGTCTTATATTCTCCATATGTCTCTTCATATAGTCCTTTTGGCATATATACATAATGATAAATGTAGTTTTCTACAATGTTAGAAATTTCGAATTCTTTTTGGTTATTGTCGTTATCTTTTAATGTAATTTTATCTCCTTGTTTTACATTTAGAAGTTGTGCAACTTTATCTGTAATAGCTATTTTTCCTTCTTCTAATTGTATTTTTTCTTTTTTATTTGTGTCTATTAATTGAATTACATTTTCTATTTTCTCGTCTTTTGGAACTATAATTTGTATGTCTTCCTCTTTTTCTCCATTTATTAAAGTTCCTGATGTCATATATGTTTCTACTACCTTACTTACTTCTTCTTTTTTCTCTAGTTCTTGTATAAATTCTTGTACGCTTTCGTTCTCTGCACTATTTTTCAAACTAATTTGCATATCATAATGATATATTTTTTGATATTGGCTTGGTATTATTGCAGATATTGCGTCTTTTATTCCAAAACCTGTTAAAATAAGTGCTGTACATCCTGCAATTCCTATAATTGTCATTAAAAATCTTTTCTTGTAACGGAATATATTTCGAACTGTTACCTTTTGGTTAAATTTTAAATGTTTCCATATAAATGGTATTTTTTCTAAAAGAACTCTCTTTCCTGGCTTTGGTGCTTTTGGTCTCATAAGTTCTGAAGGTGTTTCACCTAAAGAGCTTAAAACTGTATATAATGTAGCTCCTATTATACATATACTTGCAAGTCCAAGTCCTAATATAGCATAATACCAATTAAATTTAATTACTAAATCTGGCAATGAGTACATCATATTATACATCATTAATATTATTCTTGGAAGTAGCTGAAATCCTACTAACATTCCTAAAATTCCACCTACAATACATGCTATTCCTGCATATAATAAGTATTTCATTGCTATTTGCATTTTGTTATATCCTAGCGCTTTTAATGTACCTATTTGAACCCTTTGCTCTTCTACCATTCTTGTCATAGATGTTAAAGAAATTAGAGTTGCTATAACAAAGAATACTATTGGAAATACTTTTCCTAAGTTTTCTATACTTTTGCTATCTTGTACATAATTGCTATAACCTGTATTTGATTCTCTGTCTAAAATATACCATGTTGGATGATCTATTTTGTCTATTTCTTCTCTTGAATCTGAAAGTTTTTTCTCTGCTTCTTTTATCTTGTCATTATATTCATTTCTATTTTTATTTAATTCTTCTTTTCCTTCTTCTAGTTCTTTTTTTGAAGTATTTATTTTTTGCTGTGCAGTTTTAAATTCAGCATTTGCCTGCTCCCTTGAAGCACTTAATGTTTCTTCTTGTTTAGCTATTTCCTCTTTTGCTTGTTTTAGTTTTTCTTTTCCTTCTTGTAGTTTTATATCTATTGTACTTATTCCATTTTCTATTTGCTTTATTCCCGCTTCTACTTGTTTCTTATTTGCATTTAAATTCTCTATTGCTGCCTCTAAACTAGCTTTCTCAATTTGTAAATTTGTTATTTGCTCTTGTGTTAAATTCGTATTTTTTAAACTTTCTAATACATTTTGATATTGTTTTTCTAAGTTGCTAATATTTGTATTTAATGCATTTAAATTATTTTTCATATCTTCTTTTTGAGCATTCAAGTTTTCAATTTGCTTGCTTGCTTCTTCTATCTGTTTTGGCATATTTTGTTCTTGAATGTCAATTTCATTTTTTGCCTCTTCTAATTGTTTTTCTGCACTTTGAAATTTACTTTCAGCTTCAGCCTTTTTATTATTTAAAGTGTTTTGTGCAGATATTAACTTACTTTCTCCACTTGTTATTTTATTTTCTGCATCTGCTAATTTTTCTTCTGCTGTTTGTTTTTCTTCTTCTAACTTTTCTTCAGCCTCTTGTAATTTTTCCTCTGCCTCTTTCCTTACTTCTTCATATCTTGCATTTTGCCTTTGCTCTTTTATTTTTTCTACTTCATCTTTTGCTTCCTGAATATAATTTTTATATTCTTGTGAAGATGTTTCCATTTTGCTTGCATTTTTTAATGTGATATAAACTTGTGTATATACCTTGCTTTCAAAACTTTCTTTTGGCAAATATAAATTATAACTTACCTTACCAGAGCCTAATTTAGAAGTATCTCTTTCTCTTGAAATATATAAAGGACTTTCCATAGTTCCAACAATTGTAACTTCTTTTTCTTTTATTATGCTATCTTCTTCTGTTTCAATTGTTAAACTATCTCCTATATTTTTATTTTTGAATTTGCAAAATGCCTCTTCTACTAAACATTCATTAGCACTTTCTGGCATTCTTCCATCAAGCAAAGTTACTGTATTTACACTATCTAATGACAATACTTTTGTTACAATTTCAGTATCTTCATAGTTTAGTAAAACATCTTCGCTATATTCACCATAAACATTTTCGATTTTATCTATTTCCTTTAAGGCTTTTATATCTTCATCAGTTAAACCTAATGTTGAAATTACCTCTATATCATATACATTGTTTTCGTCAAATCTTTTATCTAATGTATAAATCATATCTGGACTTGCTGCTCTAATTCCTGCAAAAAAGCCTACACCTAAAAAAGCCATTAATAAAATGGATATAAAACGTTTATATGTGTTTTTTATTTCTTTTAAGCTATCTTTTATTAGTGCCTTTTTCATATTTAATCTCACTCCCCGTTTTGGTCACAAATGAATTACCATTCAATTTCTTCTATAGGTGTTGGATTTTCATTTATTATAATATTTTCAGCTTTTCCATTTTTAAAATGAATTACTTTGTCTGCCATTGGAGCTATAGCCGAATTGTGTGTAATAATTATAACTGTCATATTCTCTTTTCTACAAGTGTTTTGCAATAACTCTAGTATTTGTTTTCCTGTTTTATAATCTAATGCACCTGTTGGTTCGTCACATAAAAGTAATTTTGGATTTTTAGCAATTGCTCTTGCTATTGCAACTCTTTGTTGCTCTCCACCAGATAATTGTGAAGGAAAGTTTCTGACTCTATCTTTTAATCCTACCTTTTTCATGATTGTTTCTGGATTTAAAGAATCTTTACAAATTTGTGTTGCAAGTTCTACATTTTCTATTGCTGTTAAATTTTGAACTAAATTGTAAAATTGAAATACAAAACCTATATCTTCTCTTCTATACTTTACAAGTTCTTTTTTCTTTAATGTTGACACATTTTTTCCATCTACAATTACATCTCCTGAAGTTGGTGTATCCATTCCTCCTAGGATATTTAAACAAGTAGTTTTACCTGCTCCAGATGGTCCTACTATAACTACTAATTCACCTTTTTCTATTGTAAAATTTGTGTTATCTAGTGCTTTAATAGTAACTTCACCCATTTTATATTCTTTCTTTACATTTTTAAACTCTATATATGACATCTCTATTTTCCTTTCTCAGTTATGGACTATCCCCCAGTTGCTACTCTTTCCCAACTAGTGATTGTCCAAATTTGAAAATTTCATTTTCTATTTTTATATCATATTTTTTACCTTTTTACTATATTTTTTACAGATATTTCATATTTTATAGTAAAACTATTGTTTTTTTATGTAAATTCTGTTATTATAGTTTCATTATTTTTTATAACTCTCTAAGAAACAATTAATAAATAACTTGGAGGGTTAAGCCTCCAAGTTCAACTAATAAGGAGGAACCTATGGTTTTAAGATTAAAAAAATCAAGAATAACTAATTGGTGGATTGCATGCAGAGATGATAAAATGAATTTTTTTAACATTTTATCTAGTGATCATTTAATTGGTGATTTAGTCGTTATGGGTTATTTTAATAATACAAAAGAATTAGCTCATAGCACTAATTCAGTTTCTCGGATTACCAAAAATGGCATTATAACATCACAAGGAACTTTTTACCCTTTTGAAGAAGCACATCCTTTGTATTTAAAATTTTTGTTGAAGGCAAATACTCCAAATACAGTTGTCGCTTCATACTGGAAAGTTATAAATTTTACAAATCTCACTATGGTTGCAAATCTTCTAACCACTGATGGATTAACAAAAGATGTAACATTTGACTTTATTCCCATCAATGAATCACCTGTAATGTTTTTTGGCCACTCTAATGACTTGAATGCGGATGTAGTTATTTCTACATTTAGAAGAAAAGGTTATTGTAGTACAATATGTATTCCTAAAGACGTTAAATCGGATATCTACAACACATCTATTATTCTCAAAGATGATTTTATTAAACTACTAAAAAAAGTAAAACGTCTTTATAAGCAAAAGTCCAATAAAACTTATATCTCTGTAACTTTGCCTTAAATCAAATCCAAAAGAGAAACGCCTTTAATTTGGCGTTTCTCCTTTTCTTTACCCTCCTGTTGTCAAAAACTGAATATCAAGTTCAATCAATTTTCATATTGTCTTCTCTTCTTGTTTGTTAAGTTTGGTAACTTCTGTAACTTGTTCAATAGTTAGTGCATTTTTTTATAATCTTTTTGCTATTTCTGTTTTTTCACTTTCATTCTAAATTCTTTTTCCAATATAATTATTTTTCTTTCCTCTTTTCACAACTATATATGTATCTTCTATAAACATAGAGTTATCTACAATTGTATTTATATCTGTTACTTTCTCTCCATTTATTGATATAGCACCATTTGATATAAATTCTCTTGCTTCTCTTTTACTTGATGCTGCACCTAGTGATACTACTAAGTCTAAAATATTTTGATTTGCTTCTACTTCTTTTATATCTTCATTTCCAAATAGTTCTTCAATATCTTTTTTGCTTAAATCAGCAAATTTATTGTTAAATAAATGATCTGCTAAATTTACCGCTTTTTTATACTCTTCTTTTCCATGTAAGAAAGTAATAATTTCTCTTGCTAATGCTTTGTGTGCTTCTCTTAGTTCTGGGTGTTCATTATTTTTCTTTTCTAATTCTTCAATCTCTTCTTTAGAAAGGAATGTATAAATTTTTAGGTAATCAATTACCATGCTATCTTCTACATTTGTGAAGAACTGATACAATTGGTAACTTGAAGTTTTTTCTTTATCAAGCCATAATGCATTTCCTTCACTTTTTCCAAATTTCTTTCCTTGAGAATCTGTAACTAGTGGCATTGTAAATCCATATACTTCGTCTCCTGTAGATTTTCTAATTAAATCTATTCCTGCTGTAATATTTCCCCATTGATCTGAACCTGCACATTGTAAATCCACACCTTTATTTTCATGTAACCATTTAAAGTCTAATGCTTGTAAAATCATATATGAAAATTCTGTATATGTAATTCCACTGTCTAATCTTCTTCTAATTATATCTTTATCTAACATGTAATTTATATTGAAAAATTTTCCGTAATCTCTTAAGAAGTCTATTACATTTATATCTTTATACCAGTCATTGTTATTTACAACTTCAAACCCAAATATCTTTTCAACTTGTGCTTTTAAACCTTCAAAATTGTGTTTTACTTCTTCTTTAGAGATCATTGCTCTTTCTGTAGTAGGTCGTGGATCTCCTATCATACCTGTTCCACCACCTACTAGTAATATTGGGTTGTGACCTGCTTCTTTTAGTCTTTTTGAAATTAGGAAACTTGATAAGTGCCCTACATGAAGACTATCTGCTGTTGGGTCTGTTCCAATATAAAATGTAAGTCCTCCTTTATTTAATTTTTCTTCTAATTCTGGACTTGATATATCTTTTATAAGTCCTCTCCATTTTAATTCTTCAACTAATGTCATTTTTATTTCCTCCTATTTTTTATAATATTTTTTAATTTAAACTTTTTTGGCTGTGGTAAAAACGGGCGTCCCTTTTGCCACAAAAAAAGTCAAATTCATCCTGTTAAAGGACGATTTGACTCGTGGTACCACCTTTATTTACTTATTTTAATAAGCCTTATTTAGCTGTTCGTAGCTCAAACGTTAATTACTATAAGAATTGTAATTCATAATTTTATATGCTAATAGTTTTCACCTACCACTATCTCTCTAAAGTTACTATAAAATTACTACTAGGTTTCTTTTTAAAACGTAATTAAATTAATTATGTTTGTATTATACTATAATTTTTCTTAATTTTCAAGAAAAAATTTAGTATTTCTTTAACTATTAATAAAAAAAGACCATAGGAAATAGAAAATATTCTAATTTCCTTTGGTCCTTTTTCTGATAACTAGCCAAAAATTGCCGTAAGAAGACTATCTAAACTCTGCTCTAACACTAATTGGTTAATAATTCTTGCTTTTACATCTTCAAAAACGGTTGTCTCTTTGATTTCATCTTTCAAAGTAGCCCAAACTGCCTGGTTCAATGATTTCCCATTTACCACTTTTTCGATAGACCTGGATAAAATATAAACCTTTGTATCCTTAATTATATTGTCTTTAAATTGTTTAAATTTTTCTCCACCATCGTCTTCTGACGCATAAACAGTTGCAAATAATTCATTCAATTCCCCTATTGTTTTCACATTTTCTTCTTTCTGCATAAATTCGTCAAAAAGAGTTTTTGTTTTGGGAACAGAAAAAATTTCTTCTAACCGTTTCTCTGAAAATTGCATGTCTGTAGCTAATGTTATCATTTTTTCTTCCATTTTGGAATCCTCCTTAATATTGTATAAGTTTATAACTACAATATCAGTATAGCACATTATGTTACTTATTGCAAACGTTTTATATTATTTTATGTAGCATTATTGTTATTTTCCTTTCACTATATTACAAATCACATCTGCACTTTTTTCTACTCCTAGTAAATCACTATTTATGCAAATATCATAATTGTTAAAGTCTTTCCAATCTTTGTCTGTATAGTGCTTGTAATGATTTGCTCTTAATTTGTCTATTCTTTCTATCTCTTTTTTAGCTTTATCTTCTTCATATCCATATATTTGTGTAGTTCTCTTTATTTTATCTTCCATTCCACTATATACAAATACTTTTACTACATTTTTTTCGTCCTTTAGTATGAAATCTGCACATCTTCCTATTATTACACATGAGTCTTTTGATGCTAATTCTTTTATTAGTTCAGATTCTTTTACAAATAATTCATCTGCATTATCTAGACCCACATAATATCCATTATTTAATATTGCTGATGCATCTCTTTTTTGTTCATTGTTTTCTATATATTCTTCTGATAAACCTGTTGCTTCTGCTAGTTTTGTAATAATTTCTTTATCATAAAACTTAATTCCTAGCTTATCTGCAATTAGTCTTCCCACATATCTTCCACCTGAACCATATTCTCTAGAAACTGTTATTACTACATGGTCTTTTACCTTTTTATCTGTGCTTGTGTCATCTACTAATGCTTCACTCTTAACTTTTCCCTTTCCTAAACCTTTCATTTCTATTATAATTAATATTCCTGATATTACAAATGCTAGTCCATCTGCAAATGGTCCTGCATATAATACACCAATTACTCCAAATAAACTACCAAATGTAACCATTGCTGGTATTAAAAATGCTATTTGTCTAGACAATGAAAGTATTGCACTTTTTGCACTCTTTCCAATTGCTTGAAAGAATATTCCTGATGGTATTTGTATTCCATTGCAAATTACCAACATTAAATATGTTCTAAATGCTATGCAAGCGAATTCCATATATAAGTCATTTCCACTACCAAATATTGATATAAGTTTATCTGGTATTGTTTGGAATAATATAAACGCTATTGTACTGATTACTAAGCTTAAGCCTAATACATATTTTAAAGTTTTCTTTACTCTATCATACTTTCCTGCACCATAGTTATAACCTAGTATTGGCTGTGAACCTGCTGCAATTCCTATTATTATACTATTTAATATTTGGCTAATCTTCATAACTATACCAAGTACTGTAATTGGTATATCTGCACCATATTTTGATTCTGCACCATATTTTCCAAGTAAATTGTTTTCAAACGCTATGACTAACACTATGCTCATTTCTGTAATAAAACTACTTATTCCTAATGCTGATACTTTTCTCATAACTTGTGCTTGTGGTTTTAATTCTTCTTTACATATTTTTATAGATTTAAATTTCTTAATATAAAATACATTTATTAAAAATGTTACTATTTGGCTTATTACTGTTGCAATTGCCGCACCTTCTACTCCCATATCTAACGGAAATATAAATATAGGATCTAATATAACATTTAATATTGCCCCTATTACCATAGATGTCATTGCATATTTTGGATTTCCATCTGCTCTTATTATAGAATTCAATGTTGTACCTATCATCATAAATGGAAGTCCTATTACTATAATCCATCCATATCCTAATGCAAATGGTCTTATATTTTCTGTGCATCCAAATAAATTTAATAATTGTGGTAAGAAAATTAAGTATATTGCACCAAGTAATATCGAAACAATTATTGAAATAGTAATTGCATTTCCTACGCCTTTTGCTGCTTCTTTTTGTTTTTTCTCTCCTAATTTTAAACTAAGATATGCTGCACCACCATCTCCAAACATTAATGCAAATGCTAAACATATCATTGTAAGTGGAAATACTACGTTTGTTGCTCCATTTCCTAAATATCCTACTCCCCAGCCTATAAAAATTTGGTCAACTATATTATATAGTGAGTTTACTAATAATGATATAATACATGGTATTGCAAATTTTCTAATTAGTTTTCCTATTTTTTCATAGCCTAAAATGTTCTCTTCTTTTTCCATTTTTTACTTCATCCTTTCCTATATATATTTTTGTATATTAGCTTTATAAACGCAAAAAAATAACACTTCTTTTCAAGTGTTGTTCGTTAGTCATTGCCATTTTAGCAATGTACGTTTCCATTCTTGCAATACTTATAATAACATAATTTAATTAACTTGTCAAAATCTTATTGAAAAAAATTATTTTTTAATATCCAAAACTCTAACAAGTAACACCAAAAGAACAGATGTCACAAAAAGATTTTTTTAGTTGTTCAAGATAAAATCAAATTACAAATAAAATGTACAAAAGGAACATTTCCTGTTTTAAAGAAAATATTCCCTCTGCATCTATATATTCTTCAATTTGCTAATATTTTTTATATTTTTAAAATTTTAAAGTGAGCCCTATACACCGACAAGAACTGCACGCAAACCATAGTGGTAATAGCTAAAGCCATGACTACGAGAGAACGCAAAAGCACCCGCACCAGTACCATACCATAAAGCACCGCCGCGCTCGAAGAACGGACTGTCAAGCGCTGGGAAGTAAGAGTAATCTGAGTTCCATGAGCTTGTGTACCAGCCTGAATTTGATGTTCCTGCATTAACACTTGTTGTTTCTCTTACTGCATCTCCATATATTTTTGTATTGTTTTTGAAGTTATTTTGGCTTGCTGTATCTATATTACTTGATTCTGGTGAACTATATGGATATATTGTTACATATTTTGTACTTGCACCTGTATTTGCTGTTACAGTCTTTGTATTTTCATCTATTGTATAATTTACTTTTGCTTCATCTAATAATGCTTTTCCATATTCTAATAAATTTACATGTCCATTAGATACAAAATTTGCTGTCCTTTCCCATAAGCATCCACTTATATCATATATTCCATATATTGTTCCTGTTGTAGATGCGTTTTGCCCTGTTTTTTGGTTCCATTTATATGCTGTTCCATTACTTCCTGTTACTCCTGTATCTCCTGTTGCTGAATTTAAGTTTGCTATTGTTATTTTATTATTTGTTGTGTCTGTTGTATTTGATGAGCATCCTGTTACTGCATATACACTATCTACTCCTGTTTGTCCTGCTGTCTCTGTTCTTTTACGTCCACCACTATCCAAATTTATATTATTTATTGTTATTTCTTTATTGTTTTGTCCATATTGACTTTTACTCAAATATGCTACTGCTCCCCATTCACTATTTTTCATTAAATGGCTATTTGCTGTATTACTACTTAATCCATATATATTTCCATCATCTGTTAGTGCTCTTGCTATTTTATATGAATCACTATGGTTTATATAATTCATTGCATATGTTGTTCCTTGGAATGTTGGATATTTTATTGATGTTGTGGTGCTTCCATATATTCCATCTAGCCAGTTTCTTGCATCCATACTTCCATCTTGTTTGTCATCTGCTCCTCTTTCTGTTGCTTGTACATATGATGTTGATTGTGAATAATTTTCATTACTTGATTTTACTGGTGCACTATTATTTCCACTTGCATATCCTGCTGCAAACTTTGCTACCCATATTCCTGTTAATTCTTTATCCCATCCTCCATTTGCATAATTTATACTACTTTCGTTTGTAAATGCTGGATGTACTGTATATTCTTTAGTTGAATCTATTATTTGATCTGCTGTTTTTTGTCTTTGTGCTGTTTGTATATTTCCTTCTTCATCATAATAATTATCTGATGTTCCTATTAAGAATTTTACATCTATTGTCTCTCCTGTTATTTTATAGGCAAATCGTGGTATCCATACCCACATACTTCCATCTTCTGTTTGTGCATTTGCCCATCTTTTCGTTGTTGTATCATTTGTCTCATCATATGTTGTTCCATATTCATACCAATCTGTATCTTTTGCTGTTGTTTGTACTACCGTTCCCATCGCTGTTGCTGTTGGCATTTCAAATTTTATCGGTGTCATTCCTGTTAATAGCTTTGGTGCATTTGCTTTATTAATTTTGTTTTCTGAACTTTCTGCTTCTAATTGTGCATATAATTCATTTAACTCTTTTTCTTCTTCTATTTGAGCAAGTTCCATATTTTCTTTTGCCTTTTGTGCCTTATTTACGATTCCATTTTCTCCTAGTACCAGATTAATACTTACTCCTGCTAGTATTATTAACACTATTATTGTTACTACGAGTGCTATTAATGTTATACCTTTTTCTTTTTTCATTTTCTTTTGTTTCCTCCTATTTTTCTTTTTTTGATAATTTTATTTGTAGCAAATCTAAAAATATTTACTATATAAAAAGAAGCACTAAATTATCTTTTCAAATTATAATTTAGTGCTTCTTTTTATTCAATTATTTTACCATATTTTAGTAATAACTCTTTTACATAATCTCCTATAATTTTACATTTTTCTTTTACATATAGTCCTATTTTTCTTCATATTACGCATAAATATATTTTATTGTTTTAATCCATCCACTCTAATTCCCAGTCGACTACTTTTACTGTATCTCCTTCTTTAACTCCCGCTTCTTTTAGAGCTTTATTTACTCCTAATTCATCTAAGCACTTTTGGAAATAGTACATAGATTCGTTATCTTCTAAGTTAACTCTTCTCATAATTTTTTGTACCCCTGGTCCATCTACTATAAACATTCCATCTTCTTTTGTTATTGTAAATGGTACTTCGTCTTCTAAGCTATATACCTTCTTTCCTCCTACCACTTCTACAATATCTTCTTTTGGTAGTGTTTTTAAGACTTCAGATACATGTCGCAAAAGTTCTTCTACTCCTTCTCCTGTAACTGCAGAAATTTTATATATTTCTATTCCTTTTTCCTTGGCCATTTTTTCCAATTCTTTGTATAAATTTTCATCTTGCATACTATCGATTTTATTTGCTACTATTATTTGTTTTCTTGTGGCTAATTTTTCGCTGTATTGTTTTAATTCTTCATTTATAGTATTAAAATCTTCCACAGGATTTCTTCCTTCTGTTCCAGATACATCTATTACATGAAGTAATAATCTTGTTCTTTCTATATGTCTTAAAAATTGAAGTCCTAAGCCTGTTCCTTGACTTGCTCCTTCTATAATTCCTGGTATATCTGCTATTACAAAACTATCTCCGTAACTTGATTTTACCACTCCTAAGTTTGGTTCTAATGTTGTAAAGTGATAATTTGCAATTTTAGGTGTAGCTGATGTTGTTCTTGATAAAAATGTTGATTTTCCTACATTAGGAAATCCTAATAGTCCTACATCTGCTAATAGTTTTAATTCTAATACAAGTTCTTTTTCTAAACCTTTTTCTCCATCTTGTGAGAAACGAGGAGCTTGTCTTGTTGATGTTGCAAAATGGGAGTTTCCCTTTCCTCCTCTTCCACCTGGAAGTATAAGTTCTTCTTGACCTTTCTCAGATAAATCTGCTAGCACTTGATTTGTTTCTGCATCTTTAATTATTGTTCCTATAGGCACTCCAATGTGTAAATCTTCTCCACTTCTTCCATATCTATGTGCGCCTTCACCATTTTTTCCATTTTCTGCTTTAAATTTCTTTTTAAATCTAAAGTCTACTAATGTGTTTGCATCTGGATCTACGAAAAAGTAAACATCTCCACCTTTTCCTCCATCGCCTCCATCTGGTCCTCCTGCTGCTACATATTTTTCACGACGAAAAGAGACAGCTCCGTTGCCTCCATCTCCTGATTTTACAATTATTTTCACATAGTCTGTAAACATTATTTTACCTCTTTCTTTTTAAATTTTAAGTTTGTCTCTAAAATTTAAAAATTCCAATCTAATTTCATTGCTTTTTTAACTTTTTTCATTGTTTCTTTTGCTGTTTTTTGAGCTTTTAAAGTACCTTCCATTAGTATTTTATCAACTATTTCCGGATGTTCTTCATAATATGCTCTTTTTTCTCTTATTGGCTTTAATGTATCTGATATATTTTTAGCAAGTTGTCTCTTACATGCTACACATCCTCTTGCTCCTGCTTTACATTCAGAACATACTGTATTTACCTCTTCTTCTGAACTAAATAATTTATGATAATAATATACCATACATACCTCTGGATTTCCTTTATCATCTTTTTTTATTCTTCCTGGGTCTGTTACTGCACTCATTACTTTTTTATTTATTTCTTCTTCTGAATCTGATAAATATATTGCATTTCCCAAAGATTTACCCATTTTTTCATTTCCATCTAAGCCTTTTATTCTTCCTGCACTTGATAATACTGGCTTTGGTTCTACTAAAGTTTCACCATATATTGAGTTAAATTTTCTTACTATTTCTCTACATTGTTCAATTAATGGAAGTTGGTCTTCTCCTACTGGCACTAATTCTCCTTCAAAACATGTTATATCTGCTGCTTGACTTACAGGATATCCTAAAAATCCATATGTAACACTTTCTCCAAATAAATCTTTCTTTTGAGCTATTTCTGTTTTTACTGTTGGATTTCTTTGAAGTCTTGCTATTGTTACTAAATTTGAATAAAACACTGTAAGCTCTGCAACTTCTGGTATCATTGATTGAATATATATCGTTGTTTTTTCTGGATCTATTCCACATGCTAAATAATCCATTGCTACTTCTCTTACATTTTTTCTTACTTTATCTGGATTATTAAAATTATCTGTTAATGCTTGAACATCTGCTATTAATATATATGGATCATATAATCCTGAATTTTGCATTTCTACTCTCTTTTTTAAAGAACCAAAATAATGACCTATATGTAATCTTCCTGTTGGTCTATCTCCTGTTAATATACGTTTTTTATCTGTCATAACTATTCCTCCTATGATAACTTATTTATATATTTCTCATTTTATATACTTTATAAGTATACCATAGTTAAATTAAAAATGCTATATTTTTCTATACAATTTTTATACTTTATGTTTACTCTATATATTAAGTTTATTGGCGTACTTTCTAAAAAAATGTTTTACATATAGCAATAACAACATATATTATTACTTTTGCTACACAATTTGCAAACAAAACATAATTTGTAGCTGGAATGCCTATTTCATTCATTTTTTTATATTCATTTACTACCTTTTCTATTTCTTCTTGCTCACAAATATTATTTTTTTCATTATAACTTTTCATATACCTTTCTGCTAAATATTTTGCTTTTGTCATAGCATCTGTTTCTAAGTATGACCTTACGGCATAATATAAAAATCCCAAAACACTTAAAATAATTATTTGTAATTCATAGTTTCTAAATACATTAAAAATTGTTAATACTAGGCTTAATATAAAATATAGTATATATATATTAGAAAATATATAATTGAATATTAACATCTTTTTATTTTGTATAGAATGTAAACATTCATGTGCAATTGTTTGAATTCTTGTATATGTCTTACTTATATTAGCAATAAAAATAGTATCTGTAATAGCAATATATAAACTTGCTGTTTTATCATTGTTTTCTTTTATTTTTACCTTTTTATTATCTAATTTTTCTAAGATTTCTTCACATATTTCTTTATTATTTGGAAACTTAGAAACAATTTCATCACATTCTTTATTATTTCCCGCTTCTTTTAACTTTTTTACATTAATTTCAAAAATAAATGCACTTATTATTAAAATAATTACTAAAATTATTAACACTATTATTAATTCCATATTTTTCTCCTTCTACTATTTTATATATATCAAAAAGTCGTAAATGATATTTTTACCATTTACGACTTTTTTCGACATTACAATACATCTTTTACTGACTCTGCAATTATTTTATTTACATCTGCTATCATTACATTAAATTTCACTTCTAAGTCAAAATATTCTTTTATTTCTTTATTTTGAATTAATATAGTATACATTTCTTGTAATTTCTTATTTTTATCTTCTTCAACTTCTTTTCCTTGTATTGCTAGAAGTTGCACTTCATAACGTAGCTTTTCAAAATCTTCTACTTTTTTCTTTAATTCTACATTAGAATCTAAACTTTTTTTAGCTTCTTTATATTTTATATATTCTTCTGAAGTTTTTATTTCTCCTGCTAATTTATTTGCAGTATCATATACATTCATTAGACTTCCTCTTTTCTTAATTAATAACTTTTTATGCATAAGCATGTTTTTTCTTGAAAGCTAGTAAATTTGTTATTTCTGTATCATTATTTTTAGCTTTTTTAGCCTTTTTAGCATTTTCTTGTGCTATTTGATTTGCTTGTTTTTCTGCCATTGTTTGGCATATTGCTTTTTGGTAAGTAAAGTGTGTATCTTGTGCTATTTTATTCCAGTTATATAATTCTTTTACTTTAGCTTTTGCATTTTTAGCTACATTTGCTGCTAATGCGTGATCATATAATAATGTTAATATTGAATCTGCTATTGAATTGCTATTTCCTGCATAGCTCTTCATTCCTGTTACACCATGTTCTACTATTTCATTTAGTCCACCAACATCTGATACAACTGTTGGTACTCCTGCAAGCATTGCCTCTAATGCTACTATTCCAAATGGCTCATATGTACTTGGAAATACTGCAACATCAGCACATTTATACATTTTTTGAACTTGTTTAGCATCTAAGTAACCTGTGAAATATACTTTATTTGATATTCCCATATATTCTACTTGTGCTTTTAGTTCATCTATCATTCCACCTTTTCCTGCTATTATTAATTTAGCATCATGATAGTTATCTAATATTTTTGGCATTGCTGCTATTAAATGTTGTATTCCTTTTTCATATACTAGTCTTCCCATATAAAGAATAATTTTTTCATTATCTAAAGCATATTGTCTTCTAAATTCATAATCTCTTTCTATACCATTGAAGTTTGTTAAATTAATTCCATTTGGTATCACATTTATTTTGTCAAAAGGAAGTCCAAATAATCCTTGGATATGTCCTTTCATAAAGTTGCTATTTACTATTACTTCTGTAGATTCGTATGTAAGCATCCATTCTGTATCATTTATATATCTTTGAGTTTCATCATGTATTCCGCTATTTCTTCCACTTTCTGTTGCATGTATTGTTGAAACAAGTGGAATATTATATGCATGTTTTAATGTTTTTGCCGCATTTGCAACTAACCAATCATGAGCATGTATAACATCAAAATTTCCTTCTTTAGCTATTAATTCTGATGCTTTTGCTACTAAATTGAAGTTCAATTGCATTATCCAATCTATAAAATTATTTGGAGTAATCATATAGTTATCTACTCTATATACTTCTACTCCTTTGTCATTTTCGTAATAAGGTAATTCTCCTTCTCGATAAGTAACTACTGTAACATCATGACCATCTTTTATTAATCTTTTTGATAAATCATGCACTACTCTAGCTATTCCTCCTACTATTCTTGGTGGGTATTCCCATGTTAGCATTAATATTTTCATAGGTTATATTTAACCCCTTTCTTCTATATTTTCTTTTGTTTTTCTTCGTACTATTTTATACATATTTTTGATAAATGTAAACATTTTTTTACAAAATATTTTAATTTTTTCACACTCCTTAATTGAAAAAGTAAAATTTTTAGTATATAGTACTTCGACCATATAATTTTTACAATGTTTTATTTCTTTTTTGTGTAAACAAAAAAAGACACCACACTTGGTGGCGCCCTTACTAGTATGAAAATTTCTGAGCTTTACTTGCTTTCAAGGCTACATATAAAGTGTGGTCCTAAATGTAAAGTACTTGTGGAAATAATCCGCACTATTGCCATAACGACCACTCGTGCGAGCCCCACTATTTTCGCAAAATCCGCCCCCTATTAATACAAGGGACAGCATTAGATCCACTGATGTAAATAGAGTATTCTGTAGTACATTCCAAAGTATTTGATGACATATCATTTATTTTACATACTTCATCTCCATTTGTTCCTGTATTTGATAAAGATGTATTTTTGGTTGTTTGATATGAATAATCTGTATCTCCTGAAAAGTTTTGTATATATACTATTGCTGTATCCCATGCATAACTATTTATTAAATCTGATGTCACTGCCTCATACAAATTTCTACTTGCTGTTGCTGCATCTATTTGTGTTATTTTATTCCATAATGCTCCTTCTGTTGTTGGTGCTGTATCCTCTGAAAAACTATTTGAAACCTTTGAATTTGCTTTTCCATCTGTTCCATAACTTGCTTCATAACG
>OIZO01000430.1_pt1 | contig 29209 bp, 22 predicted proteins | sample 1588551 | NCBI WGS metagenome assembly OIZO01 (sample SAMN03283271) | human gut metagenome | biome: human-associated habitat; material: feces | host: Homo sapiens | place: Peru | collected 2012 | reverse complement strand
ATTTATCTTCTACAGAAAGTTATCATACTATGATAACTTTCCTAGAATATAAAAAATAAATAAAAAAGCAATACTTTTAAAAAATTTTTTAAAAAAGTATTGCTTTTTTATTATTCTTATATTAAAATTTAATAAAAGTGGAGTGAAGTGGAGCAAAGTGGAATAAAATGCACGGGAGGTGATTCAAAGTGTTGATTGGTGAATACGAGCATTCTCTAGATGTTAAAGGCAGATTAATAATGCCAGCTAAGTTAAGAGAGGACATGGGAGAAAAATTCATCATAACCAAAGGGTTAGATGGATGCTTATTTGGGTTTTCACAAACAGAATGGTCAAACTTTGAAGAAAAATTAAAAACACTACCACTTACTAATAAAAATGCCAGAGATTTCGTAAGATTTTTCTTATCTGGCGCAATAGAATGTGAAATAGATAAACAAGGAAGATTCTTAATTGCAAGTAACCTAAGAGAATATGCCAACATGGAAAAAGATGTTGTAATTATTGGTGTAGGGACAAGGCTTGAAATTTGGAATAGAGACAAATGGAAAAATTATACTAGTGATGAAAATATTTCAGCAGATGAAATGGCAGAAAATATGACAATGCTTGGTATATAACTTTTTTTAAAGTTTATATAAATACTAAAGAAAAAATTTTAATGTACAAAAGATAAAAAATTTAATTTTTACAAAAGAAAAAAACTAATACACAAAAGATAAGATCTAAAAACGAAAGAAAAAGTTTAAAATAACTAAAGAACAATATTTTAAACTTCAAAAGAAAAATTCACAATGCTTACAAAAGTAAAAATATAAATTTACAAAAGAAAAGATGACAGCTCACTAAAGAAAAATAAAAAAATTAGCATTAAAATAGTTGGTATTTTTTAAATACCAACTATTGATGCTAATTTAAGAATAGTAGATATAGGAGTTTAAAAGTGGAATTTAAACATAAAAGTGTATTACTACAAGAATGCATTGAAGGATTAAATATAAAAGAAAATGGAATATATGTAGATGGAACTTTAGGAGGAGCAGGTCATAGCAGTGAAATATTGAAAAAGTTATCTTCTAAAGGAAAACTAATAGGAATAGACAGGGACGAAGAAGCACTTAAAGCAGCAAAAGAAAGACTTAAAGAATATGAAAATGTAGTATATTTACATGGAAACCATGATGATATAAAAGAATTACTAAAAAGCATACAAATAGATAAAGTAGATGGAATATTATTAGACTTGGGAGTATCTTCATATCAATTAGATGAAAGAGCAAGAGGTTTTAGCTATATGGGAGAAGCTACATTAGATATGAGAATGGATAAAACCCAAGAACTAACAGCAAAAGATGTTGTAAACAATTATACAGAAGAAGAACTTAGCAAAATTATAGAAGAATACGGTGAAGAAAGATTTGCAAAAAATATTGCAAGAAACATTGTAAAAGATAGACAAATTTCACCAATCGAAACAACTATGCAATTAGTAGATATTATAAGAAAATCAATACCTATTTCAAAACAAAAGGATGGACATCCAGCAAAAAGAACATTTCAAGCTATTAGAATAGAAGTGAACAATGAAATAGAACCATTAAAAGAAACTATAAGAAATTGTATAGAATGTCTAAAACCAGAAGGTAGGCTATGTGTAATTACATTCCATTCACTAGAAGATAGAGCAGTAAAACAAGCATATTCAGATGCAGAAGGTAAATGCACATGCCCAAAAGATTTACCATATTGCGTGTGTGGATATCATTCAGAAGGAAAAATAATAAATAAAAAACCAATAGTAGCATCAAAAGAAGAACAAGAAGAAAACTCAAGATCTAAAAGTGCAAAATTAAGAATTTTTGAAAAAGCACAATAGAAGAAATATACGAAGGAAAGAGGTGAGTTAAAGCAAATGGCATATCCTAAATATCAAGGGTATCAATATGAAACTAGCCCTAGAAAATTACAACCTGAGTACGAACCTAAAAAGAACCCATATAAACAAAAGAAATCTTCAACTAAAAGTATGAAGGTAGAAAAAAATGCTCAAAAGAAAAAAATGAAACCAAAGGCAAAATTAGTTTTATATATTGCTATTGCCTTTACAATTTTATTTGCTATGGGCTACCAAAACTCACTTATAACAGAAAGTTGCAATAAAAAAGAAAAATTGAAAAAAGAAGTAAGTGCTATTGAAAAAGAAAATGAACAATTAAAGGTCAATATAGAAAAGACATTAAATTTAAATAATATAGAGCAATCTGCAAAAGAAAAATTAGGAATGCAAAAATTATCAAATAGCCAAAAAGTATATGTAAGCTTACCAAAAAAAGACTACATAGAATCTGCAAAAGAAGAAGTAATAATAGAGGAAGATACAAACTTTTTTCAAAATATTATAAATACAATTAAAAATTTATTTAAATAAAGAATAGAGGTAAAAAATATAAAATTTTACTTCTATTTTTTTGCTTCGTCACAAAAAAAACAGGTTATGAGAATTGTTCTTTTATCATATTCTTAATATAAGAGATAATATAAACTTAAGAATGTGAGGGATAAGGTTGAAGGAGAGAAAAAAGAAAACACCAAAGCAAAAGTTAAAAGTAAAAATTGAAAAAGAAATTAAAAGACAAGTAAATGATAAAGAGATAAAAAAACTAAAAAATAAAAAGCCAATAAATTTTAAAAAATTAAATAAAAAGAATAAAAGAAATTCAGAACCAATAGGCACATTATCCAAAAAGAAAAGAATGAAACGAGAAATGATAATTGCCATATTACTGCTGGCTTTATTATTAGTAAGAATTGGATTCATTCAATTTGTACAAGGAGAAGAATTGCAATCTATGGCATATATGCAACAAACACTAGACAGAAACATTAACCCTAAAAGAGGGACTATTTATGATGCAACTGGAAAGACTATTTTAGCAGTTAGCTCAACTGTAGAAACAATAACAGTTACGCCAACTACTATAAAAAAAGAAGATAGAGAAAAAATAGCAACTGCACTATCAAATATATTCTCATTAGATTATGAAAAGGTTTTAAAAAAAGTAAGTAAAAGAAGTTCTATAGAAACAATAATTAAGAAGGTAGACAAAGAAAAAGCAGATGAATTAAGAGTATGGATGCAAAATAATAATATTACAACAGGAATTAATATAGATGAAGACACAAAAAGATATTATCCATTTAACAATTTGGCATCTCAAATTATAGGATTTTGTGGTAGTGATAATCAGGGATTAGATGGAATAGAAGCTTTATATGATAAAACCTTAAAAGGTAGTACAGGAAAAATTACAAAGCTAAGAGATGCAAAAGGTGGAGATATTGATGATACTTCAGAAGATTATATAAAAGCTGTAAATGGAGATGACTTGGTATTAACTATAGATAGCACAATACAAGGAATTGCAGAAAAATATTTAAAAGAAGCATGTATAGACAATAAGTGTACAGATGGTGGAAACATAATAGTAATGAATCCAAAAAATGGAGATATATTGGCTTTAGCAGGATATCCAAATTATAATTTAAATGAGCCATATTCTCCAAATACAGATGAATTAAAAAGTGTATGGGATACTCTTTCACAAGAAGACAAAACCAAAAATATGCAAGCAATGTGGAGGAACAAAGCTGTTTCAGATACTTATGAACCGGGTTCAACTTTCAAATTAGTAACAGCATCAGCATCTTTAGAAGAAAAAATAGCAGAGGTAGATAAGGCAGGAGAATTTTGTTGTACAGGAGGAATTGAAATTGCAGGAGTAAGAATGAAATGTTGGAGATATTATAGACCACATGGAAGTGAAAGTTTAAGACAGGCATTAATGAATTCATGCAACCCAGTATTTATAGGACTTGGACAAAAATTAGGAGTACACACATATTATAGTTATTTAGAAAAGTTTGGATTTTTAAGAAAGACAGGAATAGATTTGCCAGGAGAAGCGGGAAGTATATTTTTAAAAGAAGAAAAGGTTGGACCAGTAGAGCTTGGAACAATAGCATTTGGACAACGTTTTGAAGTAACACCTATTCAAATGGTAACAATGGTGTCAACTATTGCAAATGGGGGAACATATATACAACCAAGAGTAGTAAAAGCAACTATAGATGGAAAAACAGGGGAAAGAAAAGAAGTAGAAGTAATAAAAAAGGATAGAGTAATTTCAGAAGAAACAGCCAAAAATGTATTAAGCATGATGGAATCTGTTGTAGCAGATGGAACAGGTAGAAACTCTCAAGTTAAAGGCTATAGAATAGGTGGAAAAACAGGAACTTCAGAAGATGGTGTAAACACAGGAAAATATGTAACATCATTCATAGGCGTGGCACCAATATCAGATCCAAGTGTAGCTGTGTTAATAACATTGTATAATCCAACAGGAGAAGGAGGTCACCAAGGAGGTGGAGTTGCAGCACCAATAGGTTCACAAATATTTGGTGAAGTGTTACCATATTTGGAAGTAGTAAAAGACAACGAAGAAGTAGAACAGATAAAAAATGATGTCCAAGTGCCTAATATAGAAGGAAAAAGTATAAAAGAAGCGGAAAGTATACTAAAAGAAAATAATTTGAAATTAGTTATAAATAATGAACAAGAAGGTATAGACAAAGAAAATACTATAATAAAAGAGCAAACACCAAAAGAAGGAGTGAAAGTTAAAGAAGAAGCAAATATTTACGTAGAGTTGACAAATTAAATAAGAATATGTTAAAATAGAAATAGGGGATAGCTTATTTATGCTATCCCCGCTTCCTTTTTTTAGGTTGAAATCAGTCAAAATTGACTTCAGGTACTTCTTTTGCACTCTCATCGGCCTCAAAATATTGCATAGGATAATATCCACTCATTCCAGCGACTATACTGGTAGGAAATCTTTGAACTGTTATATTATAAGTTCTTACTTTCTCATTGTAATATTGTCTTGCTACAGCAATTCTGTTTTCCGTTCCAGCTAATTCATCCTGTAATGCAATAAACTGTTCACTAGCTTTTAGATTAGGATAATTTTCTGAAATTGAAAGTAACCTGCCAAGAGCAGAATCTAAAGCGTTATTTGCTTCACTGATACTTTCTATATCTCCACTCTCAATACTTCCAGCAAGTTTTGACCTTGCATCAGCAATTTCTGTGAATACCTTTTCCTCATGGGTTGCATACCCCTTAACAGTTGCTACCAAATTTGGAATAAGGTCGCTCCGTCTTTGAAGTGTTGTTTCAATCTGAGATTGTTGCATTTCGACATCTTCTTTCAAAGACATTAAGCTGTTTCTTGTTCCAAAAAACCAGAATACTACCAATACTGCTACTACACCGATACCAATTAATACTTTTGTTCCATTTTTCATTGTAAATTACCTCCTAATTGTTTTTAATTTCTTGTTTTGATTTACAATTTCCATATTAAATTTACTATCGTGAGGCACCACCTCCTCCGGAGAATCCACCACCGAATCCACCGCCACTAGATCCAGAAGAACTACTATCGCCAAGACATTCTAAAATAATAAATACAATTCCATCTCCAAATCCATCCCCAAAGATGCGACCTGTAATCCACTCAAGAACAATAAGTAGAATTATAATTATTACTATAATAATAACCCATTGACCTAATGTTAATTCATCTGGTTCTTCAATTTGAATTGATTCGGTATTCAATCCGGTTATTGTAATGTCATATTCCTCACAGAGAACTTTTAAAACTGCATTGACAGTAAGTTTTGTCGCCTCAGTATATTCATCGTTTTCACGGTAAGGAACAAAGTAGTCATCAAGAATTCGACCGCATTTTGAGTCGTTTAAGCATCCTTCTAACCCTCTGCCGATTTCAAGTCTAACTTTTTCATCAGACCGAGAGAATAAAAGTAATATTCCATTGTCTTCTCCTTTTTTTCCAATACCCAAAGTATTGAATAGATTATTTGCATAATCTTCAATACTTCTGTCAAGTAAACTTTCTACTGATATAACAGCAAACTCTACTTCTGTCTTTTCTTCTAGTTCCACGAGCATTTTGTTTAGATTTTCTTCTACATCATCATCAATGATATTATCTTCATCATAGATGTAGACATCTTTCTCAATTGTTGGAATAGGAATTTTTTCTGATGTAGTACATCCAGTAAGCATACTCATAAGAGTAGTCAATACCATAAGTAAGGTTATACAAAAAATTATCCGCTTTTTTCTCATACCTTTTTCATCCTTTCTTTTCAGATTACAATCTGATTATTTTGATATATGTTAAATAAGCAAAAGCCTATCTACAAAATATTATACAATATTTTACATAAAATTGCAAATAATATATTCTAAGCTCTTTTCATTACATTATTAACAATTAAAAGAAATGGGTATTGCATTTTGCAATACCCATTTTAGAAAATTAATCAATTTTTAGAATCCTCTTGAGGCTCCTCCGCCACCAGAATGTCCTCCAAAACCTCCATAATGTGAACTACTACCAAAGTTAGAATAACTACTACTTTGTATATGTCTTCTATGCTCCTCTTCTTGTCTTTTTCTTCTGCGTTCAGCTTCTTCCTCTTCTTCTTTATCTCGTTTGGCCTCTCTATATAACTTATTCAATTTGTCTGCAACAGATTTATCAAAATATGAGCGAGATCCTGAGTCTAAGCTATCATAGATAGATTTAGCCTCTTTTAATTTTTTTAGATGCTTTGCCTTTCCAATACTTATACAAGAGATAATAGAAGTAATTGAAGCAACAGCAACTGATGCTATTTTTTTCTTTCTCTCTTCTTCCATCATTCTATCATATTCCTGTTTGAGAAGGAAAGATTCATTATATAATTTTTCCAATCTGTTGATATCAGATTTTACGTATGATTGTTGCTTTTGACTCAATCTTGAATAGCAAGCTTTAGCATTATCAAGTTCAAAAACAATATCTTTACTAGCTGATAAATTTATTACTTTCTGAATGACTGAATCGACTTCTTTTGCAAGTGATATATCCCTTTGACGAATTTCTTCTTCAATCATATTACTAACATCTTTATCAGCAGTTGGGTACAAAATTTGTACTCTCTCATATCTGTCCTCTAATGTTTTATACTTATCTTCAAGATTCTGATAATTAGAAATTAATCTGTTTTTATCTGTTGACAAATTATTGATTCTTATTTGAAGTTCACAAATCTTATTGAAAGATGTATTTCTTATTTCAATAGCATTCTGTTCGCTGGTTTCTAGTTGCTTTGTTAGAGTATCAATTGTCTGTTGTTTTTCTTTACTCTTAGCAATGATTTTGCGAACTAAAATGACTATGAGAACAATTATTACAACTACAATGCAGATAACTAAAAGAACTCCTAGAACAGATAGAAAGTCTAAGCCAGTTTTAGAATTAGATGGCTGAACATTTTCTGTGTTCTCATTTTCGATGTCTGTAACAATTTGGCTTATTAGAGCTTCCTGGAGATTTATCAGTCCTTCGTCAAACTTATCTTCTTTTAAAGATGGAATAGCATACTTGTCTATAAATCTACCAGCCTTTGAATCATTAATATAAGCTTCCATTGCTTTACCGACTTCTATACGGATTTGTCTATCTCCTGTAGAGAGAAGAACTAAAAGTCCCATGTCATCTTTTCCAATTCCATATAGATTATACATCTCTAAAGCATAGTTTTCAATTGTATCGCCATCAAGAGACTCTACTGTTGTTACAACTACTTGAATGCCGTCATGTTCATCAGCTAATGTTATGGCATTATTTAGAAGCCGTGTTTTTTCATCAGCTGAAAAAACATTTGCAAAGTCATTGACATAGAAGTCTGAAGTTGCGGATGGAATATTTGTTTTGGCAAATACTACAGTTGACAATTGAAATATTCCTAAGACGAGAATAAAAACTGCAATAAAACTTTTGATTGATTTTCTCATAAAAAATCCTCCTTGAATATAATTTTTTAGGTGTATTTTGTTATCTATGTAAAACCAAAAAAGTGAGGATCTTCCTCTCACTATTTAGTGAATACAGGAAATAAGTAATTAAAAATAAACTACTAATATAGAATATAATACCATATTTACATAAAAAAATCAACTTATCAAAAATGAAAAGAGCAGGAGTAAAAGTTAAAGAAGAGGCAAACATTTATGTAGAGTTGACAAATTAAATAAGAATATGTTAGAATAGAAACATGTTAGGAGTATACTTAAACTATGATAGTGAGCAGTATAGAATAGCAAAAGCTATTTACACAGAAACAAGGAAATTTAACCTTGCGGAGGAGTCTTAATAAAGGCTTTTTCGCGAGGTTTTTTGTATATAATAGGATTGATTATACAAAGACTCATATTATATACAAATTTAACAAATATTTAAGAGAGGAGAGAAAAAATGAAGTATTTTAAAAAATTAGTAGGAGATAGAATTTACTTATCACCAAGAAATGTCGAAGATGCAGAAATATTTACAAACTGGCTTAATGATTTTAATACAACAGATTATATAGGTCGTAGTGGAAATTTAGTGAGTTTAGAGGGAGAAAAAGAATATTTACAAAAAAATATTAATGGTGAGGCAGTGTTTTTTATTGTAACATTAGACCAAGATAAAGTAATAGGAACAGTAGGAATAGAACACATAAATCATATAAATAGAAGAGGAACGTTAGGAGTATTTATAGGAGATAAAGAATATAGAAATAATGGATATGGAACAGAGGCAATTAGATTGGTTTTAGAATATGGATTTAAATATTTAAATTTAAATAATATAAATTTAAACTTAATAGAATGTAATGAAAGAGCATTGGCATGTTACAAAAAATGTGGATTCAAAGAAGCAGGAAGATTAAGAAAAACAGAATTTATAAATGGAAAATATTATGATAGATTAAGTATGGATATCTTAGCAGAAGAATTTGAAGGAGATTTTATAAGAAATAAAAATTTGTAAAGTATAATTAAAAATAAGGAACACTAGACTTTTTATAATTAATATAGTAATATTGAAATGGTGAATAAAGATGGAACAAAAACTGAAAAGAAGATTTGCAGATGGAAGAGCAAACACTAGTATTCTAAAAAGTAAATGCAAAAATATGTATATTAATAATAAAGAATTTGTAGGAAATATATCATTGCTTCAAATAGAAGAAGTAAAAGAAGAATGGCGTGTAGACCCAGAAGAAAGATGTATATTAGCAAAAGGATATTATTGGTTAGAAATATATCCTGAAAATAAAAATTGTTGCATTACAGCAATTTTTAATAACAACAAAGAAATAGTAGAATGGTATATAGATATTGCAAGAAATTTGGGAGTGCAAGATGGTATACCATATGAAGATGATTTATATTTAGATGTTGTTATTGTACATGATGGAAGAATACATTTACTAGACGAAGATGAGCTAGAACAAGCATACAAACAAAGGATAATAAGTAAAAAAGATTATGAATTAGCATATGAAAAAGCAAATAAAATTATAGAGTTTGCAAAAGCAAATTTAGAAAACTTGAAGAGCTTTTCATATAAATATTTAAAGTTAATAGAAAAATAAAAGGTACTTCAAAATTAAATGAAGTACCTTTTATTTTTACCTGCCATAAATACTGGAAAACTCTTTCTTTAATTCATCACTTAAAGAATTAAATTTACCATTCAATCGCCTCTGATAATCTTTCTCAAAAAAATCGATATCATGTGGAGTTACATTAGGCAAATTCTTAAAGTGAGACACAGCATATTCACAGGATTTGTAGAAATCTAATGCCCGTGATTTCTGAGTTGCTAAATCATTAACATGAGTTAAACTAAAAGAGTTATTATAGGTATAATTATACCCAACATAGTCAATAGTTGTTACTAAACTAGCAGTGCCTACTAAAATAGGGATTAATGCAACATCTTCATAACATCTTAAATCCTCTGGAAAAGAGTTTTTTAAGAACAAAGTTCTGCTAAAAGCAAATAACCAATATACAGCATACTTTTTACCAGGTATAGACCATGTTCTTATGGCATCTATGCCAGAAATAGAAGATTTGGAAGGTTCATAATAATTATATCTTTCATGATCCTTCTTGGAACTATCTGCAATAATACGAGACTGATAACGAATCAAATCAGTAGTTGGGTAAGATTTAATCGCACTATCGAGGTTTGATAATAATTCTGGTTCAATAGTATCATCTGAATCAACATAGATAATAAATTTACCATTTGAATTATTGATACCACGTTGACGAGAAACAGAGACACCAGCATTTTTAAAAGTATATACATGTACTCTACTATCTTTGTTTGCATATTCTTTTAAAATGGTAGAAGTGCCGTCTGTAGAACCATCGTCAATGGCTACTACTTCGAAATCTTTAAAAGTCTGATTTAACACACTATTTAAAGTTCTCCGAATAGTAGACTCAGCATTATATGCTGGAATGATAACACTAAATAGCATAACTTTTCCCTCCTTATGATGAAATTAACTAATTAGTAAAAAATCAACATATTACGATACTATAAATATTATGTTTAGCATTATACAATAAAGATATAAAAAATGCAATAATTTTTTATTGTAATTTAATTTAGCTTATGATATATATTAAACATAGTAAATAATAAAAGAAGGTGGAAACATGAAATATGAAAAAATAATAAATAAAATGACTTTAGAAGAAAAAGCAAGTTTATGTGTAGGAAAGGATTATTGGCATAGTCAAAACATAGAAAGATTAGAAATTCCAAATATAACAATGTCAGATGGACCTCATGGTTTAAGAGTTCAAAAAAAAGAAGCAGATAATTTAGGCATTAATGAGAGTGAAATATCTACATGTTTTCCAGCATCATCTACAGTAGCTAATACTTGGAGTAAAAAAATGGCGTATTCTTTAGGAAAAGCTTTGGGAGAAGAAGCAACATATGAAGATGTAGATATTGTTTTAGGACCAGCGATTAATATAAAAAGAAGTCCTTTGTGTGGAAGAAATTTTGAATATTTTTCAGAAGACCCTTACTTGACAGGAATAATGGGAACAGAGTATGTAAAAGGATTACAAGCAAATGGAGTGGGAGCATGTGTAAAACACTTTGCTGTTAATAATCAAGAAAACAGAAGAAGAACAATTAATGCTGTAGTAGATGAAAGAACTCTAAGAGAAATATACTTAAAAGCATTCGAAATGATTGTTAAACAAGCAGATCCTTTATCTGTTATGAGTGCTTATAACAAATTAAATGATAGATATTGTACAGAAAACAAAGAATTGTTAGATATTTTAAAAAAAGAATGGAAATTTAATGGAATTGTTATTACAGATTGGGGAGCAGAAAACGATAGAGTAGAAGGATTAATAGCAGGTAATGAACTAGAAATGCCAGGAGGCAGAGGAGATGGAGTAGACGAAATAGTTAATGCAGTAAAGGAAAATAGAGTTAGTGAACAATATTTAGATGAAATAGTAGATAGAATTTTAGATGTAACATTTAAAGTTAACAAAAGAAAAAAAATAGAAAAATATGACAGAGAAGAACATCATAGAATAGCTTTAAGTATAGCAGAAGAAGCAGTAGTATTATTAAAAAATGAAGAAGAAATACTACCACTAAAAAAACAAAAAATAGCAGTAATAGGTGATATGGCTAAAAATCCTAGATACCAAGGTGCAGGAAGTTCTACAATTAATCCGTATAAATTAGAAAATGCATATGATTGCTTAAAACAAGAAAACATACAATTTGAATATGCTAAAGGATATGGAAGAATAAAAACACAAGAAGATGAAGAATATAGAAAAGAGGCAGTAAAAATAGCAAAAGAAAATGATATTGTAGTCATTTTTGCAGGTTTAACAGAAAACTATGAATCAGAAGGAATGGATAGAACGACGTTAGAATTGCCAAAAAATCAAAATAATTTAATTGAAGAAATTAGTAAAGTAAATAACAATATAGTTATTGTATTATCAAACGGTTCTCCAATTACAATGCCATGGAAAGATAAAGTTAAAGCAATAATTACAGGATATTTAGGAGGAGAAGCAGGAGGAAAAGCTATAGTAAATTGCTTATTAGGAAAAGTAAATCCAAGTGGAAAATTAACAGAAACATATCCAAATTGTTTAGAAGATACATCATGTTTTAAAAATTACCCAGGAACAGAAGCTAGTGTAGAATATCAAGAAGCAATTTATGTAGGATATAGATATTATGATACAAATAACACTAATGTATTATATCCATTTGGATATGGATTAAGTTATACCAATTTTGAATATTCTGATTTAAAAATTAATAAATTAGAAGAAAACGTTGAGGTGTCTTTTAAAATAAAAAATATAGGGAATATAGAGGGAAAAGAAATAGCACAATTGTATATTAGTGAACAAAATCCTAATATTTTTAAAGCAAAAAAAGAGTTAAAAGGTTTTGAAAAAGTTGACTTAAAACCAAACGAAGAAAAGGAAATAAAGATAACATTAACAAGTGATGATTTTTCATATTATAATATAGAAACAAAGAAGTGGTCAGTGGAAGAAGGAAAATATGATATTTTAATAGGAAAATCAAGTAGAAATATTGTGTTGCAACAAGAAATATTTGTAGATTCAAAAGATACAAATATAATAAAAAAATATGGAAAACATTATCAAAATGGAAATATACAAGATGTAACATTAGAAGAATTTGAAGAATTGTTAGGAAGGAAGATTCCGGATAGATACATAAGAAAAGAAAATATTACAGAAGAAAATACTTTAGAGCAACTAAAAGATACAAATGTAGGAAAAGTTATTTATGAACATGAAATAAAGAAGATGAATCAATTATTAGAGGAACAAAATGTTAATAAAGCTACAAAAGTAATGATGGATTTACAAAAACCATTAAAGAAATTTTATGAGAAAAAAAGCAGTAAATATACTAAAGAAATTGTGGATGAATTATTAGAAATAGCAAAAAACAATTTAGAGTATAACGATTGCAAATTCCTTAAAGAATATATTAAATAGTGTTAATAATTTATATTATCAAAATTAATAAAAAGGCAAAAGAAAGTTTTAAAAATATCTTAAAACTTTCTTTTCTTTTTAGTAATGATTATTTTTTTTAATAATATAATTTACAAATAAGAACTTTAGTTATATAATTATGTTGGTTTTTAATAATTATAAAAAATCAACTTATAAATACATAAAAAATAGGAGGTATCCTATGAAATTAAAAGAAATTTTAGTAGGAATAGAAGGATTAAAAGTAAAGGGAGATTTAGATTTAGAAATAACAAACTTAGATAAAGATTCAAGAAATATAAAAGAAAATGGCCTATTTATAGCAATAAAAGGTTTCGACACAGATGGACATGAATATGTAGATACAGCAATAAATAGTGGAGCAAAAGCAGTAATATTAGAAGAAGGAGTAACTGCAGAATTCGTTAAAAAAATTCCAGAAGAAATTACAGTTGTTATTGCAAAAGATACAAGATATGCTTTAGCAATATGCTCATGTAATTTCTATGGGAATCCATCTAGAAAATTCAAATTAATAGGAGTTACAGGAACAAAAGGAAAAACAACAACAACTTTTATGATCAAAAAAGTGTTAGAAAAAGCAGGAAAAAAAGTAGGATTAATTGGAACAATAGCTATATATATAGGTGATAAAAAACTAGAAGATAGTGATAGAACAACACCAGAGAGTAATAAATTGCAAGCTATATTTGCTAAAATGGTAGAAGAAAATGTAGATGTAGTTGTTATGGAAGTATCTTCACAAAGCTTAAAATTACACAGAGTAGCAGGATGTGATTTTGATATAGGAGTATTTACAAACTTTTCAGAAGATCATATTAGTCCAAAAGAACATCCAAATATGGAAGATTACTTTAGTTCAAAAGTACAATTATTTAAAATGTGTAAAACAGGTTTTATAAATGCAGATGATTTTCATGTTGCAAAATTACCAAAACTTGTGCCAGAATGTAATATAACAACATATGGAATAGATAATTATTGCAATGTTTTAGCAAAAGATATTACAATTACAAATTCATATGTAGACTTTAAAGTAAAAATAGGAATGAAAAATGAAAGAATAAAAACATGCATTCCAGGTAGATTTAGTGTATACAATTCACTAGCAGCAATTTGTGTTTCAGAAAAATTAGGAGCAAATTCTGAACAAATAAAAGAAGCATTAGAAGAAGTTAGAGTTCCAGGAAGATCAGAACTTGTAAACAACAAAAAAGATTTAACAATAATGATAGATTATGCACATTCACCAGAGAGCTTGGAAAACATACTAAATGCAGTTAAATCATATACTAGAGGAAGAGTAATATCTGTATTTGGTTGTGGAGGAGATAGAGATACAACCAAAAGACCAATAATGGGTGAAATTTCAGGAAGAATTGCAGACTTTACAATTATAACATCAGACAATCCACGTACAGAAGATCCTGAAAAGATAGTAAGCCAAATTGAAGAAGGAATAAAGAAAACAAAAGGAAAATATACTGTAGTAGTAGATAGAGTTGAAGCTATAAAGAAAGCAATTAGTATGGCAGATAAAAAGGATATTATAGTTTTAGCTGGTAAAGGACATGAACCTTACCAAGAAATAAATGGTGTGAAATATCCATTTGATGAAAGAATTATAGTAAATAGTATTATTAATAAATTATAAAAAAGGAGATCAACAGCCATTTGAACATTAATTCATAAAAAAGGAGACATTAATTATGAATTAACAAAAGGTAAAGAAATGTCCCCTGACATAAGAAAAAGGAGAAAAATATGGAATTTCAAGTAAAAGTATTATTTTTAACATTTGCAATAACAGTTATACTTTCTTTAATAATAATACCAATATTAAGAAGACTAAAAGTAGGGCAAATAGAAAGAGATGATGGACCACAAAGTCATTTAAAGAAACAAGGAACCCCAACAATGGGAGGAATTATAATTATACTTAGTATGATTATAGTATGTGTAGGATTATTTTTCTACTACACAAAATATAGACCAGAGCCAACTATAGCAAAAAATATTTTACCACTATTAATAACTTCAGTAGGATTTGGACTAATAGGTTTTATAGATGACTTTAAAAAATTAGTATTAAAAAATACTAAAGGGTTAAGCCCAACTGCAAAAATGATAGGACTATTAATAATTGCAGTAGGATATACTTTATATTTAACAAAAGTATTAAATATAGGTACAGATATATATATTCCATTTGCAAAAACTAGCATAGTACTTCCTATTTGGTTATATATTCCACTTGCAATATTAGTAATGTTAGGTACAACAAATGCAATAAATCTAACAGACGGAATAGATGGATTATCAAGCAGTGTAACTACTATAATACTAACTTGTTTAACAGTGATTGCAATTATATTTGATGTAAAAGAAGTAACTTTATTTGGAAGCGCATTGTCAGGTGCATGTTTAGGATTTTTATTATTTAACTTATATCCTTCAAAAGTAATGATGGGAGATACAGGTTCACTTTGTCTAGGAGGAGCAGTTGCAGCTATGGCACTATATTTAAAAATGCCATTATTACTTTTAATTATTGCATTAGTTCCAATACTTGAAACATTATCTGTAATGATTCAAGTAGCACATTTTAAAAGAACAGGAAATAGAGTATTTAAAATGGCTCCACTTCATCATCATTTTGAACTTTCTGGATGGAAAGAAAATAAAGTAGTATCAGTATTTAGCATAGTTACATTAATAGTATGTATTATAGGAATATTCGCGATTTAAAAATTTTACTCTAAAAGGAAAATGTACTTTTGGAAAGACTACATAAAAATTATTAATGAAAGGAAGGGAAGAAAGTGCAAAAAAAGAAACAGAAAAAAATAATAAAATCGAATCAAAAACCATTTGATTTCGCATTATGTATTACAATATTTTTATTATTGTCATTAGGAATAATAATGGTGCTTTCTGCTAGTGCACCATCTTCACTTTCAACAAATGGAAATAGTTATACATATGTATTAAAACAGCTAGGTTTTGCGATAGTTGGAATTGTATTAATGTTTTTTATATCTAGAATAGATTATAGGATATATAAGAATTTTTATAAAATAGCGTATGTTATTGCTATAATAGCATTATTTTCAGTAGCAATACCAGGAATAGGGGTAGAGGTTAAAGGTGCAAGAAGATGGATAAATTTAGGATTTGGTAATTTTCAACCATCAGAAATAGCAAAAGTAGCATTAATTGTATTTTATGCAGGATATTTAACTGAGCATAAAAATGAGTTGGGCTTCTTTTGGAAGGGATGTTTTAAATCACTTTGCTTTTTAGTACCACCAATTGCAATTTTGTTCTTTATACAAGATCACTTAAGTGCATCAGTTGTTATTATTGCCATAACATCAATAATGATGATAATGGCGGGAACAAAAATAAAAGATTTTATAACAATAGCAATAGCAGGAGGCTCAGCAGCAGTTGCTGGAATGCTAATGCTAGCAACAAGAGCAGATAAAGGATCATTCCGTTTGGCAAGACTTACAACATTCTTAGATCCTTGGCAAGATCCAACAGGAGATGGTTGGCAGGTAATTCAAGGACTATATGCAATAGGTTCAGGAGGACTATTTGGAGTAGGACTAGGACAAAGTAAACAAAAATATTTATATATACCAGAACCACATAATGATTTCATATTTGCAATAATAGCAGAAGAACTAGGATTTGTAGGATGTTTAGTAGTAATAGCATTATTTGCAATATTTATATGGAGAGGAATTTTAACTTCAATGAAAGCACCAGACTCATTTGGCAGCTTACTTGCAGTTGGAATTACATCACTTGTAGGAATACAAGCAATAATAAATATAGCAGTTGTTACATCATCTATGCCAGCAACAGGAATGTCTCTTCCATTCTTTAGTTATGGAGGAACAGCATTACTTATATTGTTATGCAGTATGGGAGTATTGCTAAATATATCTAGAGCAGGTTCAAAAGTTTAAAACGTGGTAAAAGGGCCGCCCCTTTTTACCACATGTAAAAAAGTTTAGTTATGTAGAAAAAAATGTGGTAAGAAGGGGCGGCCCTTTTACCACGTTTTAGAGGAGAAGTTTTATGAAAGTAATTATAGCAGCAGCGGGAACAGCAGGACATATTAATCCGGGATTAGCAATCGCAAATAAAATAAAACAAGAAGAAAAGAATTCAGAAATTATTTTTATAGGAACAAATAGAGGGTTAGAAAATGATTTAGTACCTAGAGCAGGTTATGAATTAAAAACAATAGATGCGTATGGATTAAGTAAAAAGATATCAATAGATAATATTAAGAAGATAATAAAAACTATAAAAGGTTATGGTGAGGCTAAAAAAATAATAAAGGAATTTAATCCTGATATAGTAATTGGAACAGGTGGCTACATATGTGGAGCAACAATATCTGCAGCACATAGCTTGAAAATTCCAACAATGCTTCACGAAAGCAATGCTTTTCCAGGAAAAGCCGTAAAAATGCTTAGTAAAAAAACAGATACCATATTAGTTTCTTTTAAAGATGCAATAAATAGAATAAAAAATGCTAAAAATGTAGTGTTCACAGGCACACCAACTAAAATAACAAAACAAGAGTATTCTATACAAGAACAAAAGGAAATGAAAAACAAAATAGGTTTAGATGAAAATAAACCTATAGTATTGGTGTTTGGTGGAAGCCAAGGAGCACAAGCAATTAACGAGGCTATAATAGGAATAGCAAAGCAAAAGTTAAACAAAGATTATCAAATTATGTGGGCAACGGGACCAAAGCAATATGATATAATAAAAGAGAAATTAGAAGATGAAAACTTAAATATAAATATGATAGAGAATATGAAGATTGTTCCATATATTTATAATATGGAAGAAATAATGAATATCTCAGATATAATTGTTGCTAGAAGTGGGGCAATGACAATAACAGAAATTTCAAATTTAGGTAAGCCTTCAATATTAGTGCCACTTCCAAATGTAAGTAATGACCATCAATTATATAATGCAAAAGCATTAGAAAAAGTGCAAGCAGCGAAAATTATACTAAATAAAGATTTAACAGCAGAACAACTAAACAAAAATATAAAAAGTATGGTAGATTATCCACAAATTATGAAACAAATGGGGATAAATGCTTTAAAATTACAAACAAATGATGCCCAAAATAAAATATATAATGAAATAAAAAAATTAGTAAAGAAATAAGGCTTTACTAATTTTTTATACTAAACTACTTGCAAAAGTAATAAAAATAATTTAGAATACATAGGTAATAAAAATAAAGGAGAGTATTATGGCAGATAAATTAATTATTGTGGAATCACCTGCAAAAGCCAATACTATAAAAAAGTTTTTAGGTGGAAGTACAAAAGTAGTAGCATCTATGGGACATATTCGCGATTTACCAAAATCTAAACTTGCAGTAGATATAGAAAATGATTTTGAACCAGAATATATAAATATTAGAGGAAAAGGAGATTTAATAAAATCTTTAAAAAAAGATGCGGCATCTAGTAAAAAAGTGTACCTTGCAACTGACCCTGACCGTGAAGGAGAAGCAATTGCATGGCATTTAGCACACATATTAAATATTCCAGAAGATAGTGTTTGTAGAGTAACATTTAACGAAATAACAAAAGAAACAGTACAAGAATCTATAAAACATCCAAGAAAAATAGATATGAATTTAACAGATGCGCAACAAGCGCGTAGAGTTTTAGACAGAATAGTAGGTTATAAAATAAGTCCACTTTTATGGAAAAAGGTAAAAAAAGGTTTATCAGCAGGAAGAGTGCAATCTGTAGCAGTAAAATTAATAGTAGATAGAGAAGAAGAAATCGAAAAATTTATTCCAGAAGAATATTGGAATATATATGTAACTTTATTAGAAGAAAAGTCTAAAAAAACTTTTGAAGCACATTTATATGGAAAAAATGGAAAGAAAATAGATATCCATTCAAAAGAGGAAATAGACGAAATATTAAAAAATATAGAAAAAGCAAAATACATTGTAGAAGACATTAAAAAGAGTGAAAAGAAAAGAACACCAGCACCACCATTTACAACAAGTACAATGCAACAAGAAGCTTCAAGAAAGTTAGGATTTACATTAAAGAAAACAATGAGTGTAGCACAAGGTTTATACGAAGGTGTTAAAGTTCCTGAAAAAGGTAGCGTTGGTTTAATTACATACATGAGAACAGACTCTACAAGAATTTCAGATGAGGCAAGAAATGCAGCTAAAAAGCATATAGTAAAAGAATATGGAGAAAACTATTACGAAAATAGATATTATAAAACAAATAAAGACGCACAAGATGCACACGAGGCAATAAGACCAACTTATATAGAACTAGAGCCAGATGAAATAAAAAGTTCATTAACTCCAGATCAATACAAACTATACAAATTAGTATACAATCGTTTTATAGCAAGTCAAATGGCACAGGCTATTTATGATACAGTTGCAGTAAATATAAAGGCAAATGAATATAATTTTAAGGCAAATGGTCAAACATTAAAATTCAAAGGATTCATGGCTTTATATGTAGAATCTGAAGACAATGTAAAAGAAGATAAAAAGAAAAAACAAGAAGACGAAACATTACCAGAGCTAGAAGTAAATGAAGAAGTTATTAAAAAGGAAATAAATCCAAAACAAAGCTTTACAGAGCCACCACCAAGGTATACAGAAGCAAGTTTGGTAAAAGTATTAGAAGAAAAAGGAATAGGAAGACCAAGTACTTATTCACCAACAATTACAACAATTTTAGAGAGAAGATATATAGAAAAAGTCCAAAAACAACTAATGCCAACAGAACTTGGAAAAGTGGTGAATAAATTATTAGTTGAAAGCTTCCCAGATGTTATAAATGTAGCATTTACAGCAAAAATAGAAGAAGAATTTGACGAAGTGGCAGAAGGAAAAGAACAATGGAAACAAGTAATTAGAGATTTTTATGGACCATTTAAAGTAACATTAGATAAAGTTGAAAAAGAACTAGAACATGTAAAATTAGAAGATGAGGTATCTGATGTACAATGTGAAAAATGTGGAAGAATGATGGTATACAAATATGGAAGATATGGAAAGTTCTTAGCATGTCCAGGCTATCCAGAATGTAAAAATGCAAAACCAATAATAGAAACAATAGACGTACCATGCCCAGTATGTGGAGGAGTAGTGCAAGTAAGAAAAACAAAAAGAAGAAGAAATTACTACATTTGCGAAAATAATCCTGCAAGCTGTAATTATATTTCTTGGGATAAACCAAAGCCAGGAGAAAAATGGGAGCCAAAAGAGACAGTAGAAGTAGAAGCAAAAAAGAAGACCACTGCTAAAAAGAAAACGACAGCAAAGAAGAAGACTACAAAAACAACTAAAAAGAAGAAATAAAATGGAAAAATGGTAGACTATATAAATGAAGCTACTAAAAAATATAGAAATCCATTAATAGTATGCCATACAAAAAATTTAAAAAGGTATAATTCAAACAACATTATAGATATGGGAGAGACTTTAGAAGAAGTTACTAAAAATATATTTAAAATATTAAGAAAAGTAGATTCATATAATCCTGATATAGTACTAATAGAAGGAGTGCAAAAAGATGGATTAGGCCTTGCAATTATGAATAGACTAATAAGAGCTTGTGAACACAATTATATAGAATTATAAAAAATACCTAGAAACTAAATTAGTTTCTAGGTATTTTACTATTCTTTAGGTTTAAAGTTTGAGTCAAAAAAATAATAATTTTCAATTTCTAATAACTTTAATTCTTTTCCATCCATATTACGAACGCTTACCAGGATTACTCCATCAATTTCTTCAGCGAAGTATTTAATTCCTAATTCATTAGAAATTTTAATAAAATCTATAAAGCTGTAATATGTTTCTTTGGGAGAATATAAAACCTCTTTGAATTCAGGACCTAACCCAAACCGCTCTCTTACTTTAACAATAACTTCATCATACTCTTTCTTCCAAATATATTCTTGCTTAGAAGGAAGAAACCAGAATATTTCATAAACTAAAAGAGCAAGTAAAATGGGGAAAGAACATGATGCAAGAATATAAAGGAAAAATTTATCTCCTTTTGGCAATCTTCCAAGCGAATAAGTTATAAAGAAGTTAATTACACCAAATAGAATACCAATAATTGCCATTATTGTTGCAATTTTATTTACTTGTTCTTTGGTCAATTCATAGTACCACCGTTTAAATTTGTTCATAAGCTGTCTCCTTTTCTTTTTGAAAAATTAATAGTTACATTTTTATGAAATAATGCAATTTCATAATTAAATACAATTTTATGAAACAAATTATAGCACAAGAGTAGCTAATTTGCAATATTTCAGAAATTACTCCAAAAGTACCTGACGATTTTGAGGCGTTTTTTGGAAAAAACTTGTAAAAGTTAAATAGATAATATATAATTTAGCCATAGAAAAAAGGAGGGGAAAAAATGTTAATTACTGCCAAAAATGTAGTAAAAAAATTTGATAAATTTACTGCATTAAATCATTTTAATATGAATGTGCCAGAAGGTAGCATTTATGGTCTAGTTGGACCAAATGGCTCTGGAAAAACAACCACAATAAAACACCTAATAGGAATGTACAAACAAGATGAAGGTGAAATTTTAGTAGATGATGAGAAAGTTTATGATAATGAAAAAGTAAAAAGCAAAATAGCTTATATTAGTGATGATTTATACTTTTTCCATGGATATAATATCAAGGATATGGCTAAATTTTATAGTAAAATATACAAAGATTTTAGTTTTGAAAAATTTAATGACTTACAAAAAATATTTAATATTGATGTGAAAAGAAAAGTTAATAAACTTTCAAAGGGAATGAAGAAACAAGTAGCATTTTGGCTTACAATTTCATGTAATCCAGAAATAATGATATTAGATGAACCAATAGATGGACTTGATCCTATTATGAAAGAAAATGTTTGGAAAATCCTATTAGAAGAAGTCAAAAAAAGAAAAATGACAGTAATTATATCATCACATAACCTAAAAGAATTAGAAAATGTATGTACAAATATAGGAATCATGAAAAATGGTGAAATGGTATTAGAGAAAGAACTAGAAAAGAAAGACAATAATATACAAAAGGTACAAATTGTATTTTCTAATAACTCACAAATAGGTAAAATAAGAGAAAAACTTTCTATATTAAAAGAAGAAAAAGTAGGAAGTGTATATTATTTCATAGTAAAAGGTGAACAAAAAGAAATAGAAGACATACTAAATAAATACAAATTAACATTAATGGAATTTTTACCTCTATCATTAGAAGAAGTATTTATGTTTGAAAATGGAGGTGAAGCAAATGTTTAGTTATGGAATATTTAAATCAAATATAAAAAGATTTTGGATTGTTCCAGCGGTAGCAACCATTATTTTGTTTTTAGTAACAACTTTTCAAATGATATTAAGAACAAATGATATAAAAGAAAGAAGAACAGATTATATTAACGATATAGTTATGTTAGATGAAGAAAAAGCAGATTATTCAGGTATGATTAATCAACAAAATAGAATAGAAACAAGTACTGAGACTCAAAATTATTCATCAGACATAGTTATGATAAGTGCTCCAACAATAAGTGATGTGACAGACGAAAATATTATTGCTATAAACAATAATATTGTAAATGAAATAACAAATAATACAACAAGTAATGTAACAAATACTGTGCAGGTAGTTGATGAAGATAGCATAGAGCCATATTATTCACCAAATAATTATGATAGAGAACATTATATAGAAATTTTATATAATCCAATAGTATTGTTAACAATATTTGTATTACCAGTACTAGTATCAATATTACTATTTAAATATACAAACGAAGAAAAGAGTAGTTCATTTATACATGGACTTCCAATATCAAAGAGAAAGCTATATATAACTAATATTTTAACAGGAATAGTAATGTATGTAATACCATTTTTAGTAAATCTAATTATAATATTATTATTGAACCTAGGAGAAATGGGAAAATACTTACAATTTGCAGATATAATGAAATGGTTTGGAGTTTGCATGTTGTATAACACAATATTCTTTGCATTTGCTACATTTATAGGAACATTCTGTGCATCAAAAATTTCACATGGAATACTTACTTATATATTAATGTATGCACCTGTAGGGGTTCTTGTATTAACATCAGCATTTGTAGAAGATGTCCTTTATGGATTTAAAGGTTTCTCTACTAATTTTGAAGAATTTACAAAACTGCCATTTATAAAAATAATAGAAGACTTTAGAGAAATGAGTTCATATTATTTATCTCAAACAATTGAATTTGAGACATCTACAATAATTATATATATTATTTCAATAATTGTAATGCTAATTTTAGGATATTTCATATACAAAAAGAGAGAGTTGGAAATAACAAAAGAATTTATAGCATTTAAAGGAATAAGAAGTTTTATAAAATACGCAGCTACATTTTTAGTTAACTTACTTTCATATATGTATTTTTATGATGTAATAGGAGAGCACAATATAAGAACACTTTTAGCCTCATTTATTATAACTTTAATAGCATATTTAATAATAGAAATGATATTAAAAAAGACATACAAAGTATTTAAATCAATTATAGGATTTATAGTATATGCAGTCATTATAACAATAACATTTGTAATATTAAATACAGGCGCTTTTGGCTATGAAACAAGAATACCAAAAGCAGAAGATGTGCAAGAAGTTAGTTTTGGAATGAGAAATGAAACTATTAATTTTAAAGAAAAACAAAATATAGAAAATATAATAGATTTCCAACAAAAATTAGTAGATGAAAAGAAAAAAGGATATACTGAATATACATTAGAATATAAACTAAAAGATGGTAGAAAAATAACTAGAAAGTATGATATAAACAATAGCCTTTATAAAGAAGAACTAAATAAAATATTAACAAGTGATGAATATTATGAAGGAAAAATAAAACAAATAGAAGATGTTCAAAAAATAAAAAGAATAACTATAAATATAAGTTATAAAGAGCAATATTCAACTAAAACTATTAGAATAAAAGAATCAGATATGTCAGACTTTATAGAAAATTTGATAAAAGATATAAAAAATAGAAAAGCAACTATAAACGATAATGAATATGTATCAGAAGTAGCAAGAAAAAATGATAAATTAAGAAGTATATATGTGCAAGTAGAATTAAAAGAAGATGTAAGTAAAACAATAAGATACATTAGTTTTGAAGATATAAGCATAGAAAAATATATAAATTAAATAAAAAGAGACGGTAAAAATATCGTCTCTTTATTTAGTATACCTCTTGTAAAATCTTGTAAAATATTATATAATATATCACTAGTAAAAATGAGAAATTTAATATGAGAAGGAGTAAAAATGATAGTAAATCCAGAAATATTAAAAGAACTACGTACATCTGCAGGAAATGAAAGAGAAGAAAAAGCAGAAGAATACGTAGATGATAAAAAAGTAAAAATAACAAAAGTAACTTATGAAGATAAGAATAATTTTGAAATCCGCTCCAAAGTAAGAGGCACAGAAATTTATGATGTCCATATAAAAGTAGAAAAAGGTGAAGTAGAAGATGTAAGCTGTAATTGCGATGACTACCATAAAAACTATGGAACATGCAAACACATTCTAGCAACAGCTATAGAATTTAGTAACAACGAAAATTATGTTAGAATATTTTCTGGAGATATAGAACAAAAACAAACAGATATGCAAATGTATAATAAATATCAAAAAAGAGAAGAAAAATATCGTGAATTTAAACAGTTAATAAATAATTTTTATCCAACTCATGAAGAAACAAACGAGCAAAATAAAATAAAGGTTATGCCACATAGTATAAAAATAGAACCAAAATTAATATATAATTCATATTTAAAAACATTAAAAATGGAAGTAAAAATTGGAGAAAAACAATTTTATAAAATAAAGAATCTAGCAGAATTTTACGACAGAATGCAAAAAAAAGAATTTTATCGTTATGGAACAAAACTTGAATTTGTACACGAAGAAGAAGCATTTGATAAAGATTCAATACCACTACTACAATACGTTTTAAAGTATGCAGAAATAATAAAATATGCAAACGAAGCAACAAACCAATACACATATTATGGAAGAACAATGGAAGATAGCTATATAACTATTTCTAATACAGGTATGGACGAATTATTTGAAGTATTAGAGGGAAAAGAAGTTATACTTCAAAAAGAAAATATAGAAAAGAAAATATTATTCTTAAAACAAACACCAGAAATAAAATTTGAAATAAAAGAAGAAAATGAAAAAGAATATGCATTAGTTCCTAACATAGATGTTTATGAATATGACGTAATTGAAGGCAGAAAAGCTATATATTTCTTTATGCAAAACATCTTATATAAATGTGATGATAATTTTAAGGAGACATTAAAATTACTTCAAACATTTAGAAACAGTTTTACAAACCATATAGTATTTCCAAAGGAAGAAGTTTCAAAACTATTTTCAATAGTATTTCCAAAAGTAAGAGACAAAATAGAAGTAAGTAGCTTAAATGAAGATGAAATAAAAAAATATATACCAAAAGAACTTTTTGTAAAAGTATATTTAGACTATAATGAGCAAAATTTTATTACAGCAGATATAAGATTTATATATGAGGACAAAGAATTTAATCCATTATTAGAGCAAGAGATGGACTTTGCAAGAGATGTAGCAAAAGAAGATGAAGTTTTAGAAATATTTAAAAATTCCGGTTTCATGTTAGAAGTTGAAAAAGCAAGATTAATTTTGGTTAATGAAAACTTAATATATAATTTCTTATCTTCAGATATTGAAACATATATGAAGAAATTTGAAGTTTTAGCAACAGACAATTTTAAGAAAAAAGAAATAAAAGAACCTAAAATTGGAAGTTTAGGAGTAAGAATAGAAAACAATTTATTAAGTGTAGATTTCTCAAATTTAGATTTTGAGCCATCAGAATTAAAAGAAATAATGCAAAAATATCACTTAAAGAAAAAATATCATAGATTAAAAGATGGAAGTTTTATAACATTAGAAAAAAACGAAACAATAGAACTTTTAGACAGCATGACAAATGGGCTAGATATAAACTTTAAAGAACTAGAAAAAGGTGAAGTTAAACTTCCTATATATAGAAGTTTATATTTAGACAGAATGCTAGATAATATAAAAGGTACAGTAATTACTAAAAATGAAAATTACAAAGAGTTAGTAAACAAGGTTGAAAATAAAGAACTAAATGAAGAAATAAACTTACCTAAAAATTTAAATGCATCTTTAAGAAGTTATCAAAAGGTAGGATACAAGTGGTTAAAAGTATTAGATAATTATGGATTTGGTGGAATATTAGCAGACGACATGGGACTTGGAAAAACAATTCAACTATTGGCAGTAATTTTAGACTATGTACAAAATGAAAAAAATCCAAAGCCAAGTATTGTTGTATGTCCAAGTTCACTTTCACTAAACTGGCAAAATGAAATAAAAAAATTCACACCAGATTTAACATCACTTGTAATACATGGAAATGCAGATGAAAGAGTAAAGCAGATAAAAAGTATACCAAAATATAACATAGTAATTACATCGTATGACTTATTAAAAAGAGATATAGAAACATACAAAGAGCTAAATTATGAATTCAAATTTATAATTGCAGATGAAGCACAATATATAAAAAATAACAATACACAAAATGCAAAAGCTATAAAAGAGATAAATGCAAGCACAAAATATGCTTTAACAGGAACTCCAATAGAAAACTCTTTATCAGAACTATGGTCTATATTTGACTTTATAATGCCAGGATATCTATTTGGTTATAGAAAATTTAAAGAATTATATGAAATGCCAATAGTAAAAGATGAAGATAACACAGCTATGAGAAAATTAAAAATGCTTATAGAACCATTTATATTAAGGAGAATAAAAGGAGAGGTTTTAACAGAACTTCCAGATAAAACAATAACAGTACTTAATAATGAAATGGAAGAAGAACAACAAAAAATATATATGTCTTATATGCAAAATGCTAGAAGTGAAATGATGCAAGAAATAAATGTTAATGGATTTGAAAAAAGCCAAATAAAAATACTAGCACTATTAATGAGACTAAGACAAATATGTTGCCACCCAGCTTTATTCTTAAGTGACTATAAAGCAGAAAGTAGCAAACTTAATCAATGTATAGAAGTAATAAAAGATGCTGTAGATTCAGGTCACAAGATTTTACTATTTTCTAGTTATACAGGGATGTTTCCTTTGATAGAAGAAAAACTAAAAAAAGAAAAAATAGAATATTCTAAACTAACTGGACAAACAAAAGTTGGTGAAAGAATTAAACTTGTAGACGAATTCAATGAAGATGGAAATAAAAAGGTATTTCTAATCTCATTAAAAGCAGGAGGAACAGGACTAAACTTAATAGGAGCAGATATGGTAATTCACTATGATCCATGGTGGAATATATCAGCAGAAAACCAAGCAACAGATAGAACATATAGAATAGGACAAAAGAAAAATGTTCAAGTGTATAAACTAATTACCAAAAACTCTATAGAAGAAAAAATTTATGAACTACAAGAAAGAAAATCAAAGCTTATAGATAATGTATTATCTACAAATGAAACATTCTTAAACAAACTTTCTAAAGAAGAAATAATGGAATTGTTCAAATAGAATTAGGAGAAATTAAATGAAAGATTATATAACAATAATAGGTGGAGGTTTAGCAGGAGCGGAATCGGCATACCAAATAGCAAAAGCAGGAATAAAAGTGAAACTATATGAAATGAAACCAAAAGAATTTTCTAAAGCTCATACAAATGAAAATTTGGCAGAAATAGTATGCAGTAACTCATTTAAATCAAACTTACATACAAATGCATGTGGGTTATTAAAAGAAGAACTAAGAATGCTAGATAGCTTGCTTATAAAAGTAGCAGATGAAACTGCAGTTCCAGCAGGGCAAGCATTAGCAGTAGATAGAGAAAAGTTTTCTGAAAAAGTAACAAATACTTTAGAAAACATGAAAAATATAGAAATAATAAGAAGAGAAGTAACATCTTTAGAAAATTTAATAAATGATGGAATAGTAATAATAGCAACAGGACCACTTACATCAAATAAATTAGCAGAAGAAATAAAAAAACTAACAGGAGAAAAAGAACTTGCTTTTTATGATGCAGCAGCTCCTATAATAGAAAAAGATAGTATAGACTTTAACATAGCTTTTTATGGAAATAGATATGATGAAGAACGAGGAAAAGACGAAGATGTAGAAGAGTGGAAGAAAAGAATAGAAAATCAAGAACAGAGCTATATAAATCTTCCTATGAACAAAGAAGAATATGAAAATTTTGTAAATGAACTAGTAAATGCAGAAATAGTTGAATTACATGAATTTGAAAAAAGAGAAATATTTGAAGGTTGTATGCCAATAGAGGTTATGGCAAAAAGGGGAATAGACACATTAAGATTTGGACCATTAAAGCCAGTAGGATTTACAGATTTAAGAACAGCAAGAAGACCATATGCAGTAGTTCAATTAAGACAAGATAATGACGAAGGTACAATGTATAATATAGTAGGCTTCCAAACAAATTTAAAATTTGGAGAACAAAAAAGAGTATTTTCTTTAATTCCTGGGTTAGAAAATGCAGAATTCATAAAATACGGAGTAATGCACAGAAATACATTTATAGATTCACCAAAATTACTAGATGGTACTTATAAAATGAAAGAACATTCAAATATATATTTTGCAGGACAAATAACAGGAGTAGAAGGATATGTTGAATCAATTTCATCTGGAATGGTAGCTTCTTTAAATGCAATACAAAATTTTAATAAAACAAATAAGAAAATAATATTTCCAAAAGATACAATGATAGGAGCACTGAGCAATTATATATCAACCGATAATGAAAATTTCCAACCCATGAATGCGAACTTTGGAATAGTACCTTCTTTAGAAGAAAGAATAAAAGATAAAAAAATAAAATATGGAAAACTTGCAGATAAAGCAATAGGAAGTTTAAGAAAAGTTACTTTTTAAAGTAGCTTTTTACTTTTTATATTCTAGGAAAGTTATCATAGTATGATAACTTTCTGTAGAAGATAAAT
>OIZO01000428.1_pt1 | contig 29331 bp, 17 predicted proteins | sample 1588551 | NCBI WGS metagenome assembly OIZO01 (sample SAMN03283271) | human gut metagenome | biome: human-associated habitat; material: feces | host: Homo sapiens | place: Peru | collected 2012 | reverse complement strand
GGCGGGTGTCGAAGTAACGTTTTCCCTCGAAGCAAAGCTCGACCATACGCTCCCTGCGGATGTACTTTCTCTGGAGATCCTTGTCGCCTATGATCTCAGGATAGACCTCGTCCTCGCCGGTTCCGATCGCCGGGACCCCGGCCCTGTGGCGTATCATGTTCCAGTAAGTGAGGATGTCCGGATTCGCCGGGTCATATTCATTGAGAGCCTCGATGTACATCAGCAGCACATCGGCATATCTGATGATCGGCCACGAGAGGTTCCCCCACCGGCTTGACTTCGTGTCCAGATCCGGATCGATGAACTTGAGGCAAAGGTAACCGGTCGGGCTGTAGTTGTTCGATGTGATAGGTCCGGAGTTTCCGTTCTTGTAGAACTGGATGTTGGCCAGCTTGTTCGTGCCCATTATCCATGTCTGGCCGCTCCAGAACACATTGGCGTAGAACCTCGGCTCGCGGCCGATGTACATGTTCATGGTCTCGATGGCGTCGTTGGACTTCAGGTTCTTAGGGATGGTGGAGAAGAACGGGTTGACGAACTTCTGAGACCCGGTCTCAGTGTAGCCGGAACGTGGATCCACCTCAATGACACCCGCGCCGTTGTCGTAGGATTCGTCTTCCATGTTGGTGATCGGATAGTAGCCGTTGTCCATCGCGAAAGCGTCCACAAGCTTCTGGGTCAGACCGATTCCGCCGTATCCGCTCGCCGAGACCGGAGTCTCCCCGACTCTCCAGCTGCGTCCGCCGCACTGCACCGTGAATATGTTCTCAGGGGAATTGAGCAGCACCGCAGCGTTATGAATATTCTCAAGCGGAGTGGCGTTCTCGTCATCCACAAGATTGTACGTGTTCATGTCTATGACAGCCTTCGCCGCCTCGGCCGCCTGTCTCCAACGGTTTTCGTCATATTCTGTGTTGAAGAGTTTCTCTCCGTCCTTGTTCACGATGCCGTCATAAATGCCGGTGCCGTTCTGCCCGTTGAAAAGAGGGCTGGCGTTGAACATAAGGAGCCTGGCCTTCATCGCAAGGGAAGAGCCTTTCGTGGCACGTCCGATCTCGTAGGAGCTTCTCGTGTCAGGGAGCTCGGTGGCCGCTTTGTCATATTCATCACAAAGCCAATCGACTATCGTGCTCCAAGGGGACCTGTCCACCTTTGACACATTCGGGTCGGAATAGTCCGACTGCCTGTCGCCAAGCCAGATGACAGGGCCGTTCCATTTGAGCAGCTCGGTATAGTAGAACGCCCTGAGGAAACGGGCCTCGCCCCGCCACATCACTTTCTCATCATCCGTGAGCTGAGGGCAGTCCTGGACCTTGGACATGAAATATGTCGCCTCGCTTATTCCCTGATACAAAAGTCTGTAAACCGCATGACGGTAACCGCCGTGGGTTGACAGAGGGGAAAGCTGGTTATGGTTCAGCAAAGCGAAGAAACGTGAGCCGGTGTAGGCGCAGGAAGCCTCGTCGCTGGCAGTGATCGCGATGCCGGATGTGGAACCGTAACCTTCCGGGGACCATTCGCTCGGAATGTAGGTATAGACATTGACAAGATATTGCAGCGTGGTCGTCTTCTTGTCGAATATGTTCTTTGAGGTCAGCTGGTCGTCAGGCTGCCTGTCCAGGTAACTGTCACAGCCGCAGACCGCCAGCGCAATCATCAGGATTATTGCTGATATATTCTTCTTCATAGTACTTCTTGATTATTAGAAACCGATGTTCAGACCGATGTTGGCCACTCTGGTGTTAGGGTAGTTCGACGCTCCCGTCTGGAGATCCGGATCCCAGAGCTTGAACGGAGCGAAGGTAAGCAGATTCGTTCCGGACACGAAGACACGCAGCTGGCTCAGGCGCATCTTCTGGATCAATCTCTTAGGGAAAGTGTAGCCGAACTCAGCGTTCTTGAGCCTGATGTAGCGGCCGTTGACGAGCCAGAAGTCAGATGACTGGTTGTTGTTCGTCGCCTCGGTCGTGGTAAGACGCGGGTATTTCGCGTCGGTATTGCTTTCGGTCCAGTAGTTCCCGTAGATATCGGAGAACACGTTGTTCGCGGCCATCTTCGGCTCGGTGAATCCGCGTACCATAGAGGAGTTTATCGAGAAACTTACGTGGGCGTTGCCCTGGAAGAAAACCGACACATCGAATCCCTTCCATTGGGCGGACACACCGAAACCGTACACGATCTCAGGCACGTCGGTGTACCCTATGGCCTTGACGTCCTTGCTGTCGATCACACCGTCGTTGTTGAGATCCTTGTACTTGATGTCGCCAGGACGTACCTCGCCGAGAGCGCTCTGGTCCGGAGACGTGGCGATGTCAGCCTCGTCCTTGAACAGTCCGTCGGACACATAGCCGAATGTCTGCCATCTGGCCTGGCCGGTACGGTTCATGTACTTCTCGATGTAGTCCGGCTGGTCCTGATCCTCGATGACGTTACGGGCGAAAGTGAAGTTACCCATCGCCGAGAAGTTCACCTGGCCGATCTTCTGGTCGTACTGCAGGGAGCTGTCCCATCCGGAGTTCCTCATCCGGCCGATGTTGACGTAAGGCTTCGTGGTGATTCCGATATATTCAGGAATGGAAGACCTCTGAAGGAATATTCCCGAACGCTTTTCCTTGAACCAGTCCACCTGCACGCGGAGTTTGTCGAAGAACGAGACATCCACGCCGACATCCAGTTTGCGTGATTTCTCCCAGCCGACATTGTCGTTGGCCCATTCGCCGCGCCGGTAGGACGGGTAGGAGGTCACCGTCTCGCCGAAACTCCACTTATCACCGGAGTTGATTGTCTCCAGGTAGATGAAACGACGGTTGCCTCCGATCTGGTCGTTTCCGACAATTCCATAAGAGCCCTTGATTTTCAGCAAGCTGATGACATCAGCCAAGCGTCCTGCCCAGAATTTCTCGTTGGAGACCAGCCAGCCACCGGCCACTGACGGGAAGAATCCGAACCTGTGTCCAGGCGAGAAGTTCTCGGATCCGTTGTAGCCGGCGTTGAACTCGGCGAAATACCGTGAATCATAATTGTAGGTAGCCCTGAAGGCCACTCCCTGATGTCTGTACGGCAGGGCCGCATTGCTGGAGGTGGCACTGGAGCCGATATAGTTCTTCTGTGACTGCTGATAGAGAAGGAGACCTGTGACGCTGTGGTTTCCGAATGACCTTGCGTAGTTCAGGCTGGCCTCCAGATAGAGGGAACGCCATCCGGTGTTGGAATATGAGAAATCCAGTGTCTGCGAGCCCTGCACAAGCTCAGTAAGGTGCAGTTCTCCGTTCTCGTCCCTGTACGCCTGACCGTATTGCTCAGGAGTCCTGGTGCGGTTCTGGTAAGCGTTGTTCTTGGCGTCGAAAGAGCCTTTGACTGTGGCTGTAAGTCCATCGGTGAGCCACGAGAAATCGTGGGTGAGGGACACGAGAGACTGAGCCGTGTTGTAGAACGCCTGCTTGTAACCGGTCTGTGTCAGAAGGGCGTACGGGTTGTAGCCCATGTTAGTACCCGGTCCTGGATAATGGCCGTCCGAATAGACCATCGGGAAGATCACAGACGGTGTCTTCAGCGCGGCCGACCAGATCGAGCTGCTGCTCGTTCCGCTCTCGTTCTTCTGCTCGAAAGTCGTGGCGAGATTGACGTTCATGGACGTGTGGCGAGTGAGTTTCACATCCACGTTCGCCCTGAAATTGAAGCGGCGGTAATATATTCCCGTGTTGTAATCGGCCGTAGGATCAGTCTTGAAGAGCCCGTTCTCGTTGTAGAAACCTCCGGAGATGTAATATTTCACGGAGCTGGTTCCACCGGAGACGTTGACGTTCGCCCTGGTGTTGTTGCTGAGGTTCTTGAATATGCTGTTGACCCAATCGACATTAGGATAAAGGTCCGGATCCTCTCCGCTCAAGGTCTTGCGTACCCTCTCCGCATCGAAATATTCAGTCCCGGAAGCCACATTGTACATTTCCATGTACTGTGTCGCGCTCGCCATCTCCGGCACCTTGACTGGGCTGGTCACACCGTTCTCGAATTTGATGCTGACCTTTGGTTTGCCCTCCTCTCCGCTGCGTGTCGTGATGAGCACCACGCCGTTGGCTCCTCGCACTCCGTAAACGGCCGTCGCGGCGGCGTCCTTGAGGACGGAGAATTCCTTGATGTCCTCGACATCCACAAGGTCAAGCTCACGCTCGACTCCGTCGATCAGGACGAGAGGGTTGGCGTTGGCTCCGAAGGTGCTGATGCCTCGGATCCAGAAAGTGGATCCCGCGCCAGGCTCGCCGCTCCTCTGCACCGACACGACTCCGGAAAGCCTTCCGGCGAGAGCGTTGCTGATCTTGGACACCGGAATCTTCACCGCGTCCGGAGCGATTGTGGCGATGGCGCCCACGATACTGGCCTTCTTCTGGTGGCCGTAGCCGACAGCCACAGCCTCCTCCAAAGTGTTTCCATCCTGCTCAAGGGCCACGTTGATGACCTGTGATCCCTTCTTTATCTGGACATCCTGGGCCACATAGCCTATGCAGGACACGCTGATGTAGCCGTAATTGCCTTTGAATGAAAGGTTATAGCGGCCATCAAGGTCGGTGGAGACTCCAATCGGAGTGTCCTTGACCCAAACCGCCACTCCGACAAGCGGCTCGCCGGTCTTGGCGTCCTTGACGGTTCCGCTGACCTCCGTAGATTTGTCATCGCCGGTTGTCTTGCCTGAGGTCTTTGCCTCGGTTTTGGTGATCGTGATGATCTTGCCTTTCAGCTCATACTTGAAAGGTGGTTTGACTATCTGCCGCAAGACAGTCTGCACGGACGCCGAGTTGAAGTCGGCCGTGACAGCCGGGGCATCCCGAAGAATTCCTGTCTCGTAGATGAAAGAATAGCCGGTCTGGCGCTCAAGTTCCTTGATGACACCAGTCAGAGGCTCGTTCTTGAACCGCTTTGTGAACGACTGGGCGGAGATGAACTGCCCGGTCATCACGAGAAGCAAAACAAGAAGCGCGCTCTTGAAAACAAGTTGTCTCTTCATTTTTGTTGAACAGTGGGTTTAGTTAACGTTATTAGTTTTGATTGTATGTCATTTTTCTGCGATCGCGATGCTGCTGTCATCCTGCCATGCCCACGAGATCGGCACAATTACGGCCACCGCCCCAAGCACATCATCGATGGACTCACGGGTGTCGAGTATGACACGGAAAGTCTTGTTCCTGTATTTCACCGGATTGTAATGAATCCGCGTTCCGTACAAGGATGTCAGTCTGGAAAACAGCCAGTCAAGCGTGACTGACTCGCAGTCCAGCTTGCCGTCAAGCCATGAGCGGTACTGGCTCACATCCCGCCTGGACTTGCTCATGGAACGGTCGATACGGTTGTAGGAGATGACCTCGCCCGGGCTGAGATAAATGTAGTCCTTGCCGGTCTGGAACTGAATCTGTCCCGTGAGGAGGGCCGCCTGGATTCCGTTCTCACCGTTGTAGGCAGAGACGTTGAACGAGGTGCCTTTGACAGTGATGATGGCATCGTCCATTCTGACGATGAATGGCTTGGCCGGATTCTTCGAGACATCGAAGAACGCCTCGCCGGACAGCGTCACTTCCCTGCCCTTCTTGTTGAAATCAGAATCGTAGGTCAGGGTCGTAGCTGAGTTCAGCCAAACTTTGGACGAGTCCGGAAGCACGACCAGTCTCGTCTCCAGATAGGCTGTCGAGAAAGTGGAGACCGGATTCTCCTTGTCATTGAACAGATTGAAGAACAACGCCACGATGACGGCCACCGCCGCTGCCGCCGGGACGGAAATCCTCAGCAGGAAGCGTTTCCACCGGCGTGCCTTGATTTTTCCAGTAAGCCTGGCGTAGGCCATCCTCTGCCCCGCAGTCGGCCTCTCGCTGTCACACCAATCCTTCTCCATCGTCCTGAAATCATCCATCGACAGCTTACCGTCCGAAAGGCTCTCGCGGATGGAAACCTCATCCTCGTAAGTGGATTCGCCACGGAAATATCTGAAGCATTTCTCTTTGATCCGATCATCTGAAATCCTTCTGTCGTCTTTACTCATAATGACTTTAATTATTTTAATTTTAACGTTTAACCGGACTTTTACCCTACCTTTGTTTTCAAATGAATATTTCAAAAGATTCCACTGCCTCTTGCTCCGCGATGATCGGTACGTATTTTTTTGCACGAAGTGACTTTTCGGACGTAATAATACATATTCCGGAATCATGCGAGGTAGGGTAAATCGGAGTCGCTGCGTTTTATAATGCAGGATATTCAATACTAATAACACAAAATTCAGATCATGAGAAAAATTCCCTTTCTGCTGACAGGCGCGCTGGCCATTCTGGCAAGTGCCACAGCATCAGCCCAATCAGAGCCATCGGATGAGGTGAAGGTTCCGGACTATTCCGGCTATATCCTTACTCCGGAGGCTCCACACACTCCCCGGATCAACGGAGCCAAGATCTATGGCGCCCGTCCAGGCTCAGATTTCCTGTACAAGGTGGCGGCGACAGGTGACAGACCGATGACATTCTCAGCCGAGAACCTGCCCAAAGGCCTGAAAATCGACTCCGGAACAGGTGTGATCACCGGAAAGGTCAAGAAAGCCGGCACCTACAATGTCACGCTGAAGGCCGCCAACAGCCTCGGCGAGGCGAAAAGGGAGTTCAGGATCGTCATCGGAGAGAAGATCGCGCTGACTCCTCCGATGGGTTGGAACAGCTGGAACTGCTGGGGCAACACGGTAAGCCATGAGAAAGTGATGGCTTCCGCGAAGGCGATTCTTGAAAGTGGACTGGCGGACTATGGCTGGTCGTACATCAACATAGACGATGGCTGGCAGGGACTCCGCGGCGGAAAGGAGAACGCGATCCAGCCGAACGTGAAATTCCCTGACATGAAAGGTCTTGTGGACTCGCTGCACACCATGGGATTCAAGGTCGGCATCTATTCCGGTCCGTGGGTTGCGACCTATGCGGCACACATCGGAACACAGTGCGACAACGCCGACGGCACCTACGAATGGGTCAAGAAAGGGCTCGTCAACGAGAACTACAGGATGGTGGATCCGTCCGGCGAGCTGACCAGAGAGAAGCTTTGGTACAGCGGGAAATATTCATTCGCCGCCCAGGACGCGCGCCAGTGGGCGGAATGGGGCTTCGACTATCTCAAATACGACTGGAACCCGCACGACTGGTACAGCATGAAAGAGATGCACGATGAGCTGGAGAAATGCGGCAGGGACATCGTCTATAGCCTTTCCAACTCCGCCCTCCTTCCTTTGGCCGATGAATATGTCAAATACGCCAACTGTTGGAGGACGACCGGGGACATCCGCGACAACTGGAAAAGCATCTCCGGCATCGGTTTCGGCAGGAACAGCAGCTGGGCGCCATATTCAGGCCCTGGACATTGGCCTGACGGAGACATGATGGTCATCGGAAACGTCGGCTGGGGCAGGAAATACCACTACACCAACCTGACTCCGGACGAGCAATATACCCACGTCACCCTTTGGGCAATGCAGGCGTCCCCGCTCCTGATCGGCTGCGACATGGCGGTCGCCGACAAATTCACAAAGAGCCTTCTGTGCAACAACGAGGTGATCGACATCAACCAGGATCCGCTCGGCTATGCGGCCACAAAGATCTACGGCAACAGTTCCTATGCCACATACTTCAAGCCTTTGGAGGACGGTTCGCTGGCAATCGCCATGTTCAACCTCAGCGAGACAACCCAGAAGATCGGTTTCAAGCCGAGAGCCATCGGAATTATCGGGGACAAAATCATCGTCCGGGATGTCTGGAGGCAGAAAGATGTCGCCGAGATGACCAACGACAGGGATCGTTTCGATGCTGATGTACCTCCGCACGGAGTGGTTCTCGTCAGGGTGTTCCCTGGCTTCACCAAGGAAAGACCTGTAGGCAGCAGAAGGTAGCCCAGCGACAGCCAAAGATCTGGCATTCAACTAGAAAACTTAATGTCCCGATGTGGTTATCCGCATCGGGACATTACATTATTACAGACTGTTGAATATCACGTCATTATGCTTTCTACAGAAAATTTCACTATTTTTATGTAAGATTTGCCGCCTTATGATGTAAATAATACAGGCAAATGACATTGGCACAAGAACGACATTGGCATATAATATAAATATGAAGATTCTACATACATCAGACCTGCATCTGGGACATACGTTATATTCGTATGACAGGACAGTCGAGCAGACCGGCTGCCTCGCCCAGATAGAAAACATCATCAAGGAACAGAAGCCGGACGCATACGTCATCAGCGGTGACATCTATCATACGACATCACCCCAGACGTCAGCGCAGGAGATGTTCATGCATCATCTCATGACAGTCCATGAGATTGCACCGTCAATGAAGGTCATCGTGACAGCCGGCAACCACGACAGCAACAAGATAGAGATCACCGACCCGCTGTGGAACCTCGTGGGAGTATCCATCGTGGCATCCATAAAACGCAACATTCTCCAAGGAGAAGACAGCGATGAATTTCACAGGCAGCTTTTCGAACGCCATATCTTCCCCATCGTGAGGGACGGCAGCACCGTCGGCTACATTGTCGCCATACCGCACTGCTACCCAGGCAATTTCCCGGCCGTGAAGGCAGGTCTTCCGAGGGAAGAGAGAATGAAGGAGTTCATAGCCCTACTGCTTGGAGAAGTCGAGAAACGCAATAAAAACGGGCTTCCGGTGGTCGTGATGGCCCATACGGCAGTAAACCGGATCTCAGGAGAGAAACCCGACGCCGTCGGCCAGGACCTCGACATCATAGGAGGAATCGATATGGTCAATGCAGATGTTTTCGGCACAGGTTACGACTACATTGCACTCGGCCATATACACAATCCGCAGAACATCTCAGACAGGATCCGCTACAGCGGCTCTCCCCTGCCTGTATCTTTCGACGAGGACTTCCACCACAGCGTTTCGATCGTGACCATAGGCGCACACGGCGACACACCGGAGGTAGAGACAATCGACATTGACAATGCGATGCCGGTCATTACCATACCGGAGCAGGACGGGACCAGACGCAGCGATGTGAAGTCCCTCAAGTGGGATGAGGCATACGATGCGTTCAAGAAAATGGACCCGGAAAAGGCCTGCTATGTACGGCTCAATGTCACTGACGACGGGACCATTCCGGTCGAGGCGAAAGACAAGGCCGCCAAAGTTCCGGAGCAATGCCATCTGAAGGCGAAGTTCTGCCTGATAAACAGGGTGAAGAAGGTCAATGACCAGGACATAAACTCCTCCGGGAAGATAAATATCAGCACCGCAGAACTCGGAAAGATGGGGCCTTACTCCGTGGCTGAACTCTACCTGAAGGAAACGGGACAAGAAGGCATTGACGAGAATATCCTCGCCCTGCTGAAAGAAACCATTGACGAAGTTATGAACCCTGAAAAACACGACTGATACCATGAAACTGAAGAAACTGGACATCACCAACATAGCGTCGATCTCTTCCGCAAGCATCGACTTCACGTCCGCACCGCTGTCAGACTCCCCTATTTTCCTCATCTGCGGCGAGACCGGGAGCGGAAAATCCACCATCCTGGACGCCATATGCCTTGCCCTGTACAACAAGACCCCGCGTCTGACGAACGGCAACAAGACAGTTGAAACGTCCTACAAAGAGGGCGGACAGGAAATCAGCATAGTGTCTGTAAACCAGCTGCTCAAGAAAGGAGAGAAGGAAGGCGGAATAACACTCCTGTTCGAGGGGGCGGACGGCTCCGACTACACTGCCGAGTGGAAATGCCGTGTAAACCGCAATGGAAAACTGGAAGACGAAGACTGGTCCATAACCGACAGCAAAGGCAATACGAATAACAAAAGGGGCAAGGCACGCATTGACAAGATGACCGAAATCATCGGCCTGGACTATGATGAGTTCTGCCGCACGTCAATGCTCGCCCAGGGGCAGTTCACCCAGTTTCTGAAAGCCGAGAGCAAGGAGAAGTCGGAGATTCTTGAGAAAATTACCGGCACTGAGATTTATGCGATAATCGGCACCCGCATCCATAAGAACTCAATCGACGCGGATAATGCCTACAAAGAGGCGAAAAAGGACGTCGATTCTGTCGTTCTTCTCTCGGCAGAGGAAAAGAGCGCTCTTGTCAATGAAATAAAACGGACTGAAGACGACATTGAAAAGAACAAGTCCGCATTGGCCCTGCTCGGAAGCCTGCTGAAGGCGTTTGAGGCTGTCGAAGCTGCCGAAAAGTCCATAAAGACATCTGAAGAGACTCTGGTATCGGCGAAGTCGAAGTTCTCTGTCCTCACCAATGACATTGCCTATGGCAAAGCCGAGCTCGACAAGAAAAACGACATTGCCGGAGATCTGGCGAAAGACATTGAGGCTCAGAAAGTTCACGCCGACATGTTCGCGAATGTCCAGACCATCGAATCGCATCTCGTGAATGTCACGAAGCAGGGAAACTACTGCAAGAAACAGAAAGTAGTTCTCGAGAATGAGAAGAACGCTCTTGAAGCATCCCGGGCACTTTTCGCCGAACTGGAAACGAAGAAAGCCGATGCGGAAAAGACTCTTGACAGCAAGAGAGAGGCTGTAACGGAGGCCATTGAGGCCAAGATGGCGCTCATGCCTGAAGATGTGGAGAAAGAGAGACTCGACATTGGCAAGGCACTGAAACTCATCGGCGATGCAGGCACTGCCTACGCTGTCATCCAGCAGAAAGAAGAGAACCTCGCTACCGGGAAGTCCGACTACAAAAAGGCAGTAGAAGAGATTGAGGCAGAGCGTGTCGCGCTCAACGAACTGAAGGACAAGTCGAAGACAGCCGATGACACCTACGAGAAAAGTCGTGAATTATATGAGACGCAGGCTATGGCAATAGACCGGGCATCCATCCGTCTCAGGAACTGGCTCCGTGAGACAGGCAGCGACATCTGTCCCGTATGTCATGCGAAAATAACATCGCTCATCTCGGAACAGGAGCAGAACGATCTTCTCAAACCTGCAAAAGAGGCATTGGAAAAGGCGGAAACGGAGAAACGGAAAGCAGATGAGGCATCAGTCAAAGCAAGTACAGCGTTCAACACCAGACTTAAAGAGCTCGACAATTCCAAAAGCAGGCTCGGCAACGACGAAAAGACCTTGGCAGGACTCAAGGAAGCGTTCGCCAAGAATTTCTCTTCACTGGGCTTAAAAGTCAATGAAGAAAACATCAGGGAAAAGCTCGAGGAGGCCAAAAAGACGCTGGACACACGCAAGGATGCCAATGAAAAGGCAATTGCCGCTGTCAATGAAAGGCAAAAGGCCGTGGACAACGCAACTGCAGACAGGGACAAATACCAGAGCGACATCTACTCTCCTATCGTATCCGACTACAACAGGAAGAACCTGGAGATCCAGAGAATCAGCAGCAACATTGACAATGCCAAGAAAATGATCTCTGTGGCAGAGAAATCCGCATCGGAGTCCCTTCTGGCGACAGAGAGCCTCATCTCCTTCCCTGACTGGAAGAAGGAATGGGAATATGATGACAAAGGCTTCATCGCGAATCTCAAGGAGAGTGCCAGAAAGTACAATGACACCCTGAAAGAATATGACAAGGTGACCGTAGAGATGAAGAATCTCAAAAGCGACATCGCATCCGCATCAGATGTAAGGGAAAGAATCATCGCGGCCAATGGGGACTTCGTTTCCGGGGACATCGTACCGAAAAAATACGCCGGCAACGCAATCGTGGAGTGGGGTTCATTGGAGAGCCGCATCAGAACGGCTCTTGAGAACATCGACACCGCACGCAAGTCCAAAGAACTGAATGAGAACACCTTGAAAAACGCTTATGCTGAAGACGGAGCCCTGCCTAAGACTGCCGTAGAGGTCAATGCTCTGAAGAAGACTGTCGAATCGGACAATTTGGGCAAGTCAGAGCACCTCGGCAAGCTCAAGACTGTCATTGAGGATGATGACAGGAAGCAGGACGAGCTTAAAAGCAAGATTGACGCGCTTAACAGGGCCGGCAAGGTCAATGCCCAATGGAAAACGTTGGACACCCTTTTCGGCGGCACCGACGGATTCACATTCAAGAAGATAGCCCAGAGTTATATCATGCAGGACATCCTCAATCACGCAAACGCATATCTGAGAAAGATCGCACCGCGTTATGAATTGACAGCACAGCCGGGCTCACTCGTCATCCTGGTAGAGGACAATGAAGACGGTGTTGTCCGCTCTGGAAACACTCTTTCAGGCGGTGAAGGGTTCGTGATTTCATTGTCATTGGCCCTGGGCCTGTCCAGCCTCGCAGAGAACAGCATCAGCGTGGATACCCTCTTCATCGATGAAGGATTCGGAACACTCAGCCAGGAGTGGCTCAACAGCGTGATGTCTGCATTGGAGAAACTGAACTCCTCCAGCGGCAAGCACGTCGGCATCATCTCCCACATAGAGGACCTCCAGAAAAGGATCCCTACCGTGATAGAGGTCAAGAAAAAGAACGCCACCACCAGCGAAGTCTTCGTCCGCGATGCCCAATCTTAGTTCAATGATTTCCAGTCGCCGCAAGGGACTTTCACGGTTTTTGTCTTTTTGCCGCAGCGGACGACAATGCTGTCTGAACCGGATGCGTTCAGGATATAGACGCTCTTTCCACGACGTGGCACGTCAATGACGGCATTGTCCTGATATACGGCGATTATGAGTTCCTTATCGCTCTCCGCCTCGATGACAGGGTAGCCGAGTTCAGGATGATGCGGACGGAATTCGCTCTTGAGCAGAGTCTCACGATGATCGGAAGCGAACTTCATCCATTTTCTCATGACGTCAAGCTGTTCTTGCGGAATGTTCCTCAGCATTGTCGAGTATTGTACGACTCCGAAAATGGAGTTGATGATCGCTCTGCCCACATTCTCCGGAGTTTCGGAAATGTTCCATTCCAACATGTCTGAATGGACAGCCGTAGAACCGCTTGTCAGCCTGAGGGAGGCGATTCTCATCCTGTTGTCTTTCGCGTTGCCCGGGCAGTCTGCTGCACGGAACATGTTGCCGTACTGTCTGATGGCAGGACCTATGTACTGCTGTCTGAACTCAATGAGAACCTCCGGTTTGATGGCTCTCAGAGCGGATGAGACTTCCTTCATCAGCACGTTCACGGCTTCGCTCAGATTCATGATGTCACGTCCGGCATATTTCTCTTTCACCGCCGGATCCTCTCCATGGAATCTGAAGCTGTCGATGAAATCGAGTTTGAATCCGTCCAGGTTCCAGTCTTTCAAGGCATTGACATACAAATCCACCAGATATTTCCTGACCTCAGGGAAACGAGGATCAAGCACGCCGCAGCTGCTGACCCGGTCATTGTAGAGGTACTTTCCCTCAAATTTCTTGTAGGCGTCGCTATGCCATCCGACGTATGGGACACTGTACCAGACAAGATATTTCATTCCGAGATCATGAACTGCCGAAACGTGGGCAGCCATATCAGGAAATTTCTGGGGAGCCGGTCTCCAGTCTCCGCAAAAAGCATAACCTCTGTTTCCGTCAGTCGTCTGCCAACCGTCATCAAGAATTACGGTTTTCATTCCGAGATCCGCCGCAATACGGCACTCCTGTTCAATCGCTTCGGCATTTACGTCCTGGTGGAACTGGTACCAGCTTGAATACAACGGCTCAAATGCGGACTCATTCACAGGAAACGACTCGTAGCCATTCACCCGGCTCATCCAATCGGACGCCTCGCGGATGCTTTCCGACCAGAATACAGGTCGCTTGTCAAGCAGGATTTTAGTTTCATAATGCTTGGCAGGAGCTTCACTTTCCCTGAAGAAGCGCAGTTCAGAGCTGATTGCGCAACCTTCTTCCATTATGCCGAGTACGGCATCTACCTTGCGGAGCACCTCTGAGCAGGCGATTGTCAGGCAATTCGTATTATTGTCATCAAAATACTCATAGAGAGGCATCCTGTAGGCGAGTGAACTGCCGGCATTGGTTAAGCCCCAGAAAGGATCCAGGTGTGTGCCGCAATGCAAGTCCGGACTCCAGAAGTTGAAAACACCTTTCTGCGGGAAAGTGAAATATACATTGAATTTTGCCGGCGGTGCCTCTGTCTGTGCATCCATCGAAATGCTGATTATTTCTTTTCCTCCGTCATTTTCCAATGATGCGGTAAATTTCCAGTCTCCGGGATTGTCTGAGACGATTACAATCTCATCCACGAGCGAACTCTCCAATACGGGGGCTACAATTGTTCCCTTGGAAGCGAAAGGATTGCCCGTCCAAGTGTTCTGGGCGTATGAAGCGCAGATAGACAGAGCGGACAATGCAAACGTGAGTATGTGTTTGTACATATGAGTATTCTTAAACGGTTATTTTAATTATGGGGAGCGTCGTTGTAAGCCCGGTATTCGCCTTTGGTAACATTCAGGGTTTTCGGGAGCCAAACCTTGTAGCGGATGGATTTGTCCCAAGTATTGCCTGCGGATGCGAAGTCGCAGAGGTGGATCTGGCGTGGCTTGCCGTTGCCTTCCAGGTCGGCTCCTGCGATCATCGGGGCTGTGAAAGACATCCACGCGAAATCGTTGCCTTTTGCCGGGGTCAGGGCGACGCTGCCGTCCTCTGAAGATTGGATTACCACGCATTCATCTACGAAACCGTCATTGAAACGGGAATCCCTTGCAAGCACTATAGGACCACGCACAACAGCCTGATGCCCATTAAGTTCCAGCAGATGCGGAGTAAGGTCAAGAGACAATTCAATGCGGTCACCCTTCTTCCATTTGCGGTCCACCTTTGCGTATTCACCGGCAGGAAGATTGTCAAGACTGATGTTCAATGTATCAGAGCCGCTGATCAACTTTGCCGTAGTCGTCTTGCTCCATTGAGGGATCCTCAGCGCCAAAGTGAATTCTGCCGGTTTGGCCGGAGAGAGTTCTATGGAGATGTTTCCGGAAACCGGATAATTTCCACAGATTTTGATGCTCATGGAGTTGCGCTTGTCCAGGGAAATCTCCGCCTCGGAATCTCCATAATGGTTTATCTTGAGGCAATCGCCTTCTGTCAGATATGCGAGAGCCGGAATCATCGCGAAGGCGCGTGGACCATTTGCATTGCAGCAGTTTATATCCATATGGCATTGCTTCTCCCCTTCTACTCTCCAGCCTTCAAGCGGGGTATATTTGGCGATCTGGCTGCCGTCACACTTCATCGAACCGAGAATGGCGTTGTAGAATGTCTTCTCAATCTGGTCCGCATAGCGGGAATCTCCGCAGAATTTCAGAAGCCTGCTGCAAAGCTGCATCCATGTGAATCCGACGCAGGTCTCCATAGTGTGGTAAGTCGGAACGGTCTGGAGAGCTTTTCCGCCGTACCAGCACTCGATCGAACTGCCTGAACCAGCAATGTTTATTTCTTCCTCGATTATGTGTGAAACGCTCTTGCGCACGGCCTCGTAATAAGCGTCGTTTCCGGTCACTTTGTAGTATTCGAGCAGGCCTTCGTAGCAGGACATCATTTCGTATGCCTTGGCACCGTTCTCGTATGAAAACCATTTTGTATCAGGATGCGGAAAGCGCAGAGCCACAGGCACATCGGAGCGGCTCACCAGTTTCGGGCCATCCGGACTTTCCCACTGAGAGACAATGTCCGTCGCGAAATCCAGATAGCGTTTGTCTCCGCTGATGTTGTAAAGTTTCATGATTGGTTCAAGCACGGAAGAACTTGCCATGCCTCTGTATAAGCCACATTTTACAATCTTGGCATTCTTGGATTTGAGCTGAGAAATGAGGTGGTCAGCCACACGCGATGCAGCAGAAAGAGCACGAGTGTCTCCTGAGAGTTCGTACCACGAGAGCAGTCCCAACATTGTGTATTTCCTTCCCCAGATGTCCCAATCTTTCAGCTGAGCTTCAGGAGCATAGTTTCCGATGTAGCCGTCAGGGCTCTGGGTTTCGATGATCTGTCCGACAGAAGCGGCAATCTTTTCATAAAGTGCCGCGTTGCCGGTGTAGCGGTATGTCTCGATTGCGCCCAAGGTCCATTTTCCCCAGAACTCACTTTGCCATCGCCATGTTTCAGTCCTGTGGCGGAAAGGTTCAACAAGTGCATCGACATCCTGTTCCATAACGCGATGAATGATGCAGTCGTCGATTCTTCCGCCTACATATCCATTGATTTTCACCGACTTCACTTTCAGTTCCGCAGTCTTTGCGCGGCTGATATTTCCTCCTGCGCAGATGGAGCAAGCGAAAATTGCGAACAATGTGCTCAAGACAAATGCCCTGACGCTAAGATTGTTTTTCATATTCAATGATCGTTTTATAAATTTCAGAATGGCTAATTTACGAAAAAAAGCCGAGTACCGGTAGTCTGACACTTTAGAATCCGAAAAAGGTTAAAAATATTTGATAGAGTTCACCTATGATTCTAAAGACTTCGTCAATGGGCAAGCGGCCCGTCTATTATGTTCAGAAGAGTTACCGCAACGAAGACGGTAAGCCTTCCACCAAGTACTTAGAGACGGACAGGCGGTCAGCCACGGCGGACGTGGCCAACCCACGGCCTCGGGAAGTGGGAGGTGCCTGCCGGATACAAGTTCTCGCGACAGTGAGGACGCAGGAGACGGCAGGAGGACCGAACGGAGCAACGCGGAGTGAGTTCCGCCGCTGCTGCCTGACTGTCGATGTGACACTGGTCTGAAGAGCACATCGAAGACGGCAATGGTGTCAAGCGTGACGCATCGAAGCCCGTAATAATGCTCCTTATGCGTGAAGGCACGGGGCATGCGTCAAGCCACGTAGGCAGAATCGCCTCTTTTGCCTACGTCATTGGACTCACGTGTGCAAATACGGCCTTTCTGCACACGTCATGCAGTTTTTGAACAGTCACGGGGGCAAATCAGGCCTTTTTGCCCCCGTAACAAAAATCACGTGATAAATAAGTCTAATTAAGCATCTGCAAATACGGGCAAAAACACGTAGGAACACATCAGACCATGTCCTTACAATCTCGATTACAAGCAGCCCATGCTGCGATTTGGATACCACCTCCTATTTTGGAATGCCTATCTCCAAGAGGAGGCGACTCAGAATCCTCAACTTGTCCGTGAGAACCCGCCTCTCTACGGACAAATCATCATTTTACTCAACTTGTCCGGAAAACGCTGCTTTTCACGCACGGTGATATTCTTTTATGCCAATACCAGGCGATAGAAGTCGTTGACAAGTCCAGAAATGATGTCATAGCCTACCGTCCGCGCCAAAGTGCCCTCATTCATATAGCAACGCTTGTTGACTTCGATCATCAAGGATTTGTAATCAATCGGTTTCTTGGGAGTTATCGAGTTTGAATATGGATTGTTCAGGCCTACCTTAAATCCGGCGCGATCAAATAGGTGCGTCGCCTTGTCGATCATCTCCTGCTCAGGCTTGCTTGCATCGTCATTATAGCCGATGCAGATGTCGATGTCGGCGAGATCCGAAGGAAACGAGTGGCAGTCTATGATGAGCGAGCCGGGAGCCAACTCAGAGGAAAGGCGCGAGATGAATCCGTGATATTCATTCATCAAGGCGGTCCGCCCGGAAATCAGGCGGCGGCAATCGCCGAACCTTTCGTAGAGGATGCCTTGGCCGGCGGCATTCAATCTTTCCGACAGCTACAACCTTATCGAAGCGGCCATGGATGTAAAGGCTCAAGCAGATGAGAATCTTAGAGTTACAGAGAATCGTTATCACGCATCCATGTGTCCTCTCTCGGATTATCTTGATGCGCAGTTCCAGTGGCAGCAGGCCAGGAGTAATCTTATCGAGGCGTTCACGCAGTCCCGTATCGCCGAGACGGATTACCTGATGGCTACCGGCCACCTGGTGGACGAGACGGTCTTCGCAAAGTAACGGGACGGATCCGATCAGTGAACAGCTTATCGAATATACCCATGCCTTATCAGGTCTTCTCTTGATCTGACGGGGAATGTGTAACCGTCACGGAGCAGGAACAAGTTGTCTGAAACCTGAATGATCGCTTCGTACAAATGGTCAGATACGATGATCCCTTTATTTGCTTTCTCCTCCCGGATCAGCGACTGCATCTTCTCGACATGAATAGGGGCGATGTTGGAGAAAGGTTCGTCCAGGATGCAGAAATCAGAGGGTGACTTGATGATGATGAACATTTCAGCGACACGAGCCTCGCCACCCGATAATTCCCGAAACTGTTTCTTCTGAAAGGTATGGAACTTGGGATCAAACGACACCAAGCCGTCATATTCAACATCATACAGTCTGAAGGCTTCGTCCAAGGTCATCCTCGGCGGCATGAAGAGATTCTGCGGAAGGTACTTGACCCTGTCGCCGATATGCCCATAGTCAGTACTTTGCTCATCGTTGAACCTTACGAAGATGTTCTGTGGCTTTATGCCTCCCATAATACATTTGAACAGGCACGATTTTCCCGTACCGTTCCTCCCCAGGACACCCGTCACCTTGCCGCGTTCCGATGTGACGAAAGCGCTTTGAAGCACCGTTAGTTTTCCGAATTCAAGGTGCACGCTGTCAACAAGCATTCTATTTATCCTATCTGATGACATTGCCAACACATATTGAAAAGGTTAATAGCGCGACGAAGACCACGAAATCAACAACAAACGGAATAGAATAATATTCAGTTCTGCTGATCCCCAGATTCAGATAGAAATAGATGGTCTGCCCTCTCTGGAAGGACTTGAACAAATACCAGATGACAGGGATAAACAGCAGCTTCAGCAGAACGAATGTGGGAGTCAAGGTAGGATCATAGACGCACAGTCCGGCAGCGGTGAATGAATATGCCGCTGACACAAGGTACACCGCTTTGGCATACCGGGCCGACAACTTGATTTTCCGGAAGATATTCATAGATCCATCAATAAAGTTACGCATAGGCATCAAAACGACCGTCGTCGTCCGGATAGTCATCTTCATCAGAATCCACATCCTCGTCATCAGCATCAAAGGCAGGAATATGGACTTTCTCCATTTCAGACGCGTATTTTGTGAGACATCCTTCTGTGTAAGCAGCGACGGCATCCGACTGTCCTTGGGCATACGCCTTCTGAAGATACTCAAAAGCGCGGTCTACCCAATCCTCCATCTGACGGATTCTGTCAATCGTCGGCCCGTCCAACTTTAACAATTTGTAACGAATCTGGAAATCTTCTTTATTCATAGTCAATCGAAAAATACTCTTGGGTTAATCTCGGCCGGCGTTCGCCATTCAGTTCCTCATTCCGCAAGCAAGGTTTTCTTCTTGCTCCACTTAATCGATTATGTTTTCAAATGCCGCCGCCCATTCTATCGGATCCACTTTCAACTACTTTCTGCCATTCATTATCAATCATCTGTAAATTTAAGAATTTTCGGGGAATAACCTATAATTTGTTCTAGGACTCACCTGCAAATATCCTATCTTACCAAAGTCCGTGAACTCCTTGAATCTCATCCTGATGCTGCGACATTCGCCGCACAACTTAAAGCCGCTTATCCGACCCTGCCTGGCGCAGAAGGTGTAGATGCTCTTGCACAGGCACTTTGCAAATAGTATTTTGAAATATTATTGTCGGTCGTATCTCTTCAGAAGCGGCCGATTCGTCGTGAATTTATGTTACTTTTGCAGAGGAATACGCATATTATGGATAGAAAGACAATTCAGGATGCGACCTTTCCCAAATGTCCCATCCGCAACATACTCTCCCGCATCGGCGATAAATGGGCAATGTTAGTTCTATATACTCTTGAACAGCATGGTACATTGCGGTTCAATGACATGTACCGCCGCATCCCTGACATTTCTCAAAAAATGCAGACTGCCACGCTCAAGACGCTCACGGAAGACGGTCTCATTTCCATAAAGTTATACCCGGCGGTCCCTCCCAAAGTAGAGTATTCATTGACAGACCGCGGGCGCAGCCTCCTTCCCCACCTTGATGTCCTGATTTCGTGGGCAATCGAGAATTTCGATGGCATAATTTCAAATAGGGCCAATTCCAACTAACGCCTTGACGCGTTTCGGTACTTTCTCTTCCAGAAAGGCCGGATATTCTTATGGATAAACACTCTACAGGAATGTTGTAGTATCACTTGAATTCATTTCAAATAAAGCATTAGAACAATGACCTATGAGGAATATTTGGCGGACAATCAGCGCTTGCGGAAACGAATCATAGAATTGGAACAAGAGAATGCTAGACATAAAAGGCTGGATGAGCCATTGCTGTCCGAATCGAAGTCTCCGACGCTTGAAAGTCGTAAGTCATTGACAAAAGAAGAAGAGAAAGAAATTAAACTGCGACGGAGGGTAAATCTTTTTCGGGACTCAAGGCCTAGATGGAGAAAGTGTACCGCGCGAGAGAAATAGACACGAAAGGCCTGGCTGGTGAAAGGGACGCAGGTGCAGAAAAAGTTCAAACACTGCGAGAGTTTCCCGAACTCTATCTAAACATTCACACGCACAGGTATCTTCCTGATGGATGAACCCGAGGCGGCATTATCCCCCCAATCGGCAGTTATCACTGATCTCGCGTATCTCGGAAATGGTCGAGGAATACGCTACGTGGACTACGAAGACACTGAAAGCTACCGCATTACGAAGATGTTCATCAATCATAGGGAGATGATGGTTGAGAGTTTGACTGGAGGGATGTAAGTTCCTGATAGTTCCTGATAGGAATAACTGATAGGAATAACTGATAGGAATAGGCCGGACGGCATTTACCGATAAAGAATTCGAGAAGATCTGCATCTATCTGGAGGGCGGAACCCTCTTTGAGAAGTCCAAGAAACTCCGCGACCTATATCCAATGGAAACCGAGGACGGCCAGCACCGTATCTGGGTGGAATTCCTGAACAAGAACCACTGGTGCCAGAATGAATTCCAGGTATCCAACCAGATTACTATGGAAGGCCGCAAGACTTGCCGCTACGATGTCACCATCCTAATCAACGGCCTTCCGCTCGTACAGATTGAGCTTAAGAAACGCGGCGTAGAGTTGAAGCAGGCCTACAACCAGGTGCAGCGCTACCAGAAAACTTCCTTCCGCGGCCTTTTCGACTACATCCAGCTTTTTGTCATCTCCAACGGCGTCAACACGCGCTATTTCGCCAATAATCCCAACTGTGGCTATAAGTTTACCTTCAACTGGACACTGCCCAACAATGAGCCTGTGAACGATCTCAGCCAATTTGCGGCCCACTTCTTTGACAAATGCACCATGGGCAAGATGATTTCCAAATACATCGTCCTGCACGAGGGAGATAAATGCCTGATGGTCCTCCGCCCGTACCAGTATTACGCTGTGGAGAAAATCCTGGACCGCGTCCAGAACACGAATAAGAACGGCTACATCTGGCACACCACAGGCGCCGGTAAAACGCTGACATCTTTCAAGGCGGCGCAGCTGGTCGCAGAACTGGACGGCATCGACAAGGTGCTCTTCGTGGTGGACCGCCACGACCTGGACACTCAGACCAAGAGCGAATACGAGGCTTTTGAGCCTGGTGCAGTGGACGGCACCGACAATACCTATGAACTGGTCAAACGCCTCAACTCCGACAAGAAAATCATCCTCACAACCATCCAGAAGTTGAATGCCGCCATCAAGAAGGACTTCTACAACAAGCGTATTCAGGACCTTCGGGACAAGAAGTTTGTGATGATATTCGATGAGTGCCACCGCAGCCACTTTGGCGAGTGTCACCGTAACATTGTCAATTTCTTCCGGAACCTCCAGATATTCGGCTTCACCGGCACACCCATTTTTCCGGAGAATGCCAAGCAGGATATCACCACGTATGAAGTGTTCGGCGAATGCCTCCACAAGTATATGATCAAGGATGCCATTGCGGACGAAAACGTGCTGGGCTTCCTCGTAGAATACTATCAAGGCAAGCTGGACGCCAATGAACAGAGCGACATCCGGATGAAGACCATTGCTGAATTCATCGTCAACAACTTCCGTAAATCTACCTTCGACGGCGAATTCAACGCCCTCTTTGCCGTGCAGTCCGTCCCGATGCTGCTCAAATACTACAAGATCTTCAAAGACCTGCAGCCGGACATCAAGATTGCCGCCATCTTTACCTATGCGCCTAATACCAGTCAGGATGATGCCAAGACCGGAATGAATCAGGGATTTGAGACGGATTCTGTGCAGGCAGATGAGCTGCAGGCCATCATGGATGACTACAACGCACATTTCGGCACGGCCTTCACTACCGACAATTTCGGTGCCTACTACGACGATATCAACGAGCGTATGAAGAAGCGTAAGGTCGGTATGGAACCCATTGACCTTCTCTTGGTCGTGGGCATGTTCCTGACCGGATTTGACGCGAAGAAACTCAATACCCTCTATGTGGATAAGAACCTGGAGTACCACGGTCTCTTGCAGGCGTTCAGCCGCACCAACCGCATCCTGAACGAGAAGAAACGCTTCGGCAAGATCCTCTGCTTCCGTGATCTCAAGGCCAAGGTGGACGAGTCCCTAAAGCTCTTCTGCGGCGGTGACCCCAATGTGGGTGTCCAGCGCCCGGAGTTCAAGCAGGTCAAACGCGAACTGAATGAGCTCAGCGAGGCATTCCTGCAGAAGTATCCCACCATGGAATCCGTGGATGTCCTCAAGAGCGAATACGACAAAAAGAAGTTCCTCCTGGCCTTCCGCGACATTATCAAGAAACGCGCTGAAATCCAGATATACGAGGACTTTGACGCAGATGACCCCGGCCTTATCCTCTCCGAGCAGGACTACAACGACTACCGTTCCAAGTATCTGGACATGACAGTCGGCTTCATCAAGGAAGATTCTGATGAGCCGCACCTGCTGGAAGAGCCGTCCGCAGAATATGGTGACGGCGGCAAGTTGGAGGACATTGACTTCTGCCTGGAACTGCTGCACAGCGATGTCATTAACGTGGCCTACATCCTTTCCCTCATCTGCGACCTGAATCCTTCTGACGAAGACTATGAGCAGAAGCGCCAGGAGATTCTGGACACCATGATTAAGGATGCTACCATGCGCAAAAAGACACGTCTCATCGATGACTTCATCAAGACAAACGTGGACTATGATAAGGAAGGCTTCCAGCGGGCCAAAGCAGACGGCACCATGGATCTTGAAACCCGCCTGAAGGACTACATCATCGAGAAGAAAACCGAGGCCGTTGAGGATCTTGCCATGGTTGAAGGCGTGGATGCGGAAGCCCTTGGTAAGTACATGTCCGAATACGACTACCTGGGCCGTGAGAAGCCGGAGATCATTCAGGAAGCCGTCCGCAAAAAGAAGATGGGCCTGCTGGCCCGCAGCGCCACCGTTCGCCGCATCGTTGAGAAGATGCGTGAAATCATTGACCTATTTAGTTGGGAATAAAAGTTTTACACTGATATATGAGCGAAGAATTGCAACAGAGACTTCGTACCCAGCTTTGGGACGTTGCCAATAAACTCCGGGGAAATATGACCGCCGGTGACTTCATGTATTTCACCCTCGGTTTCATTTTCTACAAGTACCTCTCCCAGAAGATTGAGCTGTACATCGATGACCAGCTCAGCGAAGACGGCCTCACCTTCAAACAGGCCTGGACCTCCAACAAAGAGGAACTGAAAGCGGAAATCCAGCGCATCTGCATGGAAGACATTGGCTATTTCATTGAGCCTGAGTTCCTGTACTCTTCCATCATTGAGAGCATCAGCCACAAAGAGAACATCCTTCCTCAGCTGGAGCGCAGCCTCAAAAAGATTGAGGACAGCACCATCGGCCACGAGAGCGGCGATGACTTCGGCGGCCTGTTCTCTGATATCGACCTGGCTTCCCCGAAGCTCGGCAAGACGGCTGATGACAAAAACAAGCTTATCAGTGACGTGTTGGTGGCTCTCAACGGCATCGACTTCGGTCTTGAGGATGCCCAGGACATTGACATCTTGGGTGACGCCTACGAGTATATGATTGGCCAGTTTGCGGCTGGTGCTGGCAAGAAAGCCGGAGAGTTCTACACACCTCAGGAAGTGAGTACCATTCTCTCCGAGATTGTAATCACCGGCAAGACTCGCCTTAAGACGGTTTACGACCCTACTTGCGGTTCCGGCTCTCTGCTGCTACGCACAGCCCGTGGCGGTAACGCAGACGAAATCTTCGGTCAGGAAAAGAACCCTACAACGTTCAACCTGGCTCGAATGAACATGCTGCTGCACGGCGTCAAATACAAGGACTTCGACATCCAAAATGGAGACACGCTGGAGAAGGATGAATTTGGTGACCGCCAGTTCGACGCTGTGGTCGCAAATCCTCCGTTCTCTGCTGAGTGGTCTGCTGATGCCAAGTTCAATAACGACGACCGTTTCAGTAAGGCCGGTGTCCTGGCCCCGAAGTCCAAGGCAGACTACGCCTTTATCCTCCATATGATTTACCACCTGGGCGACGGTGGAACAATGGCCTGCGTAGCACCTCACGGCGTTCTGTTCCGTGGCGAAGCAGAAGGCAAGATTCGTCAGTTCCTCATCGAGAAGAAGAACTACATCGATGCCATTATCGGTCTCCCGGCCAACATCTTCTACGGCACCAGCATCCCTACCTGTATTCTGGTGATGAAGAAATGCCGCAAAGAGGATGACAACATCCTGTTCATCGATGCCAGCAAGGAGTTCGAGAAGGTCAAGACGCAGAACAAACTCCGCCAGGAGCACATCGACAAGATTGTCAGCACCTACCGTGAGCGTAAGAAGATTGAGAAATACAGCCATTGCGCCACCCTGCAGGAAATCAAGGATAACGACTACAACCTCAACATTCCGCGTTACGTGGACACCTTCGAAGAGGAGGAAGAGATTGACATCAAGGCCGTGATGAGTGAGATCAAGGAGCTGGAGGCCAAACGCGCCGAGCTGGACGCCCAGATTGACGTGTACCTCAAGGAACTCGGCATTATCTAATCCCTAATCAAGAATTTGACTGACAGACAATCGTTATGAGTGATACTCGTAAAACTACAAAACCTAATGTCCCGAATTTGAGATTCCCGGGGTTTAGTGGTGAATGGGCGTCTCGAAGGATTGGCGAAGACTGCACCGTTAATATGTGCAAGCGTATTTTCGCCAATCAAACTTCCGAGCAGGGGGATGTGCCATTCTTTAAAATTGGAACTATTGGAGGCACCCCGGATGCCTATATAACAAGAGACCTTTTTGAGGAGTATAAGGCAAAGTATAACTATCCACACGAGGGAGAAGTGATGATTACTTGTGCCGGAACCGTCGGAAAAACCATAGTATTCGATGGAGAGGATGCCTATTTCCAGGATTCCAATATTGTATGGCTCTCAAATCCGAAACAGTTGTACATCAATTCATTCCTCAATTACGTCTTATCAAGGGTGAACTGGAATATATTGAATTCAACTACGATAACAAGAATTTACAACGACAATCTCCGTGAACTTGTTATCAATTATCCGAGTATCAAAGAGCAGGAAAAGATTGTAGCCTTATTATCCCTTCTTGATCGGCGCATTGCTATCCAAAACAAGGTGATTGAGAAATATGAATCCCTTATTAAGGCACTTGCGCACGAGATAATTGGAAAGAACGCCCCAAACACAATGCTGTCTGAATGTGTGTGTTGTACCTCCTCAACACTGAAAGAGAGTGATTTGTCAGATGCCGGAGCGGTCCCAGCATACGGCGCAGCTGGAATCTCCGGGTTCACTGATAATGCTCTTTCTGCAGGAGATTCGCTATTGATTACTAAAGACGGCTCCGGTGTTGGTTCCTTACGCTACGTAAGTGGACCTCATTCGTTTGTAGGAACGATGAATTCAATGACACCCAGAGATGGATTTTATCTTCCATACATCTACTACGCCTTACATAACGTGAGTTTTGAAACTTATCGGACCGGGCAGGCAATCCCGCACATTTATTTCAGGGATTATGGTAAAGAAAGAATATTCTGCCCAGGCTATCTGGATCAGAAGAGGATTGCTATCGGTTTGGAAAGAATTGAGTCTAAAATGCTAATAGAGAGATATTTCAAGGAACATCTGCTATCAGTTAAAGCATATCTCTTGAATGCTCTTTTTATATAAAAAGATTTATTAGAAGATACCTCTTGATAGACTCGTAAGATAATAGTGCTGCTAATTCTGACTCTAGCTTAGAAGATAGCGCCGACAGACCGGCCACGATTCTCTTTTGTTCACGCAGAGACGGCAATGGACATTGAATCTTATTCATGTCCTTGAGATAGGCTGTTTTCATTGTCCCTTCCGCTATTATACGCTGTACTTGCTCACTGAAATACCTTGAGCACATTAGATAGTAAAGATACTCAGTGTTTACATCAGCTGCAGGAACAACTCCAAGTATGCCTTGTTTCGTGCTTACAGGATAGGTATTAATTGAGATTGCACCAATTGTTGCGCCATTGGAATAAATCACAGAATTTGATGGGATAAGCCATGCTGAGGATTTACTTAAGCCAAGATCATTGATGAAATCCTTGTTTTTAACCAGATATTTTGATGATAAGTCATCTATCTTTACGAATGGTATAGTCCCATTCAAATAATACTGTCCAACTGATGTTGATGGCGTTCCTCCTTCGCCAGCCTGTATATACATCTGATTAAATGGTACCATGCGCCCTTTTAAGAGATCATCGACAATCTTGTCAGTTAGTGCCTTAATTAGGCAGTTGTTCTCCCTTATTCTCGTAGAATTTTGCGAAAATCTAGGAAAGGTGTATATTTGTCGTGACTAAAAATCGCGGAAAGGTGTATGAAACAACTCCGCAAAACCTTAGGATTCGTGATTATGAAAAGAAAGATTTATGATAAGCTGCTTCAGTGGAAGCAAGAGAAAAACGGCGCTACAGCCCTTATGATTGAGGGTGCACGCCGTGTTGGCAAGAGTTACATCGCTCGAGAATTCGCCCGCAATGAATATGACTCATTTATCCTCATCGATTTCAGCAAGGCCCCGCAGCGAGTCAGAGGCTGGTTCGATGAGTATCTGGAAGATGTCGATACGCTTCTCCAGAACATCCAGCTCCACTACAAGAAAAAGCTTGCACCTCGAAAATCCCTCATTATCTTTGATGAAGTCCAGAAATGCCCTAAAGCCCGCGAGGCCATCAAAGCGCTGGTGGAAGACGGTCGCTTCGACTATCTGGAGACAGGCTCACTCATATCTATCAAGAAAAATGTTGAGAACATTGTTATTCCATCCGAGGAGGACGGTATAGATATGTACCCCATGGACTTTGAAGAATTCCTTTGGGCTATGGACAACGAAGTCCTGATGCCTTATATTCGGAAGCAGTTTGAGAAATGTAAGCCCATGGGTGACTTCCACAGAGAGGCGCTGCACTATTTTCGCCAATACCTCATTGTTGGTGGAATGCCGCAAGCCGTAGCCGAATACGCTGCCTCTCGGGACTTTACAAAAGTGGATGCCATCAAACGTCAGATTCTACGCCTCTATAAGAACGACATTAAGAAATACGCAGGGGGCTTGACGGCCCGCGTCAGCGCTATTTACGATGCCATTCCCGGCCAACTCCAGAAGAAAGAAAAACAATTTACACTCACGGCTCTCAAGGATGAGGCTCGTATGCGTGAGTATGACAGCGCCTTCTTCTGGTTGGATGACGCCAAGTTGGCAAATATCTGCTACAACACCACCGCACCCAACATCGGGCTCCAGCTTAATGAAGACCGAACCACCCTTAAATGCTATTTCTGCGACACTGGTTTGCTCATATCCCTCGCATTCAGTGCCCGTGGTATCGTCACTAATGAAATCTACCAGAAACTCATGTTTGACAAGCTGGAAATCGACGAGGGAATGTTAGTGGAAAATATTGTCGCTCAGATGCTTAAGACCGCTGGAAGTAAACTGTTTTTCTATAACAACTACGACAAGGAAGAGGCGGAGAACCGCATGCAAATAGATTTCCTTATCCAAAAGGAGGTTGTCACTTCCAGACATAACATTTCCCCCATAGAGGTGAAAAGCAGCACAAACTATACGCTTACATCCATCAAAAAATGTATCAAGAAATATGGCCAGTATCTTTCTACGCCCTATGTCTTGCATACCAATGATGTGGAGCAGAAAGATGGGCTCACCTATCTTCCGCTGTACATGACTCCGCTTCTATAAGACTGATATCCGTCAGATAAACAGGCTCTTAAGCATGAATTCTTTTTGTAAAAGAAGAGACCTCAGAAAGGCTTCTTCCATCGTTTGCTTTTGCTTGAATGCTGATAACCTTCTTGCAGTAGCCTGCTGCTCTTTCAGAGATGGAATCACAAATGAAATTTCCAGAAAGCTCTCATAATTGAGATTCCTCCGAACAATACTGGCACCTTGTTCAGAGACAAGGGAATACGCCCACAACGCTTTTCGTGTCTTTAGCAGGAATGCAATATACCCTTTGTCAAATTTTTCATCTATTGAGAACACCTTATAAGAAGGAGATACAATACCTATTTCGAAACGATCGTTGTAGTTTATATTACCCATCCATAAGTTTTGAGGACTTAGAACCACGTCTCCTCTGTGAATCGCTTTGTATCCAGTATTGTCTGCGCTTGCAATCTCTTTATTGAAATACTCTCTTTGGCTATATATGCCGGAAACTGTTGAGCTAAGAACCTCGTATTGGTTATTAATCCTGCTCTTTTCCACCCTCTCTATTAGGATATCCCTTAAGCGAACCTGTTTGCCTTGGCATTGACCTAACATCCTTTCCTCTAACGCAGTCTTTAGTTTCTTCAAATCCTCAATCACCTTGTTTTGGATAGATATCCTTTCATCTAGATGAGAAAAAAGAGCGGCGATTTTAGCTTGCTCGATTTGTGATGGAATAGATATCGTAATCTTTTTAACTATATCTGCCGAGAGATTCCCTTGGCCGCCTTGGAGGTAAGTATTTAGAATCTTTTGAGCGTGTTTTTCCCAGACGGATTTAAAAAATACTGGAGCGACATTAGTTCTTATGCAAAGGATGGCTTGATTGATAGCACCGCGCATCTGGCTAATCGATATATCACCGCTATTGGCGCCATAAAGAGCCAATAGGATGTCTCCTACCTCAACCATCTTTGCGGATGAGTTCTTATAACCTTCCTGTGTTAAAAAAAGTTCTGTCTTGTCAGAATGGATTTCTCCCGAACGAATAAAAGGTATTTCACCACCATAAAAGTCTTTTCTGGAAGAAGATGGAGTGCCTCCTGAAAAGAACTTGCCAATATCTCCAATCCTTTTATTCTCCCACTCTCCCTCAAACCCCGGGAATCTCAAATTCGGGACATTAGGGAGGTATCGGGCGATAAC
>OIZO01000427.1_pt1 | contig 29346 bp, 32 predicted proteins | sample 1588551 | NCBI WGS metagenome assembly OIZO01 (sample SAMN03283271) | human gut metagenome | biome: human-associated habitat; material: feces | host: Homo sapiens | place: Peru | collected 2012 | reverse complement strand
GAACACGGAAGTTAAGCTCATCAGTGCCGAAAATACTTGGCGGGAAGCTGCCCGGGAAAATAGGGCGATGCCAACACCTACATTGAACCGGTTGAGTAAAGCTTAATCGGTTCTGCTGTATTCCTCCTTAGCTCAGTCGGTAGAGCATGCGGCTGTTAACCGCAGGGTCGTTGGTTCGAGTCCAACAGGGGGAGCCAAAAAATCCAAGTCCTTTTGGGACTTGGATTTTTTTATTCAAGCCGACAGGCTTGGCATATCATCTGCCCGTTAGGGCTGTATATCATTGCCGCACCTGTGCGGCGTATATCATCACGCGTAGCGTGTATGTCTGTCGGCTTGATGATATACAAAACTTCGTTTTGATGATATACAAGTCTCCGGCTTGATGATATGCAATTCCTGCGGAATTGATGATATACAAAGCGTTCCGCTCTGATTTCAAACAGATTATATGTTATAATCTGTTTGAAAAGGAAGTGTGTATATGACCAAAAATTATTTGCTTGCTTATTCAGAACAATTAGCAACTGACATTGAGTTATTATGCCAAAATATTAAGGCACCATCAAATACACTATTTCAAATTCGTAAAAGTTCAAGTAGCGTTTATGCAAATATTCGTGAAGCAAATTACGGGCAAAGTAGGGCGGATATGCTTTCTAAATTTGAAATTGCATTGAAAGAGTGTAGCGAAACAGAGGGCTGGTTGCAACTCTTGTTCAACACGAATGCTATTGATGAAGGTACATATAAAAAATAGAAATCTTTGTGGCAGAATCAGAAGAATTTTAATTTCAAGTTGTAAAACATTGAAAGAAAAATTGTAGGTGGTGAGATTATGGGAATCATTATAAGACTTGCTGCATTGGATGATGCTAAATACTGCGCTGATATTCATGCTAAATCGTGGTTGTTTGCCTATAATGGCATAGTTCCTAAAAGTATAATTGATACTCAAAATGCTCGGTGTCCTATGATATGGGATAAAATGCTTACTAATAACACTAATTCACATTATGTGATTGTTTTTAACAGTATAATTATCGGCTTTTTAACCATTGCTGATTCAAGAGATGCTGATTTAAAAGAACATTTTTATGAAATTATAGGGTTATATCTTGATCCTGTGTATATAGGCGTAGGATATGGTAAACAAGCTATGGATTGGATAAAAAAAGAAATAAAAAGCAGAGGATATGAAAAAATTTCTCTTTGGGTATTGGAAGAAAATAATCGTGCAAGAAGCTTTTATGAAAAATCAGGATTTGTGGCAGATGGCAAAATTAAACCAAGTGGTCTTGCCGATGCTCGAGAAATTAGATATATATTTAAATGCAATATTTAAAGAAAATCCTCTGTTTTCAGTCACATTAAATTCGTGTCACTAAGTTCAAACGTCCCAAGAAAAAAGCACTTGTGAAAGCAAGTGCTTTTTTCAGTTATATCCGCCTTGCGGAGAGTAATATTGCCCTTCGGGCAGTGATATTATGCTTCGCATAGTGATATTGCCTTGCGGCAGTTTAAGGCGAATATAATATCACTGTGAGCAAAGCGAACAATACCACTTTTGCGGCAGGCAAAAATATCACGCCGAGCACGGCTCGGCATATCGCCACCTCTTTACAACGGCAAGTGTTATTGCGGCGAAGTGATGGTCACCTTTTTACAAGTGCCCAGGTGAATAGGATATTGCCCCGAGCAGGGTTAGGAATATTACTTACCTTACTCTATATTATAAATTTAAGCATCCCCCAACTATTTTTGTACTACCCCGCCATGCAGCACAAAAAAACAACAGCCAACTTTGTTGGCTGTTGTTTTTTAATAAGCACACCCTAAAATATTCAAAACAAAAGCGCAAATAAAAGGGCCGCCCCACGGCGCGTGGCTGTTCGCCCGGCCTAAAAAGCCGGTTTTTAAAATTAAAAGGTATATTTATTTAATAAAATATTCCGCTCATCCCACAACCGTTTTGAAAGGTCTACATAGTAGGTGTGCGGTTTTTCAAAACGCTTAACCTCGTCCCACAGGGTGTCCTCCACCTGCGCTTTGCAGTAAGCGGCAATCTCCCGCACGGTTGGGTTTTGGTAAACCAGCTTTCCCTTTTCAAACAACCGCACCGCCAACGGCTTGGCGGTAAAATCGGTCACGGTTTTGCGTTTCCAGGTGTGGTCCGGGTCAAAAATCTCGTACGGGGCAGTGTCGTCAATAACCTCGTCGTTTAAAGTAATTACATCGGCAATGGCCTTGCCGGTAGCGTTATCGTACAATCGCCAAACCTTTTTAAAAGATGGAATGGTAATTTTAGCGGTGTTTTCGCTAACCTTAATTTTAGGAATAATGTTGCCCTTAGAATCCTCAATAGCGGCCAGCTTGTAAACGCCGCCGAACACCGCCTCGGAGGAGGCGGTAATTAACCGCTCGCCAACGCCAAAGCTATCTACCTTAGCGCCCTGCATTAGCATATCACGAATTAAATATTCATCCAGCGAATTAGAAACGCAAATTTTGCAATCCTCATAGCCGGCATCGTCCAACATTTTGCGCACCTTTTTGGTTAAATAGGTAATATCACCGCTGTCAATCCGCACCCCAAGCGGCCGTTTGCCCAGAGGCTTTAAAACATCGTTAAACACTTTAATGGCATTTGGCACGCCGGATTTCAGCACATTGTAGGTATCAATTAACAGCAGGCAGCTGTCGGGGTACATCACGGCGTATTGCTTAAACGCGTCATACTCGGTTTTAAACATTTGCACCCAGCTGTGCGCCATAGTGCCGGAGGCCGAAACGCCATAATCCATTGCCGATTTAACGCACGAAGTGCCGGTGCAGCCGCCAATAACCGCAGCCCGCGCCCCCATAACGGCCGCCCCGGCCCCGTGGGCACGGCGCGCGCCGAACTCCATAACCGCGCGGCCGTTGGCTGCGCGCACAATGCGGTTGGCTTTTGTTGCAATTAACGACTGATGATTTACGGTAAGCAGCACCATTGTTTCTACAAAAAAGGCCTGCATAGCCGGGCCGCGAACCGTAACAATTGGCTCGTGCGGAAAAATCGGCGTTCCCTCCGGAACGGCCCAAACATCACAGCAAAATTTAAAGTTTTGCAGGTAGGTTAAAAATTCCTCCCCAAACAGGTTTAAGCTGCGCAAATACGCAATATCCTCCTGCGTAAAGGAAAGATTTTGCAAATAATCAATCAATTGCTCAATACCGGCCATAATGGCAAAGCCGCCGTCATCCGGCACGCGGCGAAAGAACATATCAAAATAACAAATTTTGTTGCGTTCCTCGCTGTAAAAAATGCCGTTTGCCATAGTAAGCTCGTAAAGGTCAAATAGCATGGTGTAATTTTCTTTCATTTTTATCCCTCTTAAATTTTGTTGGCCTAAAATTAGCCAAATTTGTGCGGCAGCTCGGCCCCGTTTGTTTTTTGGTCCTGCTCCTTACGCTCCCTGCCCTCTTTAATTAAGGCCTTTAGCGCGGGGGCGTTGTTTTGCTCAATGGCGGTTTGGTAAGCCTTTAAATGCTCTATTAACGCGTTTAGCTCGGGCAGCAAAAAGGTTTTGTTTTGTAAAAAAAGCTGCGTCCAAAGGTTTTCATCTACCGTTGCCACGCGTGATACATCGTGAAAGCTGCCGGCCGAAAACCCCTCGTGCTTTGTGCTGTTTTTGCTTAGCATGTAAGCGCCGGCAATAATGTGCGGCAGCTGAGAGGTAAAGGCGATCATTTCGTCGTGCTCCTGCGGGGTGGTAAATTTAATGCCGCTAACGCCCAGCTCCCGAATAAGGCCGCAAAGGGCGTTTAGCTTTTCGGGGTTGGTGTTTGGGTGCACCACCAGCAGGTAGCTGCGGTTTTCAAACAAATTGTAGTCGGAATTAAAAAAGCTGCTGACCTCGCGCCCCGCCATGGGGTGCCCGCCAATGTAGCACAGCCCGTTTTGGTTACAAAGCGGCTGCGCAACCGATTCTACCAGCTGCTTAATACCGCAAACATCGCTAATAACGGCGCCGGGTCGAAAGCGTTTAATGTTTGCCTTTAGGTAACTGCAAACAACCTCGGGTGACATACACAAAAAATAAAGGTCGGCGTTGGGGCAAAAATCGGCAATTTCATCTACCGCGCCGCAGGCCAGCGCCGCCTTGGTAACCTCGGGGTTTTGGTCTACCCCTATTACCGTGTTGTTTGTGTAGTGTTTAATGGCTTTGGCTAAAGAGCCGCCTATAAGCCCTAAGCCAACAATGTTAATTCGCATCATTTCCCTCACCAAAAAGGGCCAGATCATTAACAGGCAGCCCCCGCATGATCCGGCCCAAAAATTTTACTGGTTTTCAGTTTCCGGCTCGGCAATATCGCTGATTACAACATCAACGCGGGTAACCGCCTTGCCCGTCATACCCTGAATTTTTTCTTTTACGCTTTCCTGCACGCGCTCGGCAACATCGGTTACTGTTGCGTTGGCTTTTACAACAATGTAAATTTCTACTTTAATAATGCCGGCGTCGGCCAATACATTAACCGCCTTGGTGCCAACGGTTTTGCGAAAAACCGTGTGCAGATCTACCGGCTTTGCACCTAAAGCAGCAACCCCCTCGGTCTCCAACGCGGCCATTTCGGCCATTTGGGCAATAACCTCGGTGTTAATGTTAAGTTCAAAAGACTTTGCCATTCTTTTAACCTCCTAAAGAGTAATAAAAAACCATTTTGTTTATTATACTCCATTCCGCCCCGTTTTTCAAGAAGTAAAACTATTTTATGTTTACAATTTTAATATTTTCAACCGCAATGCTGCTGTTGGCGGTTACGGCGTCTTGAATTTGCAGGGTCTGGCTTTGGGTCAGCTCCCCCGATTGCACCATAACGGTAATGCCCTTTTCGCCAATTACCGCCACGGCCTGCTCAAACCCCTTGGCCTTAATAACCGTTTCAATGGCGGCCTCTTTATCCATATTATCAGCAATGGCGGCGGCCTTTTTGGCCGCTTCGGCTTTGGCCTCGGCCGTTGCTTTGGCGTCGTTTGCCGTTTCCTTTAGCAGGGCAATGGCCTCGTTCCGGGTTTTTTCGCGGTCGGCCTTAGCCTTGGTAAAATAATCGGCCCCGGCAGCCGAGGTTTCGGTGGCCTTTTTTTCGGTAGTATTGTTTACATACTCGGTGTCGCCCAAATTTTTAACCTGCGAGCTGGCCGTTTCACTTTTTACAAATCCGCCCGAGACGGCCGAATAGTTCATGTTCAGCCAAACCGCCGCGCCCAGGGCAACAGCCAACGCCGCCATAATAACAATTTTTTTGGGTTTACTGCTTTGTTTTTGTTTCATGCTTAATCGCTCCTTAAGAATTATTTGCTTTTTCGGTTATGCTAATGCGGCGGGTAGAAAGCTCTAACATGGCCGCAATTCCGGATTGTATTTTTTCTTTTCGCTCCGGCGTAATGCCGGCCGAAACAATGGCAACACCGCGCACCTCCGGCTTTTTTTCGGTTACCGTTAAGGGCTGCTCGGTGCCGTTTTCCGACTTCATAATAATATACTGCTGCTCGTTTTTTCGGCTTTCCTTCGTGGTAGATTGGCCGGAATTGCTGTTTTCGGTTACATCGGTATCGGTTGTAACCTGATTGGCGTAAATATACTCGGTGCCCGTATTCAGCGTTACGGCAACCACACAGGCCTTGTCGCCCGTAATGGCGGTTACCAGCTGTTTAATTTTTTCCTCGGTCTCGGCGCAATACTCGGTATCGGTTTGCGGCGTGGCCGTTTTGGTTTGGCTTTTGCTCTCGGTGCCGCGCAGCTGCGAAAGTCCAATTAACAAAATGCCGGCCAGCCCCGCCAAAAAAAGCAGCTTTACTTTATCTAACTTTGGCAGCCGCTGCTTCAATTTAGTTACCAGTTGTTCCATAGGCTTCTCCTTGCTGCAAAATTTCGGGCGCCAGGCCGGCCTGCCGGGCCAGCAGCTGCGCCGCCGCGTTATAATCGGCGCTGTTTTTGGGCCAAAGCACTACTTTGGTAATATTTATGCTGTTGTCCTCCAAAATATCCGCCTCCACTGTAATTTTTTCTGCCGGGTAGCCGGCGCTTTGCAGCAGCAGCCCAAACCCGTTTTGCAGCGCCGTTGTTTGCATTTGCAGCGCATTATTTTGCGCCGCTTGCGTAAGGGTGCCGGCCTTAGCGGCCTGCAGGCTGCTAAAGGCGGCTTTTCCCCCAAGAATAACCGACCACAGAAAAAACACACCCAGGGCAAAGCGGGCGGTTTTTTCGCCCCGGCCCTTTGGCACCAGCACCCAAAAGGCTGCCGTAAACAGGCTAAGAGCCGAAAACAGCCGAATAAACTGTAACAAGCCGTTCACGCCGCCACCCCCGTTTTTAAAACAACCCCAACCGAAAGGAATACCAAAAGCCCCACCAACAAAAGCGCCCCCAGCATTACCGAAAGGCAGTAATCTAACATGGTAAAAAGCGGCGTTATGGCGTCTTGCCCCAGCAGCCCGGCCGTAAGGCCGCAAAGCCACAGCCCAAGGCGCCAGCAAAGCAGCTGCGCCACGGTTGGCAGCAATAGCAACAGCAGCACCAACAGCACATAAACCCCGGCCGAGGAGCCCATAATTGAAATAAACCCCGCGGCCGTGCTTAACGCGCCCGAAACCGCGCCGCCCAACACCGGCAGGCTGCTGCCGGCCAGCATTTGCGCCGCCTTTACCCCCAGCGATTCCCCCTTTGCGGTAACAACCGTTTGCAGTGAAAGCACCGTTTCAAACAAGGCCAGCAAAAGGCCCATGCCCTTTACACAAACCGAGCGAACCGTGCCAACCAGCTTTTGCAGGCCGGCAATTGGAGTAACGGCGCTGCAAACGCTCAGGCAAAGGCAGCCCCCGGTAAGCGGCACAAACAGGTAGGCAACCGCCTGGCTAACCCCCTCGCACGCTGCGGTCAACAGCCCGGCCGCCGCCGAGGCCGTTGCGGTTTTGCCCAGCGCAATTAACAAGGTACAAAGCACGGGTACAACCGCCAGCCCAAAGGCTGCAACCGCCCGAATGGCCCCGCCGCAGGTTTGCACCAGCCCAAAAAGCGGCCGAAAGGCCAGCACCGTTGCGGCAAACAGCAAAAATGTTGCCGGCGAGCGCCCCTGACCCTCTAAAAACAAACCGTTGGCCGCGGCGGTTACAATAAAAAACGCCACGATAACCGCCGTTGCCCGCAGCGGCTGCGTAAGCCCGCTTTGCAAAGCCAGCAGCACCAGCTGCCCAACCTTGCCAAAATCAACCCGAAACAGGCTTTGCGGGTCCTTTAAATCAACCTCCAGCTCCTGCAGCGCCTGCAAAACCTCCTGCGGCAGTTCCTGCCCCAAATTTAAAAGGCCGCTTTGCTCAGCAAGCTCGCCGTACTGTTGCTCCTCCCCCTGTTCTGGCGTTTGTGCGGCAGCGGGCAAAGGGGCGGACCAAATCAGCGTAAAAAGCACCCCCAAAAGGGTTAAAAATTTAAATAGCTTTTTCATTTTAAATTAAACTCAGCGCCGTTTGCAGCACCTGCGTTACCAGCGGAATACTAAGTAAAAACACCGCCGCGCGGCCCGCCAGCTCTACCTTAGCGGCTAAGGCCGACTGCCCAAAATCTTGGCAAAGCTCGCAGCAAAAGCGTGTTAAATAACAAATGCCCAGCGTTTTTAACAGGTAGGTTATTGCGGTATTTTCTACCCCGCATTTTAACAGCGCACCGCAAAACGCCTGCAAAGGCGCGTAAACACAAAGAATTATTTTAAGCAGCAGCATTGCCGCCGCCACCCCTGTTAGCACCATTGCCATAGCCGGGTGCGATTCTTTTAAAAACACGGCCAGTACCGCCGCCACTACGGCAAAGGCCACCATTTGCGTTAACCCCATTTTAAAGGGAAAACAGCGACTTAATGGTTTCAAACAAGTCGGAGATGACCTGCACCACCATAAACAGCACCACCACCAACCCGGCCAGCGTTGTCAGCATGGCCTGATCCTCCCGCCCGGAGCGAATTAAAAGCTGATTAAGCACTGCTACAATGATCCCAATGGCCGCAATTTTAAACACAAAATTAATATCCATTTTAAACCTCTAACAAAGAATAATAAACACAAAAAGCGAAAGGGCAGCAAACAAAGCGGTGTAAAGTTTGCCTTTGCTTTTTAGCTGCTCTAAGGCCAAGGTCAGCTGCTTTTGCAGCACATAAGCGTAATAATCGCACTGCTGCAGCGCGCCGGCTTGGTCGCTGTTACCTAAATTGTTGTAAAACGAAAGCAGCAGTGTAACATCGGCCGGCTGCAGGGCGGTTGGCAGCCCGTTTACCCTTTCGGAGCTTAGCGGGGTACCGCAAAGGTCAAACAGCTCGCCAAAGGCGGCGTCGGTTAAATTCAGCATTTGGGCCGCTTTAAAAATTTCGCCCTTTTCGCGGTTGGCGTAGCGAATTTCCTCCCGCACAAAATCTACCAGCCGTTCAAACTCCTGCAGCGCGGTTATATACCGCTTTTTTTGCAGCAGCAGCTTTAACAAAACCGCCAGCGGCAGCAGCGCGGCCAAAAGGGCCCCAACCGTTCTCATACCGCTACGGGCGCTAAAGGCGCTTGCAGCAAACTGCCGGGGTTTAAGCTTTGGTAGGTAAAATGCGGCCCGCAAAACAAAACCTTGTGAATGGCGCCGCTTTGCAGTAGTGAAAGCACAGCCGGCCGTTTTCCCAGCTCGTTTACCGAGCCGGCGTGCGCCGTGGTAATTACCGCCGCCCCGGCGCTAAGGCTTTGCAAAATTTTTTCTACCTCCTCTAAATTCCCCAATTCGTCAAACGCAATAACTTCGGGGAACTGGGTTCTTAAAGCCATTTCAATGCCCCGGCTTTTGGGGCAGCCGGCAATAATATCGCAGGTTTGGCCCAAATCAGCGGTTGGGATTCCGCCCGAAACGGCGGCCAGCTCGCCCCTGCTATCTATAACCGAAACACGGTAACTTTTTTGAAACGCCCCGCCCGCCAAACGGCGAATAACATCGCGCAGCAGGGTTGTTTTCCCCGAGCCCGGCCCGCCGCAAATTAAAAGCGATTCCCCATTGTAGCTTGGCAAAATGCTGTTGGAGCAACCAATTACCTCCTTGGCTATGCGAATGTTTAAGGAGGAAACATCTCGCACGGCGGTAATTTTTCCGTTTTGCTCTACAAAGGTGCCGCAAACGCCAACCCGGTGCCCCAACGGCAGCATTAAGTACCCCTCGCACAGCTCCTGCTGGTGCGCGTAGACCGAATGGTTACAAAGGTTTAAAAAACACTCCTGCAACTGCTGCTTTTGTAAAATAATGCAATTCGGCTTAAACAAATAGCTTTGTTGGCCGTTTTGCTGCAAAAAAAGCTGCGTGCCCCCCACCGTTACCGCCAGCGGCAGCCCGGCCCTAAGCCGAATTTCCTGCACCTGCAGCTTTAACTCCGGCTTTAGGGCCAAAAGCGCGGCCGAAACCGGACCGGGCAAATAATTGCACAGGGCGTTAAACCGCTGCAATACCTTTTGTTTGTTCATAAAACAACCCCTTTTCACCGGCGGCAAAATTTAAGCCGCCGTAACATCCGCCGGGCGTGCCGGCGTTTTCTTGTGCTTGTCTAATTGATTTTATGATTGTTTGTCCCGTTTTAGAAGTAAAAAAACAAAACCGCCGCAAGCGGTTAAACCTACGGCAGTTAAAAATGGTATAAAATATGCAGTATAAAAATCGACGGCACAAAGCGGCCAAAAAAGCAGCCCTTAAAACCGCTATGCAGCTTTAAGGGCGCCAAAAGCCAAAACCGGCTTAATTTTATTTAATCCACATGTTCTCATGCTCATCGCGGCAGGGGCGGCCCATTAGGCTGCGTACCGCGCCAATAACATCCTTGCCCTCGTACATAATGCGGTAGCACTGCTCAATAATGGGCAGTTCTACCCCCAGCTTTACGGCGTTTTCAAACGCAATTTTGCAGGCGTAATAGCCCTCTACCGTGCCAACGGCACGCAAAGCGTCCTGCACATTGGCGCCGCGCCCAACCAGCACGCCAAAACGGTGATTTCGGCTGTGGACTGAGGTGCAGGTTACAATTAGATCCCCCAACCCGGTAAGGCCGGCAAAGGTGCGCTCTTTGGCTCCCAGCTGAACCCCCAGGCGGGCAAATTCGGTAAGGCCACGCGTCATAAGCGCCGCTTTGGTATTGTCCCCCAGCTCTAAGCCGTCACAAAATCCGGCGGCAACGGCAACCACATTTTTTAGCGCGCCGCCCAACTCAACGCCTACAATATCGTCGTTGGTGTACACCCGCAAATACTCGCAGGCAAAAAGGTCGGCCGCCTTTAAGGCGGTTTCGGCCTGCGCCGACGCAGCAACCACCGAGGTAGGCACTCTGCGCGCCACCTCCTCGGCGTGGGAGGGGCCGGAAAGCACCGCCAGCGGCACAGAAATTTGCGACTGAATAATTTGGGAAAGCCGGTTGCCGGTTTCGGGGTCAAACCCTTTGGCAACATTAATAACCATGCCAATATTCGGCACGCCCTTTAGTTTTTGGGCGGTTTGCGCAATAGCAAAAGACGGCACGGCAAAAATAACGGCGTTACTGCCTGCGGCGTTTTCAATATTCGTAGTTATTGCAATTTCGGCTGGAATTTTAACCCCGGAAAGCAGTTTGGTCTCGCGGTTTTGGCGCAGCTGCTCGGCCTCCTGTTCAAACGGGGTCCAAACCGTAACGCTGTGACCATTGTGAAAAGCGGTAAGTGCCAGCGCAAGCCCCCAACCACCGGCGCCTAAAACTGTAACCTGCATGGCTTAATGCTCCTTTTTTGTGGTTTTAAAAATAGCTTTTTCCTGCCCTTTTAACAGCCGTTTAATATTTTCGGTGTGCTTTAAAAAAACGGTTGCGCACATTATAAAGGTTAGGCTGGCAATAACAAAAATGTTACCCGCCGGCCGAAAAACCAGCATAGAAACAAACAGCGCCACCGTAGCGGAAAGAGAGGCTACCGAAACAATTTTGCTAATTAGCAAAACAATTAAAAATATCCCCAGCGCCAAAGAAATTGCCTGCCAGTTAGAAACATAAAATATGCCTACGGCAACCGCAACCGCCTTGCCGCCCTTAAAGCCGAAAAAAACCGGAAAAACATGCCCCAGCATACAAAACACGCCGCACAGCAGCGCCCCGTAAACCGGCACAAACAAGGTGGCGGAATAATGCACGCTAAGGTAGGTAAAAATTAGCTTACCTACCATGCAGGCGACAAAGCCCTTGGCCGCGTCGCACAAAAAGGTTAACACCCCGGGCAGCACGCCGAACGCCCGCATTACATTGGTTGCCCCGGCGTTGCCGCTGCCAAAATTGCGTACATCTTTTTTAGCAAAAGCGTTAGAAAAAATTACCGCAAAGCTAATACTGCCAATTGCGTAGGCCTGCAAAACGGCAATAACCGTTAGCATCAGTTCCAAGTTTATTCCCCCTTTGTATCGCCCCGTTGGCGAATAACAAACCGCACCGGCGTGCCCTCTAACCCAAAGGTGGCGCGGATTTGGTTTTCTAAATACCGTTGGTAAGAAAAGTGAAACAGCTCGGCCTTGTTGCAAAAGCAAACAAAGGTCGGCGGCTTGGTAGAAGCCTGCGTCATGTAGTAAATTTTAAGGCGGCGCCCCTTGTCGGTAGGCGGCTGCACACGCGCGGTGGCGTTGGCTAAAATGTCGTTCAGCATGCCGGTAGAAATACGCATGGTATTTTGCGCGTGTACATATTTAATCAGCTCAAAAAGGCGGTCAATGCGCTGGCCCGTTTTGGCCGAAATAAAAATAATCGGTGCGTATGGCATAAACGAAAAATCGTTCATCAGCCGTTTGCGGTAACTGTCCATCGTGGCCCCGTTTTTTTCAATTAAATCCCACTTGTTTACGGCAATAATACAGGCCTTGCCCTGCTCTAAGGCAATGCCGGCCACCTTTGAGTCCTGCTCGGTAAAGCCCTCGGCGGCGTCTAATAAAATTACGCAAACATCCGCCCGGTCTACCGCCATGGTAGCGCGCATAACGCTGTATTTTTCAATTTTATCGTTAATTTTGCTTTTGCGGCGAATTCCGGCGGTATCAATTAAATTGTACCGCGTTTGCCCAACCGTAACGGCGGTGTCAATGGCGTCCCGCGTGGTGCCCGCAATGTTGGAAACAATTAAGCGATCCTCACCCAAAACGCGGTTCACTAGGGAGGATTTTCCGGCGTTTGGCTTACCAATAACCGCAACCTGAATTACGCTGCTGTCGCTTTCCTCCTCCCACTCCGCCGCGGGAATATTCTTAAAAACCGCGTCTAACAAATCGCCCGTGCCGTGCCCGTGCACGGCCGAAACGGCAATGGGCTCCCCTAAGCCTAAATTGTAAAATTCGTAAATATCATCCGGCGCTTTGCCAATTGTATCGCACTTGTTTACGCAAAGCACCACCGGCTTGCCGGAGCGCTGCAGCATAGCCGCAACCTCCATATCCGCCGCCAACACGCCGGTTTTCAGGTCGGTTACAAAAATAATAGCATCGGCCATTTCAATGGCAATGGTTGCCTGCTCGCGTATTTTAGAAAGAATAATATCGCTGCTTTTTGGCTCAATACCGCCGGTATCTACCAGCGTTACCGCGTGGCCGTTCCACTCCGCCTCGCTAAAAATGCGGTCTCTGGTAACGCCGGGGGTGTCATCCACAATAGAAATTCTGCGCCCAACCAGCTTGTTAAAAAGGGTAGATTTTCCCACATTCGGGCGCCCCACAACAGCAATAATCGGTTTTGCCAAAATTTACACCTTCGTTTCGTTCTCAAGTTTCGTCCCCAATTAGTTTGGTTACTAAATCAAACCCGTCGTTTGCTACAACGGTTACCTTTACCCCAAGCTTTTCCTCCAACTGCGGCAGGGTCATGTCGTCTAAAAATAAGTCCCCTTCGCTGCGCAGCATGGTTTCAGAGATCAGCAGCGTGCTGCCCAGTGGCTTGCCGCTAAGCTCGGTTACAAGGTCGCTGCCGGTAAGCAGGCCGGTAACGGTTATTTTACCGCCAAAAAAGCGGTTTTTAACTTTGTAAGCGTTTACATTTAAATTATGCCATTTTTTGCAGGCCGTGTCAACCACATATTTAATTAAAGGGTAAGCCGCCTCGCCCGTTGCTACCGAAACGGTGCGTGGCTTTTGCAGCAGCTCGTCGCCCAGCTGCAAAAACGCCTGTTGGGCCTGTTTGCGAAAAAGCGCCCACATGCCAACGCCGTTTTCCAGCTGCAAAAAATCGCCGTATTGCTCGGCCGGCGGAATTTCACGCTCGGCCAGCAAATAAAACTCGTCGGCCGGAAAAACGCGCCGCTCGCCGTATTTTTCAAGGCACTGCCGGCCAAACCGCTCCATAATATCTACCACATTGCCCGCCGTTTGTTTATTAAAAGGCTTTAGTGGCTCTAACCCCTCGCGGTAGGCCGTTAGCCCTACCGGCACCGCCGCAATGCACTGCACCGTTTCGTACGCAGTTAAATCGGTTAAGGTGCGCTCCAGCTCGACCCCGTCATTATACCCGGGGCAAAGCACCAGCTGACAGTTGATTTTAATGCCGGCATCGGCCAGGCGGTAAAAAATCTGCAGCGCCTGCCCGGCAAAGCGGTTGTGCATCATTTGGCAGCGCAGCTGCGGGTTGGTAGTGTGAATTGAAATGTTTACCGGGCTAATGTGCAGGCGAATAATGCGGTCTACCTCATGCTCGGTAATGTTGGTTAGGGTAATGTAATTGCCAAATAAAAACGAAAGGCGGGAGTCATCATCTTTAAAATAAAGGCTTTTGCGCAGCCCGGGCGGTAATTGGTCTATAAAACAAAAAATACATTTATTTTTGCAGGCGTGTTGGCTGTCCATTAAATAGGTTTCAAACTCCAGCCCCAATTCGTCATACTCGCCCTTTTTAACGGTGTAGCGGCGCTTTTTGCCGTTTACTTCAACCAGCAATCGCAGCTTTTTTTCGTTTTGGTAAAAGCGGTAATCCAGCACATCGTCAATTTCGTGGCCGTTTATTTGCAGCAGCCGGCCGCCGGCCGGAACCCTGGCCTTTTCACAGGGGGAGCCGGGCTGAACCGATTGAATTGTAACTGCCATTTTACACACCTTCCCTTTTAAAGCTGCCAACCCGCCGGCCGCCATTTTTGCTAAAAAAAATAGAGAAGGTAAAACCCCTTCTCTATTCGTCCGAACATAAAGCGGAAAATTAATCCTCCGCTTTAACTACCTCGCGGCCATTGTAATACCCGCAATTCGGGCACAAACGATGCGGCCTTTTGTACTCACCACAATGGGAGCATTTTACAAGAGCGGGGGTTTCTAACTTCCAAACATTAGAACGCCGTTTGTCGCGTCTGGCTTTAGAAACTTTTCTCTTTGGTACTGCCATCTTAGGGCACCTCCTGTTTTTCAGTTGACAGTGTTTTTAGAAGCTTCGCCGAACTTCAAGCTTTGGGGTTACCGTTTACAATTGCAATCTCCGTCGTTCAAATTGCGGCCGCAAACCGGGCAAGCACCCTTGCAGTCGCTTTTGCACAGAAATTTGCTGGGTAAAGATAAAATAATTTCCTCTAAACAAACAGCGTAAAGGTCTAACTTTTCATCGGGCAGCAATAAATAATCGCCGTCATCCTCACCCTCCAGCGCGGTAACCAGCACGCGGTCTACCGTAACCTCAACGGTTTTTTCGGTGTCGCGCCCGCAGCGGTCGCACGGTAAAAAAACCTGTACCGGAAAGTGCAGCAAAAGCCTTGTAACCTCTGCTTTGTTTGTAACCGAACCCACAACCCGAACCGGTTGTTTGAACGGGTGGCAGCCGTAGTATTCCTCGCCGGTATAATCTAAAGTAGCATCTACCGCTAAGGTGCGCGCGCCGCCGTTTATGAAACCTTTTAAATCAAGAACCATAGGTTCACCCCAATTGTCACAAACACTATTATATAATTATTTAAAGCCTTTGTCAAGGAATTTTTTTGCCAAAACGCACATTTCGCCCAAAATTTGCAAATTCAGCCTTTTTGCGGAACAAACCGGCGCAGCTTTTGCCCTAAAAAGGCGGTTAAAACCAAAGCAATTACATCGCTCGGAATAAAAATGACCCAGCAGTACAAAAGCATTTTAGAAAGCGCAACCACCCGGCCAAAATAAAAGGTGTTTAGGCAAAAGTAGTAGCTTAAGCCAAACAGGTAAACCAGCCCTACCCCGCACGCGTTGGCCAATAGGTTTTTTAGCAGCCCAGGCTTGCCGCAGCAGGTAATTAGGCTGACCGCAACCGCTGCCGCCAAAAAACCCGGAATGTACCCAAAGGAGGGCTGCAGCACATAGCTAAGCCCGCCGCCGCCGGCAAAAACCGGCACCCCCAACAGCCCCAGCAGCAGGTAGGTAAAAAGGCTGCCGGCCGCCGCCAAGGGCGACAGCAGCTGCCCCGCCAACAACACAAACATGAGCTGCAGCGAAAAGGGAATGACCCCCAACTGCACCTTTAAAAACGCCCCAACGGTTATTAGCGCCACAAACAGTGCTGCCAAAACCATTTGCATGGTAGAAAATTTTTTTGCCATAAAAATACACCCTTTACAGATTGTTCTCTGTAAAGAGTATATCACAGTTTATTGTAATTGTAAACCAAAAAATTAATTTTAGTTTACAATCAGCTTTACGGGTAAACGGTTCACTTCTTCAAAGACCTACCAAAGGCTTAGTTATTCAGGTGCGAATGGTGAAAGGCCGGGCTGGCCTCGCTCAGCGCCTCAAACCGGTAGCCGCGGTTTTTCAGCTCTTTAATAATGGTAGGCAAGGCCTGCACCGTTGTTTTTTTGGCCGGGGCGTCGTGCATTAAAACGCAAATGTTTTTAACGCCGTTTGACTCCCTTAACACATTATTTACCAGCTTGGCGGCCGGAACATTGGTGCCGTTGGCGTCGCCGGAGTCTACATTCCAATCAAAATAATAAAACCCTTTGCTTTGTACGCCGACGGTCAGCTTAGTCATAATACCCTTACAGTGCTTTAAGCTAACTTTATTACTGCTGCCGCCCGGAAACCGCATTAGATGAACGGTTTTGCCCGTTTTATCTTTAATTAAGGCCTGCATTTTGTAAAGGTCATTGTAATAGGCGGCCTCGCTTTTGTAAATGGAGGGGTAATCGTGCGTGTAGCTGTGAATGGCCAGCGCGTGCCCCTCGTCGGCAATGGTTTTTATGTACTCGGTGCGGCTGCGGGCAATTACAAAAAAAGTGGCCTTCGCGTTTTCACTCTTTAATATTTTTAATATTTCAAGAGTATTAGCCGAAGGCCCGTCGTCAAATGTTAAATAACAAATTTTGCTGTTCCCGCTGTTATTCAGGTGCTGCTTCTTCATGGCCTTAATGCTGGCGTTTTCGCTTTGCAAGCGCCGATTTTCCTTCTGCAGGGAGCTATTGTTGCTTTCTAACTGGCCCACCTTGCTTTCGGCCTCGGCAACGCGCTGCTGCAGCTCGCTGTTTTGCTGCCCAACCGAGGATACCTGCTTGGTAAGCTCGGTTACTTTAGAGTCGTGCTTTAGGCCTAAAGCCACCACGCCGCAGCCCAGCAAAGCCACTAAAACCAACGCCACTATGGTAGGCCAGGTGTTTTTGTTTACTTTTGTATTCATGCTCTTACCACCGTTACTGTAAAATAAATTTATAATGAAATAGGTACCAAAAGGCCTACCGCGATTGCCTTAATTAGTTTAGCATACTTTGCTACGTTTGTAAAATTACAATTAGTTACAAATATAATACAATTTGAAACCGTCTACCCCCATTTTATGCCGCTTGGCGCGCGGGTATTCGTGCCGGTTGCCCGAACTTTAAGGTCAACCGCCGCACAAACCCACCAAAAGCGCTGTGGCGGCCGCCACGATATTATCCCAAAGCATTACCTTTTCCAAATTGCGTTTATCTAAGCCTAAAACATACACGCTGCCAATGTTCAGCGGCATTTGCAGTATTCCGCCGCTCTTCATATAATTCAGCGTGTTGCAGCCAATTAAAAAGAGCAACAAATAGATTATTAAAAACATAACCGTGCCACTCAGCAAATACGGCCAAGACATTTTTTGTTTTTCAGTGTGCTGCTTAAAGCAAGCTTTAGGTAAAAGCCGGTTTTCATTTGGCCTCACCCCCGGAGGTTAGCAAGGTAAGGGTGTGGGCTACCATTTGGTAAAACTGCCCTCGGCACATTCGCCGCGGTAAATTTTGTGAAAAACCTTGCCGTCCTTAATAAACAACACGCGAAAGGCGTGGCTGCGTCCAGCCATTTGCGCAGGCGGTTCACATTTACCGAAAGGGTGTTTTCATCTACAAAGCTTTCGGTTTGCCACAGCTGCTCCATAAGCTTTTCGCGGCTAACAACCGTACCCTTGTTTTGCATTAAAACCAGCAAAATTTTAAACTCGTTTTTCGAAAGGGGAATTTTTTCCTCCCCGTAAAACAAGGTGTTCTCCCCCAAATTCAGCAAGGCGCCCCGGTGCTCTAACACCGTAGTTCCGCCGGCAAAATCGTAAGTGCGGCGCAAAAGCGCCTGCAGCTTTGCCATTAACACGCTTTGGTCAAACGGCTTGGCAATAAAATCGTCGGCGCCCATGTTCATGGCCATAATCATATTTAAATTACTGGCCGCGGAGAAAATAAAAATAATAGGCACCTTAGAGGCCTTGCGAATTTCTTTACACCAATAATAGCCGTTGTAAAAGGGCAGCGAAATATCTAAAAGCACTAAATGTGGCTGAATTTTTGCAAATTCGGTTGTAATCTCGCTAAAATTCTTAGCAAGGTAGGCCTGTATTCCCCAGCGCTCGGCCTGCTCGGCAACGGCCTCGGCAATGCCTAAATCATCCTCCACAATATAAACCCGGTGCATAAGCAGCCCCCCTTGGCTTTAAGTTTACCCCTTAATGGTGCAAATGCACATCCATTTGCGGAAAGGGAATTTCAATGTGATTTTCATTCAAAGCGTTGGTTACTCGCTCGGTCAAATCAATTTTAACCGGCAGCATATTTTCCGCCGACGCCCAAACCCGCACTTTAAAGCTCATGGCAAAATCCTGCAGTGCCGTCATGCGCACAAAGGGTGCCGGACTTTTTAAAATGCGGCTGTCGGCCCGAATTACCCCTAAAATAACCGTTTTTACCTTTTCTAAATCGGTGCCGTAGGCAACGGTAAAATCTAAATCTATCCGGCGATTTTCGGTGCCGGGAAAAAAGTTGGTTACTGTGTTGCTCGTCATAGCCGAATTAGGAATATGCATTTCGGAATCATCGGCCGCCCGAATAACGGTATAAAAAATGCCAACATCAATCACCGTGCCCTTTTTATCGCCGCTTTCAATGCAATCGCCCATTTTGTAGGGTTTAAAAATTAAAATCATTAACCCGCTGGCAAAGTTGGCTAAAGAGCCCTGCAGCGCTAAGGAGACCGCCACCCCGGCCGAGGCCAGCACCGTAATAACCGAGGACATTTCTACCCCCAAGGTGCCAACAATGCAAACCGCCACAATGGCATACAGCACGACTTTAGAAAAATGCAGCAAAAATTGGCGCACTGTAGGGTCAAACGGGTGGCGCTGGCTCCCTTTTGGGAAAAATCGAACCAGCAATTTTGCCGCTATTTTACCCGCCAGCAAAATTAAGGCGGCCAAAACCAGCCTGCCCGCTATGGCCACGCACCAATCTACCAGCTGCTCTAAATATTTTCCCATTCAAATACCCCGCTTTCGCTCAATATCATACACCAAAAAGGTGGCGCTGTCAACCAACGGGGCAGGCGCACCGGCCAAAAATTTACCGGCTAAATTTTCCCACAAAAAAAGCAGGGGCCGCCGCAGGCCCCTGCCGCCGGGTTAAAACCGCACAAACGGCTTTGGCCCGGTTAGCGAGCTTAGCCAAAACGCCTTGCCCGCCTAAAAAAGTACACGCCCCAAAAAAGCAATGCTTTATTTAGAATTTTAACAAGGCTGCTGCCAAACAAACGCGCCCCAAACCGCATTTAAGCGCAAGCTTTTTACCTGCCAGGCAACTTTGGCGCCAACCCTTTAAAACTCCGTTAACATTATAACGCACAGTTCATTATTTGTCAATATAGAATTAGTATTTTTGGTAAATTAATGTCAAAATCTTATTAGAAACCGGAGCGCAACTGCCACAACTTCCTATTACTGTAAAAAAATAGGAAGTTTTTCTGGAACAAAATCACTCAATTTTCTAAAATTATTGTTTAGCCATTTTGGAATTATTGGCTTTAAACGCCATTCTATTCACATTTTTTTAAACGCTAACCGTGCCCAATTGCCCAAAAAAGCGGAGATTTCGGCCTACGATCCCCACCAAATTCGGCAAAGCGGTGCCTACCTTTTTTTTAGCAGCGGCTTTAAAAATTGCCCGGTAAAGGATTCGGCACAACCGGCAACCTGTTCGGGCGTTCCGGTGCAAACAACCGTGCCGCCGCCGTCGCCGCCCTCAGGCCCTAAATCAATAATCCAATCGGCCGTTTTAATAACATCTAAATTGTGCTCAATTACCAGCACACTGTTGCCGGAGTCTACCAGCTGCTGCAGTACGTCAATTAACCGCTGCACATCTGCCGTGTGCAGGCCGGTGGTGGGTTCATCTAAAATATAAACAGTGCGCCCGGTTGCCCTGCGGGAAAGTTCGGTAGCCAGCTTGACCCGCTGCGCCTCGCCGCCCGAAAGGGTGGTAGCCGGCTGGCCAATTTTAACATAGCCCAAGCCAACCTCGCACAGGGTTTGCAGCTTACGCTGAATTTTAGGCACGCTTTCAAAAAAATGCAGGCCCTCCTCCACCGTCATTTCAAGCACATCAAAAATACTTTTACCTTTGTATTTTACCTCCAGCGTTTCGCGGTTGTAACGGGTGCCGCCGCAAACCTCGCAGGGAACATAAACATCCGGCAAAAAGTTCATTTCAATTTTTTTAATGCCATCGCCCTGGCAGGCCTCGCAGCGCCCGCCTTTTACATTAAAAGAAAAGCGGCCGGCGGTATAGCCCCGCATTTTGGCGTCCTTACTTTGGGCAAACAGCTCGCGAATATCGTTAAACACGCCGGTGTAGGTAGCGGGGTTTGAGCGCGGCGTGCGCCCAATGGGCGACTGGGTAATGTTAATAACCTTATCCAGCTGCTCTATCCCCTCCATTTTTTTAAACTTACCCGCAAAGGTTTTGGCACCCATGAGCTCGGCTGCCAGTTTTTTTTGCACAATGCCGTTTACTAACGACGATTTGCCAGAGCCCGAAACCCCGGTTACCGCCGTTAAACAGCCCAGCGGAAACTTTACCGTAATGTTTTTTAAATTGTTTTGCGCCGCACCGGTAACCTTTAAATAACCCTTTGCCTTACGGCGTGCCGCCGGTACGGCAATTTTTTTGCGGCCGGAAAGGTAATCGCCGGTTAGCGATTTTTTGTTTGCCGCCACCTGGGCCGGGGTGCCGCAGCAAACTATTTCACCGCCGTGTACCCCCGCGCCGGGGCCAATATCAACCAAATAATCGGCCGCGCGCATGGTATCCTCATCGTGCTCTACCACAATTAGGGTGTTGCCAATGTCCCGCAGCTTTTTTAGGGTGTTAATCAGCTTTTCATTATCCCGCTGGTGCAGGCCAATGCTGGGTTCATCCAACACATACAACACGCCGGTAAGCGCCGAGCCAATTTGCGTAGCTAAGCGAATACGCTGACTCTCCCCACCCGAAAGGGTAGCGGCCCCGCGCGAAAGGGTAAGGTACGAAAGTCCAACGCTTTTTAAAAACTCCAGCCGAGCAATAATCTCTTTAACAATAGGCTTTGCAATCAGCTCGGCGGCACTTGGCAGCTGCAAATTTTTAAAAAACTCAATCTCCTCGCACACCTGCATGCAGGTAACCTCAAAAATATTTTTACCGCCAACCGTAACGGCCAAAATTTCGGGTTTTAGGCGCTTGCCTTTGCAATCCGGGCAATCGCACTCGCTCATCACCGTTTCAATATCGTTACGAATCCAGTCGCTCGTTGTTTCTTTATAACGGCGCTCAATGTTGGGAATAACCCCCTCAAAGGTGGCAGAATACACCCCGTTTTTCCACTCGTTATTGCGCTCAAATTCAATTTTTTTGCCCTTGCTGCCGTACAATAAAAAGTCTTTGGCCGGTTTTGGAATGTTTTTGTAGGGGGTGTTGGGGTCAAACCCAAAATGCTTGGCAATGCCCTTGTAGTAAACGGCGGCAATCGTCTCCCCCGTGTTATTGCCAAAGGGCACAACGCTCCAGCCGCTGGCGCGAACCGCCCCCTGCAGCAGCGATTTATTTTCATCCGGAACAATCAAGTCCGGATCTGCCTTCATAAATACGCCAATGCCGGTGCAGGTGGGGCAGGCGCCAAACGGGCTGTTAAAAGAAAAGTTGCGCGGCGAAAGCTCCGGAATACTAATATTATGCTCCGGGCAGGAAAGCTTTTGGGAAAACAGCTGTTCCTCGCCGCCTATTACATCAATCAGCACCAGCCCGTCAGCGTGTTTTAAGGCGGTTTCAATGCTGTCGGTCAGTCGGCTGCGAATTCCCTTTTTTAAAACCAAGCGGTCAATAATAATATCAATATCATGGCGAATATTTTTATCCAGCACAATAGGCTCGTCCAACAAATAAACACTGCCGTCTACCCGCACACGCGTAAAGCCGGAACGCTTTAGCTTTTCCAGCTCTTTTACAAATTCGCCCTTTTTGCCGCGGTACACCGGCGCCATTACCTGAAATTTGGTGCCGGGTTTCAGCTGCAGCACAGCGTCGGTAATTTGGTCAACCGTTTGGCCGGCAATCTCCCGCCCGCAAACCGGGCAGTGCGGCACGCCGGTTCGGGCAAACAACAGGCGCAAATAATCGTAAATTTCGGTTACCGTGCCAACGGTAGAACGCGGGTTTTTAGAGGTTGTTTTTTGGTCTATTGAAATGGCCGGCGAAAGCCCCTCAATGCTATCTACCCGCGGCTTACTCATTTGCCCCAAAAACTGCCGCGCGTAGCTGGAAAGCGATTCCACATACCGCCGCCGCCCCTCGGCGTAAATCGTATCAAACGCCAAAGAGGATTTGCCGGACCCCGAAAGTCCGGTAAAAACAACGAATTTATCCCGCGGAATTTTAACCGTTACATTTTTTAAGTTATGCTCCCGCGCACCGCGCACTTCTATAAATTTATTGCCCATTTTAAACTCCAAATTTCAACAAAAATAAGCCGGGCAAAGCACCCTTGGCTATTGTAATATATTATAGTATACCTCAACCAAATAAGTCAATACCAACCGCAAAAAATAAACGCTCTGCGCTGCCGAAAAAGGGCTTGAACCGGGCCGCAGCTTACAAAAGTTTACCTTTATTTTGCGCTTTACAGTGTCACATTTTGGACAAGTGAATATATTATTAAAGACAAACCCGTTATTCGGCCGGCAAGGTAAAACCCTTCATTACGCCCCCAAATAATCAGCCTTTGTTTTTTAAAAGTGGATTTTTGCCGCCCGCGCAGTTTAACAGGTTTTATTTTATTGTAGGAGCTGAATAAATTGGACGATTATTTAGATAAATTTGGTTTTACACCGGAGGAATTCGGCCTAAAACCGGCAGCTGCCCCGGCCAAGGCACCGGCCGCCACCCAAAAGCCGGCCGAACGGCCGCGCAACAATTTTTGCGACACGCCTTTGCAATATCTGCCGCTGGCCATGGCCTATGTGCCCCTGCAGCACGGCATTGAAAGCTATGACCCCGCCATGGCTCTAAACACCGGCACCCTTTTTCCCGCTTTAAACAAACCGTTAACTTTAAAAAAAGATTGAGGTGTTTTTATTGGAAACCAGAGAACAACTATTACGCAAGCTTTCCGGCGCACAGTTTGCCGCGCAGGAAATGCGCCTGTATTTAGATACACATAACGCCGACGCCAAAGCAACGGCAGCCCACCAAAGCTACTGCAAGGCGGCTGCCGATTGCAAAGCCGATTATGAAAAGCTTTACGGCCCGCTAACCGCCTGCGACCTTTACGGCGAAACCAATCAGGGCTGGTTAAACGCCCCCTGGCCCTGGGAAAACGAAAGCGAGGCGAACCGCTAATGTGGCAATACGAAAAAAAGCTGCAATACCCCATTAAGGTTAAAAACCCCAACGCCAAATTAGCCCAGGTTATTATTAGCCAGTATGGCGGGCCAGATGGCGAGCTGGGCGCCAGCCTGCGCTATTTAAGCCAGCGTTTTAGCATGCCCTACCCTGAACTAAAAGGTTTGTTAACAGATATTGGAACCTGTGTTTCAGCTTTTGATTTTTCGTAAATAGGCTCTATTGTTTTTGATACGGAAAACCGCCATTTTTCGGGCAAAATGTTTAAGTATAAGTCAATTGTATTTTTATCCACAATCACCATTTTATCTAAAATTTGCTTGTAAAATTCATCCTCATATTCTGCGCCGTCAATCAGCTCGTTCACGGCTTTTTCAATGTCCTTATACAATTCACTTTGCCTGTTTCTTAAGTCGTTTCCGTTGCGAATACCGTCTATTTTGGATTTTACACCGTCTATTTGTGAATTAAGCTTTTCGCGCTGCTCGGTAAATTCATCCTTTTCTATGCAGCCGCCCATATAAAGCTCCAACAGCTTTTCGTGTTTTTCGGAGAGTTCCTCAATCTGTTTTTTCAGCTTTTGCGTGCTGCCGCTTAAAGAATCGCTTGATAAGACCGAACGAATGGCTTTTAACAGGTTAGCAACAACCCTTTCTCGGTTAAATTTAAGGTTTTTCATTGCAAGATACATAATATGTATTGCTTCCTCGTTTTGAATACTCCTGTTAGAACAGCCAACCTCATTGCCGAAATTGTCTGTGTGCCGTTTACCGTGCTTGGCTCCCTCGCCGCAGCGCCACGCCTTATATTTGCTGCCGTCTTTGCGGCGTTTGTAGCGTGCAACATAGGTTGAACCGCAAATTCCGCATTTAATTTTTCCCGAAAAGGGGTAGCGGTAGCTGATTTTTTCCTTGCCTTCGGGTGATAAAGCGCGTTCATCCAACATTTCATTTGCTTTTTTAAAAAGCTCCTTTGAAACTATCGGCTCGTGGTGATTTTTAATGATTACAAATTCTTCTTCGCCCCTGTTGTACTTTTTTTCGTGCGTTAAATAATCCGGTGTAAAGGTCTTTTTTTGAACCAAATCGCCGCAATACTTTTCATTCCGCAATACGCGCAGTATTACAGTATTGCTCCAATCTTTTGCCGTCATTGATTTAATGCCTTCCTCTTTCAGCTCTCTTGCAATGGTGTGCGTTCCCTTACCCTCGTTTACAAATTTATGATATATCAGCCTGACAATTTTAGCGCCCTCCTCGTTAATGGTCATTTTACCGTTTTCAACATCGTAGCCCAACATACTGCACCCAAAAACAACGCCGTCCTCCATGCGCCTCTTTTGCCCCCATTTAACCCTTTCCGAGGTTCTTCTGCTCTCATCCTGCGCTATGGACGACATTATTGTAAGCCGTAATTCTGCGTCCGAATCCAGCGTGTTAATATTATCATTCATAAAAATTACGCCCACGCCGTACTTTTTAAGCTGCCTTGTGTGCGAAATACTGTCAAGCGTATTTCTTGCAAATCGGCTTATTTCTTTAGTGATAATCAGGTCAATATCGCCGTTTTTGGCACATTCTATCATTCGATTAAATTCCTTTCGTTTTTTGGTGCTTGTACCCGAAACTCCCTCGTCTGCAAATATTCCGTACAGCTCCCAATCGGGATGTTCCAAGATATATTTTTTATAGTATTTTTGCTGCGACTCAAAGGAATTTGCTTGGTCTTCGTTATCGGTTGAAACACGGCAATATGCCGCTACGCGTTTCATTGGGTTATCAAGCTTTTTTTCGTTGTTCAAAAGCTCATATTTTTCAATGTTCATACTGATTACTCCTTACTATATAAAAAAGCCGAGAGAATACCCTCGGCTGTTATTTTCGCTCTTATTTAACTTCAAGTTGTTCAATACATAATCTTCCTTGTTGCTGTGACAGCAAGCTTCTTTTTACCAGCGACATTATAATAGCCTTCGCTATTTTTAATTCAAATTCCGGCGATTGATTTATTTCCGGTATATTATTTGGATAATAGGTTTTACATTTCGTTGCAAACACCTCCGGATTACTTATTCTGTTAAATAATATGCATTTCAAAAAGTTTTAATATCATCTTTTATATATAAAAAGCCGCAATTTTCTTATTAGGTTGCGGCGTTATCTTCAAATTTATTAAGTGCTATTTCTTCAATTTTTTAATATTTATAATTTTAACAACTCTGATTATCTCCAAAAAGCCCGGAAATACGGGCATTTCACGGGATATAAGAACTGAATTTACTACCGATTTACTACTTTCGGATTGAGCTTTGACACGCTTCCGCTTCCCGTGAAGCCCACCGCCCAAATAGTGACACATCGAAAATCGAATACGACACCACAGACAGCGGCGTTCTCTTTTCCCCTTTGGGGAGATCAGGACGCCGCTTTTTTGCGCCCAAAACCAGAAAGGAGGCGACCGCCTATGTACTTTACTTCCGGCAGCGACCGAGCCTTTGAACAGCTCATGCAGACGAGGCCGGGCGCAGATCATTTTGACAGCGGCGAGGCCGGAGCGCCGGAGGACTGCGGCACCTGCCGTTTCTACCGCCCGCACTGGAAGTACCAGTTTTGTGTGTATGAGGAATGCCCCTACCAGCCGGGCAAGCTCACCGCCCTTGACGGCGCGGTGAAATTTCAAGTGAAAGGAGTGGACGACGAGATGGCAGTTTTTCGAGTGGAGAAAAACCGGGGCTACACGGTGATGTCCAACCACCACCTGCGGAACAAGGATTTGTCCCTGAAAGCCAAGGGCTTGCTGTCGCAAATGCTGTCCTTGCCGGAGGATTGGGATTTTACGCTGAAAGGCTTGTCCCTTATCAACCGGGAGCAGATTGACGCGATCCGGGCGGCTGTCCGGGAGTTGGAACAGGCGGGTTATATCGTGCGTTCCCGTGAGCGTGACAGCCAAGGCCGCCTGCGCGGGGCTGATTACATCATTTACGAACAGCCCCAGCCTGTGCCGGATTCACCTACATTGGAAAATCCAACATTGGATAATCCAACGCAGGAAAAGCCTACGCAGGAAAAACCAACGCAATTAAATAAAGATAGATCAAGTAAAGAGAAATCAATTACAAATGGATCAAATACCGATTCCATTCCTATCCTTTCCCCTCCCTCTCCTTTGGGGGAAGAAGCGGCTGCGCCGCCGGAACGGAAAGGAACGGGAGCGAAATCACAGAGCGCCGTAGAGATTTATCGGGAGATCATCAAGGACAACATCGAGTATGAACACCTTTGCCAGTACGCCAAGGGGATTGACCGGGATATGCTGGACGAGATCGTGGACTTGCTGGTGGAAACCGTATGCAGCGCCCGAAAGACCATCCGCATTGCCGGGGACGATTACCCCGCCGAGCTGGTGAAATCCAAGCTGATGAAGCTGAACAGTTCTCACATTGAGTTTGTCTTTGACTGTATCAGCAAAAACACCACGGAAATACGGAACATCAAAAAATACCTGCTGGCGGTTCTGTTCAACGCCCCAAGCACCATCAACGGCTATTACACGGCGCTGGTGGCCCATGACATGAACACAGGCAGTTGGGGAACCCCGTAATGATTTTGTGACGACGAGAAAGGAGGACGGCCCTATGAAACAGGGTGCTTTGATTTTTGACGAGCAGACAGACCGCTACGACATCCGCTTTGACCTTGCGGACTATTACGGCGGCCTGCACTGCGGAGAAACTTTTGATGTGATGGTGGGCGGCAGATGGAGGCCGACCCGCATTGAGATGGCCGAGAACTGGTATCTGGTGGGAATCCATGCCGACGACCTCTCCGGCCTGCGGGTGCGAATTTAAGCCATCCGCCTGCCTGCTGACTTTCCAAAGGAGGGATAGCAGTTGCAGGAAGAAGTAGACCAGAAAACCATAGCGTTAGCGGTTAAGACGGGCAAGCTCACCGCCCAAGTGCTGCAAGCGGCCATCCGAAAATATCTGGCCGCCCGGCAGAAAGGGACGGGCAAGGCCCATCACGGCCAGCAGAGCTTACGGCAGCTCAAAAAGGACGGTTCCACCCTGTCCAACATTGAGATCACCGACGCCAACATTGGACTGTTTAAGCCCTGCGCCAAGAAATACGACATTGATTTTACCCTGCGGAAAGACCGCACCACCCATCCGCCCCGGTATATCGTGATCTTCAAATCCAAGCAGGCGGAAAATCTGGAACAGGCGTTTAAGGAGTTTACGGCCAAGAAGCTCCAACAGCAGGAACGCCCCTCCATCCGAAAGACCCTTGCCGTCCTGAAAGAAAAGGCAGCGGCCAGAAGCAGCCAGCAGGCCAAGGAGAAAATCAAGGAAAGGGGGCTGTCACGATGAAGCCGGAAATGAAAAAACTGATAATCGCCAACCTGCCCTACCTGCTGTTTGTGTACCTGTTCGGCAAGCTGGGACAGACCTACCGGCTGGCGGCTGGGGCGGACTTGTCGGAAAAGCTGCTGCACCTTGCGGACGGCTTTTCCCTTGCCTTTGAAAGCGCCGCCCCCAGCTTCCACCTGTTCGATCTGGCGGTGGGCGTGGCCGGTGCGGTGGCATTGCGGCTGATGGTGTACTGCAAAAGCAAGAACGCCAAGAAATACCGCCGGGGCGTCGAGTACGGCAGCGCCCGTTGGGGCGGCCCCAAAGATATAGCCCCGTACATCGACCCAGTGTTTGACAACAACATCCTCCTGACCCAGACGGAACGCCTCACCATGAACAACCGGCCCAAAGACCCCAAGACCGCCCGGAACAAAAATGTGCTGGTGATCGGCGGTTCCGGCAGCGGCAAGACCCGGTTCTTTGTGAAGCCCAACCTTATGCAGTGCGTGTCCAAAGACTACCCAACCTCATTCGTGATTACTGACCCGAAAGGAAGTCTGATTGGCGAGGTGGGCCAGCTCCTTGTGCGGTGCGGCTACCGGGTAAAAGTGCTGAATACCATTAACTTTTCCAAGAGTATGCGCTACAACCCGTTTCGCTACATCCATTCGGAAAAGGACATTTTGAAGCTGGTAAACACACTGATCTGCAACACCAAGGGCGAGGGCGAAAAGAGCGCCGAGGATTTTTGGATCAAATCGGAACGCCTGCTGTATTCGGCCCTCATTGGCTATATCTGGTACGAAGCGCCGGACGATGAAATGAATTTCACCACGCTGCTTGAAATGATAAATGCCAGTGAAGCCCGCGAGGACGACCCGGAATTTCAATCCCCGGTAGACCAGATGTTTGAAAGGCTGGAAGAAAAAGACCCGGAACATTTTGCGGTGCGCCAGTACCGTAAATTCCTGCTGTCGGCAGGCAAGACCCGCAGCTCCATCTTGATAAGCTGCGGAGCCAGATTAGCGCCCTTTGACATCCGGGAGGTGCGGGAGCTGATGGAGGACGACGAACTGGAACTTGATACCATCGGGGATAAAAAAACAGCCCTGTTCCTGATTATGTCGGACACGGACACGACCTTTAATTTCATTCTGGCAATGGTGCAAAGCCAGCTCATAAACCTTTTGTGTGACCGGGCCGATGACAAATACGGCGGGCGGCTGCCCGTCCATGTGCGGCTGATTCTGGACGAGTTCGCCAACATCGGCCAGATTCCAAACTTTGACAAGCTGATCGCCACCATCCGAAGCCGGGAAATCTCGGCTTCTATTATTTTGCAGAGCCAGTCGCAGCTAAAGGCCATTTACAAGGACGCGGCGGAAATCATTTCCGACAACTGCGACTGTACGCTGTTCCTGAGTGGCAGGGGCAAGAACGCCAAGGAGATCGCGGAGGTGCTGGGCAAGGAAACCATTGACAGCTACAACCAGAGCGAGAACCGGGGCGCGCAGACCTCCCACGGACTGAACTATCAAAAACTCGGAAAGGAGCTGATGAGCCAAGACGAAATTGCAACGATGGACGGAGGCAAGTGTATTTTGCAGGTGCGTGGCGTAAGGCCATTTTTTAGTGAGAAATACGACATCACCCGCCACCCCCGCTATAAATACCTCTCGGACGCTGACAAAAAGAACACCTTTGATGTGGATAGCTACCTGTCGTCCCTGCGCCGGAAAAAGCGGCGCGTGGTAACGGAGGACGAACCCTTTGACCTCTACGACATTGAGCTGTCGGATGAAGATTTTGCCACAGAATAAAGCGGCCATAGAGAAAGGAGCGTGACCGATGGGACACTCGGACGAAT
>OIZO01000426.1_pt1 | contig 29457 bp, 29 predicted proteins | sample 1588551 | NCBI WGS metagenome assembly OIZO01 (sample SAMN03283271) | human gut metagenome | biome: human-associated habitat; material: feces | host: Homo sapiens | place: Peru | collected 2012 | reverse complement strand
ACCTATGACCTTCCGCACGTCAAGCGGATGCTCTAGCCAGCTGAGCTAATCGTCCGTATTTTTCCCGAACCGCAATCGGAACAGTTAGCATTATACCGCCTGGAGGCGAAATTGTCAAGCATTATTTTTACAAAGTTCGTTCTTATTTGTAGCAGATCGTGCCGTCGCCCGTGGCCTGAAACAGTATCTCAATATGATCCAGAGCTTCCTGGGACCAAGTATGCTCCTCTATCCCCTTTTCCGCCAAAAGCTCCGGTTTTTCCTGCAGCTGATTGCAAAGCCCTAAAAGGGAATCCATCTGATCCTGAAACCTGTTGTACATATCGGAGTCCATAGCACAGGACCAGGATTTTCCCAAGTACCATATGCCGTCCCGGTCCAGTGCCGTGGTCTGGGCCCAGTCCAGCAGTTCCACGGCCAGAGCAGTCTGGTCCTCGGGCCCATCGGCGATCCGGTTCAAAAGCCCTAAAAAGCCGCTGTCGCCTTTGGCTCCGGCAGCATCCAGGATAATGTCCACCTTCTGCAGCGCCGTTATCGGCCACTGCCGGTCCTCCAGCTCCGCCTTTTCCAGCAGCTTCTGCCTTTCGGCAGACTGGAGCAGCTCGCAGAACCGCTTCACCCGGGCCAGACCTACAGCAAAGTCATTCTGCTCGTCATTGCCCATGGGCTCCATCCAGTCCGTTACCGTGACCCGGATCCGCTCCTCAGAAGCCGAAGAACCCACAGCCCAGTCAAGCAATTCCACCGCCTGACGGGTAGAGCCTGCCTTGGTCTCGTCCCAATTGTCCCGGATGTCCTCCAGGATCAGGTCCAGGCCGGAATTATCCGTGGAGGAAACGCCGCCGGTGACCTCCAGAATGGTCTGCATCATCTGTCGGCAAGATTCCGGCCAGGGATAGTTATCCGTCTGGACTCCGGCGGTATCCAGCAGGTCCTGGGCGGTATCCCCCATGAGCTGGTCGTAGACATCCATCACCAGCTCAAATTTCCGGGCCAGCTCCACGGTGTCCTTGCCCTGGACCCAGGCAGTCAAATCCGCCCGGAGCTCCGTATCGCTGACACCGGCGGTTTTGCACCAGTCCAGCAGGCTTACCGTGTAACGCACCGCCGTCAGGCTGCACCCCGCGGTGCCGGGAAACACGTTGTCCTCCACCTGGTCCAGAAGCTTATCCAGCTCCTCTCCGCCCTGAACCTGAACAGCGGCCAGGGTGCTCTTGGAGGATTCCGGCATGGTCGCTACGGTGGTCACACTGGATGGGGCCGTCTGATGGCAGGCTGCCATGGTCAGGCTTAGCAGGATGGCCGCGGTGCCCGCCGCCGTCTTTCGAATACAGTTCATGAGGTTTTCCTCCATATTGTCACAGAGCCGCCGGAGCCGCCCTAAAAAAATCAACACAAGTTGGTTACATCCGGTTACATAATGTTACCAATGGAGCATTATACAGCTTTTTCCAGCAAAATCAAGGGCTTTCAAAAAGTGTTCAAGAAGATTTCATAATTTACATAAAACCCCTGCCGCATGTTGCGCGGCAGGGGTTGGAGCCTATTTCTTTTTCAGTGACTTGATTCCCTTGGAAATCTGCTGGAGGGAAGACTTTGCCAGTTCGGCAGCGGTTTGGATGCCAACAGTCAAATCAAGCTCCGGCTTTCGGGCCTCCCGAGGTTGGACTTTGACTGTGGTTTCCAGAGCGTGGCAGCGGCTTTCGGCGGTAATGGTTTCGGACCGGGCCACCGCCAGACTGCTGCGGGCGCTGGCCAGCTCCGCCTGAAGCTGCTGGAGCTGCTCATTCCGCTTTGCGGCGCTCTGGCGCTCTTGATCCAGTTGGGCCTTTAATTGGGCATTCTCCTCCCGGAGGCTGCTGATGGAGGCATTGAGGGTCTCCAGCTTCTCCCCCTGAGCGTCTCGGGCTCCGGTGAGCTCCTCCAGCTTGTGCTGCAGATTCTCCTGTTCCAGATCCTTGCGGCGGAATGTCCGCTCCATTTTCTCCAGGAAGGCGTCCACTTCCGCCATGTCATAGCCCCGCATCTTGCGGCCGAATTCCACTTCTCTGACCATATCCGCGTCCATCTGTCTTCCTCGCTCTCTATAAGTGTTTAAGGTATACGATCAGTTGGGAACGCTGCCTCGGTGAGTGCTGTCCAGCACCACGTTGCAGTCAAACATCTCACTGAACATATTGGAATGCCAAGCCATGGCATTTCCCGTAACCATCAGGCGGTTCTGATGCACATAGGTAATATTGATGTCCGTCTTGGGCTCCGTGCCCTGGCCTACGAAGTAGCGGTAGCCCTGCTCGTAGAGCACCGTAAACTTGTTGCCGCTGTAGTCGTCAATATCTGTAGCCCGGGCAAAGACGATGGTGTCTACAGTCCCCAGCACCGGGATGGCCTGATTTGTAAAGTTCTGGATATCGGTACGGATCTCGTTGACGCTGATCTGCCGGTAGTCCTTGTTGGAATAGCTGAAGCAGGCAATGGTGTAGCCCTTATCCCGCAGAGCCTGAACCACTTCCTTGGCCTGGCTGACCTGCCCATCGTAGTACTCCTGCCCTCTGGAGGATACATAGGAGGTATCCGTCCGGTAGCCGAAGACACCCTGAGAGCCGGTAACGGCTAAGGTCGCCCGGGCTCCCTTGTAGGAGAAATCGGGATGCTCTTCAATAAACTTCTCCAGGATCGGCACGAAGTCGTAATCACCCACATTGCTCTGGCCGGAGCCGTCTACATAGGCGGCCTTGATCTCCCCGTTCTGCAGCACCAGCTTATTGGCAAAGCCGGCACCGGCGGCATCGGGTTCGCCATCCTTATTGCCGTCCACCATATACTCAAAGTAATTGACCATTGTCTGGGTCAGCATAATGGGCTTCTTATTGGCAGGCAGCCAGATGGTGTTGTAAGCAAAGTTGGCACTGCCGGTCAGGTCCACATTGCTGGACACAAAGCTGTTGAAATCCACCAGCACATAGCCGTTGTTATAAATCTGGTTCAGGATCTTCTCGAATTCCTCGGTGGTGACGAAATTCCGGTTGTACATGCCGCCGTTCTCACTGTCGGCAAAGGCCCGGACCGGATCCTGGATCAGCACGTGGAAGCTGAGGTTGGGGATGGTGCTGTAGTCCTTCCACTCCTGAAGGCTGGCCTTGGCATTGAGGTACTCCGCCTTTTTGGAATTGATCTCGGTCTGCACATCGGTGTTATCGGTCTGGAAGCTTTCCAGGGTGGCAATGGCTCCGTCATAGTCGTATTGGGTCACCTGTTCGGCAGCCTTGGCCAGCAGATCCTGATATTCGTTGGCGATCCGGTCCGCCTCCTGGCTCGCCTGGAGCGCGTCGGCTGCCTTTTTGTCATCGTTGATCTTTTTCTGCTTAAAGGCGTTGGTCAAAGCCCCGGTCAGAAAGGAGACAATGAGGATAGCCGCAATCAGCGCAAACAGCGGGGGCAGATAGGCCTCCTTGATGATCTGGGCCCTGGTGGGGCGCTTGCGCCTTCTGCGGCGGCCGTTTTCGTCCACGGTTTCGGGCTCCGGATTCTTCCGCCGGTTGATGGGCTCCATATACCAGTCCATAAACCTGGAGACAATGCTGGGCTTCGCAGGCTCCCGCCGCTCCTTCTTCTCCCGCTTGGGGAGCTTCGGCAGCTTGGGCAAGGTCAGCTTTTTCTTGGGCTTTTGGGGCTGGCCGTCGTAGTCCCCCTGGTCAAACTGCTGGGGGTCGTAGTTGTTGGGATCGTAGCCGCCCTGGTCATAACCGCCTTGGTCGTACTCCCCCTGGGCATCGTATCCCTGCTCCGGATCGTAGTTCGGGTCGTAGCCCCCCTGCTCCTGCTGGGGATCATACTGCCCGTCGTACTCCGGGCCATCGTCCTGCTGGGACTGCTGCCGGTCCCGGCGGGGGAAAATCAGGTCCTCCTCCGGGGCATCGTTCTCGCTGTAGTCCTGATCCGCATCCATCTGGCCCGGGTCCTCTTCCATGAGCTTGGCGAACTCCTCGTCATCCATGTCGAAGTCCTGGAACTGGTCGCCGCCTGACCCATCGTCTTCAAACTGGCTCAGATCAAAATCCTGCCCAGCCGCCTGGGCATCGTCACCGGCCTGACCGGAGAGGTCATCTTCATCCAGGCCGTATTCCTTGTCAAAATCAAAATCGATATCAAAATCGTTCTTATCCATGGCATATCCCTACCTTATGGTATAGTCACCAATATTCTATCATCCTGAAAAGAAAAAAGCAAGCCAAATTGACATAAACCTGGGTAAAGAATTCATGAATCTTTTTTTGGCTCCCTGTCCGCTGCCCTTGCTTTTGGAAATACTCTGTGATAAGATGTAGAAAAAATTTTGTGAGGATCCTGTCTTATGGAAAAAATCACCAGCTTTACCATCGATCATCTGCGCCTGAAGCCCGGTCTTTATGTCTCCCGGGTGGACAGAGTCGGTGCCCAGGCCGTCACCACCTTTGATCTTCGGATCACCAAGCCCAACGACGAACCGGTGATGAACACCGCCGAAGTCCACACCATTGAGCACCTGGGGGCAACCTATCTTCGCAACGACCCCGCCTGGAAAGAGCGGGTCCTCTACTTTGGTCCCATGGGCTGCCGCACCGGCTTCTATCTGCTGCTGGCCGGGTCTGTCACCTCTGCCGAGGCGCTGCCCCTGGTGACGGATTGCTTCCGCTTCATCCGGGACTACCGGGGTCAGGTCCCGGGAGCCAGTCCCAAGGACTGCGGCAACTATCTGGACATGAATCTCTCCATGGCCAACTACTGGGCAGACCGCTATGTGTCCGTCTTAGAAAACATCACCCCAGACCGGCTCCGTTATCCGGACTGAATCAGGAGGCAACCTATGAAAAAACTCGGAATCATCGGCGCTATGACCACGGAGGTGGAAACCCTGGTCTCCTCTATGGAAAACGCCGCATCCAAAGAAATTGCCGGCAGCACCTTTTATGAGGGGATGATGGAGGGGCTCCCCGCCGTCATTGTCCAGTGCGGTGTGGGCAAGGTCAACGCCGCACTCTGCGCCCAGATCCTCTGCACCGCCTTCGGCGTGACTCACCTGGTGAATACCGGCATTGCCGGCTCTCTCTGCGCCCAGTTGGACATCGGGGACCTGGTGGTGAGCCAGGATGCCATGTACCACGACTTCGACTGCGTCCACTTCGGCTACCCTTACGGCAAGGTCCCCGGTATGGATACCCTGGCCTTCCCCGCCAATGAAGGCCTCATGGCCTACGCCTTCGCCGCTGCCGAGGCCGTCCACCCAGGCCACACCAAAATCGGACGGGTGGCCAGCGGCGACCAGTTCATCGCCGAACAGAGCCGGAAGGACTTCATCATTGAGAAGACCCAGGCTCTCTGCACAGAGATGGAGGGCGCTGCCATCGCCCAGACCGCCTACCGGAACCAGGTTCCCTTCGTGATCATCCGGGCCATCTCCGATAAGGCCGACAACAGCGCCGAGATGGACTATCCCACCTTTGAGACGCTCTCCGCCCACCGCTGCGCCCAGGTCACCAGCCGGATGGCCCACATGCTGCTGGAAGAAGAAATCTTGCATTCTTAAAAAGAATGTGCTATCATCTTCTATCATATTTACTGGAGGCCCCCAATGGGTTTGCGCAAAAATCTGCTCTGTTCAATACTGGCTCTGGCTCTGCTGCTCCTTCCCGGCTGCGGAAAAGCTGCGGACTCCGGCCCTGAAACCACCGCTCCCACGGAATCCACGGCAGACCCCGCACTGGAGGTGGAGGACCTGACCATGGTCGTCACCTACGAAACCGTGGGTCAACTGGAAAACTACAAAAACTTAAAAACCTTGGATGCCACCGGCAGCACCTGCTACCCGGCCTTGGAGGTCTATGCCCGAAATCACCCGGAGGTCACCGTGTCCTATACCGTGTCCCTGGGTCCTGTAGAGGTGCCCCACGGCATTGAGGAGATCGTCCTGGACCCCCAGGATACGGACTTTGAGTCGCTGCTGACCAATCTGCAGTATCTGAAGGATACCAAGCGGCTGAAGCTGCCGAAAACCACTCTCTCCGCCGAGGAGTTGGACACCCTGATGGCGAAATATCCGGACCTGGAGGTCACCTATACCCTGGGACTGGCCGGGAAGGAATACATGGCGGATACCACCTCCGTAGACCTCTCCGCCCTGTCCCCCACCGAGATCCTCGCCGCCGCCGAGACCTTGGGCCGGATGCCGGAGCTAACTAATGTAGAGCTGATGACCGCCGCCGGGACCAGCCCCCTGAGTCTCTCCGACGTTCAGACCCTGGTGGATGCTGCCCCCCAGGCCAGCTTCCACTATACCTTCACCCTTTTTGATAAGACCATCTCCACCAACGACACCCAGGTAGCATTCAAAAACCTGAGCCTGACGGAGGCGGATATCCCCGCCCTCCGCTCCGCTCTCGGGGTCATGACGGACTGCACCGCCTTCATCCTGGACAACTGCGGCCTCAGCAGTGAGCAGATGGCCCAGATCCGGGCAGACTATCCCCGGACGGAGCTGGTCTGGCGGATCAAGTTCGGCAAATACAGCGCCATGACCAACGCCGAGACCATCCGGGCCGTATACAACGTTTTTGATGACACCAGCTCGGAGCTCCAATACTGCTGGCGGGTCAAATACATGGATATCGGCCACAACGAGACCCTGACGGACCTGAGCTTTGTGGGCTCCATGCCGGAGCTGGAGATCCTCATTGCCTCCGGCTGCGCCGTCAAGGAGCTCACAGGCTTTGAAAATTGCAAGAAGCTGGAGTTTCTGGAGCTTGCCTACTGCTACAAGCTGGAAAATATCGACGCTCTGGCAGGCTGCGAAAACCTGAAAAATCTGAATATCTGCTATTCCAAGGTCTCCAGCCTGAAGGCCCTGGACGGTCTGCCCCTGGAGCAATTTATGTGCAAGCAGACCCGTGTCCCCGCCGCGGAGCAGAAGGTATTCAAGGAAATTCACCCCAAGTGCGTCACCAATTTCTACGGCAAAGAGCCCTATGCCGGTGCCGGTTGGCGATACGTGGACAACGGAAAGACCTATACGGAGATCTACAAGAAGGTTCGGGAAGTCTTTGGGTATGATGATATGCCCCAGAGCTGATTCTCTCTAAAAAATGACCCGCTGCAAATTCGCAGCGGGTCATTTTGGCGTTTTACCGAAGTCCCTGGATCAAGATCACCAGGATCAGCACTGGCAGCACAAACTGAAAGTAGGGCTTCATCCATCCGGCGATTTTCAGGCCCTTGCCGGTGTTGGCCTCCTTCTGATAATTCTCAAAGCCCCAGCCCCACCTGGAGACGCAGAACAGCAGATACACCAGGGAGCCAAGAGGAAGCAGGAGATTGCTGACCAGGAAGTCCTCACTGTCCAGCACATCCCGGCCGCCGATGGGGTGAAAGCCGGAGAGCACATTGTAGCCCAGCAGACAGGGCAGGCTGGCGAGGAGAATGACCACACAGTTGACTATGGCAGCCTTTTTCCGGTTCCAGCCCAGAGTGTCCATACAGAAGGACATGAGGTTTTCAAACACCGCAATGACGGTAGAAAAGCTGGCGAAGGTCATGAACAGGAAGAAGAGGCTCCCCCAAATTCTTCCTCCGGTCATATTGACGAACACATTGGGCAGGGTGATGAAAATCAGGCTGGGTCCCGCGTTTACCTCTACACCATAGCTGAAGCAGGCGGGGAAGATGATGAAGCCCGCCATCAGGGCTACGAAGGTATCCAGGGCGCAGATCCGGGCCCCCTCTCCGGCAAGGGTGTTGTCCTTGCTCATATAGCTGCCGAAGATCTCCATGGCGGCTACCCCCAGGCTCAGGGTGAAGAAGGACTGGTTCATGGCGGCGGAAATCACGTTCCCCAGCCCTACGGACTGGACATTCTGCCAATTGGGCACCAGATAAAACCGCATACCGTCACCGGCGCCGGAGAGCGTCAGGCTGTGGACAGCCAGGACAATAATGAGGATCAGAAGGCCGGACATCATGAATTTGCTGATGTTTTCCAGCCCCTTTTGCAGGCCTCTGCTGCAGATCAGGAAGCCCAAAACCACAGTCAGCGCCATCCAGAAGGCCATCTCTCCGGGAGAGGCCAGCAGATTTGAGAAAACCTCTCCGCAGGCCGCGGCATCGGTGCCCGCCGGGAACTGGCCCACGGCGAACTTGTAGAAATAGCTGATCATCCAGCCGGAGACGGTGGTATAGTACATCATCAGCATATAGCAGCCAAAAATGGCGAACCAGCCGTGGATATGCCACTTTTGGCCCTTCTTTTCCAGCGCCTGGTAGCCCTGGACGGCGCTCTTCCGGCTGGCCCGGCCTACGGCCAGCTCCATGGTCAGCACCGGCAGGCCCATGATCACCAAAAACAGCAGATACAGCAGCACAAACCAGCCGCCGCCGTTCTGCCCCACCACGTAGGGAAACTTCCACACATTGCCGATTCCCACGGCACAGCCCGCACTGACCAGCAAAAAGCCCAGGCGGGATTTAAAAGACTCTCGTTCCATGTTGTTCTCCTTTTCCAAAGTTCTTTTATTCTATAACGGGAGCCTGTTTTTGGCAAGAGGGAAAAAAGATTCCCCATTTACATTTTCTTCTTTTTTCGCTATAATAAGCAAAAAACCACTAGGAGGAACATTCATGGATTACGCAAAAGAGTCCCTGCGGCTGCATGCCCAGTGGCGGGGCAAAATTGAAATCAAGGCCGTGCCGCCGGTGAAAACCAAGGAGGACCTGTCTCTCGCCTATACCCCCGGCGTTGCCGCCCCCTGCCTGGAGATCCAGAAGGACATCAACAAATCCTACGAGCTGACCCGGCGGCACAACCTCTGCGCCGTCATCACCGATGGCTCCGCCGTTCTGGGCCTGGGAGATATTGGCCCCGAGGCCGGTATGCCCGTGATGGAGGGCAAGTGCGTCCTGTTCAAAGCCTTCGGCGATGTGGATGCCTTCCCCCTTTGTGTGAAAACCAAGGATGTGGACGAGTTTGTCAACGCCGTCTACCTGATGTCCGGCTCCTTCGGCGGCATCAATCTGGAGGATATCTCTGCCCCTCGGTGCTTTGAGATCGAGCGGAAGCTGAAAGAAAAGTGCGACATTCCCATTTTCCACGATGATCAGCACGGCACCGCCGTCATCACTCTGGCAGGTCTGCAAAACGCCCTGAAGGTGGTCGGCAAGAAAAAGGAGGACGTGAAGGTCGTCACCTCCGGCGCCGGTGCCGCCGCCATCGCCATTGTAAAGCTGCTGCTTTCCGCGGGCTTCAGAAACATCGTCATGACCGACCGGACCGGAGCCATTTACGCCGGACGGGAGGGGCTGAACTGGATCAAGGAGGAGATGGCCCAGGTCACCAACCTCCAAAAAGAGACCGGCAAGCTCTGCGATGTCATCAAGGGGGCTGATGTGTTTATCGGCGTATCCGCCCCCGGCACATTGACCCGCGAGATGGTGGAGACTATGAATCGGGACGCCATTGTTTTTGCCTGTGCCAACCCCACCCCGGAGATCTTCCCGGAAGAGGCCAAGGCAGGCGGCGCAAAGGTTGTCTCCACCGGCCGCAGCGACTACCCCAACCAGATCAATAACGTGCTGGCCTTCCCCGGCATTTTCCGGGGTGCCTTCGATGTTCGGGCCAGCGACATCAATGAGGAGATGAAGATGGCCGCCGCCCAGGCCTTGGCAGACCTGGTGAGCCCTGAGGAGCTCAATGCCGACTATATCATCCCCGCCGCCTTTGACGAGCGGGTAGGCCCTGCCGTGGCCAAGGCCGTAGCCGAGGCGGCAAGAAAGTCCGGCGTGGCAAGAATTTAAAGACTGACGCAGCACCCCCGCCGCAATTATGCGGCGGGGGTAAATAGTCTGTCAAAAAAGGGGCTGCCTCGCTTCAAGGCAAATCATCTATGGATTTCCAGGAAATGGACGCATAGGTTTTGTCCTCCACCAATGCCCCATAGGTCTGCTTTGTCAGCTCGGTATCGTAGTAGCGGTCCAAATCCGTGTCCTGGAGATAGCGTCCATCCTGGCCCCAATACCACAGGCGAAGCGTTTGCTGCCACTGTCCGTCTGCAACGCGGAAGCGGGCCACGCTTTCCTCCGCATCCGACTGCTGGATGTATTCCAGCGTGCCGTCGGTCAACAGGCGCATATTGGACCAAAATTGAAGGGCATATGCCCGGTCACAACGCACGGTGTAAACATCCCGGATATAGACTCCGTCCCGGCTGGTCAGCAGTTCCCGCTGGCCGTCTCCGTCCAGGTCTGCCAGGCAGCAGTAGGGCACTTGCAGCTCCGGATTGGGCTCCTGAAAGGTACTGGCTCGAATCTCTTTGGCCTTTTCCAGCAGCAGATTTTCCCGTGCCGCGCCTGTAGGTGTCGGGTGGTTTTCCCGGAGCCACTGGCCAAAGGGAATCCCATCCTCCAGCGGGAAGGTGCATAGCGGTGCCGTCTCCACCTCCGCCATGGGGTGGCGGCCACGGATGGCCTGGGCCTCGTTCTCCGGAATAGGACTATCGTCCTCCCCCCAGTTTTCGCTGGGGCGAACCCATTCCCGGCTGACGTGGTCGTAACCCAGGCCCTCCAATGGCTGTGCGTTTTCGTCGGCAAGGGCGCTGCGCTTATAATAGAAGTGCTTCTCCACTGTGGCCGTGCCGCTCTGGGTGACCAATTCATCGTTGCCGCACAGCGCTATCTGCATCCATCTGCTCTCTGTCACCTGTCCATCCTTTTGGATGCGAATTCGGTCGAACCAGCCGTCGCCGCCGCCAATCAGCAGCGCCTCCGTACCATCATCCAGGCTGAGGCAGGTATACACCATATCCTCCGTAAAATTGGTATAGTTTTCCTTCAGATAGTCCGAAAAGCTGGCGTATTCCGGCAAGGTATTCTGGGCCTCCTGCTCGGCATAGTGCGCCTGGCCGGTCTGCTTCAAATGCGCCCGAACCCCCTGGGGATCGCTGAGGGGCCGAGGCTGCATGGTAAAATCCATTGCGTCCGCCAGTGCCTCCACAATGGTTCGGGTGGGCTTTTGTGCTGCGCTGCTTCCAAACAGATTGAAGTGCACCACCGCTGTCATATAGGAATCGGTCTTCTGGCAGAACAGCAGCGCCGTTTTGTCCCCCAACGCCATTACCAGTGGCGTTCCATCCGCTGTGGTGTAGTGCCACTGCTCCATTCCGTTCTCCGGAGAGACCGTCAGCGGGAAAAAGGTATCCGCCGGGCAGCAGATAACATTTAGGAAAACCGTGTTGTCCCAGTCGGGCAATACCACATCCATATCCACGTTGAAGGTGCCGTTGGGGTATAGGTAGCCGCTCAGGCATTGGGCCCACACGACCCGGTCTGCCTTGACCACGCCGGAGATACCCAGCAGATCCAGCACATAGGCCTCGTCCCAGCTGCCGAAACAGATTTCCTCCGGCAGCGCCGACAAATGGTACTGCTCCAGAACTTCCAGGAGCTTGTCACGCATGGTTTCGTCAAAGCAGCCATAGAGGGTGGCCAGATTTTCCGGCCAGAGTTGTCCGAAACTTGGCGTATAGCTTTCAACAAAATCCCGCCATTGCAGCGTGGCCCGGTAGTTGTCCGTCCCCTCGTAGCCTACCAGGGCAATGACGTCCCTGGTGGCTTCCGTTGGCTCGATCCAGTTTCCGGCGGCATCCTTATAGACCGTGCCAGTGAGCTGTCCCACCCTGCGCTGCCGCAAGCCAATGATGGCCGCTACACAGCCCGCCAGCACCAGCGCCAGAATGGCAATCAGCGCGATAAGCAGCCGATGCTTCGGCATCGCTTTCTTACTTGCCACTGGGCGGGTTTGCAGCTTCGCCGCCTGGGCCAGCCATACCTCATCCACCCCGGAAAAATTCTGAAACAGCTGCATGGATGTCATACCAGTCCCTCCTTTTCCAAAAACCGACCCAGAGCCTTTCTGCTTCTGCGCAGAGAGACCTTCACGCTGTTCTCCGTCAGTCCGGTTTTCTGGCTGATCTCCCGCTGGGTGTTGGCAAAATAATACCGGCAGAGCAGCACCGTCCGGTCCTGTTCCGGGAGGGTTTGAAGGAAGCGGTTCAGTGCCGCCGTAACCTCCTTGCGCATCAGGTCCGTCTCCGGGCTTTCCGCCCCGGAGACGCAGCCCGCCAGCTCGTCCAGCACCAGGGTCAACTCCCCGCCGCCCCGCTTGTCCGCGGAACGTCTGCGCCAGCGGTCAATGGCAAGGTTCCGGGTAATACGCCCCAGGAATATCCCCAGCTGCCGGGGCCGCCGGGGCGGGATCCCCCGCCAGGCGGAATAGTATGTATCGTTGACGCTTTCCTCCGAATCCTGCCGATTTTCCAGAATATGATAGGCCACACTGTAGCAATAGGGACCGTACTTTCGGTCCGTCTCCGTAATGGCCTGCTCCGAGCGGGCAAAATACATATCCAAAATGGCGCTGTCCTCCATGGAGCATTCCTCCTTTGTTTTTGGTTTCACCAATAGAGACGCAGAAAGAGGGGCTGTGGAACAGGGTAAATAAAAATTTATTTTAAGTATCGCATAGCCATGGAGAATGACAAAGGGCGCAGCCGATGTGGCCACGCCCTCTGCTTCACTTTTATCCCAAATGCTTCGCCAGCTTAATGCCGCCCTCTGCGGGAGGCGCGGTATTGACGATCACCGGCACACCGTGGGCCTCCATGGCAGCCACGGCCTGGTCCCGGAAGAATTCACTCTTAACAAGGCCCCCGGCCAGGACGATCTTCAGGTTTTGCTCGCCTTTGGCACGCAGGACCTCCAGCATTCTCCCGGCCTGGTCCGTCAGATAGTCCGCCGCTTGCTGGCGGAGCTTTTTACACAGGGGAGACTCTGCCGTATCCAAAACAATGGAGGCGTAGGAGGCGATCTCCGAGCCCTTATTTAACGTGGACAGACGATAAAGCATATCTTCCCGGCTGCCCCCCTGGGGCAGGAGCTTCGCTTCCACCTTGCGGAAGGTGAAGCAGTCCTCCCGGCAGCCGTCCAGCCACAAAGTCATCTCCCGCAATAGCCGGGAGCCCATCCAGTAGCCGGAGCCCAGATCCGAGAAGGCATAGTTCCAGCCGCCAATGCGTTTCGTTTCCCCCTGGCTGTCGATGCCCATAACAACAGAACCCGTACCCGCAATCACCACCACACCCGGCAGATCTGCCGCGGCCCAGAAAGGCAGCACCGCGTTGTTGACCACCGTGGTCCTCTCCGGCAGGAAGCCCGCCTGCTCAACCATGGCCTCGTAGACCGTCTGGTCCTGGGGCGTATCGCAGCCGGAAATGCCCCAGACCCCACGGGTCAGAAGCCTGGGACGGACACCCAGGCTCTCCATCTGCCGTGCCAGGTCCCGCATATTGGCGAAAGCCGCCGCGTTTCCCACCGCCTTGTAGCTGGTGGGGCCACCCCGGAGGCACAGAAGCTCCCGGCCCTCTTCGTCTGCCACACGAAGCTCCGTGCGGGTACCGCCGCCATAAACGCCAAGATAAAGATTTGTCATTTCTGTTTTCTCTCCTTCTTCACCAAAAAACGCCGGGGGCATTGGGGAAACGGGTCCGGGACGAAACAGGTATTCCCCAATCGTTTCATTTCCCATTCCCATCACAATCTATACATAATGTATAACATTTATGGAATAAATGCAAGGGTCTTTTTTCTTCCAGCGAATTCTACCACTTTACAATCGGGAAATAATCGGGTATAATTGCAGTCAAAACCAATATAAACAGCGGGAATTCTCCGCTGATTTCTTTTCTTTTGGAGGATTTCCATGAAAAAGCACTTCCTGACCCTTCTGCTTGCCGCTCTGCTGCTTTCCGGCTGCGCCTCCGACCCGGAGGCCGGAAAAAGCAGCAGCATCTATCTCACTTCTATGGACACAGTGATGCAGCTCACCGCCTACGGCCGGGGCCGGGACGCGGCTCTGGCAGAGGCTCAAGCGGAGATCCAGCGCCTGGATGCCCTGCTCAGCACCGGCTCGGCACACAGTGAAGTCTCTCAGCTCAACGCCCGGGGAAGTCTCGTCTTGTCCCAGGACACCGGCGATTTGCTTCAGGAAGCCCTGACTCTGGCCCAGAATACGGACGGGCTCTTTGACATAACCGTCTATCCGGTGGTAAAGCTCTGGGGTTTCTACGATAAGACCTACCACGTCCCCACAGAGGCGGAGCTGACCAGTGCCATGGCCCTGGTGGGCTATCAGCAGGTCGGCTACAACGCGGAAACCAAGACCGCTACCCTTGGCCAGGGTCAAAGCATCGACCTGGGCGGCATCGGCAAGGGCTACACCTCCCAGCGGGTAACGGATATTCTGAAAACCGCCGGGATCCAAAGCGCCATGGTGAGCCTGGGGGGCAATGTCCAGTGCCTGGGCACCAAGCCCGACGGCACCCCCTGGAGCATCGGCATCCGGGACCCCTGGAACAGCCAGAGCGGCATCTACTGCGCCGTATCCATTACGGACAAGGCCGTCATCACCTCCGGGGGATATGAGCGGTTCTTCCAGCAGGACGGCAAGACCTACCTGCACATCCTGGACCCCCGGACCGGCTACCCCGCGGAAAGCGGCCTGAGCTCTGTCTCTATCGTCAGTTCCGACGGTACCCTGGGCGACGGCCTGTCCACCGCCCTGTATATCATGGGTCTGGAAACGGCCAGCGACTATTGGCGGGCCCACAAAGAGGAATTCGACGCCGTACTCATCGGGGATGACGGGACCCTGTACGCTACAGAAGGGCTCCGCGGCTCCATCCGCTCGGAGCATGAGATTCAGTTCATCTCCTGATATTCATGAATAATTTATCGTTTTTCAATAAATTCCTATTGACAAACATTTCCTCCTTTGCTATGATGCGTTCAAGCAAAGGAGGTCTTTTTTATGAATCGACCGGAAACCGTTCCCGTTAGGAGCATTCTTTTGAGCAAGGCCATGATCCTGTTGTTCGCCCTGGCTCTCGCAGCCCTGGATGTGGGCATCTGGCCCTTGACGAAGCTTTTCCAAAGTCTGCCCTTCTGGAGCCCCAACCATACCTTTACGCTGATCATCTGCCTGTACCTATGCAACCTGCCGGGTTTTGCCTTGCTGGCCACCATGTGGCAATTGCTGACCCGGCTGGGTCAAAGAGCTGTATTTGTTCCGGAAAATGTGAAATCTTTGACCGTGATCCAGTTCTGCTGCTTCACCGCCTGCCTCATCTGCCTGGGGGGCACGTTTGTCCTTCCCACTCTTTTCATCCTGGTGCTGGCCACCGCCTTCATGGGCCTGGTGGTTCGCATCGTGCGGCAGGTCTTCCGGCAAGCTATCCCCATGCAGGATGAGCTGGACCTGACGGTATGAGGTGAAGCTATGGGAATTGTCGTCAACTTAGATGTGATGATGGCCAAGCGGAAAATAGGGGCCGGGGAGCTGGCGGAAAAAATCGGCATCACCCCCGCCAACCTGTCCATCCTGAAAAATCAGAAGGCCAAAGCCATCCGCTTTTCCACCCTGGAGGAGATCTGCCGGGTTCTGGACTGCCAGCCCGGGGATATCCTGGAATACCGAAAGGAGGAGCTATGAAAAGAAGTACGTTTTTTCCCGCGCTGGCGGGATATCTCATCGGTTACCTGTATATCTGCTGCTTTTTGACCGGCTTTTCCGGCAACAGCGGCCCGAGAGAATGGTATACCCTGCTCTTTACCCTTGCTTTTGTCCTCTGGGCCTGGGCCATTCTGCCGGAGCCCTTCCGGCGGGACCGGCTGGTCTTCCCTGTCTGCATGGTCCTCACAGCTCTGGCGCTCACACTGAACCGCTGCCGGGCCACGGACTTCTATGCCGTCCTGGCTCTCCACGGCTTTGCGGTCCTCTGGGCACTGTCAGAAGAAGGCTTCCTGGACCACTGGCTGGGCCTTCTGGCAGAATGCGTCTGGGGTGGCCTATGTCTCCCATTCCTGAATTTCTTTCTCCGGGAAAGGCATGTCTTCCGGGGTACCCGGGAAATTCTGGGCAGCACAAGGAAGGGCAGCCTGAAAAAACAACTGCCCAGTATTCTTTTGGTCCTTTTTGCCATCCCCCTGTTTGCGCTGGCAGCAAATCTGCTGGGTCAGGCCGATGCCGCCTTTGGGACCCTGATGGAGCATCTTTTCTCTTTCCGGTCTCCCCAGTGGCTTTCCAACTTTTTTCTCAAGTTTCTCTTTGGTCTGCCTGTAGGCGGCTGGCTTTACGGCCTGCTGGCCGGGCAGAAGGGTTCCAACAGAAATCCCCTCCCCCCGGAACGCTTCCAGCGATTTGAACCCAAACTGATCGTTGGCATCTGGAGCGCTTTCATTGGGCTGTACATTGTCTTCTTCGCCGTCCAGGCCACCAGCCTGTTTGCCGTTTTTCATGGCACTGTCCCCGGAACCCTGACGGCCTCTGCCTATGCCAGGCAGGGTTTCTTCCAGCTGTGCCAGGTCATGGTCATCAACTTTCTGCTCATCGGCCTGGGGCAGCTCCTTTGCAAAGACCAGGCTCCTCTGCGGCTGCCCGGGGTGCTGCTCCTGGTAGAGACTGTTTTCCTGGCCGTCACAGCTGCCGGAAAGCTGGTGCTGTATATCCACCGCTTCGGCTTCACTCCCCTGCGGCTCCTCTCCGCCTGGGGCGTGGGGGTGATGGTCTATGGCTGTCTTCTGGCCGCCGCAAGCCTCAATGGCAGGAAGGGCTGCTTCAGAGCCTGGGTCTATGGGGCAGCTGTCAGCTTTACAGCGCTGTGCTTCTACTAAACTTGCACCGCCCCACACCCGTCACGGCTTCACCGTGCCACCCTCTCCCAGGAGAGGGTTTAGGGCTCTAGGGAAAAGGACTCAAAAACCGGATTCCACAGAACCTGGGAAACTTTCTCCGCCGGGCGGAGCAGGGACATACAATAGTGATAGTTTCCGTCGTCCAGTATCGCTCCCCGGCCCAGCATTTCCCCGGTCTCTCCCGCGGCGGCCCAGACGAATTCATAGCGCTTGGTATCCCCCTGTTGGGTCTCCATGACAGTCAGGTCTTCTTTTCCCCGGCCGGTAAGCTGGCGCAGCGTTGCGTCCAGGTCGCCGGCCTCCAGCGTTTCCAAAGACAGGCTGTAGTCGTCCGTCACATACAGCCGCCCGGCATCGCTCTCCAGGGTCTCCGCCCCTGCCCCCTCCGGAAGCTCTACGGATATCTGCCTGGGAGCTGCCATGGCCGGCACGTCCCACACATCCGCCACCGTTTCCAAAGTCTCCTGATTTGCGCAGCCCCAGAGCAGCACTGCCCCAAGGACCGCCGTCAAAAATAATTTTTTCACAAACATCCCTCCCGGAAAGGTGTTACTCATGAAAGAACTCATCCTCATCTACCTGCTGATAATCAATGCCGTTGCCTTCCTGCTTATGCTTGCAGACAAGCTGAAGGCCAAAAAACATCTGTGGCGGATCCCGGAATCCACCCTCATGACCTCCGCCCTCCTGGGCGGCAGCGTAGGAGCCCTGCTGGGCATGTACACCGCACGGCATAAAACCAAGCACAAGAAGTTCACCGTCGGCATTCCCCTGATCCTGGCCGCCCAGATTGCACTGGCGATACTTTACCTCGCAAAGTTTGCTTCAATCAGCGCCGTGAAGGTCTCCTGAGAAATTGGTGTGGTCACAGAGATGGAGTAGGCGTAGCTGCCGTCTGTCCAGGCAGCCAGCGTGTAGAGATTTTCTTCACCTTTCAGTGTAACTGTGTTTTCGGCGATGTTCAGCGTCTTTTCTTGGGGGTATACGTTGCAATCTCCAGAGTTGTCCTCCGTGCCTTTGGATTTTCGATAGCAAAGGGTGTCGGTTTTGCCAATGTATTGGATCTCCGCCAGCTCTTCCCAGTAGGACGTATATTCCCTATGCTCCACCGCAAAGGGGATGCCTATCAGATTTTTCAGAGGTATCCCTGTTTTTTGGATGAGGGTTTGCAGACTGTCCATGGTGTCAATTTGCGGGACTGCAAGCATGCCCTGTTCCGGATCCTGGACCTGTTTGGGTTTCCAGGCGAACCAGCAACATAGGGCCACCGCCAGGCAGGCGGCCAGGGCGAAGAGTCGGCGTAGAGGCTGGCGCTTTTTCTTAGCCAGGGCGGCTTCAACGCTGCTCAAGACCCGCTGGCGCATTTCAGGTGTCACTTCAATCCTGTCCATGATTTCCTCATACTTCAAAGTCGTAAGCCTCCTTCAATACACTTTTCAGTTTCTCCCGGCCCCGGCGTAGGTCTGAGCGGACGGTGGATGGGTTCCGGCCCAGGATCAGGGCGATTTCCTCAGTGGAGTACCCCTCGTAATAGTGCAGGTGGATCACCTCCCGGAATTGCGTCGGCAAGTCCTTCACTGCCTCCCACACAAAGGACAGGTCCTCCCGGCCTTCCTCCGCCAGATCCTCGCTGAGCTCATCATAGGCCCGCAGGGCGTTGTATTCCAGGCGGTTTTTACTCAGGTTGGCCGCCACCCGCAGTAGCCAACCCTTTTTGTGCTCCTCGCTCTCAAAATTCGGCGCGCTTGTCAGGATTTTCAAAAGTGTCTCTTGTAAAATCTCCTCGGCATCGGCCATATTGTGCAGATAATTGTAGGCACAGCGCAGAATGGCATTGCCGTAGGTATCCAGAGCTTCCGCCGCTATTTGGCCGGCCTGTTCTGTGGCCGACTGCTCCTTCTTGGGAAGCAAGCGGACCGCAAAAGCAGCGAAGGCACGAAGCACCTGCCAGAGCCACCACCAAAGGGGCAGCGGGAGCGTAATTCCATCCATTCCAAAACTCCCTTTCTTAACGTTCCGATTCCATTATATCCATTTATATTCTGTTTGCAAGACCGTCAGGCCAGGCTCCCCACCCAGGTCTCCATCTGTTCAGCGTTCATACCGGCGTCGGACATGACGGCATAAGAATAGGTGCCGTCGTTCCAGACGGCGGTATGGATCAGGCCCCCATTTCCCTTGCAGGTCACGGTCTTGCCGCCGACAGTCTGCTCCTCCACGGTTTCATAGGTGTTGTAGTCACCGCTGATGTCCTCGGCACCAACACCCTTGCGAAAGTAAAGGGTGGAGTCATTCTCCTCGCCGTTGCTGAAAATCACCTGAGCGGTCTCATTTTCAATGGCCGCGATGTACTTCTTCGTGTAACCTTCCACTTCTTCCGGAGCGGTAAATGAGAATCCGGCCAGCTTCCCGGCCTCCTCCAGGCTGGCACACTCCTGCCAGGGATCGGGAATCTGGACATTCTCTACGGTCCTGGTCTCCACAACAGTCTTTCCGCCGCAAGCTGCCATAGCCAATGCCAAAATCATGCTCAGCACACAAACAAACAACTTTTTCATAATCAATACATTCCTTTCTTTTCCCGGCATTTTTGCCGTTCTATCCTGTATACAGGTGGGAAAGCTAAAATGTTGCAGCCACACAAAAATCTTTCTTCTTTTTAGTTGACGGTTTTCTGGGCAATGTGGCATGCTGAGCAAAAGAGCCAAAAGGTACGCCACTTGGGCAAAACCCAAGCGGCGTACCTTGTTACGCTTCCAAGATGGCTTCCGCAGTCATCATTCCGTCAATGGCCGCGGACATAATGCCCCCGGCGTAACCCGCCCCTTCTCCTGTGGGATAGAGGCCCAGGACAGAAGACTGCCGGGTCTCGTCCCGGAGGATCCGCACCGGAGAGGAGCTCCGGGTCTCCGGGGCGGTGAGGACCGCATCCGGGTCCGCAAAGCCCCGGAGCCTGCCTTCCAGCTTGGGAAGCGCCTGCTCCAAAGACCCGGTGATCCGCTCCGGCAGGCACCGATGCAGGTCCGTCCAGGTGACACCGGGACGGTAAGTGGGCTTCACCGTTCCCGGTCCTTGGCTCTCCTTCCCGGTCAGAAAGTCCCCCACCCGCTGGGCAGGAGCCCGGTAGCTGCCGGAAAGGTCATAGGCGGCTTTTTCAATTTCCCTCTGCCAGTACATACCTCCCAGGGCACCCTCATAGGGGAACACCTCGGGATTTACGGTGACGAGCAGAGCGGCATTGGCGTTCTCCCCGTCCCGATCTGCATAGCTCATGCCGTTGGTGACGGTGCGGCCCTCTTCCGAGGCCGCCGCAACCACATAGCCCCCGGGGCACATGCAGAAGGTATACACCGTGCCGTCCTCCAGGTGCTGGACCAGCTTGTAGTCCGCAGGAGGCAAGGCCCCCCGGAGTCGGCCATACTGGGCAGCGTCTATGGCTTCCTGCCTGTGCTCAATGCGGACGCCCATGGCAAAGGGCTTGGGCTCCATGGGCACCCCCTGGGCCAACAGGCTTTCGAAGGTATCCCGGGCACTGTGGCCGATGGCAAGAACCGCTTGGGTGCAAGAAACCTTCTCCCCGGAGGTCAGGACCACCCCGGTGAGCCGGTTTCCGTCCAACTCCAACCCCTCCACCTGGCAGCCAAAGCGGACCTCGCCTCCCAGGCTGATGATCCGCCGACGCAGATTCTGGACCACCTCCAGCAGTACATCCGTGCCCACGTGGGGCTTGGCATCAAAAAGGATATCCTCCCTCGCCCCCGCCGCCACAAATTGCTCCAATATCCAGCCGATTCTCGGATTATTGACCCCGGTATTCAGCTTTCCGTCGGAAAAAGTCCCGGCACCCCCCTCACCAAACTGCACATTGGAATGGGGGTCCAGTTTGCCGGTCTTCCAGAATGCCTCTACCTTTTGGTGCCGGGTCAACGCATCCTCTCCCCGCTCCAATACGATGGGGCGTCTCCCCGCCAGGGCCAGGACCAGGGCGGCAAACATTCCGGCGGGACCAAAGCCGATCACCACCGGCCGGTCCTCCTTAGGCTGTGCCTTCGGCACCCGGTAGCCGTTCACAGGGGCCGCACTCACCCGCTTGCTCCGGCACCTTTTGAGGATCTTGTTTTCGCTGGCCTTGAGTGCCGCATCCACCGTATAGATCACCTTGACCTCCGGCTTTTTCCGGGCATCGATGGACCGGCGGACAATGGTCAGCTTCTGAATTTCCGAAGCGGAGACCCCCAGGGCTTTGGCCGCCTCGTAAAGCAGTGCTCCGGCCTCGTGCTCCGGAGCCAGTGATATATCCCGAATACGTATCATTTGATTCCTCCCGCACTGTTTCCCGCCAAGGCTCCGGAACTCCAGGCCCATTGCAGATTGTAGCCGCCGCAGTCCCCGTCCACGTCCAGCACCTCGCCGCAGGCATAGAGCCCGGGCACCAGCTTGCTTTCCATGGTGGTGGGGTCAAATTCCCCGGTCACAATGCCTCCTGCTGTGACCTGGGCGCTGTCCATGCCCATTGGCTCCGTCAGGTGGACGGAAAACCCCTTTACCTTCTCCGCCAGCTCCTGTATCTCCCCGTCTGTCAGCTCTGCCGCCCGGCCCAGCAGCGGCAGACCGCAGGACTGGACCAGGACCCTGCCCAGACGGTTGTGAAGAACGCCGGTCAGGATCTCCCCATTGGGCAGATTTGTGGCCCTGCGGGCCTTCAACGCACCCTGAAGCTCCTCTTGGGACAGCACCGGCAGCAAATCCAGCACGCATTCCCAGTTGCCCTTCTCCCGGCACACGTCCCGGGACATCTCAAATATCATAGGCCCGGAGAGGCCATACTCCGTAAACTGAATTTCTCCGGCGCTTTTCGCCCAAAGCTGCCCATCCCGGAGGATTTCCCCCCGGCACTCCGCCCGGACGCCCTTCAGGGAAGAAACGGCGGGCCAGTCCGTTTTCAGCTGCACCAGGGTAGGCCGCAGCTTGGTACTGTGATGGCCCAGGGACCGGAGGATCTGGTAGCCGGACATGCCGCCCCCCAGTTTGGTCCCCGCCAGACCTCCACAGGCCACAATGAGCTTGTCACAGACAAAGATCTTCTCCCCTGTTTCCAGCCGAAATCTTTCCCCGAATCGCTTCACCCGGGTGACCTCCGCCCCGGCGGCCAGGCGGATATTGGGCCTGTCCAGGGCAAATCGCAGTACATCTACCACAGAATTGGCCTGGTCTGAGAAGGGATACACCCGCCCGGAGGGCTCCGCCACGGTCAGCAGCCCCAAAGAGCGAAACCAGCCGCGTGTTTTCTCCGGCGGGAATGCATTGAGGGCAAAGGCCGGAAAATCCGGTTCTTCTCCGTGGTAGCCTCCCTCCAGAGCGTGGAGATTGGACAGGTTGCACCGGCCGTTTCCCGTGGCCTGGAGCTTCCGCCCCACCCGTGCCTGCCGCTCCAGAAGCAGCACTTCGGTTTCCTCCTTCTGCGCCGCGTGTATGGCCGCCGCCATGCCGGATGCCCCGGCCCCGATAATACCGATCACCATGGTGATATGCGTTCCTTTCCCGTAGTTCCTGACACCCTCTCCCAGGAGAGGGTTTTTCTTTTATTATACACGCTTCTTCCCATCCGCACAAGAAAAACTTCTTCCCATCTGCCTTTTCCTGTGCTATAATGGAAAAAGGTGATGAAATGGAACGTACAGCCATTGATAAAATCGCAAAAACGCCGGAGGACCGGTTTTTGCTGGCCAAGCTCTGGGACAAGATAACGGGAGCCATCCGCAAGAACATTCCCGGAGAGACGGCCTATCTCTCCCCCCGGGAGCTGGAAATGGCCCGATACCTGTTCGGCGACGAGCCGGGGCTTTATGCCTTCGGCGGCTACGAGGATGCCGAGCGAAAAATGCTTGTCTATCTGCCGGACTATCTGGAGGAAAGCACCCTCTATGGAGAAGACAGCCCCCTGGTGTGCCTGGAGGGGACCTTCTTCCAGGGAGATGAGCTGAGCCACCGGGACATTCTGGGCGCTCTGATGGGGGCCGGTATCCAGCGGGAAACCGTTGGGGATATTCTGGTGGAAAAGGGCCGATGTCTGTTTTTCACCACCCAGGAAATGGCCCCCTATATCTTGGATAACCTCCGCTCCGCCGGACGAACGGTGCTGCATCTGAAGCCGGTGCCTCTGGAGGGTCTGCCTCTTCCGGAGCCGGAATTTCAGGAGATCAGGGATACCCTGTCCTCTCTGCGCCTGGATAGTGTCATATCTTCCGGCTTTCGCATAGGCCGGTCCCTGGCGGCGGACTATATCCGCTCCGGCAAAGCGGCCATCGACGGCCTTCCCTGCGAGAAGCCGGACAAGCTCGTATCTGAGGGCTCCAAGATCTCCGTCCGGGGCCTGGGTAAGGTGCGCCTATATCGTGTAAACGGCAAAACAAAAAAAGACCGGATCAGCATAACGATCCAGAAATATGTGTGAGGAATCTCCTATGAACATGAACGAAGTCATTGCCAGGATCAACGCTCTGGCAAAAAAAGCCAAAGAGGGCCCTCTGACCCCCGAGGAGCAGGAGGAGCGGGCAAAGCTCCGGAAAATCTATATCGATTCCGTCAAGGCCAATTTGGTCAGCCAGCTGGAAAACACCTATATTCTCCAGAGCGACGGCACCAAGAAGAAGGTGACCAAGAAGTAAATGGAATTTTTACCCATCACCCGAAAAGAAATGGAAGACCGGGGCATTTCACAGCCGGATTTCGTATATGTCATTGGTGACGCCTATGTAGACCACCCTTCCTTCGGCCATGCCATCATCAGCAGGATCCTGGAAAATCACGGCTACAGCGTGTGCATCATCTCCCAGCCGGACTGGAAAAATCCCAAGTCCATCGACGTCTTTGGCCGCCCCCGGCTGGGCTTTCTGGTCAGCGGCGGCAACATGGACTCTATGGTGAATCACTACTCCGTTACCCGCCACCGCCGAAAGACCGACTCCTTCACCCCCGGCGGCATCATGGGCAAGCGGCCGGACTACGCCACCATTGTCTACTGCAACCTGATCCGCCAGACCTACAAGGATGTACCCATCCTCATCGGCGGCATCGAGGCCAGCCTTCGCCGTCTGGGGCACTATGACTATTGGTCCAACACCATGAAGCGCTCCATCCTCCTGGACTCCCAAGCGGATCTTCTCATGTATGGCATGGGCGAAAAGAGCATTGTGGAAATCGCGGAGGCCCTGAATGCCGGAATGGACGTTCAGGACATCACTTACATCGACGGCACAGTGTTCAAGACCAAAGAGCTGGATGAGAGTCTGCCAACCATTGTGCTCCCCTCTTTTGAGGAGATCCAGAAGAACAAACGGACCTATGCCGAGTCCTTCAAGCTCCAGTACGGTAACTGCGACCCCTTCACCGCCAAGCGGCTGGCAGAGCGCTACGGCAAAGAATACGTGGTCCAGAATCCGCCCCAAAAGCCTCTGACCACAGAAGAGATGGACGCGGTCTATGCCCTGCCCTACAACCGAGCCTACCACCCCAGCTATGAAAAACTGGGGGGCGTGCCCGCCATTGAGGAGGTCAAGTTCAGCCTGGTCAGCAACCGGGGCTGCTTCGGGGCCTGCTCCTTCTGCGCGCTGACCTTCCATCAGGGTCGTATCGTCCAGGTCCGAAGCCATGAAAACATCCTGGAAGAAGCGGAGAAAATGGTGAAGGATCCGGATTTCAAGGGCTATATCCACGATGTGGGCGGCCCCACCGCCAATTTCCGCCACCCGGCCTGTGAAAAGCAGATGACCAAGGGGGCCTGCGGCGGCCGCCAGTGCCTCTACCCCACTCCCTGCAAGAACGTAAACGCCGACCACAGCGACTATGTGGCCTTGCTGCGAAAGCTCCGGAAGATCCCCGGGGTGAAAAAGGTCTTTGTCCGCAGCGGTATCCGGTTTGACTATCTTCTGGCAGACAAAAAAGATACCTTCATTCGGGAGCTGGTGCAGTACCACATCTCCGGGCAGCTGAAGGTGGCCCCGGAGCATGTATCCGACGCGGTGCTCTGCCGCATGGGCAAACCCAGAAATGCCGTATACAACCAGTTTGTCTCCAAATATTTCGCCCTGAACAAGCAGTACAATATGAATCAGTTCCTGGTGCCCTATCTCATGTCCAGCCATCCCGGCTCAACCATGAAGGAGGCCGTAGAGCTGGCGGAGTACATCCGGGACATGGGCTACAATCCAGAGCAGGTCCAGGACTTCTATCCCACCCCTTCGACCCTGTCCACCGTCATGTACTACACCGGCCTGGACCCCAGGACCATGGAAAAGGTCTACGTCCCTACGGATCCCCACGAGAAGGCCATGCAGCGGGCCCTCATTCAATACCGGAATCCCAAGAACTACTACCTGGTCCGGGAGGCTTTGATTGCCGCCCATCGGGAGGATCTGATCGGCTCCGGCCCCAAGTGCCTGATCCGGGCCATTCCGCCGAAAGCGGGAAGCTATACCTCTGTAGGAAAGGCGGCGGCAAAGTCTGCGGGGCCTCACCCCCAGGGTCAAAGGGCAGACAGAAGGTCCGCAAAGCCTTTCCCCCCGAAGCAAAGCAGAAAACCTGCCAAGAAGCGCTAAAAACAGACTGCCCTCTCCAAGCAGGAGAGGGCAGAAGTTATTTCCCCGTAGACCCGAAACCGCCCGCACCCCGGTCGGTTTCATCCAGGACATCCGTCTCTTCGTAGGCAGGCCGCAGGATCGGTGTCACCACCAGCTGGGCCACTCGGTCGCCGTGGCGGATGGTCCGGACCTCCTTGCCATGATTGTGCAGGGCGATCATGAATTCTCCCCGGTAGTCGCTGTCGATAACGCCTACCTTATTGGCCGGGGCCAGATCCTGCTTGCAGGCAAGGCCGCTGCGGGCATAGACCAGACCCGCATAGCCCTTGGGCAAGGCCATGGCCAGGCCTGTAGGGATAAACCGTGTCTCTCCGGGCCGAATGTCCACATCTGCCTCCAGGCAGGCATACAGGTCCGCCCCTGCCGCCTCAGCGGAACCAAAGCTGGGCATTACCGCTGCCGGGCGCAGCTTCTTTACCTTTATCGCTTCCATTCCTTCATTCCCTTTCCCTGGGCCTGCCAGTCCTGCCAAAGGATGACCTTTCCCTCTTTCAGGGTGGCAGGCATATCGATGAGCCTCTGGTTTTCGGAGCCCCGGAACCGAAGAGCCAGATTCTTCTGCTCCTCAATGAAGGGACCGTCCACCAGCACATCCAGATAGCTCAGGTACTCTCTGGTGATCTCCGGGTCCCCCAAGGTCCCGGAGATGATCTTATCATAGGTGTAGCCGGAGAAAGCCCAGACGCCTTTCTCCGGGTAGGCTTCTTTCAGCTTCCGCAGGAAAGCCACAATGGGTCCCTGGTTCTGGGGCTCGAAAGGCTCGCCCCCAAGAAGGGTCAGGCCATGGATGTAGGCAGGCTTCATCATGTCCAGAAGCTGCTTCTCCGTTTCCTCCGTAAAAGGCTGGCCATAGTCAAAGTCCCAGGCCATTTCATTAAAGCAGCCCTTACAGTGGTGGGTGCAGCCGGAAACGAAAAGGCTCACCCGGACTCCGGGGCCGTTGGCAATATCACAGTTTTTAATGGTTGCGTAATTCATAGAGTTACTTCCTTACTTTTTCTTTTCTTCCTCCGGCTCCGGATAGGTGCTGCGGTAGGCCTCCCACAGCTCCATATGGCCGTTTCTGCGCAGTCCCCGCAGGACCAGCCGGCGGATGGTATCGTAGATCACCGCGAACAGGGGCACACAGATGACCATGCCCACAATTCCCCACAGGCCCCCAAAGAGGATGATGGAGAACATGACCCAGAAGCCGGACAGGCCCGTGCGGTTGCCCAAAATTTTGGGCCCGATGATGTTGCCGTCCACCTGCTGGAGGAGCAGCACAAAAATCACAAAGGTCAGAGCCTTTACGGGGCTCTCGATCAGAATCAGCAGTGTGGCCGGCACCGCGCCGATCACGGGGCCGAAGAAGGGGATGATATTGGTCACGCCTACGATCACAGACACCAGCACGGCGTTGGGAATGCGCAGCAGCGTACATCCTATGTAGCACAATAGGCCGATAATCGCGGAATCAATGATCTTGCCGTCAATAAACCCGGCAAACATCCGGTCCACAAACTCCACCTCCTCCAGGATGAGGTTCGCCCACTTGTCCGGAAACAGGCTGCGGACAATGAGCCGCGCCTGATAGCCGAAGCGCTTGCGGCCATGGAGCACGTAGATCGCCACAATGAGTCCGATGAGGATATTGTAAAGGAAGGTAGCTACCCGGACCACACCGGTGCTGACGCCGGTCAGAATATTGGTCACCTGGGTGCCCACATCCTTCAGGCTGTCGTTGAACTGCTGGAAAACCTTGGCAAAATCGTTGTAGTAATTCGTGTAGACCTTATTCATCAGGTCGATGAACCGCTCATCCTCGGCAAAGGTTTTGTTGGCCCAACGGATCAGCTGATCCAGCTTGGAGGGTATGGCCTCCCACAGAATCATCAGGCTGTTATACAGCTGGGGCAGCACCATGGTCAGCAGAGCGTAAATCACCAGAATGCCGATGATCAGGCTGGACATCACCGCCGCGGCATTGGCAAAACGCCTCAGCTTTTTCGGAAACCGCAGCTGGAAGAAGGCCTCCAGGGCGTTGCACAGAGGCCGCAGCAGATAGGCCATAACACCGCCATAAATAAAGGGAGCTAAAATCCCGCTGAGCTCTCCCAGCACCTTTCCGATGCCCTGGAGCCGGAACAGCAGAAAGAAGAACAGAATGCTCAGGCTGATAGCCCCAAAGCCGGCTATCATGCCATATAAATATCGCTCCCTGCGGGGGTCTTTCATACGCATCAACTCGTTTCTGAAAATTTCCCTTTCAGTATACCAGCCCGGGCGGGGCTTTAAATGAACAATATGTGAACAATGCATGCGTGAAATTTACAATTTCTTATCATCCCAGGGCCTTCAAAGCCTTGCCAAATGGCTGCCTTTGGGGTAAAATGTATACAAATGCTTCCCGGAAATTTTCAAAGGAGTGGTTTTATGCCCTATTATTACGGTTTCGATTGGACCTATGTGGTCCTGGTGCTGCCCTGCATCATTCTTTCTCTGTGGGCCAGTGCCAATGTAAACGGCACCTTCAAGCGCTATTCCCAGCAATTCAGCCGCCGAGGTCTTACCGGCGCGGAAGCCGCCAGCCGGGTGCTCTCTGCCAATGGTGTCACCGGTGTTCGCATCGAGCGCATTTCCGGCAGCCTGACGGACCATTTTGATCCCAGAACCAATGTGATTCGTCTGTCCGATGATGTCTACGGCAGCACCTCCACAGCCGCTATTGGCGTTGCCTGTCACGAGGCAGGCCATGCGGTCCAATACGCCCAGGACTATGCCCCTATCCGCATCCGCTCCGCCGTCATTCCCGCTACCAACCTGGGCAGCAAGCTCTCCATGCCTCTGATCCTGCTGGGGCTGCTGTTTTCCTCCTCCGGCGATCTGTCTTATGCCCTTATCTACCTGGGCATTGCCTGCTTTGGTCTTTCCCTGGTTTTCCAGCTGGTGACCCTGCCTGTCGAGTTCGACGCCAGCCATCGGGCCCTGGTGGCCATCCATCAGTGCGGCCTCCTGAGCCAGGAGGAAGAGGCCGGAGCCCGGAAGACTCTGCAGGCCGCTGCTCTGACTTACGTAGCCGCCACCGCTACGGCCCTGGCCCAGCTGCTGCGGCTCATCCTCCTCTTCGGCAACCGGGGCGGACGGAGAAGAGACTGACCCATCACCGTTACTCCCCGGGGCGAAACCGCCCCGGGGTCTTTTTTGCCTATGGGGCAGTGAATCAGGCATTGACTTTCCTCCGGAATTCGCTTATAATGCAACGAGTGTCAAAAATAAGGAAAAGAGTGAATTTCTTGGAACAATTGATCAATATGTACATGGAAATGGGCGTATCTCCCGGAGTTTACGCCTACGGAGAAAAGGCCATTGAGAGTCTGAAGGACCGGTTCTCCGCCATTGATGCCATCGCCGAATACAACCAGGCCAAGGTGCTCAGTGCCATGCGGAAGAATCGGGTCAGCGCCGCCTGCTTTGCCGCTACCACCGGCTACGGCTACGATGATCTGGGCCGGGACACCCTGGAAAAGGTCTACGCCGACGTATTCCACACCGAGGCTGCCCTGGTCCGGCCTCAGATCACCTGCGGCACCCACGCTCTGACTGTAGCCCTCAGTGCCAATCTGCTGCCCGGCGACGAACTGCTGTCCCCGGTGGGAGCCCCCTACGATACCCTGCAGGAGGTCATCGGCATCCGCCAGAGTCCCTGCTCCTTGGCGGAGTACGGCGTCAGCTACCGGCAGGTAGATCTGCTTCCCGACGGCGGCTTTGACTATGAAGGCATCAAGGCTGCCATCAACGAAAAGACCAAACTCATCACCATCCAGCGGTCCAAGGGCTACGCCACCCGACTCACGTTCTCCGTGGCTCAAATCGGAAAGCTCATTGCCTTCTGCAAGGAGTGCAAGCCTGATGTGACCATTATGGTGGACAACTGCTATGGCGAATTTGTAGAAACCATGGAGCCCTCTGATGTAGGGGCCGACATGGTGGTCGGCTCCCTCATCAAGAACCCCGGCGGCGGCCTGGCCCCCATCGGCGGCTATATCTGCGGCACGGAAAAGTGCGTCCG
>OIZO01000424.1_pt1 | contig 29523 bp, 27 predicted proteins | sample 1588551 | NCBI WGS metagenome assembly OIZO01 (sample SAMN03283271) | human gut metagenome | biome: human-associated habitat; material: feces | host: Homo sapiens | place: Peru | collected 2012 | reverse complement strand
AAGGCAGACTCAGCTATGTGGGGCTGCCTTATTTTATGGTCTTATCAGAAGGATGAGTTCCTAACGGCTTGTCTGAGTCTCTCCAGGTCATCTGCATCAGGGTGAGACAATGCACAGTCAAAATTCTGGATCAATACATCAAGATTTGCCGGATGATCAGGAGCTTCCTTCATTTTCAAGTAGCGTTCCCGGACAGACTGCGGCATTCTGCCCTGACACATATACTCTCCGACGATAACATTGCTTGCGTCAACGAACTGCTTAACCTGACTCAGGATTTTCTGGAAATAGATATCGCTGCCACCAAAGCCGGCAGTTCCAAACAGAAAAATCTGTTTATTCTTTAACTGCGATAATAGCTGTAATGTCTTGGTATCTGCATTTCCCTTGTCTGTCCAAAATCCGATATAGAGCAGTTCGGAAGAAGGGATCACTGTGTCGGACACACCGAAATACTCACATTCATCCTGAGGTAATGCCTCGTGGATCGCATCAGCCAGCACCTTGGTATTACCTGTTAAGCTGCTATAAATGATGGAATATTTTTTATTCTTCATATCATGTTTTCTCCTTTCATAGGATCATGAAATTATCATATCGCATTCCTATTTTAGTTCAGAAAGCATGATTTGTCGAATGAATTTTCCATAAACATTTTACGGGGTAAATTAGATAGTTACTTTTTTCAGCTACGTGTGATAAACTTGTTGATAAGTGGGTAAAAGATCATGGACAGAACTCCGATAAGGGAATAAAAGCGGGGGCTGCTCTGGTATCATTTAAGGAGGTAGAAAAAGTTGACAGAAGAGAAATATACGATCCGAAAGTATAAAAGAATTATATTTTATGTGGTGATCCTTGTGCTGCTTGCAGCATTTTTTTTAGGGCAGCGCATTTACCCCAGTGAGAGGGATACGGTTACGGAGGAAAGCATCACTTTTACGGGAACCTTTTACCGGGTGCTGGCAGACGGAACAGAAGAAGAAATCCCAGTTCCGGGCAAATGTGATGTGCCGGCAGGAGAGCTTCTGGTCATCCGGTCAGTGCTTCCGCAGGATTATAAGGAAAATACGATTGCCATCAGGTCCTCCCTGGAGAATGTGCGTATTTACATCGGTGGGGAACTGAGGACGGTGTATGATACGGAGAATACCAGACCCTTTGGGAAAAATTCTGCCAGCCGGTATGTGTTCTGCGAGACATCAGGCGAGGATGCGGGAAAGGAAGTGCGGATCGAACTGCAGTCCTTTACCCACAAGTATTCCGGTGTCGTCAATACGGTATATTGTGGGGATAAATTAGATATTTGGGCATATATGTTCCACTGCTATTTTATGGTAACTTTGATCGCCTGTACGATGTTGTTTGCCGGACTGGTCGTGCTGATCATCAGTCTGGTGCTCGATATTGTATACAAGACGAGATTTGATCTGGAGTACCTGGGATGGTGCATGATCCTGGGAGCAGTGTGGATGCTGGGAGAATCGAAGCTGCGCCAGCTGTTTGTTTCCAATGCTTCTATTCTGTCGAATATGTGCTTCTTCGTTGTGATGATCTGCCCGATTCCGATCCTGTTCTATGTTGACAGTGTGCAGCAGGGAAGGTACCGGAAGGTCTATCATGTGGCAGAGTGTATCACTTGTGTGAATTTTGTACTATGCACGGCCTTACAGGTACTGAATATCGCGGATTTTATCTCGACAATGTTTTTGTCCCACATGGTGATCGCAGGAACCTTCCTGACGGTATTTATCACCATTTGCAGGGATCTTATCCAGGGAACAGCGAAACATTACAAGCTTCCGTTGATCGGACTGGTGGCTGCCATGATCGCAGTCATGCTGGAGGTGACAGCAGTGTATCGTGTTGTGTCTCTGTCCGGAATCTTTATCGCAACCGGACTGGTGGTCCTGTTGGTCGTTACTCTGATCCAGACAATGGACCGCATCCGCGAGCTGGAGCTGGCCAGGCAGAGAGAAGAAAGGGAAAGTCTGGATTATCTGACAGGTCTTCCCCTGCGCCATAAGGGTGAGGCACTGATCCTTGAGAAAATGCAGAAGCAGGGTGGCTGTCTGGGATTTGTGGATATGGATAATCTGAAGAAGATCAATGATGTCTATGGACATAAGGCGGGGGATCATGCCCTCAGACTGGTGGGAGCGACGCTTACAGAGTGCATGAAGAACGCCGTAGTCTGCCGGCTGGGAGGAGATGAATTCCTGTTCTATCTGCCGGAGGTATCGGAAGCAGAAATGAATACGCGGGTGAGAAAGCTGTTTGACAGCTTTCGTGCGGCAAAAAATGCTGCGGCGGAGACTTCAGCGGCATCCCTGTCCTGCGGTCTGTGTATGTGCAGACAGGGAGACAGCTTTGAAGAATATTATATAAAAGCGGATAAGGCATTGTATTATGTTAAACAGAACGGCAAGAACAATTACCGGTTCTATGAGGAACTGGAGGAATAGGAGCCGGATGACACTGCGGTATTCCGGCGATGATCCTGGCAGAACGGAAAGCCGGCTGGAAGGGCTTTGAGAGCAAATATCAACATGGACTGTTAAAACTGTACGCACAGCATGCCGTAAGCTCCATGAAGGGTGCTTACATGGAATAAACGGGATTTCATAAGGAGAAGATGTGATGGATATAAAAATTAACGATTATTATGAGCCGGAACATTTTAAGGCTCTGAATGAAGCGGACTATGATGTGTCCCATTCCTGTGATTATGAGAAAAATGCAATGCACCACATTCATGAATCCACAGAGATTCTGATCGTGGAATCCGGAAGTGCTGATTATTACATTGATGGCAGGAAATATTATGTGGAAGCCGGTGATATTCTCATTATCGGCTCCAGAAAATCCCATATGCGGAGGATGGACAGACTGCCGTTTGCCAGATATGGGCTGGCAGTGAATCCATCCTATTACAGAAGACTGAATCTGGGGGAAGACATGCTGAAGGTATGGCAGGGACCTTCCCCGGAGGAGTTCGTGCAGCATTTTAAGGACGTCCCCACCGATGTGTTCTCAAGGATGATAGAACTGCTAAAATGTCTGTATGAGGAGCAGCGGCAGAGACAGACGTTCCGTGGGACGATGGAGAGAAGCCTTGTGACGCAGATCGCAGTCCTGCTCTACCGGCAGTGGGGCTTGTGCAAAAGAGAGGAAGATACCTCATCTATGAGCCGGCAGATGTATGATATCAAGGAGTACATAGATGAGCATTATCAGGAGCCGTTAGATCTGAACAGCCTGAGTGATAAGTTCTATCTGCATCCGGTAACGATCAGTAAGGAATTCAGCCGCTGCGTCGGACAGTCGCTGACAAAATATATCAACAGTGTCCGGGTCTGTGAGGGAGCCAGACTGCTGGAGAATACCGGTGAAAGTGTGACTGCAATCGCCACTTTGTGTGGTTATGACAGCGTAAATACTTTCCTGAGACAGTTTAAAACGATCATGGAGATGAGTCCGTTACAATATCGCAAAGAAAGAATGGACTATTTGCATCAGACCAGATAACAGAACGCCCGGAGTTTTGAAAAACTCCGGGCGTTCTGACTAAAAAATGATGAAAACGGGCAAAAAACTATACAGATTGCCCAAAGCCCTTATGCTATGATAAAACCATCAGAAAGGTACCGGCCGGTACGTAACCAATGAGATGATTAAGGAGGAGTTACTTTTATGATGAAGAAGAAAATTTTAGCCGCTGCTCTTGCAACTATTTTTACGTTAGCATCACTGACCGGATGTGGAGCATCCACAGACGAGAATACAACAGCAACCGGAGCCGGTTCAGAGGCAGCAGCTGCTGCAACAACAGATATTGACAGCATCGGAGATGTTAAGCTGACGGTATTGTGTGGATACGCAGGCGAGGATCCTCACGGACAGTATGTATATTCCTACGCAGAGGAATATATGAAAGAGCATCCCAATGTGAAGATAGAGATCCAGGCGATCAGTACCAATGATATCTACACAAAGCTGTCCGCTATGGCAACCACCCCGGATGATCTCCCTCAGATATTCTTTACATCGGCAGATGCAGTTGCAACTCTGCACGACCTGGGACTGACCAGAGATCTGACCGGACTGATCTCCGATGACCTGGCAGGAGAATTTGCCAATGGTGTTCTGGATTCCTGCAAACTGGATGACGAGATCGTATATTTCCCGGTAGCATTACAGCCTCAGGCTATTATTTATAGAAAGGATCGGTTTGAAGAGGCAGGTCTTACGATCCCCACTACCTGGGATGAATTCATTGACTGTGCGAAGGCGCTGACCAAGGATTCCAACGGTGACGGTGAGGTTGACCAGTGGGGCTTCGGTATGGTAGGCTCCAACAACTCTTCCGGCCAGAGCCGCTTCATGTCTTATCTGTGGTCTAACGGTGTGGACTGTGTGACCGGTGAAGACGGTGACTTTAGCACCGACCTGAAGGCTGACAATAAGACCTTTACTGATGCTTTTGCAAAATGGACCCAGATGAATAACGATGGAATCGTTCCTATCGGTATCACTGAAGTAGATTATCCTACCGCAGCAAACTATTTTGCAATGGGTTATACCAGCATGTTCATGACCGGTTCCAATGCACTGGGTGTTGCTTATGCGAACAACCCTGACCTCAAGGGTAAGTTAGGCTCCTTCAAGCTTCCCGGAGATTATCCCGGAACCATGTTAGGTACAGAGGGCTATGCAGTCAGCGCATATGCTACCGATGAAGAGGCTGCTGCAGCCATTGATTATCTTCGTTTCTTCGTAGAGCATGATGATCAGATGATGTTCTGGCAGAGCAGTGGTAAGATCCCTGCTACGGTAGAGGGACAGAAGGCTGACTACATCACCGGTGACGATTATGCGGGTTATCTGCAGCAGATCGCAGACGGATGCCGTCCTACCGTAAGCTTTGCAGGTATCAGCGGACTGAAGAGCGCTCTGGGGGATGCATATGCAGCAGTATTTTCTAAGGAGAAGACCAATGATCAGGCAGTTGCTGATCTGGAAAAAGCTGTAGCTGAGCTTATGGAAGACTATAACTAAGAGTAAGTGACAGATTCCCGGAGCTTTCGGACTCCGGGAATTATCAAAAGGAGGGAAACCGGAAATGTTGGGAAATAAAACCGGCAAAAAGAGTAAGATCAAATACCAGTATGACGGATACTTATTCTCCTTCCCCATCGTGCTGATGATGGGAGCGTTGATTCTATATCCTATGCTGTACGGCTTCTATATCAGTTTCTTCAATACGAACCTGGTAACAAAATGGAAGTTTGTGGGACTGAAATATTATATGGCTGCATTTACGGAGCCGGAATTCTATCAGTCGGTTCTGTTGACACTGGGATTCATGGTACTGGTAGTAGCGGGGCATTTCATTCTGGGATTTATTCTGGCGAGCCTGCTGAACAGGGAATTCAGAGGGAGAACCATATTCCGTGTGATTTTCATGCTTCCCTGGTTTTTCCCGGAAGCAGTGGTGGCATTATTATTTACCTGGATCATGAATCCTATGTACGGTATCCTGAACAGCATCCTCAGAAGCCTGGGATTGATCAGCACGAATCTTTCATGGCTGGGAAGTAAGGAGCTTGCCTTCCCTTCGGTCGTATTCGTATGTATCTGGAAAGGATTTCCCCTGGTAATGACCATGATCCTTGCAGGACTGCAGAGTATTTCAAAGGATTATTATGAAGCAGCAGAGCTGGATGGTGCAGGAAGATGGAAGCAGTTCAGATACATCACACTGCCGGCATTGAAGCCGATCCTGACAACTGTCCTGATCCTGGACTGCGTATGGTGGTTCAAACAGTACACGCTGGTATACACCATGACAGCCGGAGGCCCCGGAACTGCGACCAGCCTGATCAGCCTGAGTATTTATGGTACGGCATTCAATGATCTGCGTTTCGGCAAAGCGTCTGCCTGGGGTATCCTGGTATTTGTGATCTGTTATCTGATCAATCTGGTAAGTAAGGTGGTGATGAAGGATGATGAATAAAACACGTAGAAAAAAGCTTGATACGGTTCTGACGTACGTAATTCTGATCATATTAGCGGCATTTATCGTGGTCCCTGTACTGTGGATGCTGTCCACGGCATTCAAGACAGAGGCACAGACCTACTATCCGAACCCGAAGTGGCTTCCGGATCCGTTCTCGCTGGAATCTTTTCATAAATTCTTCAGCACCTACAACTTTGGTAAGATGACGGTGAACAGTCTGATCACCTGTCTGGCAGCCATGGTCATCTGTGTGGCATGCGCCTGCCTGGCAGGATATGGGATCACACGGTTCAAATTCAAGGGACGTAAGCAGCTTTTGAATTTCCTGCTGATCACGCAGATGTTTCCCAGTGTTATGCTGGTAGTACCTTTTTATGCAGTACTTTCCAAGTATCATCTGACCAACACATTATTAGGCTTGATCGTCGTATACGCAGCCACCAATGTAGCATTCAGCACATGGATGCTGGTATCGTATTTCAAGACAGTTCCCATAGAGCTTGATGAGGCAGCGAGAGTGGACGGAGCCTCCAGCTTCTGCATTTTCCGGAAGATCATTCTTCCTTTGATCCTTCCCGGTATTGCAGCGGTGGCGATGTTCGTGCTGTTCAATGGCTGGAATGAATATATGTATTCTTCCGTACTGGTATCCAAGGATTCTCTGAAGACATTGACCGTAGGTATTGTCGCTCTGAATTCCCAGTATCAGATCAAATGGAACGATCTGATGGCAGCATCGACAGTATCCAGTCTCCCTCTGGTAATATTGTTCGTATGCTTCCAGAAATATTTTATCGCCGGAATGACCGGCGGCGCTGTAAAAAGCTGAGTATACGAGGAGGAAATAAGAATGGAACATATTACAATCCGTGACATTAAGGTGTTCGTAACGGCACCTAGAAATATTAATCTGGTGGTAGTAAAAGTAGAGACCTCAGAGCCTGAATTATACGGTTATGGCTGTGCAACCTTCACCTGGAGGCATAAGGCTGTGGTAACGGCCATCGAAGAGTACCTGGCTCCCATGCTGAAGGGCAGACCGGTAGAGGATATTGAAGGCTTGTGGCAGACCATGATGGGCAGTTCTTACTGGAGAAACGGTCCGGTACTGAACAATGCCATTTCCGGTGTAGATGAAGCGCTTTGGGATATTAAGGGTAAAATGGCAGGAATGCCGCTATATAGTCTGTTAGGCGGTAAGTGCAGAGAAGGAATCACGGTATATCGTCATGCGGACGGTGGCTCTGTGGAAGAAGTAGAAGAGTGTATCCAGAAGTACATGGAAGAAGGCTATCGTTATATCCGCTGCCATATGGGTACCTACGGCGGCAACTTCGGTGGCAAATGTCAGAGCATAGTAAAGCCGGAAAATGCACCGGAAGGAGCATATTTCGATCCCAGAATGTATATGAACAGCGTATATCATCTGTTTGACAGGGTGAGAGCCGATATCGGATGGGGCGTAGAAGTGATGCATGATGTGCATGAGCGCCTGTCCCTGGCGCAGACCATAGAATTTGCCAAAGAACTGGAGCAGTACAAGCTGTTCTTCCTGGAGGATTCTCTAGCACCGGAATATGATGAATTTTTCAAGACCCTGCGTGAACACACCACCCTGCCGCTGGCAATGGGCGAGCTGTTCACCAATCCTGCGGAGTGGAAGCCGTTAGTACAGAATCAATGGATCGATTTTATCCGTGTTCATTTAAGCGATATCGGTGGGATCACTCCTGCGAGAAAGCTTGCACACTATTGTGAAGCCTATGGAGTAAGAACCGCATGGCATGGTCCCAATGACCTGTCTCCCATCGGTATGGCTGCGCAGATGCATCTGGATCTCAACTGTCATAACTTCGGAATCCAGGAGTTCTCCGGATTCTCAGAAGAAGAGCAGGCAGTATTCCCCGGCTGCACTGTAGTAAAGAACGGTTATGCTTATGTGAATGATAAGCCCGGCATCGGTGTGGACTTCGATGAGAAGGAAGCGCTGAAATATCCGGAGGTTCAAATGGACCATAGCTGGCTCTTCTCCAGACTTCCCGACGGCACTCCCGTGAGACCGTAAATCATCACACAGACCACAGCGGTCATCCTGACACCTGGTCTGTGCTGACACGAGTGAAAATGCGAGATACCGATACAGGCACATCAGCTTGACTGGTGTGCCTTTTTATATAAAGTTTTTTATAAAAAGTTTACAAAATTTTACGATAATGTTCAAAAATATACAATTTATCAAAAGTGATGTAGACAAACAATAAAAAAGTGGGTAATATGTATATATAATAAGCTCGACAGGCAAAAAGTATGTACAATATGCCACATAATTAAAGCAAGAAATATAAAATAGGGAGGAATGTTACCGATGAAACAGTTCAGCTATATCATTAAGGATGAAATCGGTCTGCATGCACGTCCTGCGGGACTGCTCGCAAAGGAAGCGAAAAAGTATCAGAGTACAGTGACACTTTCCTGTAAGGGGAAATCAGCTGCAGCAAGCAAGCTGATGGCGATCATGGGAATGGGCGTGAAGCACGGAGACAACGTGGAAGTCACGATAGAAGGAGCGGATGAAGACACCGCCGCAGCAGAGCTTCAGAAGTTTTTCCGTGAGAACCTCTAGGAGAAAACCTGCACGACAGAGTTTGGAAGGTAGAAAATGGAAAAATATATTGGAAAATCCGTATATAAGGGAACAGCGATCGGACCTGTGAGTGTTTTGAAGAAAAAGGACAGCCTCGTTAAGAGGATCCATATCGACAACACAGCGGAAGAACTGAAACGACTGGATGCGGCTAAGGAACGTACGATGACGCAGCTGGGACAGTTATACGAGAAGGCTCTGCAGGAGGTCGGAGAAGTCAATGCAGCCATTTTCGAGGTGCATCAGATGATGCTCGAGGATGACGATTATCAGGATGCTATTCACAGCATGATTCAGAACGAAGAAGTGAATGCAGAGTATGCGGTGGCAGTGACCGGTGATAATTTTGCAGAGATGTTCGCCAACATGGATGATGAATATATGCAGGCCCGCTCTGCGGATGTCAGGGATATCTCTAACCGGCTCGTCCGCAATCTGTCCGGGGAGGAGCAGATTGACTGGAGTACCATGGAGCCGTCGATCATTGTGGCAGATGATCTGACTCCCAGTGAGACGGTACAGATGGATAAGAGTAAGATCCTGGCCTTTGTCACAGTACATGGTTCGACGAATTCCCATACTGCGATCCTGGCACGTATGATGAATATTCCGGCACTGATCGGGGTACCATTGGAACTGGAGAAAATCCATAACGGGACCCGCGCTATTGTGGACGGCAGGGAAGCAGTATTTTACCTGGATCCGGAGGAAGAGCAGATCCGGCAGGCAGAAGCGGCACAGCAGACGGAACAGAGACTAAGAAGCCTGCTGGCAGAATACAAGGGACGTGAATCCGTGACAAAGAGCGGACGCAAGGTCAATGTATATGCAAATATCGGCAGTGTATCGGATGTGGCATATGTACTGGAGAATGATGCGGAGGGTATCGGTCTGTTCCGCAGTGAATTCTTATATCTCGGAAGGGACTCTCTTCCGGATGAGACAGAACAGTTCAATGCTTACCGTCAGGTGCTGCAGATGATGGCAGGGAAAAAGGTCATCATCCGTACCCTTGATATCGGTGCAGACAAAAATGTAGATTACCTTGGACTGGGCAAGGAAGATAATCCTGCCATGGGATACCGTGCGATCCGGATCTGTCTGGAGCAGCCGGAGATCTTCAAGACCCAGCTGAGAGCACTTCTCAGGGCGGCAAAATACGGAACATTGGCTATTATGTATCCGATGATCATTTCCGTGGAGGAAGTGCTGGATATTCAGAAAATCGTGGCTGAGGTGGCTAAGGAGCTGGAGGAAGAAAAGCTTCCTTACGCAATTCCGGAACAGGGAATTATGATCGAGACTCCTGCAGCTGTCATGATGAGTGAGGAGCTGGCGGAGCATGTTGATTTCTTCAGTATCGGCACGAATGATCTGACACAGTATACTCTGGCTATCGACAGGCAGAACAACAGACTGGACAGATTCTATAATCCACATCATGAGGCAGTCCTGCGTATGATACAGATGACTGTTGACGGAGCACATAAGCATGGAAAATGGGTCGGCATCTGCGGAGAGCTGGGAGCGGATACAACACTGACCACACGATTTGTACAGATGGGAATTGATGAACTCAGTGTGGCACCGTCCATGGTACTGAATGTCCGTAGTAAAATATGCGAAATGGAGTGAGAGATTCATGAGAATATACAAAGCGAAAGATTATGCAGATATGAGCAGAAAGGCTGCAAATATTGTATCGGCACAGGTTATCATGAAACCGAACTGTGTTCTCGGACTGGCTACGGGATCCACACCCATCGGTCTGTATAAACAGCTGGTGGAATGGTTCCGCAAGGGAGACCTGGACTTTTCTGAGGTTATGACGGTGAACCTGGATGAATATAAAGGCCTGAGCCGGGAAAACGATCAGAGTTATTACTATTTTATGCACCAGAATCTGTTTGACCATGTGAATATCCCAGTGGAAAATACACATCTGCCAAACGGAATGGAGCCGGATTCGGAGAAAGAATGCCGTAGATATACGGAACTGATCCAGTCACTGGGCGGCGTGGACCTGCAGCTTTTGGGAATTGGACATAACGGGCACATCGGCTTCAACGAACCGGGAGAGAGTTTTGACAAGCAGGTACATTGTGTGAACCTGACAGAGTCTACGATCGAAGCCAACAAGAGATTCTTCGCATCGGCGGAGGATGTCCCGAAGCAGGCATATACCATGGGGATCAAGACCATTATGCAGGCGAAGAAAATATTGATCGTAGCCAGCGGCGAAGACAAGGCGGAGATCGTACAGAAAGCTTTCTTCGGCCCCATTACACCGCAGGTGCCGGCATCGGTATTACAGCTTCATAATGATGTGACACTGGTGGCAGACGAAGCAGCGCTCAGTAAGCTTTCTGAATAAGAAAGGGGAAGCTGATAGATCATGAGAATCAGAAATGCAAATATATATACAGAGGAGCATCGGTTTGTCAGAGGGGATGCAGCCGTGGAGAACGGCAGGTTCGTAAGCTGTACCGGGGATCCGGCAGGTGAGGAAGCTGTTGTGGATGCCAAAGGCATGTATCTGATACCGGGACTGGTGGATATTCATTTCCATGGTTGTAAGGGCGCAGATATGTGTGACGGTACGAAGGAAGCACTGGATGTCATCACATCATATGAAGCCTCTGTCGGTGTGACAAGTGTCTGCCCGGCTACCATGACGATACCTAAGGATGAACTGCTGGAGGTCATGAAAAATGCCGGCAGCTATGAGTATTCCGGTGGATCCCACCTGGTGGGCATTAATATGGAAGGACCTTTTATCAGTCCGGCGAAAAAGGGTGCTCAGGCTGCAGAAAATATCATGCACTGCGATTATGAATATTTCAGCAGACTGCAGAAAGCAGCGAACGGGCTGATCAAGCTGGTAGATATCGCACCGGAAGAGCCGGGAGCGATGGAATTTATCGATAGAGCCAAAGGAGAAGTGGTCATTTCACTGGCGCATACAGCTTCCGACTATGATACAGCAAGGGAAGCCATTGAACATGGAGCATCTCATGCGACGCATTTGTATAATGCAATGCCGCCGCTGAACCACAGGGAGCCCGGCGTGATCGGAGCAGTGAGAGATTCAGAGAAATGTCATCCGGAGCTGATCTGTGATGGTGTACACATTCATCCGTCAGTGATCCGTGCAACATTTGCGATGTTTGGTGCTGACCGCATGATCCTGATCAGTGACAGTATGCGTGCAACGGGCCTGGAGGATGGTGAATATACGCTGGGAGGACAGCCGGTTACTGTCAGAGGCAATCTGGCTACCCTGCATGACGGCACGATCGCCGGATCGGCGACGAATCTGATGGATTGTATGCGGTTTGTAGTAAAAACAGTCGGTCTGCCGTTAGAGACGGCAGTGATGTGTGCCACGGAAAATCCGGCGAAGGAGATCGGCATTTTCAATGAAGTGGGCAGTATATCCGTTGGTAAGAGGGCAGATTTCGTACTCCTGGATCAGGAACTGAACATTGCAGCGGTATATATCGACGGAAAGGAGTTCACATGTTAGATTTTTTGAAAGGTAAGCGAAAAGGGAATTGTATCGGATCTCCCTGTAAGGGCAAGGCAGTTGCTCTTACAGAGGTACCGGATCCTACATTTTCCGAGAAAATACTGGGAGACGGATTTGCAGTGATCCCCTCTGAGGGGAAAATATATGCTCCCGCAGACGGAGAGGTGACCGTGGTATTTGATACGCTCCATGCGATCACCATGACAACGGATCAGGGAGCGGAGCTTCTGATCCACATCGGACTGGACACCGTGACACTCAAGGGAGCCCCCTTCACAGCACATGTTGCTGCCGGAGACCATGTCAAAAAGGGCGATCTTCTGGTGGATGCGGATCTGGAGAAGATTCAGGAAGCCGGACTGCATATCATCACTCCGGTTCTGGTCTGCAATACCGATGAATATAACAAGATCAGTATTCTGAAAGAGGGAGAGGTATCTCCCGGCGAGGACGTGCTCCAGATCTCTTAAGAGCGGTACGTCCGTATCAACTAATGAAACTGACCGGAACTGTTCCGGTTTAGTATAATGTAAAGGAGGAGAAATGTATGAAGTTTCTTCAAAAACTGGGTAAAGCGTTAATGCTTCCCGTAGCGGTTCTGCCGATCTGCGGTATCCTCATGGGTATTGGTTACTGGTTGTGCCCGGCAACAATGCAGGGTGGTGAGATCCAGGGTGCAGCGAATCTGATCGGTCTGTTCCTCGTAAAAGCAGGTGGTGCTTTGATCGACAACATGGCGATCCTGTTCGCAATTGGTGTAGGTGTCGGTATGTCAGAGAAAAATGACGGTACCGGAGCCATCGCAGCTCTGGCTTCCTGGCTGATGCTCACAACACTTCTGTCTACCGGATTTGTTACGACCATTATGCCCTCCATCGCTGAGGATGCTACCAAGACACTGGCATTCAATAAGATTGCGAATCCCTTTATCGGTATTATTGCCGGTATTATCGGTTCCATGTGCTACAACAAGTTCAAGGATACCAAGCTTCCTGACTGGCTGTCCTTCTTCAGTGGTAAGCGCTGCGTAGCTATCGTAGCAGGTGTGGTATCTATTCTGGCATCTGTTGTACTGCTGTTCGTATGGCCTTTACTGTTCGGCGGTCTGGTAGCTCTCGGTGAAGCTATCGTAGGTCTGGATGTAGTCGGCGCAGGTATTTATGCTTTCCTGAATCGTCTGCTGATCCCTACCGGATTACATCACGCACTGAACAACGTATTCTGGTTCGATACCATTGGACTGGGAGATCTGCAGCACTTCTGGAGAGGTGAGACAAGCGCTGATGTATCCTGGAGCCTTGGAATGTATATGTCCGGCTTCTTCCCTTGTATGATGTTCGGTATCCCCGGTGCGGCTCTGGCAATGGTAAAATGTGCAAAGCCCGCCAAGAAAAAGGCAGCGATCGGTCTGGTAGCTTCCGCAGCAATCTGTTCCTTCATCTGCGGCGTTACCGAGCCCTTTGAGTTTGCATTCATGTTCTTAGCTCCCGGACTGTATGTGATCTACGCAGCACTGTATGGCATCTTCACCATGATCACTGTTGCTCTTGGCTTCCGTGCAGGCTTCAGCTTCTCCGCAGGTGCGATGGATCTGCTGTTCTCATCCTCCCTGCCTGCAGCAGCCAGAATCTGGCTGATCATCCCTCTGGGTATCGCAGCATTTGTTGTATTCTACTTCGTATTCCTCTTCGCTATCAAGAAATGGGATCTGAAGACCCCCGGTAGAGAAGATGATGATGTAGAAGCAGAGAAGAAGATCGAGCTGGCAAATGATGATTTCGCAGCAATCGCAGCAACCATTCTGGAAGGCTGCGGCGGCAAGGACAACATTGCAAGCATTGACAACTGCATCACAAGACTGAGACTGGAAGTAAAAGACATTACCGCAGTGAATGATAAGGTGATCAAATCTGCAGGCGTAGCCGGTGTCATGAAACCCGGTAAGACCTCCGTTCAGGTAATCATCGGACCTAAGGTTCAGTTCGTAGCGGATGCATTTTCCAAGCTTTGCGAATAATAAAGCACTGATAAAACTGAATATATGACCGGAAGAAAGACCTGCTTGGGAAGACCATGCGGGTCTTTCTTATACGCAGGCCCGATGCCTGCGGGATGTATTGTAATGTAATGGAGAGAAAAGTCATGAAAAAATCAACAGGAAAGAGGGGAAACGGGGGATTTTCATTAGTAGAGCTGATCATTGTAATAGCTATCATGGCAGTGCTGGTGGGAGTATTGGCACCGCAGTATCTGGCTTATATACATAAGGCAAAGGTCGCTGCAGATCAGGCGAATCTGAAGAACTATTTTACGGAGATCCAGCTGGATTATATTACTACAGGAAAGTATAACCCGGCCATATATAGGATGTCTTCGGATAGACCGGATTCGCTGAAGCAGCGTGAAATTCATTTTCTGAACGGATCGACAGCCAAAATGCAGGCCGGATATTTCTCGGTGACAGAGGACACACGAGGGCAGGGGGGATACAATATTTATTATTATTGTGATGAGTGCCTAAGTGATAATGCTAGTGTGAAAAATAAGCATCTGGATACCTGTGCGACAACATTTCTGTGATGGCGCTTGAGAGGAATATGTTATCTTCCCAGACATAACCCGATATTATCAGAAATATAGCAGATGTACCCATGCTTCCCGGCGTAGGCGGCTGCCTGCCTGCGGATGGAGGGAACCGTTGCGTATTCCAGGGTGTAAGCGGTACAGCCGTGTGACATAGCCAGATCCAGATATTCAGTATAGTATTCACGCGTGCTTTGATCATTTTTAGTATAGACATCCTTTGAAAAATCATACGCAGTAAAAACGTTCTCCTGGTTTACCCCATCGATGAGAACGTTTTTTTCTGTTGTAAGATATTTTTTTACAAAACAGTCCCCACCGTTGATCATGATCTTTCTGCCTGTATGGTTCATGTAGTCCAGAATCGTAAGGATTCCGTCATAGATGGATTCCTGCGGATAGTTATAGTATACATCCGTGTTATCGACAAAAAAGCCGTCCACACCCTTCTGTACCAGGGCGTCTACTCTGGAAGCTGTACATGCCTGCCATTCCGGAGCCGAGACATCGATCCATTTTTCCTCCGGCCAGTTCTCATAGGCACCCAGAGTATATTTCTCAAAGTCTGTATCATAGGACCGGAAGCTCTCGATCGATCCAATATTGATATAGGAGTAGATTTCGCGGATACTATTTTCTCTTAAACGGGCAATGTCGTTTTTGGAAAAATATTCCGCATCTATGACAAGCAGATCAATGTCAGAAAGTTTTTCTGTGATTTCAGAATCTTCGCCGATCAGGACAACGTATTTTTCTGCTTCATTGGAAGGATCAGCGGAGCAGGCACTGAGCAGGGCGGCAGATAATATCAGAACGAGAACATATATTTTTCTTAAGAATATCTTCGTTTTCTTCAATTAACGGCACCTCCCTTTTCCACGATCAGCACTCATATCTGCATCCAGATAATTATACTATAGATGGCATCGCATTGCATCTATTTTAGAGCGTTTGGAGGGAAGAAAGCAGGAAGAAAGCATAGATAGAAAATGTTGTTAAAATATCGGTAAAAATGGTGAAAATATCGAAAAATATTGCAATTTGTGGTATAATTTTTATGTAAATGTAAGATGATGCCGGGATCAAAAATTACCGGCTTTATGCGTTCAACGGTTAAGATGACCGGGAAAGTAGGAAGTTATATGAAGATTCAGGATTTTTGTGACATGAACAAATTCGAGCAGATCATGAAGAACTGGGCAAACAGCACGGGACTGGCAACCGTGGCTGTGGGTGCAGACGGAAAATACATCAGTGACTGTTATAATTTTACGGAGTTCTGTATTGATCTGACGAGAGGAAGCGCAGAGGGGAAAAAGCGCTGCGAGCAGTGTGACAGAGAAGGCCATGGTGTGTATCCCTGCCATGCGGGACTTGTGGATTTTGGTATTCCAATCACACTGGAGGATGGAACCGTGCTGGGCAGTATTATCGGAGGACAGGTGCTGCCGGAGAATCCGGATGAGGAGAAGTTCCGTCAGACAGCGAGAGAGCTGGGTATTGACGAGGATAAATATATTAAGGCCCTGAAAAAGGTAAATGTGAAGACTAAGGAGCAAATAGATGCATCTGCAAATCTGCTGGGAGATGTGATCAACATGTTTGTGAGATCAAGCTATGCTCATCGTAGAAATACAAATCTGGTAGGAGAATTAAAAGGCGGTATTGCAGATGCTGCACAGCAGATCGCAGAAGCGGAAGACAGAACGAAGGAAATCGACGGTTATAGCAAGAGACAGCAGATTCTGGCACTGAATGCATCCATTGAAGCAGCCAGGGCAGGAGATCAGGGAAAGGGCTTTGCTGTGGTAGCAACGGAGGTCCAGAAGCTGGCGAGAGATATGGCAGCCTCCAGTGAAGCGATCAAGAAGATTCTCGGACAGTTATCTCATACCATCAACAATTTGAATCAGTAAGAAAAAATATAATAGAAAGACCGCATTTCTGATCGATGACAAGGATCGGAAATGTGGTCTTTTGGCATTATTACTATCAATGTATTCAGAAAAGAAGACGATATACATAGTAAGATAACTGTGAAAACAAACGGATTTGGCATCTATTTTCAAGGAGGAGATAAGTATGACAGATGTAGGAGTAAGCAGCATCACTGCATATGCTGCGCAGAGTGATTACAGCAAGAATACAAAGAACAAGACAATGAAGGATACGACGAGTGCTGCAGGCACGGCCGGCACTTTTGAAGCAAAACAGACGAAGGGAACGACTGGGAATTACGGCAGGACCATCGGTCAGCCGGAGCTGTCGGAGAAGTCTGCGAAATACTATGAGCAGCTGAAAAAGAAGTACGGAAATTATGATTTTATTCTGGTCAGCAGAGATCAGAAGGAGAATGCAAAAGCCAATGCTGCAAAATATGCCAATGGATATAAGACGGTCGTCCTCATTGATGAAGACAAGATCGAACAGATGGCGACGGATGAGAAATTCCGCAAACAGTATGAGGGAATCCTGAGCGGTGCCGCTGCACAGATACAGCAGTTAAAGACCAGCCTGCAGAGTTCCGGTGCGCAGGTCAAGGGCTTTGGAATGCAGGTAAATGATGGAGGAACACTGTCATTTTTCGCTGTATTGAAGAAATCCAGCGCCGAGCAGAAGGCACGGATCGAGAAAAAGGCTGAGCAGAAGAAAACAGAGAAAAAGGCTGCGGAGAAGAAGGCAGCTAAGAAAGAAAAGGAAGAACGGCTAAAAGACAAGAAGTCGGATACGGTAACGATCAGCGCCCGTTCCATAGAAGAACTGTTGTCTAAGATAGAAACCTACAATTTCAACACACGGAGTGACAGTGTGCAGACCGCAGACGAACGGCAGGTCGGCCAGAACTTTGACTTCAGAGGGTAAGGTGAGGTTGCATGATTTCTATGGGGAAGTCCGGAGGTGTTTACGGGAGCGGCAATACCGGTTTGCCGCAGGCATTTTCCGGAGGAAGAAAGACGCAGAACAATCAGAAGAGTATCTTCGGAGCAAAAAATAAAAGTTCTGTTACCGATATCCGGCGGATGTTGGCGAGAGATGACCGGAATGGCCAGATGCAGGCGGCGAACAGCTGGAGCCAGGATTCCATCGTTACAAGTTCCCTGAGTTACAGTGAATCGCTGCGCGATCAGAGGCAGCAGACGAAGAACACGACGCTGGCGCTGAAGAAATTGAAGTACCAGTTCAAAAATATCTCGTCCAAGATACTGCGGAGTAAGACGTCCCAGGCGGCAAAGCAGGCGGCCGGGCAGGCGCGGAGAGAAGTCCTGCGCCTGAAACGGCAGAAGCAGAACAGTGACAGCGACAGTGAAGAGATCGACGCAGCAATCGCTCATGCACAGGCTATGGAACGTGTGGCGAAGAAGAAAGCAAAACATCTCGAAGAAGAGGAAATGGTGAAGGCCGCGGGCGGAATCTGCCAGGGAGACCGAATCTGCGAAGAAGAGACGAAGGATGTGCAGGACGCAGAGGCGGAAAACGCGCAGAATGAGGAAGAAATGTCTGCGGAAGGTTCCGCGGATGAAGTGTCCGGGGATCTCTCTGCGTATGAGTATGCGGCGGATAGCTATGATATATCCGATTATATTGATCTCGGCATGGATGAATTCTATGCGCAGGCAGGAGATTTTATGTCGGAAATGAGCGACTTTACTTCTGAGATGATGCAGGAAATGTCTGACAGCCTGCGTGACCTGATGGAAGAGATGGGACTAGATGTGGAATCGGATACCGTGGTCTCGGTGAACAGGGAGATGGATCCCGCGGACCTCAAGATGATGAAGATCAAACACCGCAACAAAGAGATGAAAGACATCGTCAAGGCCGATGCGGAGTACCTGAAAGCAGTCTTCGACCACCTGGAGAAAATGAAAGACAACATGGTTATTCCCACCGGGACTTCATTTTCCGCAGATGCTGTCGGCGTAGGTGTATCGGCGGCGCCTGTGCCGGTGATCAATATTACATTATAGGGTGGACATATAAGAAGAAATTTGACATCCAGGACACTGTGTTTGTGAGACAGACACAGTGCCCGGGATGGTTTTATATAAAAACATTTTTGATTTTCGTGATTATTTCCGACCGTACAGGATTCCCATTCCGGAGATCATCCAGGGAGCAGCGGCATATCCGGGGATAAAATCCAGTTTCTTCTCAAGATTGCCGATGTAGTGAATATCTGTGATCCCTTCTTCTTTCAGTTTTTCGACAAATTCTTCCATGTCACCGTAGAGTGCTTTCTGGGAGAACATGTCCTGAAAGGAGAAGACGCCGCCCTTTTTGACTACACGCAGGGCTTCTCTGACCACATCCCGTTTATCCTTGGCGGAACGGACTTCATGGAAGACAAAGTTGCTGACAGCGGCATCGAAGGTCTCATCTGGATCTTCCAGATGGGCGGCATCTCCTTTGTGGAAGGTGATCCGGTCGGCAACACCCTCCGCTTTCGCATTGGCTTCACATTGCTCTTTGGCATAGTTCCACTCGGCACCCCAGTAGTCCATACCGACGAGTTTTGCCTTTGGGAAAGCTTTGGCGCAGCGGATCGTCAGTGCAGCAGCACCACATCCGATGTCGAGCAGCGTACCTTCACCGTCCCATTCCAGATGATCTACGAGGTGCTGATGGACTTTCGCCATCATGTTGCCCTTCCCGAAGGCAAACAATTCATGACAGATATGCATGTAGATGCCATAGACCAGGCAGATCGCAGCCAAAATGCCCAGGATCCATGCCGGAATGGCAAGATGCAGCACCGGCCCGGTCACACAGGTGGCTATGCCGAGCACGGCTGCAGCAACATAGCACAGCGCCAACATTTTTTCAGGTACCCAGTTTCCGTAGTTCACGTTTTTGTTCATAACTAATCCTCCTACTTGTTTTCTGAATATAACAAAAGTTATATTTGTTATTTTTTATAAAAGAAAATGCCCACCGCATTAACGGTGAGCATCCTTCTTACTCTTGAAATATGTAATTAAACTCTGCGTTCCGGCATCGGCGTGAATACCGATGGCTTTCGTCAGGAACAGGCGGTGTTCCATATCATAATCTCCTTTGATCAATTCCAGAAATCCGTGTAACCTCATGGATGTCAGAATCCGTAGTAATTCTTTATCGGGCACATAGCCTAGTTGTTTTTCGTAATAGCTCTGAAAGGCGGTGAACATATTATGAAAGACTACATCCCGGAAGGATTCGTATTTGCTGCCGGAGCATTTCTCCAGTACCAGCTCACATTCCTGCCTGTGCGCACAGATATATTCCATGATCTCGCGTTCATTCTGCTCTGCGGTCTCAGGATGTTCCTGCTCTCTTTTGGCTATTTGCTGCATCATTTTCTGATATTCGGCAATCAGGGGATCCAGGATTGCCCCCAACAGAGCCTCTTTATTTTCAAAAGAGAAATAAAAAGCCCCGGTAGTAACTCCGGCACGTTTGCAGATATTCCGGAGGTTCGCCCCGGCGTAGCCTTTTTCCAGAAATTCTTCCCAGCCGCAGCGGATTAAGTTTTCTTCCGTGATTTTCTTACGATCTGTCTCCATAACAATTGTTATATTAGCATAGACTAACTCATGGGTCAAGAAGGAATCTTCAGGTAAAATATTTTTTATTTTCGCAAAAATCTCTGCAAAAACATTTTGGTTTATTGTGATTATAAGATATAATAAAAATAGTAGCAGGAAAACTAAGATAGTGATATATAGCGGGGAAATGAATATGGACAAAGACCCATTTAAAGAATATCTGAGAGAATCCGAACCGAATAAAGCAACAAAAGGGTATGTGTGGAGCACGGCGGTTGGACTTCAGGCAGTAGATGGTCTGAAACCCTCGCAATATCTGATTGACACTGCAATTCAAAATATTGAAGGTAAGATCACGCTAAAAGAGGCACAGAGTCTTATAGAAAGCTATTACAATGAGAGACCTGTCCGTGTATCAGATAATGAACGCACGGAAGAAGCAGATAAAGTTTCCAGCCGTATTGCGGAGCTCCTTTCCGAAACGGCGTTTTCCTTTTCACCGAATGATTATATAGCTATTCATCGTAAGCTTTTTCGTGGAATATATAAGCATGCCGGAAAAATAAGAGATTATAATATTACGAAGAAAGAATGGGTGCTTGATGGCGCAACGGTCATATATGGGAGTGCTTCAGAACTGCGTGCTACGTTGGAATATGATTTTTCGCAGGAAAAAGCTTTTAGTTATAAAGGACTTTCGATAGAAGAGAGCATTCATCATCTGGCTTTGTTTGTATCAAGGCTTTGGCAAATTCACATTTTTGGTGAGGGAAACACAAGAACCACAGCGGTTTTTTTCATAAAATATTTGAGAACACTTGGTTTTTTTGCAACAAATGATATTTTTGCGGAAAATGCATGGTATTTCAGAAATGCACTTGTCAGAGCCAATTATACGAATTTACAAAAAGGAATTCATGAGACAACGGAATATTTGGAACTCTTCCTCAGAAATATGCTTTTAAATGAACACAACGAGCTGCACAATCGAAATATGCATATCAGTGGACTTTTAAAGGATACAAAAGTGGACATTGGAACTTCAAAAGTGGACATTGGAACTCAAAAAATGGACATTGAAACATCAAAAGTGGACATTGAAACAAGATTGGCTGAAAAAACGCTGAATTTTTCAACAAAAACAATTATGCATATCCGTGTATTATATGAAAAATTCGGAGATTGTCAGTTTTTTGGCAGAGGAGAGGTTATGGAATTGCTTGGGCTGAAAAGTTCAGGCGCTTCTAAAATAATATCCAATATGGTACAGGCTGATGTAATCGAACCGGTATCCGGGCATGGAAAAGGAAAATACAAATTCAAAGAGTTATAGAGTATATTGGATTTAAAGGCATCGGAACATCCGGTGCCTTTTTTAAAAATACAGGAACCTTTTTACCGTCCGGCGACTCATATAGTATGAAGCCGGCGAAGAGAAGGAGGTGTTACCTTGTCAGTTATGACAAAAGAGGAATTTGCGCGGGAAGTGAGGGGCTATACCCTGCATATGTACCGACTGGCATATTCTATTCTGAATAATAGTACGGATGCGGAGGACGCTGTCAGTGAAGCGGTGCTGCATGCCTATGAAAAATTAAGGGCACTGCGGGATCCGGACAGCTTTAAAAACTGGATCTTACAGATCACGGCAAATGAAGCGAAAAAGATTTATCGGCAAAATAAGCGGACCGGTGCGGTGGCATGGGAAGAGAATCTGTCCCCGGCATTTTATGACGAACACCATGAACTGTGGGATGCTGTCATGCAGCTGGATGGCGGATACCGGGATGTGATCGTACTGTTTTACTATGAACAGTGCACAATCCCGGAGATCAGCAGGATATTGGAATGCAGGCAGGGAACCGTAAAATCGAGATTGTACCGGGCGAAGGAGCAGTTAAGGGAGAGGCTTATATGAGAGATGATTTTATAGACAGAAAAATAAGAAAAATGGCGGAGGCGGAACGGATGGCAGTGCCGGAGTCTCTGGATGCGAAAGTGGAAAATATTTTGGACGGACTGGAAACAGAGAAGAAGGACAGCAAAAACACGGATGGAAAGAGAGTGAATCAAACGGTACGCCATTATGGCTTTAGACGAATCGTGATCCCGGCAGCAGCCTGTCTGCTTCTGGCCTCCGTTACCGTGACGGCATCGGGATTGTACCGGGCGCGGATGGAGAGCATGAATCATGAAAAACTGGAAACATATTTTTCCGGGTTGCAGGATGCAGATGTTGCAGCGGATAGCTACAGCAGACCGCTTACGGACGGCGAAAAAAACAGGCTGGAAGAACTGAGGCAGGCCTATCTGGAGGAAGGATATTTCCCCCAAAAGGAACTTGCCATGCTTGATAGTCCTGAAAAATACAAAAAGGGCGTGGCTTTCTATGCAGCGCGGAGTACATTTTTCCTGCCGGAAGAGGAAATGACGGAGGAGGAATTGTTGGAGCTGATCGATTTCCGGGAGAAGAGAGATTATAGTCTGGCGAAAATCACAGAAGAGATCGAGGCGGGCGACTATGAATATGTGAAGACGGAAGATAGTGCATTACCGGGTGATATGTCACAGGAGAGCGGATCGCAACAGACCCAGGACGCAGGAGAGGCAAGTGTAGTCCCGGGGGCAGATACGGCAGCACAAGAATGGCAGGTCGCCTATGAGGGAGACGTAAGTATCCGTTGTGCGGCAGTGGCAGAGAACGGTCTGTATGTGGGCGGTTTCACTACGGACGGACAGGCGAGAGTGGAATATCTGCCTTACGGCAGCGGAACGCCAGAGACGTTTTTTGAAGATTTTGCGGAAAACGGAGAGGTCTACAGTCTGTGCACGGCACCGGACGGCAGCATCTATGCGGGACTGAAGGGACTGGCTGTACCGGGAGCGGAGCACGGCTGGCTGCCTGTAATCTATCATATCAGCCCGGAAGGAACGTTTCTGAACAGTTTTACTGTTGGGGAGAGGGAATGGAATATAGTCGATAGTATGGCAACAGATGCCCAGGGCAGATTATATGTGCGGATGCGGATGCAGGAGGATGGCAGTTATGTGTGGATCTATTCTGCGGAAGGTGAGCTGATCGGAACCGTGGCGGATGACAACAACTATGCCGTACAAGGTGCCGGAGCATTAGGACAGGGTAAGGACGGCAAAGTCTATGCGGCTGCACAGGCAGTGGGCGATGCGACAGCAGGGAATATAGCTATGACATTAGTGTCAGTAGATTCGGAAAGCCTCAGGTTTGTTCCGGTGGCTGGAGGTGAGAATGTTGTTTGCAGTGCCGATACGATCTACCCGTGGAAAATGGTGGCAGCAGGTGTGAGTGAGACGGCAGATTTTATCCTATGGGGATACAACGGCGTGGACACCTATCGCCTGGGTGAGACGGAATTCACCAGAGTGCAGGAGAACTGGGAGATGCCCTGCGGTACGGAAGGTACCTGTGCGGTCCTCGTACCGGACGGTCGCATTCTCTATATCGGCGCATCCGACGGTTTCCAGGGAACGACGGCGGACGGCGTGGAAATCAGCGGAAAAGATCCTGCGCAGACAGTGCTCTATTATGAGCCACTCGTAAAATAGAGTGACAATAAACTGGCGACACCGGGAAGCCGATGCCGCCAGTTTTAAAGTTCCAGACTGTTAAGTTTCCATCTGCTCAATTGTGCATTTACAGTGGTTATGTTATAAAAAGACCAGAAATAACAGAAAGCGGTCGCTTGGGTGAAAAAAGTAGATTCAGGGGTGAAATTTTGTTATGCTGTTTGTAACAAACGGAGTATAAAAGTCGTCAATATAGATAGAAGGGAAACAAAGGAGGGGCTTATGAAGAAGATTAACGTAAAAGCAACCATTTTTCTCAGTGCAATCGTTTTGGTGGTAGTGGTACTTCTGCTGAATCTCATCGAATTCCGCAAAACGGTGGATTTCACGGTGCCGGGGATTCGGATGCCGAAGGAGAACGCTTTCGGAAAGCAGGAAGAGGTACAAGTGAGCGTCAACGGAACCTATTATTACCGGGTACTGCCCTGGATCCACGGCAGCACTTTCCATGGGCAGATATCTTTTGCCGGAGAGGGAGAGGAACCGCAGAATTATTTCTTTACCTATGGAGCAAGCAGAGGATTTCTGAAGGAGGGAAGAGGGGCTGGCTGGATCGGAACCCCGGATGCTCAGACTACCGTAGCGATTTATCAGGCGGTACAGAATGTGGAAAAAGGGATGATATCCGTAGAGAATCTCGCCAGCTATGTTTTATATCCGGCGGCAACACCGGAAGAAGCCTATGCCATAGCGGATATATGGTATCCGGGAATGCTGGAGAATGAAGCAAAGACAGCATTCTGCGCGGCTTTTTTGCCGGAGGAATGCCCTCAGAAGATTGGCTGCAGCTTCTGCACGGAGGATTACGATTATGTGGAAGATGTCGATACCGTAGAGCAGCTGTGGCAGGAATTTATACAGCTTTCCGGAAAAGTGACGTCAGATCCGATCCCGCCGGAAGAGATGGTGGAAGGTGTGGGATATTTTCAGTTTGTCTATGCAGACGGTGAGACAAGGACCTTTCGCTACGCGTCGGAAGAACAGGGATTATGGATAGGTGAGGACGAACGCTGCCTGGTGGACGGCCAGGCTTTCTATGACTGGCAGGAGCGTCTGATGGAAGCGTTGCAGAAGTAAGCACGGGAAAGAGAGGGGCGGAAATGAACGGTAAAAAGAAAAGGCATGTTATTTTGATCGTGTTGGCAGTGGTGGTGCTGGCGGCAGGGATTCTGGGCGGACGTGAGTTATGGCTGTATGAGCATCCGGAGATACAGATCAGATTCAGCCATGATCGTAGTGAAGATCTCTACCGGTCCTATCCCATCTGCTCCATTCGCAGCAGATCCCACATCGGACAGGGGTATGCGAAGCAGTATGGTGAGGAACTGCGGCAGTATTGGGAAGCAACCAATGAGGTTTTTGTGTGGATCAGTGAACAGTATCGGAAACCGTTATATGTCACTTCAGATGTGACCATAGGGGATGGAAAGACAGTGATCTCTTTCCGGGGTACCGGCACTTCCATGACTACCGGGGAGACAGAGGAAATCCATAGAGACTGCGTGCTGGATTTTGAAATGCATGCGGAGGTATTGCGCTCGGAAGAAGAGCCGGAGCTGACAGTAAGTGACTGAAATCCGGAAGAAGAGGGGCAACAGAATCAGATTTCTTACTTGACAGATGGGTCGGTAGAATGTAGACTATAATTACAAAGAGTCTATAAAACATCGACTATGCCTTGCCGGGGGGGGCAGGACAGGAGGGGCTTATGGGTGAGAATATCTACAGAATATTTGACGGTGTATGGAACTTAAGTCTGGTGGGAGGATACTGCGTGCTACTGGTGCTCCTCGTCAGACTTTTGTTGCAAAAAGCACCAAAATGGTGCTCCTATCTGTTATGGGGAATCGTGTTTGTGCGGTTGTGCTGTCCGATACTACCGGAGACAGGAATCAGTCTGATTCCGGACAAATTGCTGTCTGTGGGGACAGAGATGACGTCCGGGCAGCAGACAGTCGGTCCGGGCAGTCATGGTTATGCAGAGGCCAACGATACGAAGGACATCGGAGATGTCCTGCGGCGGGAGTACGATGCAGAGGAAGTACCGGACAGCCAGACGGCAGAAAAAACGATGGCTGTGGGAAATGACAATACTGTCATGAATGCTGACGGCACGCAGGATTTTTCCCTGGGAACTGCGAGAACAGAAAGTGGAGCTACGGTTGCAGAGGTAGCAGCCAGTGGAACAGATGCAGTGATTTCGGAAACATCTGCCGGAACGGGTACTGACGCCCGCGCATGGACATACCCGGTGTGGTTCCGTGTATTATCCATGGTATGGTTGGCAGGAATGCTTGGCTTCCTAGGATATCATGCTTATTCTTATCTGCGTATGCGTAACCGGATTCGTAGACCTGACAGCGGTGTCAGACAGGTGGAACCGGGAATTTGCGAGATCGATGGTGGGCATCTGTCCTTTGTCATGGGGCTGGTCCATCCGGTGATCTATCTCTCTTCGGGTCTGGATCCGGAGAGCAGAAAAGTTGTTTTGTGTCATGAACGGGTGCACTTACAGCGCAGGGACTATCTGTTTAAGCCTGCGGCGTTGGTGATCTGCTGCGTCCACTGGTTCAATCCGCTGGTGTGGCTGGCATTTTATCTGATGAATATGGACTGCGAGATGTCCTGTGATGAAAAAGTTGTGAAGCTTCTCGGTGAAGAGAGCAAGAAAATTTATTCCTATACATTGTTGGAAGAGGCTTCCGGCGGCGAATGGAAACGCTATCGGGGCGGCTCCATCTGTGCCTTGCTTTCTTTTGGTGAAGACCATGTGAAGAACAGGATTCGTCATGTACTGGACTATCGCAAGCCGCCGTTCTGGGTCATGATTGGCGCGGCAGCAGTGCTTGTGATATTGGTGGTATGCCTGTGCAGCAACCCTGGTGGCAAAGTAGATATGACAGATGGCTCAAATCCCGGCACCACGACAGAGACGGCAGACTCCGGTGCAGAGACAGAACTGGAGGAAAACGGTGTGGGCAGCGTGGTGACCCCGGAAGAGTTTTCCGGCATAACGATTCACAACAGAGAAGAATTCGGCAACATTTTTTCTCTGAAAACCATAGAAACACAGAGGACTTTTCAATGGGATAACACAGCATATGATTTGGTGTGGGCAGAGAATAACGGAGATTATGTGTATGGGATATTCAAGGCTTTATTAGATGGAAATACTTCACAGGAATACAAGAAATACACTGATCCGGTGACCTCTGCGGTAGCGCTTCTGCATCTGGGGGAAGGAAGCGGGAGTGTGACGGAGACACTTTATAAGGCAAAACAGCAGTTTAATTTCAGTAATACTCCGGGAGAAGGTTCTGTGGTCAATGTACGGTATACGTTTGCGGCAGACGCTTCTTTCATAGATATTCCCATGGTAATGGCAGAGGAGACACAGCGGTTATGGTTTTTATCCTTCGGGGATCTGAGCAGCAGTGGTGATCCGGACAAAACCTACGGACCGTTAGAGGGAGATATCTGTACACGGAATGTGTATGCGGAATATGAACTTAGCGACGCCGGGCAGTATCCATTCCCGGAAGGCAGTTATATCGGAGAAGACAACATCGGAGAAAGACAGCATATTCAGGTGTCTTCCTATGGAATCTATCTGATGGATGAGCAGGATAATTCATTTGGCTGTATTCATGCAGAGCGGATTCCGGCGAAGGTTCCCGCGGATGTGACTTGTGTGCCGATAGCATACCGGACTTCAGAATCAGGAGTCTATAATGGGTATCGGGCGGACCGGGGACTGACGGATAATAGCGATATTAAGGTCTATTACCTGACAGATCCCGATGAGTCGCATTTTGGATCGGATGCCTGGATGCCTACGGTGTTACGGGAATACGACTTGGACACAGGTACCATAACCGACAGGGCACTGCCAGAGAATTTGCAGATTGGGAATGGATTGTGGGTAGGTGAAGGCTACTACTATATAGAAAATAACAGCAATCCGGCGATCACAATCCGACTGCCGTTGACAGGGGTTGGCAGCTTGTATGGAAGCTATGCAGCCGCACGGGGAGCCGATACTCTGGCTTATCCGGGAGTAGTATTTGATGTGTCGAATCGAACGGAGGATGAGACCTTTGCCCTGCTGGACCTGGATGGCGACGGGATATCGGAGAAAATCTCGATACATCCTGCGGAACCGGTAAAGGGATATTCTCTGGAGGAATATACGGAATATGTGAATATGGGACTAAGTGAAATGAATTGCTATGACCTGAGAGATGCAGTACTGGAAGTAAACGGTCAGACGACGGAGATTTATACGGAGAATATGAGCAATTCTATCTTCGCATTCAGCCCGGATGGGGAACAGATTCTGATCGCATTGTATGAAGATGGTCCCAGTGCGGATCCATTGACCAGGCTCTATCATTATGAAAATGGGAAACTGGTGGAGACCGGACAGATAAAACAGGATATTCGACGCATTCAAATCTCGCACGGGCAGATGCAGGTCCACGAACCCTATAATGTAATGACGATAGATTCTATCGAGAGAATCTATTATATGACGAAAAACGGACATCTTCAGGAAGTGCCGCAGGAGGAGTACTGGTTGAGTGGCTATGCAGAGGTGGAACTTCTGCAGGATATGACTCTGTACCGTACACCGAATGGTGAGACCTTCATACTGCCGGCAGGAAGCAAGGTACGCATGACGAAGCTGGATGCAACGCAGAACTGGATCTGCCTGCAGACGGAAGACAATACGCAGGGGTGGTTCCGTCTGGAAGCCGGTATCAACTATGATGATTATTTTGGCGGATTAAATCACGCCGGTTAAAAAGGGAGGGGTCATATGATACAGCAGTTGAAATTTAGTCCGGTGGAAAATGTACTGGCCGTGTTATTCGTAGTAGTAATCCTGGGATATTTATTGTATCTGCTTGATCGGTGCCTTCAGAATAAACAGAGAGGCAAACACACCGTGGGCAGGGCAACATTCGTCAGCAAAGAGCAGTCCACAGCGGTGGGGCAGCCGGTATACCTGGCAGGCAGCACGGTAAATTCCGGGATAACGGAGACAGAAAATGTCAAGAGTATCATTTTTGAAAATCTGGAGAAACAGGGAGAACAGATCACCCTGGAAGTCTCTGACAGAATCTACAGAGAATTGCAGGAAGGAGACAGTGGAAGTCTCAGCTACCGGGGTGACAAATTAGTAAGCTTTGGAGATTTACAGAACATCGATGACAGGGAGCGGAGTTTCCGGGGATAGTACAGGAGGGGCTTATGAGTGAAGGCATCTACAGGATTTTTGACAGCATATGGCGGCTGAGCCTGGTGGGAAGTTATTGCATCCTGCTAGTGATCCTGGCAAGAATTTTATTAAAAAAAGCGCCGAAATGGTGCTCCTATCTGTTGTGGGGAATCGTGTTCGTGCGGTTGTGCTGTCCGGTGCTGCCGGAGACGGGAATCAGCCTGATCCCGGAGAGACTGCTGGCAGTGGGGACACAGACGCGCCCTGCACAGGTGGCAGACATGCAGTTGACAGATGGACGGGACAACAGTGGTCTGGCAGGAGACGTGGCAGGTTCCATGGATGTAGCGGCTGGACAGAACGGAAGCGGAGGTAATGTCGTTGGAGGCGGTACAGTCG
>OIZO01000420.1_pt1 | contig 29657 bp, 29 predicted proteins | sample 1588551 | NCBI WGS metagenome assembly OIZO01 (sample SAMN03283271) | human gut metagenome | biome: human-associated habitat; material: feces | host: Homo sapiens | place: Peru | collected 2012 | reverse complement strand
TGCCTCCTCCAATTGTTTTGTGCTCAGTATAGCAGATTTTTCCCCAGGCGTAAAGAAGAAAAGTCCCTGCCCTCCGAATGGAGAAGGCAGGGGCTTTGTCATAGATGCAGTGGGCCTAAACGACTGTATGGTATGCGGTGCAAGTCGTCATTCGACGGAAAAATTCCGCCCCTTTTACCGCACACATATCTGGGTCCAGTCTGCCGGGCAGAGCCTCCAGGCATAGGTAGCCGGTATAACAGGCGTTTTTCAGAAGCCGGTAATATCGGGCCATGTCCAGGTGGCCCATTCCGGGAGGCAGACGATTGGAATCCAAAAAATGGATGTGTTTTGTGTAGGGAAGAGAATCCAGAAGCATCCGCTCTATATCCGCATCCTCAATATTCATGTGGAACAAATCATTCATCAGATAGATGGGCAGGCCAGATCTTCGGATGAAATCCAAGCCCTCATTCACCGAAAGAATGGTGTTGATCTCATACCGGTTGATGGGCTCCAGCAACAGAGGTACTCCCAAAGGCTGAGAGATCCCCAGGACCTGGACGCAGCTCTCTGTAAACCGCCCCTCAAAGGCTTCCATGGTTTCTCCTCGCGGTTTGCTTCCTCGGACCAGACCAATGGAAACCATGGCACCTGCGTCTGCCGCAAAATGTACGATTTCTCCGATCCGGCGGACACACTCCTCACGGATGTTTTTTTCGGTGGCTCCCAGATACAGTCCCTCTCCTGCCAGGGCCGCCGGCATGACTGCCCCGATGCCCAGGCCATACTGACGCAGTAGTGCCAACGTCCGGCGAGTATCCGCTGAGGCAGGATCCTTTACAAAAAGGTCTACGCCATCGTAGCCAAGCTCCTGGATCCTGGAAATGTTTTGTTCAGTCCCCCCAGAGAAAAGGGCCGGCATACCCGGGGGTGCCGGAAAAACAGAAAGAGAAACGGAGGTCTTCATGTTTGGTCTCCTACTTGGTCTGATAGAAATAGGCCTCGGCACCGTGCTTGCGCAGGAAATGCTTATCCAGGGCAAAGGGCTCCAGCTGGGTCGGATGGGATGTCAGCAGCTCAGTCAGAAGAGCTATTTTGGAGAGCTCCTCCAAAATAACACTGTTCTCCACAGCGGCAGTGGCATCTGCCCCCCAGGTAAAAGGACCGTGACCTGCCGCCAGGACTCCGAATACTTGCATCGGGTCTATGCCCCGGCTTTCGAAGGTGTCTACGATCACATTGCCGATATTGGCCTCATAGTTCCCTTTCACATCCTCGGGGATCATCCCTCGGGTGCAGGGGATGCAGCCGTAGAAGTGGTCGCCGTGGGTGGTTCCGTATACCGGAATGTCTCGGCGGGCCTGGGCCCAGGCTGTGGCAAAGGTCGAGTGGGTGTGGGCAATGGCACCGATTTTAGGAAATCTGCGGTACATTGCCAGGTGGATATCCAGGTCTACCGAGGGCAGCAGTTTCCCTTCCACGGTTTTTCCATCCATATCTACTACGGACATATCCTCTGGCTCCAATTGTGCGTACTCGATTCCTCGGGGCTTGATAATCACCAAATTGCGCTCCCGATCAATGACGCTGACATTGCCCCAGGTGTAAATCACCAGGTTTCGGCGCACCAACTCCAGGTTGGCGTCATATACCTGCTTTTTGATTTCGTCCAGTTTCATATGGCAGCCCCCTTACAGGAAGGACTTGAAAGGCAGATTGGGTTCGTCCGTAAAGGCATCGTGGAAGCCTCGGTCAAACATAAACCGCTTCTTGTCTTTGTCCCGCGGGTATATATACTGGCCGCCTACCTGCCAGATATACACATGGAACTGATAGTCCAGCCGGGGAGCCTTAAACTGATAGAGATATTCGATCTCCGAAGGGTCTGCCAGCATATTGTTCCACACATCGTAATGAAAAGGAATGACTACCTTGGCACGCAGATTTTCCGCCATCCGCAGCACATCGGAAGAAGTCATTTTGTCCGTCAGTCCCGGAGGATTCTCCCCAAAGGAGGCCAGGGCTACATCGATGTCGTAATCCCGGCCATGTTTAAAATAGCCGTTGGAGAAATGGGAGTCACCGCTGTGATACAGGGTGCCGCCAGGGGTCTTGATCACGTAGCTCACCGCCCGGTCGTCCATATCCGTGGGGCATACGCCCTCTGCCTTTTCCGGAGCAGGGCAGGTGATCAGGGCGGTCCGGTCAAAGGAGTCCACCGCTGTGATTTCCAGGTCTTTGATCCGGATCACATCTCCGGGGCGGACTTCCCGAATACGGTCTTCCGGTACCCCCCACTCCCGCCAGATATTGCAGCTGAATTTTGGACCGATAAAGGGAACATCGGTAAAATTCTGGCAGATTGCGGCTGCCACGTATTGATCAATGTGGTCTCTATGGAAATGGGTGGACAGCACCGCATCGATTTTCTGGATCTCGTAAGGATCGATCACCATGGGAATATTTCGGGTGTTTGGCTGGTAGGTGGGACCGCCGTTCATACGGTACATCTGGAAATTCTTTCCCTGGCTGTAGGGAAAATCCCAGGCGTGCTTGCCCCGCTTCCCAGTGCCCAGCCATAGATCAATGCAGATATTGGCGTCCTCCGGAGTTTTTACCCAGATACCTGTGCATCCTAACCACCACATGGCAAAGTTATTTGCCGGTACAACCGTGTCGTCGATCTCTTCATTGAGCCAAGTGCCCCATTCCGGGAAGCAATTGTTCTTCCAGACCTCCTTGGTGACCCTGCTCAGGTCACCGTTTCCGGAGTTGTCGTTAAAACCTGCCATAGTCGCGCTCCTTTTTCGTAGTTGTCACCTAGTTGTAAAGTGGTAATACCAATTAGCCTTTACGTGATTATATAGAGAATTGGGGATTCCGTCAATAGCTTCGCTGAAATTTTCCAAGTTGCACAGTTTTCAACCTTTGCAAATGTGAACAATCACGAAAAAGCCTGCTGCTTTTTGAAATTCTTGCGTATACATGGGAAAAGAGTTGACTTTTTTCTGGGTTTCGTTACAATGAAAATTGGTCAAACATCTATACCAGTTGAGAAGACGTAAAAGCGAGGAGTTTGTGTATGGAGCACATCATTGAAAAAAAGAACTATAGCGACCAGGTTTTTGATTATCTTTTTGAGGAGATCAAGGCCGGACGCATGAAGCCGGGAGATAAGCTGCCAAATGAACGGGACTTGAGTCAGGCCCTGGGTGTCAGCCGTCCCTCTCTGCGGGAGGCCTTGCGGGCCATGACTCAGCTGGGACTGGTCACCACCCGTCACGGAGGCGGCACTTACATCAACACCTATGATGAAATGTACCTCATGTCCGTGCTCCGCTATATTACGGTTATCTCCGACGATCTGCTGATGGACCTGATCCAGGTCCGAAAGACCCTGGAGGCGGAGGCTACCCGATTGGCAGCCCAGAACGCTACAGAAGAGGATCTGAAAAAAATAGAGCACTTCGCTTTGGAGAGGCAGTCTCTCTGCGCCCGATACAGGGACGATTTGAAAGCGGTACGGGAGGAACTGAATGCCCTGGACTATGATTTCCACAAAAGCATTGCGGAAGCATCCAAAAACAAAGTGATTGCGGCGTTTATTCTCAGCATCCACTCTACCTTCACGGAGCATCAAAATCGGGTATCCGCCCGGGCGCAAATTGCCGATCAGGTGAACAAGCTTCACCTGGAAATTGTGGAGGCCCTAAAAAAACGGGACCAGAAGCTGGCCAAGACGCTCATGTATGAGCATCTGCAAATGGTGGAGGACTCCCTCTCTTCTGTGATTTCTGCTCAAAAAGGCAGCTGAGAAATTGTGAACTATACCGTCATTGACAAAGTTCCGTATGGAAGATATACTATGGTTAACTGGTAAGACCAATTAGCCTAAATTGACAAAACCAGACGGAGGAAACCAATATGAAACATACAAAGCTCAGATTTCTGGCAACAGCCCTTGCTGCTGTATTGCTGCTGACCGCCTGCGCAGGCGGTGCCGCCTCCACGCAGACCACCGCTCCCGCATTGAAGACCGCTGAGGCCCAAACCGAGGCAGCTTCTGAGGACACCCAACAGTGGGTCCCCACTAAGGATATTACCTTTGTCGTACCCTATGAGGCTGGTGGAAACAGCGATATTCCCGCCAGAATTTTCGCAAAATACATGAGCAATTATGCAGATGTGTCCGTAAATGTCACCAACATCGAAGGTGCCGGCGGACGGACCGGTGCCCAGCAGGTCATGGAAATGGATGCTGACGGCTCCGTCATTTTGATGCAGCCTGTTGCCTACCCGATGCAATACTCCATGGGTGTGGCCAGCTTTACCTACGAGGATTTTGAGCCTGTAGGCCAGTGGCTGGATTCCTGTCTGGCACTGGTAGTCAATTCCGGCTCCAGTATTGAAAATCTGGAGCAGTTCATCGCCAAGGCCAAGGAGACCCCCGGCGCGGTGAAGATGGGCAGCGTCAGCGGTACTCTGCCTATGTTTGCCGCTATGTATTTGCAGCAGCAAAGTGGGGCGGAGTTCAATCTGGTGGACCTGTCCCACAACAAAGCCCCGGAGCTGATGAGCAACCGTGTAGATGCCTATATTGACGGCTTCGGTGCCGTGAAGCAGTATGTAGACAGCGGGGAATTTACCTGCATTGCTCTGTTTACCGATACTGACCTGGAGGGCTATGAGCAGCTGGACACCTTGGCGGAGCTGGGCTACAGCGGCTATGAATACCTGAAGCAGTCCTTCGGTATGTGGGCACCCAAGGGCACCCCCGCCCAGGCCGTAGCCTATATCAACAATGTGATGAAGCAGGCTGCCGAAGATTCCGCCTGCCAGGAGGAACTGAAGGCTTCCGGTTTTGCCGCCGCCTATATGACTGTGGAGGACTATACCTCCTTTATGGCTGATACCTATGCCAAATTCCAGGAGGCTGCCGCCGATTTGGCTGGCTGATCTGCCTATGGGAGAACTGATTTTCAATGCACTCTTGGCAGTGGTCGGCGTGGTCCTCTATGTCATGACCTACAGCTTTCCCACCAGCATCTTTGACAAATCCGGAGGTGCTGGAATGTACCCCCGGTTCGTCATCATTGCGCTGATGATCCTGCTGGCAGTCCGCACCCTCCAGATCCTAAAGTCCCCGGAGGAAAAGCGATGCAAATTTATCTTTTTTGAGATGTTTCACGGCCCACGGCTGATTTATATCCTGACGACTCTGGCATATTTTCTTCTAGTCAAACGAATCGGCTTCATCCTATGCACCGCCATCTATCTGATAGGAATGATCCTCTATCTTTGGGCTTTGCAGGAGCAGAAGCGGCCCTCTCGGAAAATGGCAGCCATTGTCGTGGCTGCTGTGATTCCCAGCGTGGTGACACTGGATTGGCTGTTCTGCGAGGTCATGGGTGTCCTGCTTCCGGCAGGCATTCTGGGATTTTAGGAGGCCTTTATGCTGCAAACCATTTTATCCGTCCTAAAACCGGATGTCCTGCTGCTGGTTTTGGCAGGCATTGCCATTGGCAATATCTTCGGCTGCGTTCCCGGACTCAATGCCCCCATTGCTGTGGCTCTGGCGCTGCCCATCACCTTCCTGCTGGATACGATCCCGGCCATGGCCCTGATCCTGGGCTTGTACTTTGGAGCTACTTCCGGTGGACTGGTCTCCGCCATTCTTCTGCGGATCCCCGGCACTGCCTCCAATGTGGCAACCTGCTTTGACGGCTACCCTCTGGCACAAAAGGGCCGGGCTGCTGATGCAATGTCCTATGGCGCCTTCGCCAGCTTTTTCGGGGGAATTTTCAGCTCTATTATACTGCTGGCCCTTGCGCCGGTGCTGGCCAAGGTGGCTGTGGCCTTTGGCCCCTGGGAATTTTTTGGCACGGCCCTACTCTCGCTGGTACTGGTCAGCGTGATGATGGGTGACAAGATGCTGAAGAGCTTTATTGTTATCTGCATCGGCCTTTTGATGAAATGTGTAGGCCTCAGCCCAGTGGACAGTGTAGCCGTCCGCTATACCTTCGGCATCCGCTCTTTGGAGGCAGGTTTCAACCTGGTGGTGGTGATCATCGGCATCTTTGCCATACCGGAGGTTATCAATACCGTTGGAAAGCTGCACCAGAAGGTGACTACCTCCAAAATTGAAAAGAAGTTCTTCTACATTCCGAAATGGAAGGAAATCAAGGAAAATCTGGGGGTTATGCTCAGCAGCAGCGTCATCGGCACCATCATTGGTATTATCCCCGGCATGGGCGGCGGTGCCGCCAGCCTGATTTCCTATGAGCAGGCAAAGAAAACGTCCAAGCATCCGCAGACCTTTGGCACAGGTGAGCCGGCAGGCATTTTCTCCTGCGAAAGTGCCAACAACGCCGTGACCGGCGGAGCGCTGATTCCCATGCTGTCGCTGGGGGTCCCCGGGGACACTGTGGCATCGGTTATCATGGGTGCCCTGCTTTTGCAGGGAGTGACCCCTGGACCGTTGCTCAGCATGAACAATCCAGAGCTATTCCGTGCCATCCTGGCCATTGCCTTTATTGCAAATATTATTATGTTCCTGTATCAGGCTTCCACCATTCGGCTGATGGCTCAAATCGCCCGCATTCCCAAGGCGATACTCATGCCAATCATTACCGTATTTTGCCTGACCGGTACCATCAGTATCCGTAACAATATGTTTGATCTTGTGTATGTGATGCTGATTGCTTTCCTGGGCTACCTTTTCGACAAGAACGGGTACCCCTTTGCTCCCTTCATTCTGGCAAATGTCCTGGGAGATACATTGGAATCCAACCTTCGCCGGGCGATCATGTATTACGGAACCTTTGGAAACTGCTGTAGGCAAATCTCCATTGGCACCGTATTCTTCTTCCTGGCCGTGCTGCTTCCTGTCTGCGCCGTTGTTCTGCGGGCCAGAAAGAAAGCAGCTGTCCCCAAGCCGGAGCACAGCTCCAGCGATTAGCGAGTCCCAATCGATGAAAATTCCCCCGCTTTGCAGCCGCAAAACGGGGGAATTCATTACCCGGGGATTGTTATATCGTCGCAGTCGGCGCATTCTCCGGGGCGGCAAAGGCGGATCCAGTTCTGGCTATCCTTGAGGGGGGAGACTCAGCCGATATCGCCGCCGGCACTCATCCAGTGAATATGGAATCCTGGGCTGTCGCTGTCTTTGGGGGCGTAGTAGCAGTAGATCACGCCGCCGGTGTAGTCCTTTTTGGAATCGTATTCGTAGTCGCCGCAGCAGGAGATGGTCACGCCGGAATCCTTGGCGGTGCCCTTGCCGTAGGGGGTGGGGGCCGTCCAGGTCAGGTCGCCGTTGCCGTCGTAGTAGAGGGGGTTGGCGGCTGTGGCTTCTGTGGCGGAGCGGCCCTCGATGAGCTTGCCCGTATTGTAGGCCGTGGTAAAGAGCGCCTCGGCGCTGTGCATAGCCACCGCGTCGGCATTTTCCCGATTCTTTTCCCGGTATTGGCCGAAGGCCGGGTAGGCGATGGCCACCAATGCCACAATGCAGCCGATGACAATCAGCATTTCCAGCAGGGTAAAGCCTTTATTTTTCTTCATGTTGCTGTCCTTCCTCTGCGTTTATGGATTCCAGCAAAGCGGGAAGCTCCGAAAGGCTGCCGATCTGCCAGGTGGGAGTGTATGCTTCGGGGGCGGAATTCCCCTGGGGATTGACCCAGCAGGTGCGCATCCCGGCCCGGATGCCTCCCAGAATATCGGAGCTCAGGCTGTCGCCCACCATCAGGGCCTTTTGGGGGGCATAGCCGGGGATCCTCTCCGCGCAGGCATCGAAAAAGGCTTTGGAGGGCTTGTTGGCCCCCAGGTCCTGGGAGACGAAGACCTGCTCGAAATAGGGATAGAGTCCGGCGCTGGTGAGCCGGCTGTGCTGGACCGAGGCGGTGCCGTTGCTGGCCAGGAAGAGCCGGCAGCGCCCCCGGAGGGCATCCAGAGCCTCCTTGGCCCCGGGGAGGAAGTAGTGGCCGATGCCCAGGTTATGCTCGTAGCACCTGGCTACCTCTTTGGGGTCTGCCGGGATGCCCATTTCCTGGAACAGGAGCTGAAAACGCCCGGTCAGTACCTGGTCCCGGGTGATCTCCCCCCGCTCCAGCATTTCCCAGTGCTGCCGGTTGATGACGTGATACCGGTCCAGGACGGCCTCCGTGGGGGCCAGGCCGAAGGAACGGAAGGTTTTGGAAATGGCCAGCCGCTCCGCCTTGTGGAAGTCCAGAATGGTATCGTCCAGGTCTAAAAACAGAATTTCGATCATTTTTCTCTCCGCGCCGAAATGGCATTGGCGATTTTTCCGAATTCGGGGATGCCCAGGGTCTCCCCCCGGACATTCTCCGGAAAACCGCATTCTTTCAGGATTTCCTCCGCTCCGGTCTTCCCCAGCTCCGCAAAGCCGGAGGCCAGGCCGTTGCTCAGCTTCTTGCGCCGCATGGCAAAGCTGGCCCGGACCACCCGGAAAAAGACATCCTTATCCCGGATATCCCAGGGCCGGACCTGCCGGCGGCTCAGGGTGATGACTCCGGAGGTCACCTTGGGCTGGGGCAGGAAGCAGTGGGGGGGCACATCGAAGAGATACTCCGGCTCCGCGTAATACTGGCAGAATACGGAGAAGGCGCCATAGTCCGCCGTGCCAGGCCTGGCGGCGATCCGCTGGGCCACCTCCTTCTGGACCATAACGGTGACGGAGTCGAAGCAGTCCGCCTCCAGCAGGGCCGAGAGAATGGGGGTGGTGATATAGTAGGGCAGATTGGCGCAGGCCATGGGGCGCAGCCCGGAGAATTTCTCCCGCACCAGGGCGGGGATATCCTGCTTCAGCACATCTCCCCAGAGGATCTCCAGATTTTGGAATTCTCCTACAGTCTCTCTCAGAATGGGCTCTAGCCGGGTGTCTACCTCCACGGCGCAGACCTTTCCCGCCCGCAGGCACAGCTGCTGGGTCAGGGGGCCGATCCCGGGGCCGATCTCCAGAACCCCCGCCTCCCTGTCCACACCGGCTTCCTCGGCGATGGAGGCGGGGACCCAGGGGGCAATGAGGAAGTTCTGCCCCTTGGCCTTGGAAAAATGGAAGCCATGGGCCCCCAAAAGGGGCTTCATTACCTGAATATCACAAACATTGACCATATATTTTTCGCCTTTCCGTACATTGGCATTTCAAGAAACCATTATACCACAGGCAAGCGGCCTTTGACAATCCCCGGATTTGCAGGGATCCGCCGGAAATCTGGCCGTATTTATTCATGTGAAAACAAGGTCTCCGCGGAAAACCCGGTTTTTCCGCGGAGACCTTGTTTAGCCATTTTTCGCTTTGGGACACTTGGCGTTTCTGGGGATGAACCAGGGGCAGCAGGGGGCTGCTTGAATGGCACCGGGAATCTTACCCTGCTGGCACCAGCGACTGACGGTATTGCGGGGATATCCCCAGACTTTGGACGCTTCATTGGTATCCATATAGCGGGATAACAGGCTTTCGGGCATGGGCCGTCCTCCCTTGAAGCTATTAGAAATGGATTCACATATATTATACATGTTATGCACAGAAATGTCAAGTATTGTTGACGTATGTATGAAATTATTTGAAAGTTGTACCAAAAAGTTGAGAAAGTGAGAAATCATCATAAAATTGACAAAAGCCACAGAATGGGAAATAAAATCTTGTGCATTTTGCGAAAGGATTCTTTTCGTAAATTTTCCTCTTGACAAATGCATAGAGTAGTGCTATTGTATTAATACACTAATACAGCGACACAAGGAGGAACCTATGAACTGGAAATTTTCCGGGGACCGTCCGGTGTATCAGCAGATCTGCGAGCTGATCCGGGGGGCAGTGCTCACCGGGGAACTGAAGCCGGGGCAGCGGATCCCGTCGGTGCGGGAGATCGCGGCCCAGGCCCAGGTGAACCCCAATACGGTGCAGCGAGCCCTCAGCGAATTGGAGCGGGAGGAGCTGCTCCGGTCCGGCGGCACCAGCGGACGGACGGTAACAGAAGACGAAGGGATCCTCACCGCCTTGCGGGAGGATACGGTCATGGCTCTGGCCAGGGAGTGCGCGGAGAAATTCAAGGTCTTCGGTGTGACCCCGAGCCAGGCGGCGGAGCTGCTGCGGCAGCTGGATAAGGAGGAAAACTGATTATGGAAAACGCGGTACTGCGCTCCCAAGGCCTGACAAAGCGCTACGGAAGCAAACTGGCCCTGGACAACCTGGACCTGACGCTGCCGGAAGGGAAGATCATCGGTCTGCTGGGCCCCAACGGCAGCGGCAAGACCACCTTTATCAAGCTGGCGGCGGGGCTGCTGTCTCCCACGGCGGGATCGGTGACTGTCTGCGGCAAGCCCATTGGCCCGGACAGCAAGGCCATGGTGTCTTACCTGCCGGATAAGACCTATTTTAACAAGCAGCAGAAGATCCGGGATCTGCTGACCCTGTTCCAGGACTTTTATGATGACTTCGACCGGGCACGGGCGGAGGGAATGCTGCGGGAACTGCATATCGACCTGGAGGCCAAGCTGAAGACCCTGTCCAAGGGCAATCAGGAGAAGGTCCAGCTGGTGCTGGTCATGTCCCGAAGGGCCCGGCTCTATCTGCTGGATGAGCCCATCGGCGGGGTAGACCCGGCGGCCCGGGACTACATCTTAAATACCATTATTTCCAATTACGACCCCAGCGCCACGGTGCTGATCTCCACCCACCTGATCGCTGACGTGGAGCGGGTGCTGGACGAATTCCTGTTCCTCTACGAGGGCAGGGTGATCCGCCAGGGCACCGCGGACCAGGTGCGGGAGGAGACGGGGAAGTCTCTGGATGAACTGTTTCGGGAGGTTTTCAAATGTTTGCCAAATTGCTGAAATACGAGTGGCGGTCCAGCCGGAAGACCATCGCCACCCTCTGCGCCGTGATCCTGATTTCCGGCCTGCTCATCGGCTCCGGCGCCTTTGCCATGGTCCGCTGGGACAGCCTCACCGACGGCTCGGAGGTGCTGGGGACTATTGTGATCCTGCTCATGTCCGTGTGTATGATGGCTGTGGCCGTTTCCTGCGCCGCCAGCGTGTTTTATGTCCTGTGGCGGTTTTATCGGAGCCGGTTCACCGAGGAAGGGTACCTGACCTACACCCTGCCTGTGAATAACCATTTCCTCATCCTGTCCAGCCTGCTCATGAGCGCCCTGGAGATCCTGCTGGTGCTCCTGGCCGCCGGTGTGGCGGTGGCCCTGGCTCTGGGGATCTTCTCTCTGAGCCTGCCCTGGAAGGAAATCGGCCCGGATGCCTGGAAGGCCGTCGCCCGGGTCCTGGGGGAGCTGGGAAATGAGCTGGGCAAGCACGGAAAGGACGTCCTCCTGCTCCTGATGACCGCCATTCTGGGCGGCATCAGCACCCTGATCATGCTCATGCTCTCCGTGACCGTCGGTGCCATTGTGGCCAAGAAGCACCCCATTTTGATGGCCGTTGTGGTCTTCTACGGCATCGGGATCCTGCGGTCCGTGCTGAACGTAGTGGGCCTGATCACCGGCGGAGAGGAGGCCGTATACAGCGCGCTGAACATGATGAACATCAGCTCCCTGGTGACCATCGGCGCGGGATACGCCCTCATCTACTGGCTGACCGGTAAGAAGCTGAATCTGACGTAAATAAGTGGAATCTGCGCACCAGACGGAATGGCTGGTGCGCAGATTTTTTGTATATGGGGGAGAAAAATTTTTTGGGGGGGGAAAGGGATAAATGTACGGGTTATGGGACGGAAGGGGTGGTAGAGTATGGGAGAAAGGCAAGAAGAAAATGTCATAGCCATTGCAATATAGCCGCGTTGTTGCTATTCTAAAAACAAGGGGGTGCGCATTGTGGGAGATCAAGAAATTTTTTATGCGAAGTCCGCTAATGCCTATCATGATAAGATCACCAATCGGGACCACTTGGAGCGGGTCAGGAAATTGGCACGACAATTTGGATCGGAAATCGGAATGCCGGATGAGGCAGAGCTGGCGGGAATATTCCATGATTTTGGCAAGTATGGGCAGCTGTTTCAGGAGCTATTGCATGGGAAAGTACACAACATAGATCATGCTTTTGCTGGGGCGGCTTTTTTGTACGGTGTAAAAAAGCTATGGGGGAAACGGAGACTGAAGGCTTGGCTGAATTACGCTCCGATTCTGGAGGCAATTCAGGGCCACCATGACGGACTGATTTCTTTGGATGCGTTGTCGGAGGCATTGGAAAGCACGTTGTCGGAGGAAAAAGCGGATTGCTGTCCCAGCGGAAAACACCCGTCTCTCAGCGGCAAGAACCAGTATCAAGCCGCAATGCGTGCTTTTCAGAAGGATTTTCCGGATTTCCGGCTTCCGAAAATCGCCAATCGGGAGGTGCCTGCGGCAGACCGCACGGCGGATATGCTGGACACGCGTATGCTGTTTTCCTGCCTTGTAGATGCGGACTACAGCGTCTCTGCATCGGATGACAAACCGGATTATTTCCAGCAAAGTAGCGGAGAGAAGTTGGATGCCAAGGGCGCGCTGGATCGTTTGGAAGCCTATCTTGCGGAAATTCGGAAAGGGTCTACTGCCGCCCCTGGCCTGAACGCCCTCCGTAATCAGGTATATGAGGCCTGTGGGCGGGCCGGGAATATGCCGGTGGGCTTATATACCCTGACAGCGCCTACCGGAGTTGGAAAAACATTGGCAATGCTTCACTTCGCGCTTCGCCAGTGTCAGGAGAACGCATTGCGGCGAATCATTGTGGTGCTGCCGTTTTTGTCTCTTGCGGAGCAGACCGAAAAGGAATATCGACACATTTTTCAGGATATTCTGGTGGATCATAGTCAGAGCAAACTATCGGATGAGCAGCGGGATTTTGCGGCCCGGTGGGATGCGCCGATCATCATTACAACATCTGTTCGTTTTTTTGAAAGCCTATTTTCGGACAATCCCGGAGATTGCCGGAAGCTGCACAATATTGCGGGGAGTGTTATTTTGTTTGACGAAGCCCAGAGCCTCCCGGCGGAGCTGGCGGCACCAACGGTTGAGGCGGTCCAGGCACTTTGCCGGAAATATCAGTGTACAATGGTTTTTTCCACGGCAACCCAGCCGGATTTTGGATCGCTCCCAAAAATCTCCTGGGAACCTGTAGAAATCCTGCCGGAAAATCGACATCTGTTTGAAAAAATGCGCCGGACTCAGGCACAATGGCGTTTTTCGTCTAAATATCCACTGGAAGAAATCGGACGGGAAATGGCTCAGTCTAGGAATGTATGTTGTATCGTCAATCTGCGCAGACATGCAAGGACCCTCTTCACGAAACTAAAGGAAGAGACGGGAGAAGAAGGCCTGTTTTTGCTGACGACAGACCTGTGTCCGGCCCACCGTCTTGCAGTTGTAAAGGAGATCAAACGGCGACAGAAGGCTGGGGAAATCTGCCGGGTTGTGGCAACACAGTGCATCGAAGCCGGTGTTGATTTGGACTTTGACGTGATGTATCGGACTCTAGCACCGCTGGAATCAATTATCCAGGCTGCGGGACGATGCAATCGAAACGGGAGACTGACAAATGGCGGCCAGGTTATTATTTTTGAGCCGGAGGAGGAAGGCCGGTTATACCCGGGAGACGAATATGGCCGGGCAGCTATGACGGTCAAAGAATTGTGGGAAAAAGAGCAAGACCTGGATTTGAACAGTGCGGAAACAATTCGGGCCTACTATCATCGCTTTTTTGCTTTTTCCAAACAAAATGAGAATCTGGAAAAGGCGTTGGCAGAGAAGTCATACCCGGATGCAGCGAAAAACTATCGGCTGATCAACAGCGCCGGTATCCGTTTGATCGTTCCCTGGGACGGGGAACAGAAAATGTACACAGCGGTGATGGATGCCCTGACAAAGAACAGCGTGACATTTTCTATGCTGCGGGATGCCGCACCGATCACAATCACCTGCTTCGAGGAGGAAACGGTCAGAGCCTGCGCCACACCGATTGGGATATACCATGGACGGGAACGGGTAGAAACTGGCTGTTATATTTTGAATAAGGGATTTGAAAAATGCTATGATTCTGTTATGGGATTCCAGGCAGAGGGCAAGTTGTACGAAAACTACTTTGGATAATATACACTTTGCACCAAAATGCGATTTTTGAATTGTTTTCTCTTGACTATTCGTGAAAGCATAATTATAATTTAATTGACAGCAAAAACCTGATGAAGTTTCTGCTGAGAATTGAAATAATTATATTATGATTCTCCCCTGTGGTAAGGGGGAGAACCAAGACGGAGGTGAGCATTATGAATCACTTGGTTACGCTGGAGGTGTGGGGCGACTTTGCGTGCTTTAGTCCACCGCACGGAAAAGTGGAAAGACTGACCTATCCCGTGCCGACACCGTCGGCAATGCGGGGCGTTCTTTCATCTATTTATATGAAACCGGCGGAGTTCGTGTGGAAAATCACACAAATAGAGGTTTTGCAGCCCATCCGCTACGTCGGTTTTATGCGCAATGAGGTCAAATCTACGGTCAGTCTGAAAGGGAATGCGGCCAGCGCCATCATCTACACGGATGAGGACCGCACGCAAAGACAGACGCAGATGCTGAAGGATGTTCGTTATCGGATCAGCGCAAAGATATGCCCCCGGAAGGAGTACACGGGCACCCTGGAGCAGCTGTACTGCCAGGCCTGGAGAAGGATTGAAGGGGGCAAGGCGTTTGTGCAGCCCTGTCTTGGGATGAAAGAACTGGTTTGCTATTTTGAAAAGAGTGACGGAACCAGAAAGCCCATTGACGAAAGCATGGACTTGGGACTTATGGTCTACGATGTATTTGACTTGCACGACTATTCCGTTCGGGCAAAAGCAAAGCCCAGCCTTTCATTATATCATGCGGTCATGGACCACGGAGTCATTCGTGTTCCGGACTATGATAGCGATGAGGTGCTGAAGGGAGGCTCGGTAAATGCTGAAAGCACTGTATGACTATGGAATCCGTAACCATGTGGCGGTTCCGCCGGGATTTATGCGCAAGCCGATTCGGGCGTATATCAGCTTGTCCGCAGAGGGTACATATCTAGGTGTTCTTACATGCAGCGAGGAAAGGCAGGTATGCCCGGATGTAGGCTCATTGGCCAATGGGCCGGACAAATGCAATCCCCTGGCGGAGAAAATGGGGGTTATATTGGATGCCGAAGGAAAAAAGGGGATGTTCTTCCGCAGACTCCTGGAGGATGGAGCCGGTGATGTCCCCGTTTTCGGAGTATGTTTGGCCGCACTCCAAAACGAGGAGGTTTGCGACTCCATTCGCAAGGAGATGAAGGCTGTCAGGATCAAGGACCAGGACCGGATCTCCTTTCGGGTAGATGGGGTGCCAATTACCGCTGCCGAAGGCGTTGAACGGTGGTGGGCAGAGCGCCGCCGGGAATATCTTTTCGATGGAAGCGGCAAGCGCTCCGGTGAGATGACACGGTGCCTGATCACGGGGAAACTGACGACACCGCTGTCAACGCTTCCGGCTATCAGCGGATTGCAAAGAGTTGGAGGAAAAGCGCTGGTTCCCCTGTTCTGCTTCGACAAACCCGCCTTTTGCTCCTACGGACTCAAAAAGTCCACCAATGCGCCGGTGTCCGATGAAGCCTTTGCAGTAGTGAAAGACGCTCTGAATGATTTGTTAGCCGGGGCTCCGGCTATGTATCGCCGGGATAAGAACGAAGATTTCACCCCTTCTACGCCGGTATATGCAGGTATGATGTTTCTGCATTGGTACGACTGCCAGATAGAACCCAGGGAGGACTTGATTTTACCGGCGTTCGAAGGATTTGGCGGAGAGGACCAGGACGAGGACGAGTCCTTGCCTTTGGAAGAAAGGGAGGAAGTGGACAGGCAGGAGGAAGCTCAGGCAAGAGCCAGGGCGGACCAACTGGTGCAGTCGGTTTCTACCGGCGCACAGATGCCGCCGCTGAAGACGCAATATCATATTCTGCTGATTTCCGCAAACAGCGGTCGGGCGGTCGTTCGCCACTATGAGCGCGGCAGCTATGCCGAGCTGCAAAAGAACCTGACGAAGTGGAATGAGGAGATGGCCCTTGCGGATCTATCTGGAACAAGCACGTTGCGTCCGTGCAAACTGTTTGCCAGGCTCTGCCGCCTGATCAAGGACCAAGGGAAGCATGGAGCAGAGCTTTATGAGCAGATCGGCAAAGAATTGGCGGGAATCACACCGGCCATTATTATGGCGATCCTGAATGGTACGCCGCTGCCGGACGCGGTGGCGGTACGGGCGCTGGTCTATATCCGCTCGCAGATGCTGAGGAGCCGGGAAGAGGAGAAAAAAATCCGCATTCCGGATGGAAGAGCCTGCCAGTGGCTAAAGGTTTGGTTGGCCAGAAAGCGACGGGCAAGAAACGAGGAGGTTTTGACAATGCCTTATTATGACAGTACATTCCCCAGTGCCGCCTACCATTGCGGCGCACTGACGGCAATCTATGCCAATCTGCAAAATGTGGCTATGGGAGAGGTCAATGCCGGAATTGTGGAGCGATATTATGCCTCCGCCAGCCGAACCCCTACCCTGGTATTGGGCACATTGGAACGGATGGGCCAAGTTTATCTTGGCATGCTTGCCAAACAACAAGATAAACGCGGGTTGGCAAAAAAATATCAAGATCGTCTGAACGAAACCTATGCCTTCTTTGGGAAGGACGGGCTCCACAAGCTGCCAGCCGCACTGACGCTGGAGGAGCAGAGCTTCTTCGCCCTGGGCTACCGTCAGATGTGTACACAAATCAATGCCGATATTTTGGCCGCTAAAGCGAATAAAGAGGAGGATGCGTAATATGTCCGCAATTCAGAACCGATATGAGTTTCTTTACTATGTAGCCTGTACCAACGGGAATCCAAACGGTGACCCGGATATGGGCAACACCCCCAGAATGGACCCGGAAACAATGCAGGGGTATATTACCGATGTAGCGACCAAGAGACGTATCCGGAATTATGTTCAGCTGGCCCATGGGGATGAACCGGGCATGAACATCATCATCCAGCAAGCTACAAATATCAACCGCCATATCGCCCAGGCTCGGAAAGAGGCTGGAGTTGAGGGGGCAAAAGATAAAAACGCGGTGTATGCCGGACGCAAAAAAGCCTGTGAGCTGTTTTATGATGTACGGACCTTTGGGGCGGTGATGTCCACAGGACCCAATGCGGGACAGGTCCGGGGACCGGTACAAATCACCTTTGGCAAAAGTCTGGACCCGGTGCTTCCAATGGATATTTCCATTACCCGCATGGCTGCGGCTTTGGGCGAGAAAGACAAAACACTGGAAGTATACAAGGACTTGGAAGAGAAAACTGATGAAGCCAGTTTGCGTACCATGGGGCGCAAGCAGCTGATTCCCTTCGGCCTGTATGAAGTGCGGGGCTTTATCAGTGCCAATCTGGCAGCGGAGACCGGCTTTGATGACAGAGACCTGGAAATCCTGTTTGAGTCCATCCTCAATATGTATGAGCATGACCGAAGCGCCAGCAAGGGGGAGATGGAGGTGGTGTCTCCGCTGATCCTCTTCAAGCACGTGGGAACGGACAGCGATATGAAACAGCGCCGTGCCCAGGCAAAGCTGGGCTGCGCCCCGGCTCACCGGCTGTTTGACCTGGTAAAGGTGGAGAAAAAACCCGAGGTGCGCACCCCCAGAAGCTACCGGGATTATAGGGCCAGCGTGGACCTGGACCATGTTCCGGCAGGAGTGGAAGTCGGATTTCAGACAGACGCGTTTGGGCCAATCGTTTGGAACCGGCTGCCGGAGGAAGAGAGCTGGTTTGTAAAGGCCAATGGATGAGCAGGAGTTTCTGCCCCTGTCCTGGTTGAGTCAGGTTTGCTATTGTCCCAGAAGGGCGGCGCTGCTTTTGAATGAGCGCCTTTGGGAAGAAAGCACCGATACGGCCAAGGGCCGCTCAGAGCATGAGCGGGTCCATACCCAGCGGGTAGAGAAGCGGGGAGATACCGTCAAACTCTACGAGTTTACCGTCTACTCGGATACCTACTGCCTTTTGGGGAAATGCGATTGCATCGAAGCCAGCCGGGAGGAAACAGGCTGCCGTATTCCGGCAGCCGACTTCCCGGTGCGGCTATACCCGATAGAATACAAGCATGGGGCGGTACGGGAAGAACCGGAGTATCAGATCCAGCTATGCGCCCAGGCAATGTGCCTGGAGGAGATGTTTCAAACTGCTATCCCGGAAGGGGCCTTGTTTTTCATTTCCTCCCATCGGCGTGTCCCGGTTTCGCTGAATGCCGAGTTGCGGGATCGGACGAAAGAAATGATCCGGCAATTATGGGAAATCCGCAATCAACTGATAGTACCGCCTGCGCAGTATTCCGCAAAATGCCGCCGATGTTCTCTGAGAGAGCTGTGTATGCCAAAAACAAAGACAACAGCCCGAAGGTACTTAGACAAGCTGTCCAAGGAAGCCCTTGGCCCGATTGAGGAGCAGGAAGAATGAAAAAACTGCTGAATACGCTTTATGTCCTTACACCGGAAAGCTATCTGTTCTGCCGTAATGAGAATATTTGCATACAGGTTGGCGGAAAAGAAAAGCTATGTATTCCGGCGCTGACCATTGATTCCATCGTCTGCTTTGGGAAGATGACTGTATCGACACCTCTGCTGGAATATTGCGGGAACCATGGGATATCAGTGACATTTGTTAGCGAACAGGGCAGGTTTATGGGTAGGTTTTATGGCCCGGTTAGTGGAAATGTCCTGCTCAGAAAACGGCAGTACGAATCCATAAGCGATGACGAGTTTTGCTGCCGCATCGTAAGATCTGTTCTCCTGGCCAAATTGCGTAACAGCAAACTGGTGCTGACAAGAGCCGCACGTTCCGACCGGATGGCAGCAGAGAGGCCGTATTTGGAGGATGGGGTGCGACAGCTGAGCGATGCCGTGGAGCGACTGCTGCAATGCGAGGATGTGGATTCTATGCGAGGTGTGGAGGGAGCAGCCGCGACGGCCTATTTCTCCAGAATGGACAGTTTGTTAGCTGGTAATCCGGGAAACTTCCGCTTCGAGACACGGAGCCGACGCCCGCCGAGAAATGAGGTAAACGCGGCGTTGTCCTTTACATATATGCTGCTGACTCGGGAGATGCAATCCGCTATGGAAACGGTTGGAATCGACCCAGCGGCTGGCTATTTACATACTTTGCGGCCTGGGCGGGCTTCTTTTTCCCTGGACCTGATTGAAGAGCTGCGAGCGCCTCTGTGCGATCGGTTTGTTCTGTCCCTTTTCAACAAGGGCCAGCTTTCTGGCGGTGACTTCGAGAAAAATGAGGAGGCGGTGTATTTGAACGAGCGTGGGAGACGCACACTCATTTCCAGCTGGCAGCGGCGAAAGCAGGAAGAAATCATACACCCATTCTTAGAGGAGAAGGTTCAAATCGGCATGATCCCCTATGTACAGACAATGTTGTTTGCTCGGGTTTTGCGAGGCGATTTGGATGATTACCCGCCTTTCGTCTGGAGGTAGCGGAAATGATGCTAGTGGTTGCGTATGATGTGGACACAACGAGCAAGGCAGGAGCAAAGCGTCTGCGGAGGGTTGCCCAGCTTTGTGAGCGCTATGGAAGCCGTGTGCAGAATTCTGTTTTCGAAGTGCTATTAGACCCGGCCCAACTGGTTGCGCTGAAAAGCGGTTTAGAGAAAATCATCTGCCCGGATACGGATTCTGTTCGTATTTATCGGCTGGGAAGCAACTATAAAAACAGAATAGAGGTTATGGGAAGAGTCGGCCCGGTTGAAGCCGGGGAACCACTGCTACTTTAACCGATGACTGCGCCGATCGCTGTCATACGTGATTTGCTGGCAGATCGGCGCAGAATAAGAAAGACAAATGTGTGAAAAATTTTGCGGAGCGCGAATATAAAAAAGAAGTTTTTAGAAGCGCTTCGCAGAAAATACGGCGAAAATGCTAAATTCTTGACAGAATATATGTGCATTTTTGCTGTCACCCCCCTCGCGGGGGTGGGAATTGAAATAATCTGCCTGGCACCACCTATCGTGGCGGCCTCGTCACCCCCCTCGCGGGGGTGAGAATTGAAATAGAAAAAGGGCCTCTCTGCGCAACTCACAGAAGAGTCACCCCCCTCGCGGGGGTGAGAATTGAAATAGTGCCCAGTAGGCAGCCACGTCACCGTGATATTGTCACCCCCTTCACGGGGGTGGGAATTGAAATGAGCACCTTTTCCTCCAGCAGATCAAGCTCCTTGTCACCCCCTCGCGGGGGTGGGAATTGAAATGGGGACGACACGATTTGCCATGCTGTTTGGCTGCGTCACCCCCCTCGCGGGGGTGGGAATTGAAATATAGTTCTGGGGGGCGGAGCCGGAAATCAGGCCAGTCAGTCACCCCCCTTCGCGGGGGTGACAACTACGAGAATTCCAATACGAAATAATAACCACACAAGAGACCAACTTGGGCACTCAGCCCCCACCCTGGCCTCAGGAAGGAGCACACAATGTTATTTGACACCCATGCCCATATGGATGACCGGGCTTTTGATGGGGACCGGGAGGCGCTGCTGGAGGCTTTGCCGGGGAGCGGCATCGGACTGCTGGTGAATCCGGGGTGCAGCCTGGCTTCCAGCGAGGCGGCCTGCGTTTTGGCCAGGGAATACGGCTATATCTATGCCGCCGTTGGCTCCCACCCGGATGCGGCGGACGAGGTGGATGAAGCTGTGCTGGACCGGTATCGGCAGCTGGTCCGGGAGAACAGCAAGGCGGTGGCCATTGGGGAGATCGGCCTGGACTACCACTATGAGGACATCCCCCGGGATATCCAGAAGCGGGCCTTCCGGGCCCAGATGGAGCTGGCGGGGGAGCTGAAGCTCCCGGCCATTGTCCATGAGCGGGAGGCCCATGAGGACGGCATGAAGATCGTGGAGGAATTCCCGGAGGTCACCGGGGTATTCCACTGCTATTCCGGCTCCGCCGAGATGGCGAAGGCGCTGGTCAGCAAAGGTTGGTATGTGGGCTTTACCGGGGTGCTGACCTTCAAAAATGCCCGCCGGGCGTTGGAGGCGGCCCGGGCCGTGCCCCGGGACCGGGTGGTGCTGGAGACGGACTGCCCCTATATGTCCCCGGAGCCCTTCCGAGGCCAGCGGAACGACCCTCGGCGGCTTTACCGCATGGCAGAGGCCCTGGCGGCGCTCTGGGAGGTCACCCCGGAGGAGGCCCAGGCCATTACCTTTGAGAACGGAAAGCGGCTGTACCGGATAGAGTGACAAAAAGGCGGAGACCCGGAAAAAGGTCTCCGCCTGCGGCGTTTTTGAAGGGTTATGCCGCCGCATCCTCTACAAAGCCGGGCAGCACCCTCAGCCCCATGTGCAGCCACATGCCGAAGGACACCAGGCTTGCGATGGCGGCGGCAATGGGGGTGGCGTAGGGCATTTTCTCGTTCCACATGTATACATATAAATATCCCGTGTACACCACGCCGGAGCACAGGATCTGGGTGGCGGCGTAGCGGACGTATCTGCTGTCCAGGAAGCACAGCAGCACCAGCAGGGCGTCCAGCAGGTAGCCGTAGCGGTCGTGCATGGCCGGCAAAAACAGCAGGCAGGTCCAGGCGCTCCAGGCGGCCAGGGTGAAGAAGCTGAGGGGGGTCTCTTTCAGCTTGCCGCCGTGGTTCAAAAGCCAGAAGAGGTAGAGCCCCAGCAGGAAGGCGGTGAGCATAATGGCCGCCTGACGCATATATTTATACTGGGGGAAGTAGAAGTACCAGATGGACAGGGCGTTGCTGATCATATCCGGGTACTCTGTGGTTTGGTAGGCGTAGATGTCGAAGACTGCCGTCAGGGGACGGCCTGCCAGGTAGGCGGGGATGCCGGTGGCCCAGAAGACCCCCAGAGTCAGCAGGAAATATCCCAGGGAGAAGTTTTTCCGGGAGACGTAAAAATAGAGGTACACCGGCAGGATGAATACCGTTTGCAGCTTCAGCCCGAAGGCAATGCCCAGCAAAGCGAAGGAGGCCGGGTACCTTTGCCGGTACAGCAGATACAGGGCCAGAATGCAGACCGAGGTATACATGCTGTCGCACTGGCCCCACACGGAGGAATTGAGGATCACGGTGGGGATCATCAGCACCACGGCATAGGCGGTGCAGAAGGTCTTGCCGGGGAGGGACTCCCCCTTTTCCCGGGCTGCCACATAGCCGCAGACCAGAGCCAGGAGAAAGTCGAAGAAAATGGACACGGCTTTGTATAGGTACATGGGAGACATACCCCCCAGGGGAATATAGCTGAACAGGCAGATGAGGGCCTGATACAGCACATTGTAGTCCCCCACGCCCTGGGCCAGGGCCCGGAAGCCGCCGTTTTCTACGATCTGCTCGTACCAGGGCACCAGAAACAAGTTTGTGTCCGGGCTGAAATAGTCTATGCCGCCCTTCCGGGCCAGCCAGGCCAGGGCCGTGGCGGCGAGCAGAAAGAGCCAGTAACGGTATTGGATCAGCTGGTCCAGAATTTTTCGCTCCGTTTTGGGCATATGATTTCCTCCAGACGTATTTTCTGGCACCAGTATAGCACAGATGATCTCCGGACGCAATGATTCAGGAATATTTTGCGGTACTTTACAAAAATAGGAAACGGTGATATATTCTAGACTAATAAGAACAACGTGTTTAGGAGGAACACCCATGAAAAAATGGATCGCGCTGGCGCTGGCCTTGGTCATGGCGCTGTCTGTGTCCGCCTGCGGCTCCGGCAGCTCCGGCGGGAAGGTCGCCGTCTTTTGGTACGATTTTGAGGATGCCTATCTGTCCAGTGTCCGGCAGACCCTGGACCAGTTTCTGACCAAGGCGGGGGTCAGCTATCAGGATTACGATGCCAAGGGCAGCCAGACTGCCCAGATCGAGCAGATCCAGTCGGCCATTGCCGAGGGGGTCTCCGCCCTGGCAGTGAACATTGTGGAGGCCAGCAGCGATGAGGCCACCCAAACCGTTGTGGATATGGCGAAGGAGGCGGGGCTGCCTCTGGTGTTTTTCAACCGCTCCGTTCCGGAGAACATCGTTTCCGTTTACGAAAAGGCCGCCTATGTGGGAACGGACTACACCATGGCCGGGCACATGCAGGGCCAGATGATCGGGGACTACCTGGTAAACAATTACGACGCGGTGGACCTGAACGGGGACGGGATCATTTCCTATGTGCTGTTCAAGGGACAGGAGGGCAATGCGGAGGCCAACGCCCGGACACAATACAGCGTGGGGGATGCCAACAGGGTCCTGTCCGCCGCCGGGAAGCCGGCGCTGTCCTTCTACGATCCCAACAACAGCGCCAGATATCTGGTGGACCAGACCGGCGCCTGGTCCGAAAAGCAGGGCCAGGACTATATGCAGACCATCCTGACCCGCTACTGTGAAGCAGAGGGCGACATGGTGGAGCTGGTCATTGCCAACAACGACGCAATGGCCCTGGGAGCCGTCACGGCTCTTCAGGCCGCCGGGTATAACGACGGCAGGGGGAAGACCATCCCGGTTTTCGGCGTGGATGCCACCGACGCGGCCAAAGCCGCCATTGCCGACGGCTCCATGACCGGCACCATCAAGCAGGACGCGGAAGGAATGGCCGAAGCCGTTGCCACCATTGCCCGGAACCTGATGGAGGGCAAGGCTACCTTTGAGGGCATCGACTCCGCCAACCTGGAGGGCTCCTGGCGGGTAAATATTCCCTATTCTTCCTACACCGGCTGAGACCGCCGGGAGGAACCGGACCGCTGAGGACCGACCGTCGCCGAGAACCGGTGGCGGCGGTCCCCGGCGCTTTTTTGTTCTGCGATGGAATATGGCTATTTTATTGCGGGAAAATCGGAAAATGAAGGGAACTATACCGGTTTCGATTTAATTATAATTTCAAATTTTATCGAAAAATTGACAATTCGATAATTAATTACAGAATTCGGAGGGGGCGGACACAAAGAAAACATTCTCGGGGGATTGTGAGATATGCACAAAATTGAGAGTATAAAATGTGCTATTCCAACGAAAATTTAAAAATTCCTTTACAAAGATAATAATAACTGCTATAATGTCGATGTTTCCCGGAACGCAGGATTGTGCAAAATTGTTAGGTTCTGAATCCGGGGATAATCGGACTGAACCGGCCTGCCGGTTTGGCACCATCTTTTTTAGGAGGAACACAAATGAAGAAGATCATCTCTGCGCTGCTGGTCCTGGCTATGGCCCTGTCTCTGACAGCCTGCGTCAGCAGCACCCCTACCGCTACTACCGCCGCTCCCGCCGCTACCGAGGCCGCTGCCGCTGCCACTGAGGCTGCTGCCGCTCCCGCTGGCGATGTCAAGACCTACAAGGTCGGCGTTGCCATCTATCAGTACAACGACAACTTCATGACCCTGTACCGTCAGGAAATCGAGAACTACTTCAAGACTCTGGAGACCGACACCGTTAAGTACGAAGTCACCATGGTCGACGGCAAGAACGACATGGGCGAGCAGACCAACCAGATCGATACCTTCATCACTCAGAAGATGGATGTCATCATCTGCAACCTGGTTCAGACCTCCTCTGCCGAAGTCATCATCGACAAGGTCGTTGCCGCCGGCATTCCCCTGGTTCTGATCAACCGTGAGCCTCTGGGCGACGACGGTGACGAGTCCTACCCCGGCATCATCGACAACCCCACCGTTTGCTACGTCGGTGCTGACGCCCGTCAGTCCGGTACTTACCAGGGCGAGATCGTTCTGGCTCTGGACAACAAGGGCGATATCAACGGCGACGGCGTTGTCTCCTACGTCATGGTCGTTGGCGACCCCGAGAACCCCGATGCTCAGTACCGTACCGAGTACTCCATCAAGGCTCTGACCGACGCTGGCATGCAGGTCAAGGAGCTGGTCAAGAATGTTGGTAACTGGGACCAGACCAAGGGTCAGGAAATCGTAGCCGCCGCTCTGGCTCAGTACGGCGACCAGATCGAGGTTGTCTTCTGCAACAACGACGGTATGGCTCTGGGCGCTGCCGCTGCCATCGAGGCTGCTGGCCGCACCGTTGGCAAGGACATCTACCTGCTGGGCGTTGACGCTCTGGACGAGTGCCAGGAGATGGTCCAGAAGGGCACCATGACCGGTACCGTTCTGAACGACCACATCGGCCAGTCCCACACCGCTGTTGATGTCGCTGTCAAGGCTCTGAACGGCGAAGCCATCGACAACTACTACTGGGTCGACTACGTCAAGGTCGATGCCGCTTACTTCGGCTAATATCTGACGCTTTCACTGTGGGTGGGCTGCTTGCAGCCCACCCCATTTCAGAGTATAGGTTTCCTTTGAGGGGAATATTAAATCTCCCGCGCCGCCCGCGTAGGGGCTGATGCCCACATCAGCCCGCGCAGGTTCCGGACAAAGCCGTTAATATCCCCCTGAGACGAAACCAAAGTCTTGAATTACGCAAAAGAATAGGAGGTCTGCTCAATGAGTGAATACCGCTTGGAAATGCGCGGTGTTTGTAAGTCCTTCCCCGGTGTAAAAGCGCTGGACCACGCCCAGCTCTGCCTGCATCCCGGCAAGGTTCACGCGCTCATGGGAGAAAACGGTGCCGGTAAGTCCACACTGATGAAGTGTATGTTCGGCATCTACAGCATGGACGAAGGCGAGATCTATTACGAGGGCAAAAAGGTGACCATTAAGGATCCCCTGGAGGCTCTGAAAATGGGTATTGCCATGGTCCATCAGGAGCTGCAGCCCATTCCCGCCCGAACCATCGGCGAGAACATCTTCCTGGGCCGTTATCCCATGAAGAAGTTTTTGGGCTTCATTCCCGTGGTCGACCATGAAAAAATGTACGCCGATACCGCCGCTCTGCTGAAAAAGGTCCGGATGGACTTCGATCCCAGGCAGATGCTGGGCGAGCTGAGCGTTTCTCAGATGCAGTCTGTGGAGATCGCCAAGGCCGTTTCCGCCAACTGTAAGGTACTGATTCTGGACGAGCCTACCTCCTCTCTGACGGCCAACGAAGTGGAAGCTCTCTTCCGCATCATCGAGGACCTGAAGGCCGACGGCGTTTCCATTGTCTACATCTCCCACAAGATGGACGAGATCCTCCGCATCTCCGACGAAGTGACCATCATGCGTGACGGCCATTACATCGGCACCTGGGACTGCAAAGGTCTCACCACCGACTTCATCATCTCCAAGATGGTGGGCCGGGAGCTGACCAACCTGTACCCCGAGCGGCACAACGTGCCCGGCGAGGTGGTGTTTGAGGTGGAGGACTTCACCTCCATCAATCCCAGGAGCTTCCGCCATGTGAACTTCAACGTCCGCAAGGGCGAGATCCTGGGCGTAGGCGGCCTGGTGGGTGCCCAGCGGACCGAGCTTATGGAGGGCCTCTTCGGCATCCGGTCCCATAGCTCCGGCACCATCCGCTATAAGGGCGAGGAGCTGAAGATCACAAGACCCAAGGACGCCATCGACCATGGCATCGCCATGCTGACGGAGGACCGCCGGGCCACCGGTATTCTGGGTGTTCTGAGCATTGCGGACAATATTTCTGTGGCCTCCCTGAAGCAGTATCTGGAATTCGGCATTATGATCAACGACCAGAAGGTGGAGAACCTGGTCCAGACCAACGTGGCGAAAATGAACATCAAGACTCCCTCCAGCAAGACCCAGATCCAGAGCCTCTCCGGCGGCAACCAGCAGAAGGTCCTGATCGGACGGTGGCTGGCCAACGCTCCGGATGTGCTGATCCTGGACGAGCCTACCCGCGGTATCGACGTAGGTGCCAAGTACGAGATCTATTGCATCATTGAGGAGCTGGCCCGGGCCGGAAAGAGCATCATTATGATCTCTTCCGAAATGGCCGAGCTCATCGGCATGTCCGACCGGGTCATGGTCATGTGCGATGGCCGGGTTACCGGCTTTATCGACGGCAAGGACGCGACACAGGAAAACATTATGGAACTGGCAACCCAGTTTGAGACAGTTTGAGCAAGGAGGAAATTTGGAATATGAAAACACAAATGAGTGTTCCCCAGAAAATTTGGAAGGTCGTCAAGGACAACCCCATCGTCATTATGCTGGCTCTGCTCAGCCTGGTAGTGGGCTGCACCATCAATAACTTCTTCTCTCTGGACAACCTGAATAACCTGATGTGCAACACCACCGTTCGGTTCCTCATTGCTCTGGGTGTTTCCGGCTGCCTGATCACCAAGGGCACCGACCTGTCCGCCGGCCGTCAGGCCGCCCTGGCTGCCACCCTCACCGGCGTTATGGTCCAGCGTGCCGACTACGCCAGCCGCATGTTCTCCTGGATGCCCGAGATGAACATGTGGGTGGTCCTGCTCATCATCCTGGCTGTGGGTGCCGCCGTGGGTACCATCACGGGCCTGATCATCGCCTACCTGAACGTACCTCCCTTCATCGCCACTCTGGGTATCCAGACCATCATTTACGGCATCAACCTGATCTACACCAACGCCCAGCCTATCGGCGGCTTCACCGACAGCTTCAAGGGCTTCTTCAACTGGAAGTTCCTGCCCATGGGCAGCTTCAAGGGCTTCAACGGATACATCCTGTTCGCCCTCTTGTTTGGACTGCTGTTCTGGTTCATGTACAATAAGACCACCCACGGCAAATACATCTACGCCATCGGCGGCAACGAGAATGCCGCGGAGGTCTCCGGTGTCAACGTCCGTGTGAGAAAGACCCTGATCTACATGACTGCCGGCCTGATGTACGCCTTTGCCGGTTTCCTGATGACCGGTAAGTCCGGCGGCGCTTCCGCCTCCATGGGCGTCAGCTACGAGCTGGAAGCCATCGCTGGCTGTACCATCGGCGGTGTCTCCACCACCGGCGGTATCGGTACCGTTGGCGGCATCCTCATCGGCGTGCTGGTCTTCGAGCTGCTGAAGATCATTCTGCAGTTCGTAGGCGCGGACCCCAACTTCAACTACATTGTCCAGGGCCTGGTGGTCATTGTGGCCGTCGCCATGGATATCCGGAAGTACGTCGCCAAGAAGTAATGGAAGAAAAAGACGCTACCCCCAAGGAAGAGCCGGAAGAGGTCAAGTCCCAGTGGCAGCTCCAGAAGGAGAACTGGTACGACCGGGTTCCCCTGACCGTCAAGCAGCTCGATAAGATCATCGCCACCTGCCTGGTGCTGCTGGTCCTGACCTTCGTGCTGATTTACCTGGACGCAAAGGATATCTTCCACATCTTCGTCAGATAAGTTTTGGGCCTGCCGCAGTAGCGGCAGGCCCATTTGGGTTCCCAAAGGCCCTCTCCAGGGAGAGGGTGGACCGGCGCAGCCGGGCCGGGTGTGGGGCGATACGCGGTCTGACCCGGTGCCGCCCCTCATCCGTCTCGCCCAGGGCTTTTCCTTCCCCCAGGGGAAGGAAAAGCCCCCAGGCGGCAGCCTGGGGGTGTCGTATTTTACAGATCGCTGTACAGATCGTCCTTGTAGACGCCTGCCTGGATGAGCTGGCGGAAGCTCTCGGTGACGGAGGCCTTGTCGGCAGCGTAGGTGACGCCGAACCACTTGTCGTGGGTGGGCAGGACCTTTACCGTCAGGGCCTGCTTCTGCAGCAGCTCACCGATGAGGATGGGCAGCAGATACTCGGCCTTCAGGGGATTGCCTGGGACTTCCTTCTCAAAGAAGACCTGGAAGTTCTCTTCCAGAGTGGCCAGGAAGGCAGGGGACAGGCCCCACAGGTTCATGGATACGTAGCTCTCCGGGTCCAGCTGGACGCCATCGGCTACGGCATCGGACTGGATGTTCTTGGTTTCCACCACGTTGGTCAGGAATCCGTCCCGCACCTGGCAGATGCCCCGGGTGACGCCGCCGTTGTCGGAGAGGGTGTTTTTCAGGATGAAGCCAGCCATGCAGAACGCATTGCCCGGATGATCCTCCTGGAGGTAGTCGTGGATCTCCTTGTAGATGCTCTTGCCGTAGTAGTCGTCGGCGTTGATGACGGCGAAGGGGGAGTTGATGAGGTCCTTGGCGGCAAGGACGGCCTGGCCGGTGCCCCAGGGTTTGGTCCGGCCCTCAGGCAGGGTGCCGGGGATATCCGTCAGGGACTGGAAGCAGTAGCCCACCTCCACACCGTGGGCGGAGCACATTTCCTCGATCCGGGTGCCGATGACCTCCCGGAAGTCTTTCTCAATGTCTTTGCGGATGATGAAGAGAATTTTATTGAAACCTGCCTCAATGGCGTCGTGGATGGAGTAGTCCATAATAATATGGCCGGAAGCGTCTACACTGGCCAGCTGCTTGATGCCGCCGCCGTACCGGCTGCCGATGCCCGCCGCCATAATGACTAGGGTCGTCTTTTTCAAAAGTGCGTCCTCCTTATATATGTATGTGTATAGGATACCATGTTATGCAATAAATTTCAACCAGCTTCCGGAAATTCTTTTTTAAGCGGCATGGATCAGGGCATTTTTCGACAATCTCAGATAGAACAGCCCCCGCCGGAGGCCGCCTTCCCCCACGGGAGGCCGCCTTCCCCCGCCGGAGGAAGCCTTCCCCCGCCGGAGGCCGCCTTCCCCCACGGGGAAGGTGTCAGGGCCTTTGGCCCTGACGGATGAGGGAAAACAACCGAAAAGTGAAAACCAGGCCACGTTGAACGGATGTGTTTTCCATTTAACGTGGCCTGTCTCGTTATTGGGGTACGGCCCCTCATCCGTCACGCCTTACGGCGTG